>LKMJ01007798.1_pt1 | contig 10078 bp, 21 predicted proteins | sample 643391 | NCBI WGS metagenome assembly LKMJ01 (sample SAMN04112250, study PRJNA286221) | soda lake metagenome | biome: soda lake; feature: Kulunda Steppe; material: water; isolation source: sample PL-Br10 brine of Picturesque Lake | place: Russia: Kulunda steppe | collected 2010-07
ACACACACACACACACACACACCTCCTGCACGCACCTGTGTTGCAGTGCCTGCTCTATGGTGCCAGGCGTAAGCACCTCATGCAGGCTGCTGGCTGTTGCAGGTGGCTTAAGTGCCAGGCAAGATGTGCTGGTCGCTGGTACAGGCGGGCATGGACGCTGCAGCCAGTGACGCGTCTTGGTCGTTACCTGTCGACCATAAGGGGCACGCAGGAGCAGCGCCTGCGCACAGCAAACTACTTGCCCACTCAGCTGCATGCCACTCTCTACCTGTGTGAGCGACCACAAGGCACAGCAGCAACCTGCGTGCCTCGTCCTTTTATCATCATTGTGGTGGTGGGTGAGGCTGCGGTCCCAGTGACGGTGGTGATCGTGCCTGCAGGACGCGGAGTGGTCGGGTGACAGCGGCAGCGGCGAGGACAGCGCAGGCAAGTGGGGGCTGCAGTGTCTGCCCAAGGTCTATGCGTCCATGCGTCTAGCCGCGGCTGTGCACCAGCTTTGCAGGCCTGTGGCAGGGGGTGCGCTAGGAAGCGAGCCACGCCCTTGTGCCTGATGCGCCTGTGTGGTCGCACACCTGGTGGTCTACTCCAGTCATGAGGCAGGCAGGCAGAGGGGCCCCAGACCTCCCTGTGACCCTTCCTCCCCATGCACGTTTGGGTCAACCTGGTCCCCTATGCCCATCACCCAAACACCCAAACACTCCCTCCTGGCTAATACCGCACCCCGCACATGCAGATGAGGACCACGTCGTGGTTGCCCCGCCCGTGGCCAAGAAGCGCCACAAGCAGTTCCAGTTTGCGCAGTCAGTGTCCATGAAGGATGGGGACGGCGACAAAGACGCAGGCCCTACTGCTGCGGGTCCTGCACGCACCCTGTCCCAGCGCAACATGCTGCGCAAGGTGAGGGGGAGGCCTGCGCGCCGCACGCGCCGTGCCGCGGCTGCGGCAGCCGCACGCATGCACATGCGCTCCTCAGTCTGCTGGGCTTTTCTTGTGTGCCCTGTCCTGGTGTGGCTCATTGCTGTGGTTCGTCTCACTACGAGGGCCACACAGGGCCCCCATTCCCCGGCCCCCTTCCTGCCGTGCTGCAGCCAGCGCCCGCCTGGCGCAACACCTGCCTGCGTGCTCTCTGCCGTGCATTGCAGGCGTCCAGCTTGGGCAGCCGCAAGCTGAGCAAGTGGGAGCGGAGCGCGCGGGATGTGTTGCGCGGTAGGGCGCTGGGCTTTCTGCGCCCCTCCAACAAGCTGCGCATCTTCTGCGCAAAGGTAGGGTGCTCAGCGCGGTGCGCTCCTGTGCTTATGTGCGCTGATGGGGCGTAAAAGTGTGTTGCATCCACTAACCATGCTCTTTCGCGCTCCCCTGGGCACATGTAACCTTGGACACATATACGCCACAGGTGTGTTGTGTGTGTATGTCTTTTTATGTGTGTTGTGTGTTTTTGTATGTGTGGTATGTGTGTGCACGCGTGTGCAGTATCTGATGGCGCAGGGCCTCAGCAATCGCGCATGGCATGCCCTTTACCCTTGGTGCGGCTCTGCATGGATTCTCTTTCTAGTCATTGCTGGATTGCTGGGCGTGCCTGCTGCATCCCCAGTCTGCCCTACTTCCCTTCAATGGGCGCATCTAACAGACGGGCTGACCCCGCACGGTCTGTGCGGCCCGCAGGGGCCTCCTGCCCTCCACCTTGTTGCTGCCTCTCCTGCAAGCCAGCCCAACCTGCTCTGATTTTTTATGGAACTGCCCTCTCTTAACACCCCTTCAGCGCAGCTGCCACCCCCCCCCCCACATCCCCCCCCTGCTCTCAGGTCACGTGCCACCGCTTCTTTGAGGCATTCATGGTGGGGCTGGCGGTGGGTGCCAGCGTGCTGCTGTGCTTTGACGTGCTCAGCCTGGACCCGGACTCCACGCGCGGCGTCATCGTGCGCAGCCTGGACATTGTATTCACTTTCTTCTTCGGCGTGGAGGTGCGTGCACATGAACAAGCATATCGTTGTCATGTGTTTCTGGCCATCATTGTTGCATCGTGGTGCACTGGCAGAAGTGGCACCAGGCTGTGCCAGTGCTGCTCTGCCATAGAGCATCAGCCTCAGCAAGCCTCAAGCCTTGGCTTAACTGCTACATTAGGAGCCAAGATGCATAACCCAGATGCATGAGCACGTGCGAGCTTGCTTAGGCTGATGGACATGGTACTGCAAGACGGCTTAACATGTGTGTGTGTATGCATGTGTCTGTATGTTGCGGGGCCCCCAGGGGGGGGAGGGTGATAGAAAGCTGCATGTGAATCTATATGCACACATTTGCACGCAGCACCTGCACACAACACACACCTCTACAATTGCATGCAGATCATCATGAAGGTGATCGCCCTGGGCCTGCTCTTCAATGGCACACGCTCCTACCTTCGCAGGTGAGTAGGCAGACCTGCAGCACTCAGCCCCCGGCAGTGCTCTGCGCTGAGCCAGCGGCAGTGAAAGTCCCCCAGCGTTGCTCTGTCCCTGCCCTCAGCAGTGTAGCTCTTGCCCTCCCACAGAGGAAGCCTCTCCCTGCCCTGCATGAGAGCCTCTGCAGGATGCACAAGTGCGCATGCTGACCAGGTGGCGCTGCCAGTGCCTCCAGTCCATGGCTTGCAGCGCCTGTTTCTGCAATGCTGGGGCACAGGCCGGTGCTCAGCTATGTGTGTTGGTGTGCTTGGCACACGTTGAGCCGTACGCCCACAATGATTCTTGTGTGGCGGAGCAAAGAGCAATCGGCACACAGCACTCCCGCAAATGTGCCCAGGCATGTCCGCCCATGTACACCTGCACCCAAGCTTGTACATGCATGCCCACCAGCACCGCGCACCCCCAGAACATCGCTCAACCAGGCACAGGTGTGACCGCACTCCCCCATGCAAAGACCCCCACCCCCCGCTTATGTCGCTCCCGCCCCCTGCAGCGTCTGGAACCTGGTGGACCTGTTTGTGGTGCTGGTCAGCCTTGTGGTCATCCTCATGGACGCCTTCTACGTGGGGCCGCCCCTCATCTGGCTGACCGCACTGCGCGCGCTGCGGTGAGTGCCAGCCAGCGCGGCAGCAGCTGCGCATATGAATGGCGGCGGCGCGCCCTCGGCGGCCTATGGCAGCACGGTGCTTGCTGCAGAGCAGCGCGTGCCGCAGCCTTGCTCACGCAGGCCGCCACCTGCAGCTGCGCCAGAAGCAGCAGGCGCAGGCAAGCCTAGGCTGGCGGTGGCCGACGCGCATGACCGCAGCCCCTCTAAGATGGTGCAGGCGGAGGGTTAGCAGGCCGCGCCCCCGCACCCACTCCTGAGCACTCTGGTGCCCATGCGCGCGCCTGTACAGCTGCCATCTTGTGCGCAAATTTGGGTGAATTTGTGCAATGCTGGATTGAGCATCTGCACGCTCCGCCTGCCCTGGCTGGGTGATCAGGCGGGGTCAAAAGCTCACCACCCCCTCTTGCGCATTTGTACCGTCGTTCGTGCATGCGCCCACTCAGCCAGCTCCCTGCCGTGCCTTGCCCCGCCCCCACCTCAACTCCTCCCCCACCCCTGTCCCCCTTGCTTGCACGTACACACGCCTGTGTTTCAACCCCCCCCCCCTCTTGCCAACACCGTGCAGCGGCATCCGCCTGCTGCGCGCGGCCACCAAGCTGGAGGGCGTGCGCCTGGTAGTCGTCGCCCTGCGCAGGCTCATGCCGGACCTGCTCAACGTGGTGCTCGTGGGGCTGCTGTTCTACTACATCTTCTCGGTGCGTGTCAGCGCGGGGCGTAGGTGGGGTTGGTGTAGGGTGCATATGTGTTGTACATGCATGTATGTTTTGAGTGGGTGTGAGCTCAGGCAGACTGTTTCCGATTTTTGCTGTGTGTGCCCCTATAGGGACCTGAGCTGCCCACCGATGGATGTGCACTGCTTCCCCACCCAGTGCACGCCGTTTGGCTCAGCTACTCAAGGCCTGTGTGCGCATGCGTGTAATGGCGCGCATGTGCGCACATGCAGGTCCTGTCCGTGGTGCTGCTGGCCGGCAAGATGCACTACTGCAAGGAGCAGGACGGCGACATGCTAGACCCATACTACCTGGTGCCGGAGGGGGAGAGCATCGACAAGGACTGGTGAGCACAATAGGCAGGCGCTGCGGGTGGGCTTTACTGTGTTTCTTTGTACGCGCTCATGCATGCAGCCGTGCCTGCGAGTGCACTCCATGTCTGCTGCCTGCTGCCAGTCGTACCTCACCACCTCCCTCCTTCCTCTCACCCAACTTGGGCCCCTGTTTGCCTGCCCAGCACCTGCACGTGCATGCCCGTGCCCCTCTGCTGTCCCCACACCTGTGGGCTGCCCCTCATCCCGGCCGCCCCCGCCCGTTCTTGCTGCTGCTGCAGGTGCCAAGCTTCGGACCCCAAGTTCGCGCCGCCCCGCCAGATCACCACCTCCCACTACCACTCGCCACTGGGCGTGGAGGTGCCTTCATGGAACCTGACCACCATCTGGACCAGGGACCTGCACCGCTTCGACAATGTGGTCACCGGCATCTGGATCCTGTACCAGGTGCGTATGTGCTGCAGGCATGCAAACAGAAGCATGTACTTCTTCAGCGCACGGTTTTTTTTTGCTGGCAGCGCATGTACGTGCGAGTGGGTGTGGGGGTGTGGGGGTGTCATCCCCTCCCTCCTCATCACTCTCAGCTCTTGCCCACACCCCCTCAGTAGAGCAGGCAACGTCACCCTTGCCCCCTTCCCCCCCCGCCCCTTATCGCTCCCCTTGTATCAGCTCGCTCGACCTGCCTGTGCCCTCTCATGCTCGTGCACATGTGTGTGTGCCTGCACTTGTGCTGCGCACAGATGGCTCTGGTTGAGAACTGGTCTGGGACCATGTACGACACGATGAACACCGTGGGCGTCGAACAGCAGCCCCTCCGCGATGCCAACCAGTTCCTGGGCTTGCTGTACGTGCTGTTCATGATCATCGGCAGCCTGTCCATCATCAATCTTATCATCGGCGTGTCCATCAACAAGGTGCGCAAGGGCAGGCCAACAAGCTGATCCAGGGGGTATCTCACCATGGATTCGTGCATGGACGCAGCCACACCCCCGTCAAAGGTCCCTTTCCCGTTTATTCACCACAGGCAGTCTGCTGCCTTCAGCCAGCAGCAGCAGCAGCAGCTGAATTGCCATCATCGTCATCATCATGATCATCATCATCATCATCATCATCATCATCATCATTATCATCGTCGTCGTCGTCATCATCAATTTCATCATCATAACCACAGGCAGCAGCAGCATCAGCACCTTCACTTGCTTCCTGTAAGCGTGTACGGGCACATACATTGCAAGGTCTGCAAAACCAATGTGCCCCTGCTGCTGTGCCTCCCGCATGTGCGCGTAGTACAACGAGATGAAGTCCGAGAACGATGGTCAGAGCCCCTACATCACCCCCGAGCAGCAGCACTGGCTGTCAGTGCAGCAGCTGCTGACGTCCACCACCATTGAGGTGTGTGTGCCACTTGCGCTGCTCGGGCAGCTGCCTGGTGCCTGTGGGGGTGTGGCTCAGCGAGCTGGGTGTGCACATCTCAGCCACATCGCACACGGCACTGCATTGGCTGCTCATTGCCAACACAACCCTACCCCATTTAGCTCCTCCACATGCTGTGAACCAACTTCCCACACCCACTGCACACAAGGTTTTGCCAGTGAGTGCGCCGTGTCTAGCCTCAAACATCTACCTCCGTCTCCTGCCTGCTTTGGTAAATGCACCCACTCAACCTCTGTCCCGTGTCGACGTGCACCCACTCACCTCTTGCCCATGTTGATGTGCCAGCGCCCCAGAAGCGGCATGCACTCAGGCCGCTGCCTTTTTTTGTGTGTGTGTGTACGCATGTGCTTGACCCGCTCAGTGTGTGTGTGTGCTTGCGCGCCACCACCGTAGGAGCGGCACCTGCCCCCGGAGAACCCCGTCCGCCGTGCGGTGCACACTCTGATGTACAACAACGTGACGGAGGGCTGCATCATGACCGTCATTGTGTGCAACACCATCATCATGCTGTTTGTGAGTACACACACGCCTGGCAGATTTGAGCGCTCGTGCATCACTGTGATGCGCTGTAGCATGGGCTTGAACGTGAGCCTCATCTGTCAACGACATGGCCATTGTGTGGCTTGGGCTGGGTGTGTGTGCCTGTGCGGGGGAGTGTGGTGGTGTGGGTGGATGTGTGCAGGTGTGGGTGTGTGTGGGTGTAGGTGTGTGGGTATGGGTGTGTAGGTGTGTGGGTATGGGTGTGTAGGTGTGTAGGTGCGTACTCTCAAGTGTGCACCCAGCGCAAGCGCTGCTGTGGCAGCCACTGCGAGGTGCATGTTGGTTGCTTGCTGGGCTGGGAGCCGCTGCTCACATCCACAACCCCCCTTCCACCTTGTGTGTTGCCTGTGTGCAGGCGCACCACGGCATGAACAGGCAGTGGGAGATGGCCATCGACTACACCAACATCATTGTCACAGGCATCTTTGTGGTGGAGATGGTGCTCAAGTGCGTTCATGTGGTGCCCATGGCCTGCCTGCAGCCAGCTTCACGGCCCTCCCTGTGCAACCAACCCCTTGCTGAGCACACACCTGACCTCCCACAAAGCTTGCCTGGCCTTGCCGCGCTCGCTCCGGCGCCGCCTTTACGGCCTCCACCATGCATCCTTGCCATCCCCCCCCACCCCCTCCCACCCCACCAGCCAGCTCCAGGTTGCCTCTGGTCTACATGCCTCTCCGCCTGCCCTCCAGCCCACCACCCACACCCACGCTCCCATGCACGTTTACCTCAAGCACACTGAGCAGAAGCAGCATGTGTTTGCGATTGTTAGGCTCTGTCTGGGCTGCTTGATACGCTCTTGAATCTGAGACCTGTAGCATCCCTTTGCACCCCTGCTTGCACACTCTTTTCCCTGTGTTTGTGCCCCCTGGCACAACATGCAGCTGTGCATCACATCCCTCATCGCGCGTTCCCCCCCCTCCTCTTCCTCAACTACGGACCCCACATGTCTGTGTGCGTGCCACAGGGTGTTTGCGGTAGGGCTGCGCGCGTACCTGCGCTCAAGCTGGAACAAGCTGGACATGCTGGTCACCGCGCTGTCCATCGTGAACGTGCTGGTGGAGAATCTGGCGGCTAGCGCGACCGGCGGCGCATCCACGCAGTTCCTGCCTGTGCTGCGCACACTGCGCGTGGCGCGCGTGTTCCGCCTGGTTAAGAGCGCCAAGGGCATGCGCAAGCTGCTACGCACGCTGTACTGGTGAGGGAGCGCCTGGTGGGCTGCGCAACAAGCGCAAGCATGTGCGCGCACTTGGGGCCTGAGGCCGTGCCCTCAGCAGGGCTGCACTGCACAGCCAGCACATGAGAGCACACTCCCCCCGCACCCCTGCCCTGGCCAGGGGACGGCCCATGTGCATCCTTCCCATGCGCGCTCTTGCGCACGCACCAGTGCACGGCCCAGGCGCCCACGCAGCAGCACAGCAGGGTTTGGCCTTCCCATCGTCACGCGTTCGCATGCATGCCCTGCAGTCCTTGAGACATGAGCGCGCGTGCGGCCCCCACTGCCACGCAGGTCCATGCCGGCGACCATGAATGTCGCGCTCGTGCTCATCCTATTCATGTACCTGTGGATCATTGTGGGCATGAACCTGCTGGGCAACCTCAAGATCCAGGACAACGAGGCCGGCATTAACCGCCACGCCAACTACCGCCACTTTGGCACGTCTATGCTGCTGCAGCTCAGGTGCGCCGGCGCGCCGTTGAGGACAGAGGGGGCAAGGTTAGGCGTTGAGGCCAGCTTGCTTGTGCCGTGTCTGGCGAGGGGGGATGCGTGCCATTTCCACCCACAAAATGTTGGCAAAGATCAGGTGCCAGTTGGGTGCCACCGCTTGCCACAGGGCCGGCCAGTGATTCCCATTTGATCAGTGCCCTGCAGCCACAACGGCTTAACCTTTGGCCTGACCTCTGACTGGGCTGCTGCCGGAAGGCAGGGCATGCTTGCTCCCGGCACAGCCACGCGCTCGCTGGCAAGCTTGCAATACGTGCCCTGCAAGCGCTGTGCCCTTGCCCCGCTTCTGCCCCACCAACTGTTTGTATGGTGTGCCTGCTGGCTTGCCGCCACCTGCCTGTGCGTTATGGCAAGGCCCTCATACTCCTCATCCATGCGTGTGCATATGTGTGTATATGTGTGTGCGCGCAGGCTGCTGTCCCTGGAAGAGTGGAACGATGTCATGCACGACGCAATGGAGGTGAGTGGCGCACACGCAGCGGCGTGGTCCTGGCTCCGGGCCTCGCGCGCAATGCACAACCTCTGGCGGTGGTGGCCTGCACATCCCGATGAGTGGTGCCCTCTGGTTGCCTGCGCTGGAGCGCGCGCTGAGTGCGCAACCTAGGTGCAGGGCAAGGCTGTGGGCTCAGGCTCTTTGTTGGGGCTCAGGTTCTGTGTTAGGATCCTAGCTCGGATTTCAGCCAGGGCTTTGCGCACGGCTGTTTTGTGCTCTTGCTGCACTGGCAAGGTGCAAGCCAAGTGCACTCTCTGTGGGGACTGCAGTGCTGCCGCGCTGTGCATAATCCCTCCACTTTTTGGGCCCCTGCCCCCCATTTGTGCCTGTATGCCTGCAGCTGGAGGACTGCATCCTGGTCACGCAAGACGTCACTGTCATTGCCAAGGGCGAGCAGGTGCGCTTGCTGCTGCTGTTGATAATGATGATATGGTACATGATTCATGGTGCCCCTGCCCTTGCTTCTGGACTGTGCTCGTCCTGCTGCCTGCCGGTCCCACTCTGTGCTGGGGCTCTGTGAACCCTGGCTCGCTCTTGCTCACACTATGCAATGCCAACAAGTGGGGTAAGCTGGGTGCATGGGTGCCGCGCACGCTGTGCTTGCATCCACAGCCCCATGCAGTGCTCGTACCCTCTGGTGCACGCGGTGCTTGCGCCCTCCACACAGCACGCCCCTTGCTTCCTGCCATGTGCGCGTTGCCACGCCCCTTCTGTCTGTGGTCTGCCTCCACTGCACGGCGCCACGGTGTGCTGCACGCAGAGGACGTTTGAGGCCGGCCAGTTCCTGGACCCTGTGGACGACGGCGACTTTATCAGCCAGATGTCCTGGCAGGTCTACGTGAGTGTGGCGCGTCGTGGGATTTCAGTCATGGCCATTGCACTTGAGGGTCGGTCACCTTGTATGGAAGTCTGCTCCTGGGGGCTGTCCGGGTTGGCTGTGCCAAAGGGCTGTGCATGAGAGCCACCTACTGAGAGAGCTGTTCCCGGTCAAAGGTGTCCCCTCTTGTGGATTGGCCCATGTCTTTGGGGCATATGCTTCTGCTCCCGACCTGCCGCTGCAATTATCCGCAGCATAGAAGCAGTGCTTGGAAGGGTTGGACATCGCAGTTGGAAAGCAAGTAGAGGGACGACACACACATACACATGCACACACGCATATGCTGCTTGCAGGAGGACCAGTGCTCAATCGCGCCCATGCTGGCCATCCTGTACTTCTGTCTGTACATGCTGGTGTGCACGTACATCATGCTGCAACTGCTGATCGGCATCATCGTGGACAACATAGAGGTGGCCGAGAACATGGAGACCATGGCGGTGAACCAGGTGCGGTTGATGCATGGAGACCTAGAAAAAAGGGGGTCACATGGTTTTGCATGTGGTGTGTCATGGCAGATTGGGTCATATGGTCCCCATGCGGACGGTGTGTCATGGCAAGGTAGGTATCATGGTAATGCATGTGGTGTGGGTGCAGGTTGAGTGGGTGAGGGGACATGCATGTCCATGTTGTGTTGGCTGTGTATGGAGTTGGAGGCCTGGAGGCTTCTGTTGTGGGCAAGCTTGACACAGAAGGGCCTCACCTGCACCTACTGGAGGCTCGCTGCGTCTATCACAGGGTTTGCTGTATTTGCCACAGCTTTCTGCACCCCAGCATGATGGAGCTACCTGAGAAGGCCTCCAATAACCCCATCAGGGTTGAGCTTGCACGCGCGCGTGCACAAGCAAGCACACACACACACACACACACACACACACACACACACACACACACACACACACACACACACACACACACACACACACA
>LKMJ01007799.1_pt1 | contig 10078 bp, 7 predicted proteins | sample 643391 | NCBI WGS metagenome assembly LKMJ01 (sample SAMN04112250, study PRJNA286221) | soda lake metagenome | biome: soda lake; feature: Kulunda Steppe; material: water; isolation source: sample PL-Br10 brine of Picturesque Lake | place: Russia: Kulunda steppe | collected 2010-07
AGTATGATGGCAATGATTACAATATGCTTTCACGACGCCGAATGATTTTTTTCGCCGTTGTGTAAACACTTGTTTTTATGGTGCCCCCGGCAGGAATCGAACCTGCGACACCAGGATTAGGAATCCTGTGCTCTATCCCCTGAGCTACGGGGGCCCGGTCGGTGCCCATCCAGATCCGGAAGGGGGCCGGAATGGGCCTGATGAACCGGCTGGGTGCCGGTGAGATAGGAATGATTTTTTAGCACAGGGTTGAAAAAAAGACAACAACGCATTGTCGGCAGTACCAAAGAGAAGGACCGTCGGCGGCCAATCCCCGGCCGCCGCTTTCCTTTCCAGCTGCAGCGAGGAGGACCATGAAACTGGCCAGTGCCGAACAGATGCGGGAGTGTGATCGCCTTGCCATGGAGTCTTTCGGGATTTCCGGCCTGGTGCTGATGGAAAACGCCGGCCGGGCGGTGGTGGAGGTGATGGCGCGGGATTACGGTTTGCAGGGTGACGGCGAAATTGCCGTGGTGGCCGGGCCCGGCAACAACGGCGGTGATGCCCTGGTAATTGCCCGCCAGTTGCACCAGCGCGGGGCCCGACCCTGGGTGCTGCTGCTCACCGATCCCGACCGGCTGCGGGGCGATGCCGTCGCCAACTTCCGGGCCCTGCGGGATTTGCCCGTGCCCCTGCTGGTGGTGGAGGATGACACCGCCCTGGCCGCCCTGGAGTCCAGGCTGCTGATTTCCCGAATGGTGGTGGACGGGATTTTTGGCACCGGTCTGAGCCGGGAGCTAAGCGGTCGATTCCGGCAGGCCGTGGAGCTGATCAACCGTTTTGCCGGGCCGGTGGTGGCGGTTGACGCTCCCTCCGGCCTGGACAGCGACCAGGGCATGGTGCTGGGGGCGGCGGTAAAGGCCGACCGCACGGTAACCTTCGCCCTGGCCAAGCCCGGCCTGGTGACCCATCCGGGCCGGCAGTGGGCCGGGGCGGTGGAAGTGGTCGATATCGGCATTCCCCCGGAAGTTTATGGGGAAGTTTTCGTTCGTCCGGAACAGTCCCGGGAGCTGTTGACCGCTGATGAACTGGCTCCCCTCCTGCCGCGCCGGGAGGTGACTTCCCACAAGGGCAGTTTCGGTCACCTGCTGCTGCTGGCCGGTTCCCAGGGCAAGACCGGCGCCGCCCTGCTGGCGGCCCGGGGCGCTCTGCGCAGCGGGGCCGGCCTGGTCAGCGCCTGTGTACCCAAAGATTTGTACCCGCTTCTGGCCTCTTGCCTGCCGGAGTTGATGACCGTGCCCCTGCCGCACTCGTCGCTGGCGGCGGGGAAGGCTGATCTGGCGGCGGTGGAGGCGGCTCTGGCGGACAAAAGCGCCCTGGTTATGGGCCCCGGCCTGGGTACCGCCCCGGAGACCGCGGAACTGGTGGTCAACATCTATCAGCAGCAGAGTCTGCCCCAGGTGCTGGATGCCGATGCCTTAAACATTATGGCCGCCTCTCCGGAGCTGCTTTCCGGTCAGCCGGGGCCGCCGGGGCCGCGGGTGTTGACCCCCCATCCCGGGGAGATGGCCCGGCTGCTTGGCACCACCACCGCTGGGGTCCAACAGAGCCGGTGGGACTCGGCCGCCGGCCTGGCCGTCGACCATGGGGTTTTCGTGGTGCTCAAGGGGGCGGAAACGGTGATCGCCGCCCCCGACGGGCGGCTAGCCGTCAATCCCACCGGCAATCCCGGCATGGCCGTGGGCGGCACCGGAGATGTCCTGGCCGGGCTCATCGGCGGCCTGCTGGCCCAGGGGTTGACCCCCTGGCAGGCGGCCTGCCTGGGGGTCTATGTCCACGGCCTGGCCGGAGATCTGCTGGCCGCCGACAGCGGTCTTGATTTCGGCTTTACCGCCACGGAGCTGGCCGAAAAACTGCCCGCTGCTTTTTTTCACCTGAAAACCGCCAAACAACCGCGGACCAGGATTTTATAACCCCGGTCCGAGGATCGAATGAAACCAGGGTCCGGACCAACAACACCCCAAAGACTGGAGGGATTATGCAAAACGCCAAGGACATCATGACCAGCGAGGTGATTACGGTCAGCCCGGAAATGCCGGTGGAGCAACTGGCGAAGCTGTTCTGGGAAAAAAGAATCAGCGGGGCGCCGGTGATGGACGGCGATGGCAAGCTGGTGGGGGTGGTCACCGAAAGCGACCTGATCGATCAGGCCAAGAGGCTGCATATCCCTACGGCCATTGCCGTTTTGGAGGCGGTGATCTACCTGGAACGGGGGCGCAAGGTGGAAGAAGAGCTCAACAAGATGGCCGGCAGCACCGTCAACGATATCTGTACCCATGAACCCGCCACCGTGGCCCCCGATACCCCTTTGGACGAAATCGCCACCATTATGGCCGAAAAGCATCTCCATACCCTGCCGGTCATGGAAAACGGCCGCCTGGTGGGGGTGGTGGGCAAGGCCGATATCATTCGGGCCCTGACCGCCAAATAACGCAATCGTTCACCAGGGCCAGCAACGTAAGTGATCACAGGGCCAAACAGGTAAGCGATCACAGGGCACCGCAGGTTGTGGTGAGCCTCGACGGCGAAGCGTACATCAGTACGTGAGCCGGTCCGATCGCCGCAAGATGCGGTGCCCTGTGATCGCTTACCAAATAACTCGTACCCTGGTCACCCCCCGCAGGGAATTGCCGATAAAGACCGCATCCGCCGCCGCCAGGTCCGCCGGCCGCAGGGTCTCCTCGCGCAGCCGGGACGGTTCCTGGCTCAACAGATGGCGCCGCAGCACCCCGTCAAGCAGGCCGGCGCTAACCGGCGGGGTCAGCAATCGGCCGTCCTTGCAAATGAAAATGTTGCTCACCGCCCCTTCGCTCAGCTCCCCCCGGGTGTTGACGAACAGCACCTCGCAGTGCCCCGCCGCCAGGGCAGCTTTCCGCTGCTGGTCATAGCTTGTCCGCAGGCTGGTTTTGTGATACAGCAGGGGCTGGTCGGGGTCGATCCGCGGCCGGGCGATGGTCACCGTGGGCAGTTGTTCTTCTCTGCCACCGGCGTTGTCGTCCGCTCCCGTCGACCTTTCCGGGGCGGATTCCAACTCCCGCCAGCTGAAACAGGGGTTGCCCTCAAAGGGGGCGTGGGTCAGCTCCAGGGTGCCGTCCTTGGCCAGGGTCAGCCGGACCCGTTGCGCCGGCGTTGAAGAGGCGGTGAAGGAGGCGGCCCGGCGGCACAGCAGTTGGCGGATCTCCTTGGCATCGGCCGTAAAACCCAGGCGTTGGGCAGAGGCCCGCAGCCTCTGCAGGTGCAGCTCCAGCAGGCGATAGCCCTCCTCCGGCTGCCAGAGCATGGTTTCAATCAGGACAAAGGGCGGGGTGGGCCGCCCCAGAAAATTGCCCTTGAGTTTGCACTCCCGCCACTCCTGTTCCGGGTCGGAGTCATAGACGATGCCCGAGCCGATCCCCATCTCGGCTTTGCCGTGGCTCAGGGTGACGGTGCGGATGGGCACGTTGAACACCATTTCCCGTTTCGGGCTGATAAAGCCGATGGCCCCGGTGTATACCCCCCGCGGAGCCTTCTCCAGTTCATGGATAATCTCCATGGTCCTGATTTTCGGGGCCCCGGTCACCGAGCCGCAGGGAAACAGGGCCCGGAAAATCTCCGCCACCCCGATGTCCGGGGGTAGCTCCCCCCGAATGGTGGAGGTCATCTGGTGCAGGGTTTCATAGCTTTCCAGGGTGAACAGTTCCATGGTCCTGACCGTGCCGGGAAGGCAGATCCGCCCCAGATCGTTGCGCAGCAGATCAACGATCATCACGTTTTCACTGCGATTTTTCTCATCCCGGGGCAGCTGTGCCGCCCGGCGGGCGTCGTCTTCGGGGGTCAGGCCCCGGCGGCTGGTGCCCTTCATGGGGCGGACCGTACAGTAATTTTCCTGGCGGCGGAGAAAAAGTTCCGGCGACAGGGAGATGATGTTATCGCCCGCCAGCTTCAGCAGGGCGGCGTAGGACACCCGCTGGTTGCGGCGCAGGGCGCGGTAAAGGGCGGCCGCCGTGCCCCGGCAGGGCAGTTGCTGTTTCAAGGTGTAATTGACCTGGTAGGTGTCGCCGGCGGCGATGTATTGTTTGATCCGCTGAATATCCCGGCGGTACTGGTCCCCGGTCAGGTTCAGGCGCAGGCCGCCGGCTTCCAGGCCGGGATCGTCGCCGGAAGGCGATGATTCATTAAAGTCCCCGCCGGCGGCCTCAGCCGCCAGCGTTGCCAGGGTGCGGTTATCCTCCCATCTTCCCCGATCATGGTCGTATACCAAAGGCTCGGCATAAACCCCCAGCACCGCCAGGGGCCGGTCGTCGGCGGGCAGCAGCCGGCGCAGGCGGGGTTCCAGCAGATAGCCGAACTCATAGGCAAACCAGCCGGCCAGGTAATGGCCCTGCCGTAGCTGTTCCTCCATGGCGGTGAAAAAATCCGCGGCGCTGGTCCCGGGATACAGGATCAGCAGTTTGCGGGGTCGGAGAAAAAGCAGGGAACGTCGGTTGTCCGGGGTCAACCGGGCGCTTTCCAGGAAGACGAAGTCATCTTCTCGGCCCAGTAGCCCCAGAATATGATCCAGTTGTCGGTCGCTGAAGGGCCGGCCCGGCCGGCCCGTTGGCATGGTTTGTTGGTGCATCCTGGCTTTTTAAGGGGTTGCGGAGTTCTTGGCAAGACGTTTGTTGCCAGTTTAACGCTGATTCTGTTTTGAATCCGCGGGCAAGGAAGATACTATGATATTGCGGAGGCTGGTGGAATACTTTATAAAACAAGGGTTAACGTTGTCAGGTTTGAAGGGCGCATTGCCAGGTGTCATTTTTTTAGGAGGAAACCATGCTGATTGAAGACTGGATGGCCAAGAATGTTTTGACCGTGGATGAAAACACTTCCCTGATGCGGGCGACCCGGATCATGAAGGAGAACAATATTCGCCGCCTGCCGGTGGTGTCCCACGGCAAGCTGATCGGGATCGTCACCGATCGCGATGTCAAGGATGCCTCGCCATCCAAAACCGCCACCCTGGATATCCACGAGCTTTATTACCTGCTCTCCGAGATGAAGGTAAAGGACGTGATGACCGCCGCGCCTCTTACCCTCAAGGGCAATAACAGCCTGGAACTGGCGGCGGTGATCATGCTCGAGGACAAGATCTCCGGTTTGCCGGTGGTTGATGATGGCGGCCGGCTGACCGGTCTGCTCAGCGAAACCGATCTGTTGCGGGCCTTTGTCCGCAGCACCGGGATCAAGGACGGTTCCCGCCGCTATGTTTTCGACCTGCCCGACGCCGCCGGCTCGGTCACCAGAGTAATGGAGACCCTGCGCCGTTTTGACGCCCGGGTGCTCAGCATCCTTACGTCCTTTGAAGACGCGCCCGAGAGCCAGAAGCGGGTTTCCATCCGGATCACCCTGGAAGATGCCGGTAAGGCTGAGGAGCTGCACAAGGAGCTGCTGGCCAATTTCACCGTAGTCGATTTCGGCATCGACGATATCAAGAACCGGCCCCGCAAAAAGCAATCGTAGCCAACTTCCGCTAGCCGGCCGCGGCATAAGCGTTCACCAGGGCCAGAAACCTGTTGATTTAACGGGCCGTAACCGTTCAGCAGCACCGCTGGACGTTTACAGGTTTTCAATTTGGCGTCTTAGCTCCTGGAGTTTTCTGGTGGTTGAGGGTGATGCCGTAGGTCTGGTCGAGAGCAGGGCCGGCGGCAGGTTGTCGGTCCGAAAGGCTTCCCAGGATATGCGGCGGGATGCCTCTTCCTCCCATCCCCCCACCGCGTTATCGATGGGGGCCATCACGATTCCCTGCGGGCGCTTGAACTCCTCTGCCCTGAGCCGCTGTTTGGCCCCCTGCATGAAATCCAGCCAAACCGGGGCGGCGGCCCGGGCCCCGCTTTCGTTGTTGCCCAGTGATCTGGGCCGGTCAAAGCCCATCCATACCCCCGTGACCAGTTCCGGGTTGTAGCCGATGAACCAGGCGTCCATGTAACTGTCGGTGGTACCGGTCTTGCCGGCCGCAGGCAGATCGATAGCGGCCACCCCGCGGCCGGTTCCCTCTTTGATTGCTCCCTGTAAAAGTCTGGTTACCTGGTAGGCGGTGCGCGCGTCCAGCGCCTGGTGGCCGTAGCTCTGATGTTGCTCCAGGATATTGCCCCGGCTGTCGCGGACACTTTTGATGAAGGCCGGCCGGTGATAGACCCCGCCGTTGGCCAAAGCCCCGTAGGCGGCGGTCAGTTCTAAAACGGAGATTTCCGCCGACCCCAGGGCCAGGGAGAGATTATTGTGCAGCGGGCTGCTGATTCCCAACTGCCTGGCCAGTTTGACCACCGGAGTGATGCCGATTTGCTGCATGATTTTGATCGACAGGATGTTGCGTGAAAAAACCAGGCCGTCGCGCAGTGTGGTGGGGCCGTGGAATCGGTCGCTGAAATTTTTCGGCTCCCAGAACCGTCCGGACTCGGCGCCGCGCAGGCGCATGGGCTCATCGACGATGATGCTGGCTGGGGTCATCCCCTGTTCCAGGGCCGCGGCATAAATAATGGGCTTGAAGGCCGAGCCGGGCTGGCGGCGGGCCTGGGTGGCCCGGTCAAACTGGGTGACGTTGAAATCGGTACCGCCGCTCACCGCCCTTACCAGGCCGCTGCCGGCTTCCATGGCGATCAGGGCGGCCTGGGGGCGCTCGTTGGGGTCGCCACCTCCCTGGCGGCGCTCCCAGTTTTTCACTCCCAGTTTCACCGCCGCCGCCGCCTTTTGCTGCAACTCCTGATCCAGGTTGGTGTGTATCCGCAGGCCTCCGGCATACAGTCTTTTCTTGCCGTAGCGTTGCTCAACCCGGTTTCGGACCTGTTGGAGAAAATAACCGTTTTCCGGTTTGAAGTTCTGCGGCGAGTTCCAGAGCAGAGGGTGGAGGTAGGCGCGGCGGGCGGCGGTGGGGGTGATGTAGCCCTCCTCCGCCATGCGGTTCAGAACGTAGGCCTGGCGGCGTTTGGCCGCAGTGTAATCACGAAAGGGGGTGTAGCGGCTGGGGGCTTGGGGCAGGCCGGCCAGCAGCGCCATTTCCGCCAGATTCAGGTCCTGGACGGACTTGTCGAAATAGGTCCAGGCCGCCGCTTCCACTCCGTAGGCGCCGCTGCCAAGGTAGATGTGGTTGAGATAAATATGGAGGATTTCATCCTTGTTCAATCTTTGATCGATGCGGTAGGCGAGGATGGCTTCGCGGATCTTGCGGCTGTAGGTTTTCTCCCGGCTGAGCAGCAAGGCCCGAGCCACCTGCTGGGTGATGGTACTGCCGCCCTGGCGGCGATCGCCGGTGCGCAGATTATTGACCAGGGCCCGGACGATGGACCAGCCGTCCAGTCCTCCATGCTCGTAAAAACGGGCGTCCTCGGCGGCGATGAAGGCATGGACAAGCTGTTCGGGCATCTGGTCCAGCGGCTTGACGACCCGGTTTTCCGTGAATATCCGGTCCACCACCTCGCCCTGGTGGTCAAAGATCAGGGTGGTCTGGGCCGGCTGATAACTGTCCAGTGAGCCGATGTCCGGCAGATTCATGGTGATGTAGATAAAAATCGCCGTGCCGATCAGGGCGGTCAGGCCGCCGGCAATGAAGAGGAAAAACAGCGACAGCTGGGTGTGGTTCCAGATTCGCTTTTTGTTTTTACTGGCGCGTCTTGTGGTCACTGGTTCCGGGATACCAAAATGTGGTTGGGTTGCGGTTAGCGGGGGAGTCGCCGTTTAATCAGGGAGCGTACGACCCTATAGTACCAATTGGAGGCCCATCAGGCAAGAAGCGAGCGAAAAAAGGCGCTTTCTCATCCGGGGTGGAATCCGGGCCCAGAGTTCGGTAAGGCGAAAAAAAAAGCCGCCCGGTTAAGGGGCGGCTTGCATTGTAACTGTATCCGTGTGGGATATTTATTGTATCGGTGCTTCAAAAGAAGCGGCACCGACAGGGCTCGGACGGAAGTTGCCGCAATGGTCATTTTGACCAAAAGGATTTCTTCTTCTTGGCGAGCCCTTAATTATTGATGGCAGCGAGCGCAGTTGTCGTTGCTGGCAAAGGCCTGGCCGCCGTCCTGGTGGCAGGAAAAGCAGTAATTGCCGTCGTTGTGATCGGCCATGCTGATTTCAGTTTGCCGTTCCATCTGAAAAATCTCGGTATGACAGGCATCGCAGCTCAGGCCGGCATCGGCGTGAACCTGGCCTTCAAAGACCACCCCGCCCATGGAGCCACCGTCAAATTCAGCGGTGTCGCCGGGCATGGAAGCAATGGCGGTGCCTACGAAAGCCAAAGCGGCCAGGATGGTGATAATACTTGCAGTCAGTTTCATTTGGTTAATCCTCCTCTCATTGTGGTGTTACAAATTACTGCGACCATCGATGGTCGCAACATCATTTATCCGTTTTGTGAAACAGACCTGGGATACACCAGGCAATCATCACGACAATTTCATATAAAAACTGTCCGGAATCTCCCTGCCGGCTAGGCGTAACTGTGCAGGCCGGAGAGCAGGAAGTTTACTCCGTAGTAGGTGAAGAGGGTGGAAACAAAACCCAGCACAGCCAGCCAGGCGATCTTGTTGCCGCTCCAGCCACGGGTATAGCGAACATGCAGGGTGGCGGCATAAATAAACCAGGTGATCAGCGACCAGGTTTCCTTGGGGTCCCAGCTCCAGTAGGTGCCCCAGGCCGAGTTGGCCCAGATCGCGCCGAAGATCAGGCCGCCCAAGGTGAAAACGGCAAACCCAAATAAGATGGTCTTGTAGATAAGATCGTCGATGACCTTAAGCGCGGGCAGGGAGGCGAAAATGCCGGTACCTTCGGCGGCGCCGCTCTTTTTGATATTGCGGGACTTGGTCAGATACAGCAATGCCAGGCCGAAGGCGATGGCGAAGCCGGCGTAGCCAATAAAGCTGGCGACCACGTGGGCGATCAGCCAGTTGCTCTGCAGCGCCGGCATCAGGGGGGTCAGCTGCTGGTCCCATTGGGGCCAGTATTCGGCAAAGGCCTGGGCCAGGAAGGCAAAGGGCATGATGAAGGCGCCCAGGGCCTGGTTTTTGTAGAGGTATTCAATGACCAGGTAGGTCAGGGCGATACACCAGGCGAAGAAGACCAGGGATTCGTACATGTTGGAAAAGGGTGCGTAATACCCGAAATCCAACTGGTATGCCTCATACCATCGAATAATAATCCCCAGGGTGTTGAGCAGCAGGCCGCCCATGGTGATCAGGGTCGCGGTCAGCCCCAGGGTTTTGTTGGTGGTCCCGTAAATCAGGATCGCCACATACAAAAGTGCCGAGGCCAGGTAAGCAAAAGTTGTGAGATTAAGCAGTTGGGCGCTTTCCATGGTCCGTCCTCTTTAATTAATGGCTTGGTCCTGGCGCAGTCGCTCGGCCAAGTCCGCAAAACGTTTGTCGAAAGATTCCTTGTTGCGGTTGCTGCCGCCGCACAGCAGCAGGCTGGTGCCGCCCTTGCCGTTGGGCCTGAGATAGGCCCATACCCGGCGGTGGGTGATCATGAACACTGAAAACATGCCCAGGGTCATCACCGCAAAGCCCAGGTAAACAATCCACACCCCGGGATCGTTGGCCACCTGGAGGCCGGTGGCGTAACGCTGGCGGATGGAAAAACTGTAGTCGTTGTCCGGCCGTTGCACGGTCACGGTCTGCTTGTCCTGGAGCTTGAAAACCGAAGGCTCGGCGTCGGGTTCGGAAAACCAGATCTCGTATTCATGGACCCGGCCGGTGCGGTCGGTCATGGTGTTCATGACCCCAAAGGTTACTCCCTCGTTCTGCCAGTTGACCTGGCGTCCGGGGGGTTCCAGGGCCACGCGGCGCTGACCGGTTTCCTTGTTTTCCACTTCGATCAAGTACTCGGACATGGGCTCGTAACTGGACTGGTAAAAAGTCAGTCCCCGGTGTTTCAGAGGCTCGTTGACCCGGATCGAAGTGTGCCAGGGGCCGTCGAGTTCGGGATCGCGGATCACCAGGTCGGAGCGGTACTCCCGGACCATGCCTATGGGGTAATATTTGATGTCGAAATTTTCCAGGTGCATTTCAAAGTCCAGGGGGATCGGTTCCTGGGTTGC
>LKMJ01007801.1_pt1 | contig 10075 bp, 10 predicted proteins | sample 643391 | NCBI WGS metagenome assembly LKMJ01 (sample SAMN04112250, study PRJNA286221) | soda lake metagenome | biome: soda lake; feature: Kulunda Steppe; material: water; isolation source: sample PL-Br10 brine of Picturesque Lake | place: Russia: Kulunda steppe | collected 2010-07
TACATTTCGTCACGAACAGAATCCCACCGAGAGCCGGATCTAAGCCGTTCAAAAGACGTGTTAGATGAAGTGAGTGGCCTCGTGCGAACACTCCTATGACGATGGACGATAGCGAAGTAGACGAAATTTGTCGTACTAGTCTGAAATGGGCTGAAAAACAGGACTATGCAGGGTGGGATCCTTACGACGGATTAAATAGTCCCATATTGAACACCGTATGTCGGAACTGGTTGACGAGATTGGTTGCTATCCACGGGGTAAACAAAGCACCAGTGAATCTCCGGCCACTTCTACGAATTCCTCGTGAGCGTAATGCAAAAGGGATTGCTCTATTCGCGTCTGCCTATCTCAACTATCATGCGTTTACTGGGAACGAGCAATATCTTGACAAGGCAGAGTCGCTGTTGAACTGGCTAAACGAAAACCAATCACCGTTTTTCGAGCTTCCAGCGTGGGGCTACAATTTCGACTGGCAAAACAGTCGCAAGTTCTTCCTACCGAAACACCACCCAAACACGGTAGTCACGATCTTTTGCGGACGAGCGTTTCTTAAGCACTACGCACAGACGGGCACGAAACAGTCACTGGAGACAGCACAGAAAGCCGCCGAGTTCCTCCGATCGAAGATCAATACACAAGACGTGAACGGCTATTCGGTATATACCTACAATCCGTACGACTCGTTCGTCGTGATTAATGTGAACGCACTCGCTGCAGACTACTTCTATCGACTTTCGGCTGAGACTGGTAGCGAGGAACTTATATCTCGATCGAAAGAACTGTTTGAGTTTGTATGTGATGCGCAAGATCCGAAAGGCGCATGGTACTATTCGATCCCCGCGTCCGAGTCACACCTCTCTCACGACAACTTCCATACCGGATTTGTGCTTGAAAGTCTCTATGAGTATGCGATGGATCAGGGACCGGAGTCCGAGGCTATGCGAGTATACACGAACGGAATGGAGTTCTATACCGAGCAGCTTTTTGAAACCTCTGGCGCACCCAAGTTCGAATCGGATCATAGCTATCCTTATGACACACACGCCGCAGCTCAGGGCATTATAACGTTAATACAACGAGGAGAAAATAAGGGGTTAGTGAAAAAAATAATTGAGTGGACTGTTGATCAACTATATAATAATTCAGGCTATTACTTTCGAAGAAAAGGACGTGTCTTGACTGACCGAACACCATATATGAGATGGAGTCAGGCATGGATGTGTGATGCACTTTCTAAGTATGTATATGAAACTAAATAACTGATTATTCCAGCGAATGATATTTGTTTAAATAAATTTCAGCTAGGGTTATGTTGTTTTCCAATTTTTAGACACTCATTTCATTCAAGTAGCCATGAATTATCTGTCACATCTTTCAAATCTGGGTGATTAATGTATTGCTTAGCATTTTTACTTAATTCTGTTATTGACTCTGCCATGGCAAATTCATACCTAATATCTTGCCATTTTTTGTGCCTAGCCACTACACGTACCGGAATTTTATCTATATTAAGTATCTTTGAAATAATAAATCTATGCCTTCCATCATCAAATATTATTTCCCCACTCCTGCCGATATTAACGCGAATTTCATGGAACTCGGGTGGATGAAGATAACTTTTCTGAACTTCATTACTATAAATTAAATTTCTTTGACTTCTATAACCTTCATGTTTCATTTTCTGATGAATAAATTCTAGTTTTTTTCTTTTTATCTCAAGGTTTTTCTTTGGATATTTATAATCAACTGTATTCTTTTTGTTGGCTAATTCAACATATTTTTGATAATAATTGGTGTCTCCCCAGTCAATATTTTCAATTAAATATTCTTTAGCAGCATTATAATACTCAAAATTATTGAAGGAGACAAGATATTCATTTGTGAACTGATTGGAAAACCACGGTGGATTTATACACTTTTGATCAGAGATTCTATTGTCCCAATCCCCTCCGATAATATACGTACTTAGTGTTGAGTATTTGTTATTGTTTGAAAATGATGGAACTAACATGTGGTTTATGTCATCTGGATCAACACTGAGAATTTGGTAAATCTCTGGCATTGATTCGCCGTATCTAGTGAAATTTAGGTAATATTTTCCACGACCTGTCGCAGCATTTTGTACAAATCTTCCAATTTCCTTTGATGTTGTTGAGATCCCTTTCTCCCTAGTAAGATGTAACGCTTTTTTGAGGAATTTCACAACGGCTATTTTTATGATTAGTTTATATATGTTTTGATGAATTCTATGATTAATAATCCTAAAAATAAATTTGATTGTTAAACCATATATTGATAAGTATTGTATGACCTTGTTAACGCACATGGAGAATGACTTGCCTTCAGAATTATTCGATGAATTGAACAACTCCAATATTATTTATTGGTTAGATAGTGGATCTCTTTTGGGCATAGTGCGTGATAATGAACTTCTCTCGCAAGATCCTGATATTGATATAGGAATTCAAGAATGTTCAGTTAGAGATATTATAGAAATAATTGAAATTTTGAATTATAACGAATCTTCAAGAAAGATATTCACATATGATTGTCGTCCTCACAAAATAAAAGTGGAGTTTGAGGAAATTGGTAGAACTATAGATATAAATATTTTTAATAAATTAGGTGGTAAGTTATGGTCTCCTGCAATCACACGTAAGCTCACCTATGATTATACTAAACAGAACCCTCTTTTTTATTTTTATTATGTATTATTGTCTATGGATAATAAAGCAAAATCTAAAACGTGGGAAAGAAATTCGTTTGTTCCTAATTTGTGTTTGCCTGAAGCCCGTACCTGGGTTTATCCAATGGACCTCATAGGATCTCCAATTATGATGGATAACAGAAATATTAAAATACCAGAAAAATATAAAAAGTATCTAACCTATAGATATGGTAATTGGAATGAACCAGACAAAGATTGGGATTTCTGGGAGGATGACGGAGGCCTTATAAAAAAATCACCTACCAAAATTGGAAAGGAATTTTAACTATACTCTTGTAGTTCAAGAGTTATTGATATGTTATCGGTAGTAACGGTAAAGATAGCAGAAGTTAAAACTATTTATTATGAACGACGTCCTCGAAGATCTTATTCCAGGTTTCTGCTACTGATTTCCTCGATATGGTTTCATTTATATCTTTCGCATTAGTGGACATTTTTGAACGGGTCTTGTCGTTTAAGATCAGGTATTCAATTTTATCAGCATATTTTTCAACGCTTCGCTCATCAATAATGAAGCCATTATCACCATCCTCTATTATGTCTGGAATTCCGCCAATTTTTGGTGCAATCGAAGGAACTCCCACAGACATTGCTTCAACCAATGTTAGAGGGAGCATCTCTCTAGAGGAGGTCAGAATATAGACTCGAGCAATCTGATAGTACTTGATAGGGTCTTCCACCCAACCAACTAAATCAACTTGCTGTTGTATATTATTTTCAGTAATAGCGCTCTGGACTTTCTCTTCCAGCGGTCCAGAACCTGCGATAGCAGCCGAATAGTCCACGGACCGCTCTTTCAATTCGGATAGTATCTCTACGAAAAGTAATGGATCTTTCTCTTCACTCACTCTAGTAAGCCAAAGAAGATCGTAATCTGGCTCTGCTTTTACATTTGCTTGAGAAAATTTTTCACCTACCGGATGGAGTACTGAATAGATTTTATTCGGTTGTATTCCGTGACTAACTAGTCGATCTTTATAATCAGAACCAGCAACAGTTATAATATCGAATTTTGAAAAAAACCAAATAATAGCTGGCCTGTACCACTTTTTCGCATGTACATCTAGATCCATGCCAATAATACCAAGATGTGCTGGTGTTTTGGTGAGGAATTTTATTATTAGTGCAAATATGCCATATGGAATTAACGAGAAGGAAATAACCACATCATAATCATATTTTATTGATAATTTAATAGCAATAATTAATTGTCTCATCAATTCTATTATTTTAAAACGTGATGACTTCACCTGATAATAGGTAATTCTTTCAGTTCGCTCTGATGTAGGACCACTACAAATATACGCTACCTCTTCTGCTGTATCTGCCATTGGTTGAAGGTGAGATTCAATCTTAGATACTCGTGGTTTTCCATCAACTTGAATACCAAACCCGGCAATAACCAGTACAGAGGGTAGGCTATCCATCGGCAATTATTTGTACACATCATAAATAAATGTCTCGGAGTTGTTGAACATGGTTCAGAACGGGTCACCAACCACGGTATTGGGTGGTTTAACCTAACAAGGCCATGTTGAAACGTTGTAAGGCGTTGGATTTCACTGCTTGATGTTATAGACGGCACACATCAGCGCGATTTTACGGAACTCACGGTAGCAAGAACGCGCTCGCACGGCGAAGCCGAGCGAGCGCTTGACGGCCGAATTGACCGTTTCAGTCATTGAACGATAGTTGTAGCGGTTATCGTCAATTCGGATGTTGTGCGCGTGATCATACGCAGTAAAGATGCGATACTTGGTCAGCGGGCGAATGTCGAGGTCACGCAGTGCTTCTCTGAGTACTTTCTTATCGTAGCCCTTATCAGCGTCAAGACTGAGCAGTTCGCCCGCATTCCGGCGGGCGATATACGTACAGAGATCAGCATCACTTCCTTCCAGAGTTGTTGAGCAATGCACGTCAAGGACGGGTTGCGTGTCTGTATCGACGAGTTTCGTGACCTTGAGCTTCTGCACACGGTAGCTCGTTCGCTGGCAGTAGTGACGGCTTGCAGCAGACTGCTCGTAGAATGTGGCGTCAATAGCACCGTGTTTCGAGGGGTCGTGAAGCTGCGCCGACTGGCGCAGCAGCACTCTACAGACGCCCATACTCATCTCATCAAACGCCTTACACAGCGTCGATAGATGCAGGAAATCGGCCGCTTTGAGGCCAATCTTTCCGATTATTTGCGGCATCTCCTTTAGCAGGTCAGTGGTCATCCGGTAGGACGTATCGAGGTAAATCCTGAGACAATGGAGGGGAACGAACGCGTAGCCGGCGAATCCGCCGTCTCCTTCCGGAGCGGCGTACTCGTCTCCATCGCCAGTAACATTTTGAGTGACCGGCACAATTTCCTCAATGAAGCGGGAGATTTGGGTCATAGGCAACCGAGATCTCCCGCTTCAACGCCTTTGATTTAGTGACTATACCGACGCCATCTATTGATTCAACACAGCCATATATCAGCGTCTGTACTGACCAATGCTCGACGTCTGTCAACATACCGAGGGGCCGCTCACAACTTTCAATCTCGACACGCGAGCCGCGACTCCCGTGAATTGCTGTCCCCAAGATGTACTCTCTTCGTACTCTAGTAGAAAACCGAACTCTAAGTACTCGAATAGCGCCGCTGTTTCCGTAGCCGTGACATTCAAGTAGTCCGTCGACTGAAGCTACATCTTGCAGGGTATTAGTGCTGCTGGACACAGTTTCCAGATCCTGCGGCCTCCCTTGCGAGGCTTTCTATGACACGCTCTAGGTTCTAATGAGGTTCCACTACCGTTCATTCTCAGTTCTTAATTATTTTGGCCAAATCGGTAATATCTACTATGCCTGAGGAAGACACTAAAGATGCCCAAACTACAGTTCCAAGTAAAACTACAAGAAATAATGTTACTATTCCTGTTATGTGTACGGATGCGAAATGAACTACTATCCCCATCAAGCATGTTATTAGGATGATTACTATAAACTGTTTTAGTAGCCAGAAAGATCTGATGTGCAACTCCACGCCCATTATATATATATTGACAATCGTGTATATTGAATAGGATATCACAAGCGCAATTGCAGCACCGACAGCCCCATATAACGGAATTAATATCAAATTTAAGACTAGATTTAGAATCGATGTTATTACCTTTGCGATAGCTCGATACTTGGCTCGTCCAAGATAGTCTAACCCACTGCTTGCAAGGCTATTCACCGATTGAAACACCAAATATATACACATGATCTGAAGAACAGGAACGGCCCCAAGGTAATTATCTCCAAAAACAAACCTAACCAACGGTTCGGATATCAGTATCAGCCCTGCTGCCGCAGGGATATAAAATAATAGCCCATACAAAAGTGCATTTTCATATATTTTGGCTGATCGACCAGAGTTTCCTTTTGCTTGTTCTGCTTCGTATGTTGGAGCGAGAGTGAAACTTAGTGCTACTATCGGTGCTTCAACAAAACTCTTAATTTGTTTGCTAAGTGTATAATATGCCACTGCAATAGGGCCCACAAAAAATCCAATTAGAATAATATCCATTCTTTTATCAAGGATAGATGAGGCGCCAGCAGATGCTATAGGTAAGGCATATTTTCCAACTCGCCTTTCTAGCCCAGGGTCTTTTTGCCCATCTTCATGAGAATAATGTTTTTTGTAAATATAAATAAATCCGATTGTTGAAGCTATAACAGATGCAATTATATAACCAAAAAATGCTCCAACCACCTCAAATCCAAAGAAAACAAACCCGCCAGCGAATATTACTCGTGCAATTGGCGTAACTATGTCGATCACTGCAGTCGAATTTATATCTTCAAATGCTTGCAAGATTTTCTTGGAAAATTCTCGTAATGTCTCAAATATTATGTACAAAACTCCAATAAGTAATAAGGAACTGAGGTCTGGCTCCCCTATTAGCCCAGCAATAGAATTATGAAAGAGCATAAAAAACATTGACATTATTCCAGTAGTAATGAATGTTAGGAATAGTGTGGATCTTATAATATAAGAGGATTGACCGTCTTTTTCTTCTTTAGATCTAGAAATAAATCTTGCACCGGATTTTGGGATCCCAAATTCACTAAAGAATTTTGCTGTCCCAAAGATTGAAATAGCCAAATATAGCAACCCATACTCTTCCGAAGTTAATAACCTGGTTAAAATTAGGATTAGTGCCGCACCAGCAATCGCATCAGTTACCTGTGCAGCAAAGCGAGCTTTAAATCGACTAATTAGCACAGATTTATATTTTTTCATACTATATTATGCTGTTAACTACTGTATGAGGATTCTCATCTGATATCATAATATGCAATATCTTGTAAATGGGAATTCAAAAGACGGTATATATACTATCCACATAATTTATCTATTTCTTTCGTTATCTGTTCCGCTCTTTTTGCCCAAGTATGGTTACTGAAAATATATTTACGACCCCTACTTCCCATATTATTTCTTCTTTTTTCAGATATATCAAACAGTATTTGAATAGATTTTGATATATTGGCGAGATCTAGTGATTCAACGCAAACACCAAAATTGTTCTCAGAAATAAAAGATAATTCAGCAGACTCTGTCGCAATCACCGGCTTTTCTAATGAGAGATATTCGTAACATTTTATTGGATTAGAGGGGTTGTTTGAATCGATAACACTATAACAAACATCGGTAGCAGAAAGGTAGCTGGGTACCTTAGAGTGTTCAACAAATCCTGCCCAGTGGATTTTAGAACTGATCCCAAAAGCTGTCGCAAGTTGTTCTAACTTTTCTCTTTCGGGCCCTTCACCGACTATAAGCAGTTTGCATCTGATTTCATCCTCAATTTTATACATTGCTTTGAACAATAACTCTAAACGATGTCTTTTGGACAGACTTCCTACAAAACCGATAACAAAATCGTCTTGAGAAAGTTGTATATCTGGTTGTAGTAATTTGCGAGCTTCTATGGTAGGAATAGGATCAAACAACATCGGATCAACACCATTAGGAAGAATCTGAGTTTTCGATGCATATTTTATCGGAATTGGTATATTTTCGTACGCCTTTAGTATCCTATCAGATAAACTGAGGTTCGTGGTGTGAACAAATCGAATTGCCAAGTCAGTCACAGTTGAAGACTGATTATTTGATGGACTTCCTCGAAGTAAAGATATATGTGGTATATTATAATACCGTGAAACTAGTGGAGGTGCTAACATCAAACTAGAAAACCTGGTTATTACGGCGTCAATATCATGACATTTGTGTAGGTATTTTAATCTTTTAAAGAGAGCATACTGTATCGCAACTCTTGATATCTTTCCGTCTTTTGTCTGTTCAATGAACTCAACATTTTTAATAGATTTAAATAATTCACTATTCAGTTTATTAGTGGGTGATGGAAGAATAACATGAAATTGTATATTATTGTGATTTACTAAGGCTCTCAGTAATTCTCTTGTGGCAATACTAGCGCCGTCTCTCCCTGAGAGATCGACCGAAGTGATGAATACTACTTCCTTTCTACTTTTATTTTTGCTCGGTTTCATTTTACGATTCCTTCTCAAGTTTAGATATAATTTTTTCCACATTTCCAGACACTTCTTTTGAACCATCCACTTTAATAATTTTTGCTCCTTTATTTTCAATAATATCGCAAATTTTCTTTGAAGAATTCATATATAGATTGTGTGGATTCTCATGATGATCAAACCATTCTTTTGTTGTAATCTCTCTTCCCCGGGCTTGTTGGCGCCTGTTGCAGATGTTCTCTGAAGCAGCAACGAATATCACGACCTTTGGAAGGGGTACAGAATCAAAATATTCTGCACTAGGGAGGTCGAATTTAGGTTTTCTCAGGCTGATTGATATCGCACGTTGCATAAATCCTTCGTCCAAACAAAGTGTCTTTTGTTTAGGACAGGTAATCTCCGATAGTTGATAAATAGCTATGGTTTTAATCACCAGGTCTAATAGGTGATCGTGATCGTATCCAACCCGAGTTATCTCATCAAATATGATAGATATAGCACACGAATTCTTGGAGCTAAAATCGATAAAATATGGCCATTTCAAACACCGGGACCAAATTGACCTTCTAACACGGTCTGGTAAGTATTTGTAACCTATGTTGAGCGGCTTTGGTAGACCTGCTTTAGCAAGTACATGACTTGAGGCGAAGAATTCTGTATTATGCGTTAGAGTATTAAATATTGTTGATTTGCCAGAGCCAGGTGGTCCAATGAATTCGATGTGCATCTGCTGCTGTGAATCAATGTAGGTCTAACTATATTAAAGCATTTCAAAATCTGCCAGAGTGCTTAATTTCGTCACTATATTGCGTGTCGGGTTGTGGCGTCTTGACCACATATTGGAGTCCCTGTCGAGTACATTGAAAAATCAGTCGATTACATCGGGTTAGAAGAATTGTCTGCTTGGAAAGGATATGTAACCTACCAAAGCAGACAACCGGATAGGAGAGGAACATCTGCTTAATTTTGTCGTTAACAGCCTCAAGGAAGAGCTTTCGATAGATTTCGGAGAAGACGCAGAGGTTTCGACAGAGAAAATATTTACGAGGTCCTCGCTGGCGCCAGCGGGACCTCGGTCAATCTCGCGTCAAGGCCGTCTACCTTGATCGAGGCTTCTACAATAGCACCTGTCTCGGGCTGTTGTACGCCCACGTCATACCGGTTGTCAGGCGGGGTGAGACGATCCAAGACGAACTCAGCAGCGGTTGGAGCCGTGTGATCAAACACGAGATAGCTGGGAAGGTGACGTTCCCAGTGTACATCGATTGTGTCTACCAGCAAGGTAGATACGGCGAATATGGGGTGGCGCGTCACGGCTAACCGCTGACGCGCCACCCCTTGTTCGTCGTCCCGTCCATTCAGGCACGTACAATCGATGTAGACTGGAAACTCGACGGTCCAGCTGTGACCGTCGAGTTTCCCTCTCAAGCTGTGGTCAATCACACACGGCTCCAGCCTTCCGAGAGCTCCTGATGAATCGTCTTTCCCCACTTAATGATCGTCACAACGTAGGCGTAGTTGTGCGCTTGGAGTAGCGTGAGACACTTACTGTCGTAGAAGCCGCGACCTAGATAGACGGCCTTGACCTCGGTGTCAAGGCCGCCGAGGACTCCAAGAAACTCAGCGAGAACGCTGCTGGCGGTGTCGCCGTCTCTAGGCGGCGCACCGCCAGCGTGTATCGTTTGTTCGTTACGCGTGCGTAGAGTGTTCCATAGGCATGAAACGAAGTTGTTCCACGTTTGGCTTCCGAGTGATAGAGGCCGTCTGTGTCGGCTTTATCGCCGTAGTAAGGCCGCAGGTGGAGGTCAGCACAGACCTCCACCTGCTCAGGGAGTAGTTCAA
>LKMJ01007802.1_pt1 | contig 10075 bp, 12 predicted proteins | sample 643391 | NCBI WGS metagenome assembly LKMJ01 (sample SAMN04112250, study PRJNA286221) | soda lake metagenome | biome: soda lake; feature: Kulunda Steppe; material: water; isolation source: sample PL-Br10 brine of Picturesque Lake | place: Russia: Kulunda steppe | collected 2010-07
CGGCTGTTCTCACACAAGCCTCTCTGAGCCGTGTGCGACGAATTCGAAAGAACAGGCGCTCGCTTATAGCTTGCCGGCTTTCTGCAGCTTCATCAGGTCCTCGGTGTCGAGGGTTTCGCCTTGTTTGAACTGCTCGTAGATCTCTTCGGCTTCCTCTTTTGCAGCCTCGCGCTGCTCGGCGCGACCTTCTTCGCGCTCTTCTTCCTCCTCTTTGTCGAGTTCGCGGAGTCGTTTTTGTACCCGGACGAAATCTTCGTGGTGGCGGTCGGCAGCCTCTTGTGCGTCGACGAACTTCTCGTGCCATTCGTCGGCTTCGTCACGGATATCGTCAGCCTCACGGTATGCCTCGATCATCTGGTTGTGATGCTCTTGGGCTTGGTCCGCCAGCTCGGTCACTTTCTGGTGGTGTGTCGAAGCTTCAGCACGAACTTCCTGTGCTTCGGCTTTGATGTCTTCTAGTTCGCCACCCTGATCGAGCTTCGCCTTTCGCTCGGAAAGTTTCTCACGCTTCTCCTCGATCTTCTCGATGAGTTCGCGCTCGTCTTCGGACGAGAGAACCTCCGTCTGCTGTTTAAACTCCAAATCTTGGATTTCTTCTTCCAGCTTCTCAACGCTTTTTCCCTCGTTCAGCTCGAGGTCATCTTTTAGCCCGTCGACCTCATCGAACAGCTCGTTCGCTTTCGCGTTGAGCTCGTTTCGTTGCTCTTTGTGCTCTTGGACCTGCTCGTTGAGCTCGTCGCGCTTTTCTCGGTGCTTTTGCGCCTCGTCGACTTTTTCGCGCGTCTTCGCGTTGAACTCATCGCGTTTGGAGGCGCGTTCGGAGGCCATCTGGTTCAGCTCGTTCCGCCGGTCACGAAGCTGTCCAGCCTTTTTAATAAGTTGCCCCTTCGATTTGTTTTCGAGGTCGTCTTCTGTCAGTTCTACGTTGTCAGTTTCGTTAATTGACTCTGCCATGGTTGCTCACGTTACTCCATTACCGCTCCGGCCGCGGACAGCAACCGCTGCTGAAACGTCGGTCGCCGTATAAGTAGGTTCCCTGTCATTCTGGTCGGCTGACGATGCTGCCGAACGCCGGACGCGTTCTGGTATATAGATATACACCGTTTCTTTATTTAAATGTTTTGGAGGGTATGACCCGTGGAAACTGCTGACACTGCCCGAAAACGGCCACGTTAGGTGTTCTCACACCTTTATCGGAGCATATAAAGACATCTGATACCGCCAATCACTGTCGAAGGGCTTCGCACCCCTGAAATAGGGTGGCCCCATCGAATCGGATATGCAACAGCGCGTTCGTGCGGTTGGACACGAAAACGTTCGGGCAGCGCACACCAGCACGTTCGAGTTCACCAGCGATGATTGGTTGACTCCCGCCGGCGATTGTATCCTCGGCGTCGAGGCCGATACCGTCCCATCGAACTTCGACGATCGGTTCGTCGATGCTTGTCAGTCGGTACACGCTAAAATAACCGCTACATTGCGGGTCGACGGCGAGGAACAGGTCATCACCGGCCGCGGAGATCCCGCGTTAACCTTCGAAAACGATCGAAGCATGGTCGCTCGGACCAGTGAATACGTCGACGACCGGACGGTTATGCTCGAAGCAGATACCGCCGCGGCCGACATCGACCGAGAGATCGTTGCGTCCCTTAGAGCCGGCGCAGCAGTCGAGTGCCTGCTCGAGGTCGAACGGTAACGCTTTGAGGTGACGCTTGCACACTCGGGCATGGGTTCGGATACAACGGCCGATGAGGATACAACCACTGATGAGCGTTCCTACGGGAGAGGCGCGAGAATCATCGCCGTCTTCCTTCTCGTTATCGCGAGTGGTGCAGCGATTGCAGCTATCGTCGAAGGTGGGACAACCGGAATCGCGGAAGGTGTCGCCTTGGTGTACATCGCGATCGTTCTCACGTACGGCGTCTTCAGCGAAACGCTCGATACGCCGCCCGTCCAGACCGCCTTCGGTGCGGGACTTACCGCGTACGGTGCGCTGTTATATCTCCAAAGCGGCAGTCTGCTTTGGCTTGGTATCACCGCTGTCGGGGTGATCCTCACCGTCTATAACGGACGTGAGGCCGTTTCATCGCGGTAGTGTCGACAGGTACTGTTTTTTCATGCAGATTCGTACCAACATTATGGACGACGAACCTGCCGAAAACATCTCCGGAGGTTCTGCCGGTGGCGGGACGTTCGCTGAATTCCCTCCGGGAGCCGGCGAAACCCGAGCAGAGCGAATCGTTGACCGACTGGGTGAACAGTACTGGCAGAAACAGTACGGCGGTCGCGACGGGTTTGAGTGTCTCGTCCGAACGATTCTCAGCCAAAACACGTCGGATAAAGCGAGTCAACCGGCTCACGACGCGTTGATGGATCGGTACGGATCTGACGGTGACCTCGCGGCGTCGCTTGCGGAGACGACCCAGGCCGAACTCGCGGAAACGATTTCGTCGGCCGGTCTCTACAATCAGAAATCATCGAGGATTATCGCCATCGCTGAGGACGTTCTCCAGACGTACGGTTGTGCTAACGCCTTCGATCGGTTCGTCAGAGAAGACGATCCGAAAACCGTTCGTGAAACGCTCTTAGCGATGAACGGTGTCGGACCGAAAACAGCGGATTGTGTATTGCTTTTCGCGGGCGGTCGTGATGGCGTCTTTCCCGTCGACACACACGTGCATCGGATCGCCCGCCGAATGGGGATCGCACCGAAAGACGCCGATCACGAAGCGGTTCGAGAGGCGCTGGAAACGACGGTCCCTCCGGAGAAGTGCGGCTTCGGCCACACGGCGATGATCCAGTTCGGACGAGAGTACTGCTCGGCACAAAAGCCCGCGTGTCTCGATGATCCCGATGCCTGCCCGATGGCTGACCTCTGCGATCAGGTCGGCGTCTATCCGGAAACGGGTGATGTCATCGACCCCGCAGATGCGCCTCACAGCCAGGACCGATCCGACTGACTGTTATTGCTCGGTGAGCTGGTCCGGTCCGCTTTCGTAAACTGCCAGAAGAATCAGCGCCGCGATGACGAAATCCAATCCGTGTTCTATCACATGATGAAGCGGCATCGGGACGAGTCCGAGGACCGTTCCCACGCCCACGACGGATCGGAAAAAGAGCGCGCCGACCGCGACCGTTATCAGTGCATACCGTCTCGTTTGGCGGCGTCGGTAGGCGATGAAGCTCACGAGAAAGAGCAGCCCCGTTCCAATCCCTGCGAGCGAAAGCACTGCTACCAACAGCAGTGATTCCGGATACGTGACCCACTCGCCGACGAGGAGCACGAATGCCGACGGATCCATACGTTCCTGTTCAACATGGGTTGTCAATGGTGTTACGGCATGATCCGAGTGTTTCAACGGCAGCTATCGATGTTCGACCGTTTACCGTTTTGTGAATGGCGTCGAGTCGTTTTTATGTCCTGCTGTCTCGAGTTCGAGTATGCTTACGAAGGACCTGCTTCGCGTCTCGCGGGCCGGAGGTGGCTATCATCTCCGATTTAGCACTCCCGAAGACGCGACGCTCGCTGGGCGGGTCCTCGGTGTGTATCAGGGCCATGTCGGTCGGTCTCGGGCCGAACTCGACGCCGCGCTCGAAGGGCTCGAACGCGAGGCGGACGATTTCAAACTGGTTCGCGGCTTCGCGAAACTGCTCGAACGCGACGGGACCTTTGAGACACGGGCTCCGATCGACCCTCCTCGCGCTCGAAACGCCGCCTTCGAATCGGCTGAGGCCGTTGGAGTCGTTACGAACGCGGAGCGTGAAACCGCACTCAGCACGGCTGCAGACCGTCTCGGTCGGTCCGTCGATGGCATCGAAACATCGTTGTTTGCCGATCTCGACCGAGCGGCCGTTCTCACCGCGTTCGAGACGGAACACACTCCGAAATCGCTGTGTCAACAATACGATCTGTCGTTGGCGCAAACTGCGCTTTTCGACGCTATCGAGGTCCGGATCCGTTCGTCGGATCCGAAAGCGCTCATCTCGGCGATCAAACGGCTCCGATTACTTTATGAAATTCGCCGAACGGGAGCGAATCGAGAAGTGATCGTTACCGGCCCGGATGCCTTGTTTCGACGCTCTCGTCGGTACGGAACTCGGTTCGCTCGGCTGTTACGCACGGTTGTCACCGCCGAAACGTGGCAACTCGAAGCGACGATCGACGATCGAGGGTCCGAACGGTTACTGACACTTGAGTCCGGAGACGTTTCGGTCCCCGGTGTTGCGCCGTCCAGCGAGCCGACGTTCGATAGCGGCGTCGAATCGGATTTCCACGCCCGGTTTTCAGCGCTCGATCTGGATTGGCGGCTGATCCGAGAACCCGAACCGCTCGAATCCGGTGAGCACGTCGTGATCCCCGATTTCGCGTTCGAGTGGATCTACGGTGATTTCCGTGTGTTCTTCGAGATCATGGGGTTTTGGACCCCCGAATACGTCGAGAAGAAGCTCTCTCGGTTCGAAGATCTCGAAGATGTCGCGTTTTTGGTCGCATACGACGAGAGTCTGGGCGTCGGCGACGCGATCGAATCGACGGGACACCGGGCGATTCCGTATACGACCTCGGTTCGTTTGAAAGACATCCGTGATGCGCTTCGACCGTATGAAGCGACACTTCGTGCTGAAAGCGCAGCGTCGGTCCCGGAGACGGTGATACCGGACGCCGATGTCGTGACGATGGCGGAACTGGCTGAAACGTACGGTGTCCCCGAATCGACGATCGAGTCCGTGACGACACCGAAACACGAACTAATCGGCCGAACGTTCGTTCGCCCCGGTGTACTGCGCTCGATCGATGCGGATCTCTCTTCCGGCCAGACGCTCTCAGCTGTCGAGGAGCTTCTTGACGAGTACGATCTCGATGAAACAAGCGCGATTCTCTCGCGGCTTGGATATCGGATCGAGTGGAATGGGCTATCCGGTGGAATACTCTGTGAAAAGTGATTACATGTTTCGATTACCGCGTTTATCTGTGACGTTGTCGCAGCGTTCCTCGCACCTGCCGACCGATGTAAACAATATCAAACGGACAAAACGTTTACCATGTGCTATGACATAACATGAATGAGAATACGAATGGATATAGAGTCCCCTCAAGAGTTGCACACTCCGGTTGTGGAGGTCGAATTTTCGATCTGGAACGCTGAATATCCATTTATCGCTGCGTCCGCTTCGGAATCGTGTACGTTCGAACTCGCGAAGATGATGCCTCGAAGCCGATCTCGGTATGTGCAACTTTTCAACGTCTTCGGTGCGAATCCGGCCCGAATCATCGCACTTGCTGACTCCCACGAGACGGTGAATGCGTCTTTACTCGCCGAATACGACTGTGGGGGGCTCTTTGAGTTCGATATCTGTGAAGACTGTCCGACCGTCTTGCTTGCCGAGCTTGGTGCACTGCTCCGGGAGGTTTACTGTGCCAATGGTTTCGGTCACATCGTCGCTGAGTTACCGACACAGTGCGATGCCTCAGCGGTCATCAAGACGTTTCTAACGGAAGTTTCCGATACCGAACTCGTTTATAAACGGGAAAAGCAAACCATCGACCCGTTTTTTACGCCTTCCCTCTTTCAGCACGTACTCCGGGCTGAATTGACCGACCGTCAACGAGAGCTTTTGGAGGCCGCGTTTGATGCGGGATACTACGATTGGCCACGAAAGTGTACTGGAACAGAGATCGCGGAGACGTTCGGTATCTCCTCGGCGACGTTTTCGGAGCATATTCGGGCGGCGGAACGGAATCTGTTCACCGCGCTCTTCGACAGTCGAAGTTAAGTTAAGTCGCGTCCGTTTCCGGAAGCAGCACGATCGTCCGACCGTCCGTCCGAAGCACGATCTCACATCCCTCATACTGAAACTGTAACTCGCCGTTTTGGATTGTTCCCGTATCGCCGTTCTTCCACGTAAATAGATGTTGAAGCGCATCCGGATCGATCACTTCATAAAGCGGCTGCATCTCCTCCGGCGGCGTCTCTGTGAGTTTCGAAACCGTCTCGATCACGTGATACGAAATGTGTGTGCTGTCTTCGCTCTCCCGTTGAATAACATGTACTCTCGAGGAGTGTTCGAAGCCGTCTCCGTTGTCCGAGCCGGGATTGACTTCATCGGTCATACTGTCTCTCTGATTGTGGTTCCCTTAATCGCCGTCCCTCTATGTCAAGGGTCGTTATGTACCTTTCAGAACTCGCGCTGTCGACCTTTCGGCATTTGTGACCGCAATTCGCCGTACAGATACAGCCCGACCCCGATCGGTTCGATACCGCCAGCGATCTCGTGGGCGGCGATCAGGTAGCCCCAGTCTCCGTCCCACGCTGGATCCGTCGTCTCACCATGCAGAAACGCCTTCGCGTCCGCTTCCTCCAAGACGACGACGTTCCGTTCGGCAGCACGGCCGAACCGTTGAACGGCATCCGTTGTCGGCTTCCAGTGTTCCTGTCGAGCTCGGAGGAACGTCATCCCGAGCCCTTCGACGGCCGCCGGCGATTCGAGATCGGCGGCGAATATCCAGATCTTCCCCGCGCCTTTCTCCCAAAACGTATACGACTCAAACAGCTCCGGCTTCAGACCGAACCGATCCGTCCACCATCCGATAACTTCTGTCCGTGTCGGACGGCCCTCAACGCTCCGATCTTCGGCTGTCGCTGGGAGGCGATCGAACCGTCCACCGTCGTTTTCCGCACTCATTGTCCCACCTCGAGTTTCGCACAGAAGAACCCGCCAGTATCGTTGTGGTGTGGATAGATCCGTTTCGCTCGCCGCATCGAATCGTCGTACGTTTCGCCGTTCCATTCGGTGACTCCCGGGACCGATCGCAGCGAGAGATCGAACGCAACGAGCTCGCAATCATGGTTTTCGATGGCGTGCTGAAGCACGGCTTCGTTCTCTTCGGGGGCGAACGTACACGTCGAGTAAACGACCGTTCCGCCCGGGCGAGTCACCTCCAGTGATCGACCGAGAATACCTTTTTGAACGCCTGCGATCCCTTCGACGTGATCGAGTGACCACGACTCGACCGCGTCGGGATTCTTTCGAACGGTCCCTTCACACGAACAGGGGACGTCAACGAGGACTCGATCGAACGGCGTTTGAGAAAACGACTTCAACGAGAAGTTTCTGGCGTCCTGTCTGGTCACGATGAGGTTCGTAACGCCGCACCGCTCTGCGTTCGAACGTAGCGCAGACAGCCGGCCGAGGTTGTTGTCGTTGCCGACTAACAACCCGCGGTCGTTCATGCGTGCTGCGAGCTGGGTTGTTTTGCTTCCCGGTGCGGCACAGCAATCGAGCACCCGCTCTCCCGGCTGTGGATCGAGCGCGATCGCGGGGACGGTGGAGACTTCCTCTTGTCCGTAGACCCATCCGTGAACGAACGGCCAGGAGTTTCCGGGCGATTCGTCTGCGCCCAACCGAAAGAGTCCGTTATGCCATCCGACGGGTTCGAACTCGACGCCAGCCTCTTCGAAGGCGCGCTGGACGCGACCCGGCGTCGCTTTGATTTCGTTGACTCGGACGACAGACGGTAGCGGACGTTTACAAGCCGCGTGAAACGCCGTCGGATCGTCGACGAGCGTATCGTACCTCGAAAGCGGATCCATAACGGACGTCGGCCGGCCGACGGTTTGTCGGTGTCGGTCCGAAGATCGGTTAACGTGACTACTGCCGGAAACGAACGGTGTCTCACACTAGGTGTTCGGCTCACGCTTATTGTGGAGGCGGATAACGGTATGATATGGCACGCGTTCAAATTCGATCCGATCACGTCCAACTCGACGAACCCGTGTTGGTTGAAGGACTCCCCGGTGCCGGACTCGTCGGAAAGATCGCCGTCGATCATCTCGTCAAAACGCTCGAGATGGAGTATTACGGCGCGTTTTACTGTGAAGGGCTCCCGCAGGTCGCTGTCTACGAGGGGAATTCATCACCGGTTCGACCACCGGTCCGATTGTACGCAGACGAAGAGACGAACCTCATGGCACTCCAAAGCGATGTCCCCGTCTCGCCGACGCAGGCGAGTGAGTTCGCAAGTTGTGTGACTGGTTGGATCGAAGATCACGATATCTTTCCCCTGTATCTCAGCGGCTTGGCCGAGGAGAAAAGCGATATTCCCGAACTATACGGTATCGCGACCGGTGACGCGGAGCCCGTACTTGACGAGATGGGGATCGTCCCACCGCGAGGCGGCGGCATGGTAACCGGACCGACCGGTGCGTTATTGCACAAAGCAACGGAGACGGATCTCGATGCCGTCGGGCTCATCGTTCAAACCGATGCGCAGTTCCCCGATCCGGAGGCCGCACGGATAACCCTCGAACACGGCGTCGGTCCGATCGCGGATATCGACATCGACACGAGCAGATTGATCGAACGCGCTGATGAGATTCAAAACGCCCGTGAACAACTCGCCGAACGGCTCCAAGAGGCCACTCGGGATGAGAGCTCGGAGGCGCAGCCGATCCGCGGGTTCCAGTAACTGTCGCCCCTTGCGCGAGTGCTCGCGGAGGTCGATAATTTATATCCGCCGATCACCCACGAACGGGTACACCGATGTATCGTGCCCGCGATCACGTTGAAAACAAAGAGTGGATAGCCGCTATCGACGATGCGGCCGAGCGGCTCGAACTCGGAAGTGAAGCGAAATCTCGGGCGATCGATCTCTTTCTTTCTACGATCCCGACCGAGGACCGGTCGAAGCGGGCGACGGTCGCAGCGAGTCTATACGCCGGATCCCTGATCGCGGGCGACCGTCGATCCCAGTCGGCGGTCGCGGATGCCGCCGGCGTCTCTCGACTCACTGTTCAAAAGCGATGGAAAGATCTGCTCTCCGAGGCCGGTTTGGAACCACCAGAGTGGTAATCGAACGATACCGTTGTAGCGCAATGGTTGCGTCTCGTCTGAAAGCCAATGGAAAAGGCTTATGCGAGTTTTGAGAGTGTAACGTGACAATGAGCCAGCGGTTCGATGAGTTCGAGGAGCGACTCTCCGAATACGAGTCGCAGATCGATTCGGTATATCGACTGTATCATATCCCCGTTTTGGCAGCGTTGATGCTGTTTATGTTCTGGATTCGGGTGCGAAACTACGCGAATCATATCGGGCCGAACGGCGAACCGCTCTATCGCGGAAACGACCCGTTCTATCACTACCGGGCGACGAACTACGTGATCGAAAACTATCCGTTCACGATGCCGTTCGATCCCTGGACGGGCTTCGATGTGGGGCGGAGAGCCGGCCAGTTCGGAACGATCTTCGATCAGATGACGGCGACGGTCGCCCTCATCGTCGGCCTCGGTTCACCGTCACAAGAGACCGTCCTCATGACGACGCTCATGTCCGGGCCCGTTCTCGCGGCGCTCTGTGCGATCCCGCTGTATTACATCGGTAAACGGCTCGGCGGACGCTTCGGTGGCATTATCGCCGTCGTCGTTCTCGCACTGACGCCGGGGCAGTTTTTGACCCGGAGCGTTGCAGGATATTACGGACACCACACGACGGAGGTGCTGTTTACCCTCCTCGCGCTCGCCGTCGGAATGAAGCTCCTGTGGGTCGCCCAACGCGAACAGCCGATCTACGAGTTCGTTCAGACCCGCGAATTCGAACTGCTCCGTGAGCCGGTGAAATGGGGCGTGCTCTTCGGGATCTCACTCACGCTCGCGGTGCTCAACTGGTCGCCGGCTATCTTCTTGTTCGGTATCTACGGAGTCTTCCTCTTCTTTATCCTCTCGCTCGAGTTCGTCCGCGGACACAGTCCGGATCACATCACCATCCCGTCCGTCGTCGCGATGGTGACGGCGACCGTCTTGCTCATTCCGTTTATTCAAACGACCGATCTGACGCCGACCGACTACTCGATCGCACACCTGATCTTCGCCCTCGCGGTGGCGGCGGGTGCGATCTTTATGGCTGCCGTGGCTCGCCTGTGGGATAAACGAGGGCTGTCACGACCGGCATATCCAGCGGGAATCTTCGGCTTTGGATTGGTTCTCATCGGATTGATGGCCGTCGTCCTACCGGACTTTCTGGACTTTCTGATCTCACAGTTCCAACGGGTCGCCGGACTCGGTGTGACCGATACCCGAGCGAC
>LKMJ01007803.1_pt1 | contig 10073 bp, 9 predicted proteins | sample 643391 | NCBI WGS metagenome assembly LKMJ01 (sample SAMN04112250, study PRJNA286221) | soda lake metagenome | biome: soda lake; feature: Kulunda Steppe; material: water; isolation source: sample PL-Br10 brine of Picturesque Lake | place: Russia: Kulunda steppe | collected 2010-07
CGTGTCGGGTTGTGACCGAAAGTTGAACACCGTGTCGGGCGCGCCGGACATCTCGCGGTCAGGATAGTCGAGGAAGGCCAGCGGGAACGGGTGTTCGAGGTCGAGGCGGTTGTACTCGCCGTACGTCCCGTATTCGCGCTCATCGATCTCATCGAGCGCGCGTTCGAGCGCGAGCGCCGCGATATCGGCTCTCGTTTCCGTCTCGCGAGTGCTCGGGTCGTCGAACCACTCGCTATCGGCGTCGAGTTCCTGCAGCGTCCAGTCGTCCGGGTAGTACGACGTGTCGAGCCCGGCGTTTCGGAACTGCGGCCCCCAGGTCGCTTCACGGTACTCCGAGAGCCACAGCGCGAACACGAGCGCGTCGGTCGAATCGGCCTCCATCCGTCGATCCCAGTCGGCGAGCGACTCGACCGCGGCGCGCTCTCTCGGCCCCAGTTCCTCACGGGTTTCCGAGAGTATCGGGAGGAACCCCTCGGCTGCCTTCGAGTACGTGTCTCCCTGGAGATTGGTGTGGAACGCTCGGTCCATCGGCTCGTCGCGTTCGGCGCGCTCGTCGAGCCGTTCGTAGATGCGGTCACCACGATACGGGTCGGCGTATCGGGTGCTTCGGGCGATGTAGAACGGCGGGTCGTCCATCGTTCGTTGGTTCGCCGTCGCGACGTACGGCGCGTCCGTCACCTCCGGGAACGTCTCGAACGCCGCAAAGCCACCCGCTTCGAAGTCGGTGACGCCGTAGGGATCGAACCCGTCCCACTCACCCTCGCCCGCGGAGCCATCGAAGATCTGATCACCTCCGACGGTCTCGTCTCCCACCGTCCGAATCGGATACTGTCCCGTGATTCTGAACAGCGTCCCGCCGTCACGGTCGGCGGCGACGACGTTCTGCGTCGGTGAATCGAACCGCCGCATCGACTCGCGAACGTCGTCGACCGTCTCCGCACGATTCAGGTCGAAAACGGCCTCGGCTTCGCGCGTGCCGGTCAGCCCGAGCCACGCGACCCCGACCCGGCGGTCTTCGCGTTCGATGAGCGCCCCGTGGACGGTTTTTCGCACCTCGACGGTTTCGTCCGGCGCGCCGTCGACCCGGATCGTCTCGGTTCGTGCGTCGACGACACGCTCCTCGCCACGGTACCGGTAGGTGTCGTCGTCGACCCACTCGTACTCGTACACGTCGAGGACATCAGCGCCGACGTTGGTGAACCCCCACGCGACGTCGTCGGTCGCGCCGATGACGACGACGGGCAAGCCGGGGAACGCAACCCCGCGGACGCTGGTTCCGGGTGACGACAGCGACATCTCGTACCAGACGGGTGGGACGGTCAACTGGAGGTGCGGGTCGTTCGCGACGACGGGGGCGCCGTCGTCGGTCAGTTCGCCGCTCACGACCCAGCTGTTCGACCCGACGCCCGGCTCGGCGTTGTACGGCTCGACCGCATTATAAATGGCCGAGAAGTCGGCACGCGTGGGATCCGCTGTCGAAACGGTCTGCTGGTCGGGTTCTCCGTGCACCTCACGGACGACCGGCACGTCGTGGTCGAGCCGGTCGGGATACAGCTCCTCGGCACCCTCGACACGCTCGCGAACCGTCGCCTCCTCGAGGTCGGCGAACGAGCCGGTTAACCCCCAGGAGACGAGCTTGCCGGTCAACAGCGTGTCCTCGGGTGTCCACTCATCCGGCTCGTAGCCCGCGACGGCGAACTCCATCGGGAGCGGTCGAACGTCCGTGTAGTGGTTGACGCCATCGGCGTACGCGTCGAGGGCTGCTCTCGTCTCGTCGTCCTCTATCGCCTCCCAGGAGGCGTCGGCCGCCGTCGCGAAGTCCATTTCGCGGTGAAAGCGGTCGGATTCGACCTGCGCCGGGCCGAACGCCTCGGCGAGTTCACCACGCATCAGCCGGCGCTGCAGATCGAGCTGGAACAGTCGGTCGCTGGCGTGGACGTAGCCGACGGCGAACGCCAGTGCCTCGTCGTTCTCGGCGTCGATGTGCGGGACGCCTCGGTCGTCGTAGCGGACGCTCGCCTCGCCGTAGGGGTTTTCGACGGTCGTCGGGCCGGTAACGGTGCGTTCGATGGTGTTGCCGGCCGAACCGGGGTTCGCCCCGTCGGCGAGTGCCCACGCATCGCCCGAAAACGGCGCGAGAAGCGAGAGCGGGCCGCTCGCAGCGACGAGCGAAGTGACGAGGAGGGCGGCGAAAACGACGGCGAGCAGCCGCCGACGGAGTCGGTTCATACACTCTCACGAGGTGCCGAGCGCAAAAGTGTACACGCTCGGAGAGTGCGGTCGAAGCGGAAAACGGCCGGCGGTCTGCGACCGACGCTGTCCGTCATCCGTCCCGCTCGCTTTCGGCGATTCGACGACCGTTTTCACCGTCCACGTCGTAGCGGTACACGACGCCGTCTTTTTCGTCTTCCGTCGCTCGATGTGAACCGTCACAGAGCGGCCGGGTGTCGGAAAGTCCACACAGACAGACGAACAGTCGACCGTCGTCACCGAGGTCATCCGTCGTCATAATTGCCGGCCCTCGTTCCTCGTGTCGAACGTCGCGTGCCATACGACTACCGGGCGTTGAAATGACAAAAATCCACGGTCGCTAACTGCCTTCGACCTCGTCAACTGGTCGCGGCGTTAGCTGCCTTCTGCCTCTTCGAACCAGTCGGGACGGTCGAAGCTCGTCGAGTCGATCTCCCCGAACGACAGCTCGACCGTGAGGTTCCTGTCGGCCTCGACGACGTAGCCGGCTCCCCGGACGGCGCCGTTGGTGTCGACGACGATGGTGACGTCGAACCGGTCTATCCGCTCTTCGTCGACCTCGCCGCCGACGATCCGCTCCGGGTCGGTCACCTCCTGGCTGGTGTAGCGCAGAAAGGTCTCGTCGTCGGTTTCGACGAGTTCCGCGTCGCCGAACTCGACGGCGTCGAGCAGCGGGGCGACGAACTCGGAACCGGCGAACTGGTTCATTTCGTACGCCAACTCCTCGGAGTCGTGGCTCACGCCGTCGTCGTCTTCGTGTCGGAGATAGACGGCGTCGTCCTCGTAGTAGCGAGCGGTCGCGCTCTGGTCGTGAACTTCCGTCGCCGTGAACGCCCGTTCGTCGGCGTTGTCGACCGAATAGAGTGTCGTGATACCCGCTGTCGCATCGTCGTCTCCGACGACACTGTTGTAGGTGAACACGTAGCTATCGAAGCCGGTCACGGTTCGGACGTGTGCGTCTATCGCCGTCGAGGAGTCGGCGACGCCGTCGGCTGCGTATCCGTCGGGATACGGAACGTCTTCGGGTGCATCGCCCTCGTCAGCGTCGGGGTCGGCGTCGGGGACGTCGTCCGCCTCGGGAGTGGCCGCGTCGCTCTCGGGTGGCTCGCCGTCCGGTTCGGGTGTCGGCGGCTGCTCGTCGTCCCACACGGGGAGTGCAGAACAACCCGACAGCGCGAGCATCACGCCGACGGCGACCGTCAGTACGATTCGTCGGTTCGGAGTGATCGATTTCGGTTGCATTGACAGTAGTTCAGACCGGCGCTCTCACGCGTCGTCCGCCCAGTCGGGCCGGTCGACGCTCGTCGTGCCGAGTTCGGATACGCCGAACGTCATCTCGACTACCCGCTCCTCGTCGTCTTGCAGATACTCGAGACGGAACGAGGCGTCGAGTATCAGTCCGTCCGGCGTGACGACGAGCGTCGATTCGAAACTCGTCACGTCGTCCGGATTCTCAACTCCCAGGAAATCGTCGTCCGTGTCGGCGTCGTCCGCCTCGTACACGAGGACGGTCTCGCCGTCTCGCTCATCGAGGCTCGCCTCACCGTACGACGCGTTCACGAGCAGCGGTTCGATGATCTCCGTCGCCGTCAGCGCCTCCACGTCGAACTCGGTTTCCGACACCGAGACGTCGCTGTGTCGGTCTTCGACCGCGGAGCGTTGGTGCTGAGTGTCGCCCTCTGTGTACGTCTCGGTCGACACGTTGCGCTCCGGCGAACTCACCGCGGCTTGCTGGAACGCGCGTTCGTTCTCGGTCTCGACCTGGTACCCGACGTCGACCGTTGTCCAGCTATCCGAGAGATCGACGTCGTATCGGTAATCGACCGTGAACGTGCCCGCCGCCACTAGCTGTTCGGTGTGGGCCTCGACGGCGCGCTCACCGTCTTCGATTCCGGTCTCCGCGTAGCCGTTCGGGTAGTCGACGTCGGAGGGGGCGTCGATATCCGCGTCGCCGGTGCCGCCACCGTCACCGCCAGTGAGTCCCGCACAACCGGCCAACAGTACGACGAGAACGAGTGACAGCACGACTCCCGGGCGAGACACCATGACCCAGACAGTGGGTTGGGTTCGTATAAGCGTGCTGGCCCGATCGTCCGGCTCTTAAAGAGGGTTCGCCGGCTAGTCGCCCGGCGACCCGGACGGTTCCGAGGCGACGATCGACTCAAGCCGTTCGCGGTGGCGCTGCTCTCGCCGACGGACGAGCGTGTCCTGCAGTCGATCCCCCACCGCTTCCCGCAAGTCGGCAGCCCGGTCGGCGTCGATGTCGAGTGCGCGCGGCTGTCGGCCGGTGAGCCCGCTCGTCCCCGCGGTGTCGATAACCAGGGTCGCGAGCCGACGGCGTCGCTGGAAAACCGTCTGTGAGTCCAACACCGTCTGGACGCGATAGAACGGGACGACCGTCGTGGTTCGTGTCCAGAACCCCTCCTGAAGCACGACGTACTCCGCCTGGAGGTCGTATCCGAGATTCGCCCACTTCAGGTGGGCGGCAATCGGGACGATAGCGAAGAGGGCCGCGCTCGCCCACCACGCGAATTCGAGGCCGGTGTATCGTTCGAGCGAGAACGCGCCGGCGACGATGATGACCGCCACGGCGGCGTATCGGATCATGTAGCGCTCGCGGGCGCGCTTCGGCGGGCGATCCAGTTCGATCCCTTCGAACGGCTCGACTGACCGACCGAGTTGGAACACTCGGTCGCGCTCGGCGAGCGGCACGGCCGATTGCGACCCGGATTCACCGGGCGCATATCCTGCGGTCTCGACGGCCATCGACGCGTAACCGAGGCGACGAGCGATGACGTTCTCGGAGACCGAAAGCGTCTGTACTTTCTCGAGCGGAATGGTACCACTGAATCGCTGGAGCAGTCCGCGCTCGTAATGCAGCTCGTCGTCCGAGCGCGACAGCCGAAAGCCGTAGTAGTTCGTCACAGCGAGCAACCCGCTTATCAACCCCACGGCGACGACGACTGCGGCGGCGACGAGCGGGGCCGTCACGGCCAAGCCGAGAAGCGGGTCGCCGAACTGCTCGCGAAGCGACGGCGCGAAGATCGGCAACACGACGGCGACGAACGAGAGCAACCGGAGGTCGATGCCGATGACTCCCAAGAGGACGAGCTCCTTTTGTGTGATGGCGAACAGCTCGCGTTCGGACTCGCGTATGTCGGCGTCTTCGGGCGAGCCACCACGTTTCAGCCGGCCGATTTCGGACTGTAACCGGCGTGCTTCGTCGAAGCTGACGTAGCGCAACGCCGCTTCCGTCGAGGAGCCGCCTGCGGTTTCGAGGTTGATCTGTGCGATTCCGAGTACGCGATGGACGACGTTTCGGCTGATATCGACGTTCTGGACGCGTCTGACGGGGATTTCACGCTGTCGGCGTGACAGCACACCCGAGGAGATGTCGAGCGTGTCGTCGGTGAGTTCGTAGTCGAACCGCTGGTAGTAGACGAGCTGGTAGCCGAGCGCGACGACGAACCAGAGGATGACGGCGACGCCCAGCCCGGTCGCACCGGACACCGACTGCGAACCGACGAGGAGGATGATGAGCACCCACGCGAGCCTGATGACGGACTCGCCGGCGCGGTACGGTATCGACAGGGGGTCGAGTTTCATCTCAGACGGCGTCCTCGCCTTCGGCGGCGATAGCCAGCTGTTTCAGCCGGTTCTGTAAGTCGTCGGCGCGTTCCGGGGTCAGACCCGGTATCGACACGTCAGCGCCGCGCGAGCCGGCGGTGTACACGACCGTCGTCGCCAGTCCGAACGTCCGTTCTATGGGTCCGCGACTCACGTCGACGTGCTGAATCCGCACGTACGGAGCGACCGTCGTCACGCGGGTCAAGACACCCCGACGCAAGAACAGCGAATCCTCGCGCACCTCGTAACACCACACTCGGTATCGGAGGATGGCGAAGACGACGCCAAGGGAGAAAAACACCGTGAATACGACGACGCCGACCCAGGCGCCGCCGAACGGCAGAAACGAAAACGCGACCCCGGCGATGACGCTCAGGATGACGGCAGAGATCGCCGATTCGAGCATCCAGACGGTCTGAATCGCCGGCTCGAGCGTCTGTCTGGGCCCAGTCAGTTCGCCGATAGCCGCAACGCTACCCGACGGTGACTCATCGATCCGGGTAATCGCCGGTGTCAACGAGTCGTCAACCCGGGTGAACGCCGGCGTCGGCAGGTCGTCAATTCGGGTAATCGCCGGCGTCAACGGCTCGTCGAACGGGCTGGTCGACGTGTCGTCGACCAGCGCTGCCTCACTTTCGTCCATTACGTTGGGTTCAGAGCGCGTCATATATAGTAGGCCGTGTCCCGGCCGCGCGAGCGGCCGCCTCCGTCCGCGTCTACGGACGGCTCATCACATCCGGTGGAGTCTCCTTGCATCGACGGTTATCGGTTCGGCCACGTGGACGAACGTCGGTTCGCCGTCCGGCGGTCGAAAGCCATTCGCGCGAAACAGGGTGTTATCACGGATATCTACACGGGCCGGCGCGAGCGACCACGGCTCGTGGTCGACGTCGCCGCGGTAGCGACGGCCGCAGTCGTCGGTCGTGAAAAACCGATAGCGCTCGGTGAGAAACGCCTCGATCGAGCCCGGTTCCGGCGTCGTAAACGAGCCGGTCGGTGCGTACGTCGCGTCGAACCGTACCGGAGCCGCACCCGGTGTTCGTCGCCGGCTCCGGAACGTCACTTCGCGCCCTTCACCTTCGCCGGTGGCGTCGATCGTCATCGACGCACGGTAGTAGGGGAGACGAAACAACGTCCGGGCGACGGCGACCCCGAGCCGATCGTCCGCATCGAGATTGAAAAAGTACACGCCCGGCTGGCCGTCGACCGTCACGTACGTCCGCAGGTTCAGCTCGCCGAACGAGCGGCCGAGCGGCAGCCCTCGAGGACCGATGTCCTCCATCACGAAGGTGACCACACCGAGATAGGCGTCGCCATCGTACGTGTCGACGTCGACGTCGGCGGGGAGTCGCCGCCGGACGGCGTCGGGGTCGACGCGCCAATGAGCGAACAGGAGGTCTCGCCACGTCATCGAAAGCAACGCGCGCATGGTTCGAGGTTTGGGCCGCAGCCGCTTTGATGCTCCGGAAACGGAACGGCCCAACGATTACCGAACGACGCTTGTACCACCCTCCAGTAGCGGCCGAGAGAATGCGCAAACAACCTCTGACGATGGGCCTGGTCGTGGGTACACCAACTACTTCGGGGAATGTTTTTGTACTCTCCCACTGAACATTCGGGTATGTCCGATGCGTCGTTAGACGACCGTGGCCGTCTTACGCTCCCGAAAGAAGTGCGTGAGCGCTATGGCGAGCGGTATTACATCGTTCAGCTTCACGACGGGATCAAATTAGTTCCCATCAGCGACGACCCACTCGAGGCGCTCAGAGACGAGTTTGCTGACATTGACGAGTCAGCCGACGAGCTTCGCCAGAAAGCGCGAAAGGTGGCCCTCGATGAGGCCGGACGGTAGATGTACGCGGAGACGGATTTCCTTCTCGCACTCATCAAGGACGAGGACTGGCTCGGAAACGCCGCCGAGGCGGTGTATCGCGAGCACCGAGACGAACTGTGGACGTCGCAGTTGACGCTCATCGAGCTTCTTTTGGTCGCCTATCGTGAGAACCGAGACGCCGAACGCGTCATCACGAACGCCGCCACTCTCGTCGAGGTTCGCGGCGACGTGGAGACGGTTATCACCGCGGCGACGTACGTCGAAGACCACGGGTTCACGCCGCTCGACGCCCTCCATCTCGTCGAATCGGATGGCGATACCATCGTCTCCAGCGACGGGACGTACGACGGATTCGCTGGACGACTCGATTTGAGCGACTGGACAGCGGAGTGAGGCTCCGCAATCACTAAACGCCGCTCGTCCCAACCAGCAGCAATGACCGACTGGACGGAGACGTACCGCCCGACGACGTTGTCGGCGGTACGGGGCAACAACAAAGCCCGCGACGCGCTGAAAGAGTGGGCGCGAACGTGGGACGACCACGGCGAGGCGGTCATCGTCTACGGCTCGCCGGGCGTCGGCAAGACCTCCGCGGCGCACGCGCTCGCCAACGATATGGGGTGGCCGCTGATGGAGCTGAACGCCTCGGACTCGCGAACGAAAGACGAAATCGACCGAATCGCCGGTCGTGCCGCCGCGAACACGACGCTGGGCGGCACGAGACAGCTCGTTATCCTCGACGAGGCCGACAACCTCCACCAGCACAAAGACCGCGGCGGCGCGGCGGCGATGACGCGGCTCGTCAAGAACGCGACACAGCCGATACTGCTCATCGCCAACGAGTACTACGAGATGTCCTCGGGGCTCCGACGCGCCTGCCGCGACATCGAGTTCCGTGACATCTCCGTGCGCTCTATCGTTCCCGTCCTCCGCGACATCTGCCGACAGGAGGACGTCGCGTTCGACGAGGACGTCCTCCGGTCGATCGCTGAGCAGAACCGCGGTGACCTCCGCGGCGCGATTAAAGACTTACAGTCTCGCGAACGGGACGGCGAGATACAGGCGTCGGGGAGCGAGAGCGAGCGCGACCGAACCGAGGATATCTTCTCGTTTCTCGACGCGGTGTTGAAAGAGCAGTCGGCGGAGGAGGCGCTGCAAACCGCATACGCCGTCGACGAAACGCCGGATAACCTGTTGGGGTGGATCGAAGACAAGGTGCCGAAGGTGTACGAGGCGGACGAACTCGCCGACGCGTACGAACACCTCGCGGATGCCGACGTCTGGCTCGGCCGGGTGCGAGCCACACAGAACTACCGTTACTGGCGTTACGCGACCGATAACATCGCGTCGGGTGTCGCCGCCGTCCGGCAACGCGAACGCGGCGGCTGGACACAGTACGGCGGCGCGCCGTACCGCTCCTCGCGAAACTCGACGCGTGACTACATCGCCGGTCGAATCGCCGAAAAAGCCGGCGTCTCAACCGCCACTGCCCGTCGTGAAATCATGCCTTATCTGTCGGTGATGACGTATCACTGTAACAACCGCGACCTCACGGTTCGGATGGCCGCCCGTTACGCCCTCGACGCCGAACACGTCTCGTTTATAACCGGATCGGGAAAGACGACGAACAAAGTGCAGGGTATCGTCGAGGAGGCGACCGAACGGCTCGAACAGGAAACCGTCGACCACTCCGGTGGCGCGTTCGCACAGCTGGAGGCCGAAGCGGGGGACGGCGACGACCAAGCGGCGGACGAAAACGACCCCGACGCCGAAGACGACCCCGACGCCGCCGACAGCGCGGGGACGCTGGCCGCGTTCGCCGGCTCCGATGCGGACGGCGGAACAGAAACCGACGATAGCGAGTCTGGTGACGGCGAAAAAACCACCGAGGAGCGCGCGGCCGACGCCGAAGGTGACGACTCGCAGGCCGGGCTCTCGGATTTCTTTTAAAATAGCCTCTCGTATCGAGGGTGCCTCGTAGCCCCCGTCGGAGAACGCCGAACAGGACGAGTCGAGTCTCCCCGAACCGAACTTCACCGAACACTGCCGAGCGACGGTGACCTACTGGCCGTTCGACTGCGCGTCGACGACGGCGACGCCGGCGAGATTGACGATGTCTTTGACCTCGTCGCCGCGCTGGAGGACGTGCACCGGCTTGTCCATGCCGACGAGCATCGGGCCGATCGCCTCCGCGCCGCCGAGCCGCTGGAGCAGCTTGTACGCGATGTTCCCCGCTTCGAGATTCGGGAAAATCAGCACGTTCGCGGGCTCGTCGAGGTCGGAAAAGCCGTACGTTCCCTCGAGCATCTCCTCGACGACCGCGGTGTCCGCCTGCATCTCGCCGTCGACCGGGAAATCGACC
>LKMJ01007804.1_pt1 | contig 10073 bp, 15 predicted proteins | sample 643391 | NCBI WGS metagenome assembly LKMJ01 (sample SAMN04112250, study PRJNA286221) | soda lake metagenome | biome: soda lake; feature: Kulunda Steppe; material: water; isolation source: sample PL-Br10 brine of Picturesque Lake | place: Russia: Kulunda steppe | collected 2010-07
ACGAAAATATTTTCATCCTCCCGTCCACCCGCCCCGTCCACCCGGGTTGGAAACACAAAAGCGGGTGGATGCCCGCAAAAAACATTTTTGTCCTCCCGTCCACCCGCTGTTGGAAACGCAGCGTAAGTTCTGGAACCGCGTGTTCCCGTACCATATTAGGTACTCTAAATTGAAGCAGTGTTACGGAACTGCACCAGAGTACACTGTCGTTTTATGGAATGCCTAGTAAGTACCAAAGCAATCCCCATTGATTATTTTATTGATGGCTTGTGTGAAGTACGCATGCATTTTTCAATCAAGTTTAAATCCAACGGCTTGGCCGCTCGCACCACCCGCTGTGCGTCCACGAACCATGCTGGCCCTGGTCAGCCCAGTAAATTTGGTGGAGTACTCAAAAACTTAGCAACACAGGCCCAGCAAAAAGGTCCCCTCCTGGGGGTGGTCAGCGCATCAGTAGGGAGCACAGCGACCACGTTCACTTGGGTCTCCCATGTGAATGCTGAGTTAAAGGGGCTGAGGGAGGATACGAAGGGGGTGAAGGAGGAGATGAAGGAGGTGAAGGAGGAGATGAAGGAGGTGAAGGAGGAGATGAAAGAGCTGAGGAAGGAGCTGAAGGAGGAGATGAAGGAGATGAGGAAGGAGATGAGGGAGGAGAGGAAGGAGATGAGGGAGATGATGAAGAAGTTGGTGGACTCACATCATGGCGTGGACGTGCGTGTAGCGCGGGTAGAAGAGCAATCGGAGAGGAAGAGGAGGTGAGAGGCTATTTGATCTTGCTTGGGTCTGCCTCACCCAGCACTGAATATAAGTCTCCATGCACTAGTCCGCATGCTTGAGATGAAATGCAGACACTCAAGTGAGCACATTGCCAGTCCATGCGCTTGCACACATGCACTCACACGAAGTGCATCCACACATTGCTCACAGACTTCAATGCAGACTCATGTTTTGTACACACTGGCATTAGCAAGTTCGCCCCTAAAGGCTTGTGTCCTAGGCAGTCTTGACGTACCCTACTCTGCTCCCTACTTACAGGTAATCAAGCTGACTGCCCTGTGGGTTCGCATGAATATGCCTTAGGTGATACGTTGAGGCGTCAGTAGAGCATGGGGCAAGCGACGATTTGATAATTAGGCTTAGCTAACCCAAATATGTTTTTCCTGACTTGCACTCCTTTTCGTGCAAAAACATGAATAAACAGAGCCCAGATAATACTCATGTCATCTCATGTTTACAAGACAATGCACCAACATGCTACATCCACCCTACCACTAGTAGAAAGCTGCGTAACCCAGGTTTACTGAGCCCAACATAAGCCAACGTGCTCGCTTGGAGTAAGTTACTGCTGTAAGGAAGATTGCTAAATGATCTCCCCAGCAGCACACATGCACATCCCTCCAGAAGAGAGGCAACTTCAAATGATATGGAATCTGGCAATGCAGGTTTTACTAAAACCTAGTAGTAGCCATAGAAAAGAAAAGAAAAGACTATGCTAACAAGGTAAACCCTGTTTGCGTGAATTAAGGAAGAAGTTTACATCTGGTGCAAGCACCAGGCAAACCTCCACCATCAAACGAGGAAGGAGGTCATTAGTGGGGGTCGGGAGGGTTCTGAAAAGAGCCATATGTTCTTTCCTTGATGTTTTTCAACCTCCTACTTGTATTTATGATCTTTGTTGCATATTGAATAGAAAGAGTGTTTAGATTGAGAGTAAGTTTTCTTACTCTACACCGGTCTAGGCCAAGCTTACTGAGGGGTAGATCAGTATGACATTTATAAATGGTTCCCATTAATCCAATCAGGATGATATACAGGTTTACTTTGTGGCGTTGCTGTGCAAGGGCGTGTTTCAATCCATTATGCTGTTCAATTGCTCTTGCTAGTTGTTGCTCTGGTCGTGTATCATCACAGTATTTTACTTCAATGAGGTGTACATCCCAGTGCGAAGGGTGTTCATCCTGTACGTCTCTTTGATGGTCATTTTTCGTTCCAACTGGCAGTATGCAAATAGCATCTGGCCTAGAGCAGGATCGAAGTTCATCTGCTGACAGGTTTGGTAGAAGCCATTGAGGAAAAGTCCTGTTGGCTACATGTGCATGTAAGACCAGACTTTCTTGAGCCATCCGTGTTTCACTTCCAATATCTGTAAAAATTATGTTTCCTCCAAAATCGCCTTTGTTCAAAGTTTTGGTGATGAGCCTGGAAGCAATGTTATGTGCACATGTGCATGTGAGCACAGAGGAAGTAGCCATAGCTAAAGTTAGATTAGATTATATAACTGTATCCGCTTAATGAGGGCGGCTTAGCTGAAGCCTTAAAAGCCTGCAACCCGAACCAAAACTAGTAAGGCGCTCAAAGCAGAAAGGTTGTGTCAGAAAGCCTTAGTTTTTGGTGGAAGAGCAGACAAACCTGAAGGCACTCGAAGGGAGTTCACAACCTGAAGACGTTAGAAGGGAGTTCACGAGCATGCAAGGGCAAGAGTAGTCATATGTTATATAGCTGACCTGCCAACCGAGGGCAGCTTTGCTGAAGCCAAACAGGCTTGCACCTGAAACCAAGGAAAGAAAAAGAAAAGACTACCGTAGTCTTTTCTAGCGTGACATAACAAGGTAACCCCTGTTTGTGTGATTTAAGGAAGAAGTTCACATCTGGTGCAAGCACCAGGCAAACCTCCACCATCAAACTAGGAAGAAAGTCATTAATGTGGGTCGGGAGGGTTTTGAAAAGAGTCATATTTTCTTTCCTTGACATTTTTCACTCCTACTTGTATTTATTTATCTTTGTTGCATATTGAACTTCATTGAATAGAATGAGTGTTTAGATCGAAAGTAAGCTTTCTTGCTCTACACCGGTCTAGGCCAAGCTTACTGAGGGGTAGTTCAGTATGACATTTATAGATGGTCCCCATTAATCCAATCAGGATGGTATGCTGGCTTACTTGGCATTGCTGTGTAAGGGCGTGTTTCAATCTGATATGCTGTTCAGTTGCTCTTGCTAGTTATTTTTTCTGGTCGTGTGTCATCACATTATTTGACTTCAATGAAGTGAACATCCCAGCGCAAAGGGTGTACAGCCTGTATGTCTCTTTGATGGCCATTTTTCGTTCCAACTGGCAGTATGCAAAAAGCATCTGGCCTAGAGCAGGATCGAAGTTCATCTGCTGACAGGTTTGGTTGAAGCCATTGGGGTAAAGTCCTGTTGGCTACATGTGCCGGTAAGACCAGACTTTCTTGAGCCATCCGTGTTTCACTTCCAATTTCTGTAAAAAAGATCGCATGAGCAGGCATGACAGACTTGGAGATTCTAATACCAACTCAGGTTACTATAACTATTGGAAGAGACTGCTCACCTCCGTGAATCTTACAACCAGCAATTCCTTTGAGTGGTTCTCAACAGCATACTTCGCGCTTGCAATGTTATAGAGCTTTGTTTGACTAAATAAATACATCTGTTTTATAAAATGGGCTTGAGCGTCAAAATGTTCAGCTACCAACAGGTCCTAGGGCTCCATCCGCTGGGTCCCAGGCAAAACTAAGAGCACTTCCCTAGTCTACTTTTTCGAGCTAAACAAGCCTATCTTGTTTTCAAGAGCTGTAGTGGGCTGTACAAAAAGAGTGACCAAAAAGAGTATGTAGGGTGTGTAGCTAGCGTTCGGCGCCTTAGCAGCTTGCTCGGGCTCGCTGCGCTCGCTTGCCTGTTTAACTTCCTGGCGCCTTGGAATAATATTTCCTCCAAAATCGCCTTTGTTCAAGGTTTGATAATGAGCCTGGAAGCAATGTTATGTCTTTCAGTCACCATGTTTTGAATTGAAGCATTCTGACAGCCAGAATGCATATGGATTTGGCTGTCTGGCTGATGACATAACAGACAAGATGAACTAGTGGCTCTGCTGTATAAGTAGGCCATTTTCTGTGTGTGAAGAATACCCGTTCTAAATTTCATGACATTAATTTTCTGTGATACATTTATTCTTGTATTGCTCCAAAAAGAATTGCTGGTTGTAAGATTCACAAAGGTGACCAGTCTCTTCCAATAGTTATAGTAACCTGAGTTCAACTCAGTGAGTTAGTATTAGCATCTCCAAGTCTGTCATGCCTGCTTTTATGATCTTTGTTTGTCCTTATTGTTTTGTAGTGCTGCAAGGCTGATTTTAGTGGTCACGTGAGAAGTCTCATTGTTCTCTTCTGCAAGTCAGTATATATGGGCGAAAGGATTACCGTCAGGTGATGGTGGGGGGAATGCTTCTTCATGCCCATGGTTATGGAGAGCAGCATGTTTTGCTATAGAATCCGCAAATTCATTTCCAACCACACCAACGTGGCCTTAACTTAGTAAAAGTTGATGGGAGTATCTGATTTGTCAATCATGGAGACGATTTGTTTCATAAGTTTCCTATGTGTGTGCTTCCTGTGTAGTTCAGGAAATACCAGTTGTTTCCATATCTGAGATAGAGAATAAGCGCTATCCGTGGCTATGTGAATACTCTTTGCCCTTAGCGCAGAAGCTATGCCAGTCAGTTCTGCTCTGTTTATGGTATTGCTTATACCAACTACGCCAGAGTTAACATAGATGGCTGTTTCTGTCGCAGGTATAAAGACTCCTGCTCCAATACGTTGTTGACTTTGATATGTCAGGCAACTACCATTAGTGTAGGCCCACAGACGCCAGTCTGGAACCTTCAGTCTAAGATTATTATTTGTAAGCGCTGTGAAGTTAGGGGCCTTTGTGATAGAACTAGTATTCTTTCAGAGGGGGTTATGACCAAAAGTCTGGGCATGCTCCTTTTTTGATGTAAATTGTATTTTTTTCGTATAAGTAGGCTACTAGCAGAATTTGGGGTGAAATGGACGCCCCTGGTGGCCTGGGTGGGTGCCCAGCCTCTGTTTTTGGCCTATCTTGGCATAAACAGCCCACGAGTGCCCTCAACACGACCCAAGCACACGTCTTTTTACCCCCAAAACACCATCAACACACTTTTATTATGTTGCAAATTGATATTGGATGTTGAAAACCAGGTTTGGAGGGGGGCGGATTTTGACCATTTTGGCACCCCTTTTGCTTCTAAGGGAAATGACAAAAATCGACATCTCACCAACCACAGGGTTTTTTCACTCCAATTCTTTTGCAATGATGTTTGTTTGTTACAAGAGCACCAAAACACCAAAAATCATGTGATTTGGTGCAGTGGCTGATCTGGTGTGGACATCTGGCTGTGAAAAGTAGTGTCCACGCCGCGGCCCATTGCGCATGGGCGCCGTGACGCGCAGTTTTCAAGCTAAGGTGCTGTGGACAGCATGCAAGCAGGGCTACCATCTGACCCTAAGCTTGAAAACTGCACGTCACGGCGCCCATGCCCTGGGAGCATGCCAAAACCATACCCATTTTGGGCCTCAGATAACCCCCTCTGGTATACTTTGTGTAAGCTGAGTCATTCAATTTCTTCCGAACAGGGCTGGAAAATTGCCTCGGGTATGGCATTATACAAGTCTGCACACCACCTTGGGTTCTGATCAAATATAATGTGCTGTGCTTCTTTATTCCATATAAGAATAATTTCAAGATCCCATTCAGGAGCTGGAGAGCTTGTATTGTTTCCAATCCAGAGATCCTGTCTGCGATAGGTCATTGATGCCTGGGGAATAGAGCCCAAGATAGTACAATGCTCTGGATATTTTCTAAGCATCTGCATGTAAGCATTTGCATTAAGGCCTTTCCAATTTGGGAGGATCAGGAAAGTTGCAGTGCAGGGAAGTACAGGCACTTATGTAAAGATTGAGGGGGGCCCGGAAGTGCCTTCTCCATTTTAATAAAAAGTCTGAGGGGGGCCCGGAGTTGATCTTTTTCAGATTAAAGGTTTGGCTCTCAAAAAAAACCTTGAAGATATTTTGAGCTATATCAGGTGATATATCCTGAGTGGGCGGGCTGCTGAGTAGAGCAACCGAGCATCTAAATGCTTGTTCATGATTCTCCTTTCAGCTATTTCTGTATTTGTCTTGGAGAGAGAGGTCATTGGTATGACATGGCTATTGTTATACCCTTGGAATAATTCTGTAAGGCTGTTTACTCCGAGAGATTTGAGGGAATCAACTATGCTCACTATCAAGTTCTGAATGGTGAACGTATTTTTTTTGTTAGAGACAAGCAGTGGTACTTTGTCAAGCTTGTTTGTGAAATGCTCTTCTCTGTTAAGATGTGTAGTTTTGATCTTTGTATCAACAACCGGCGTAATGTCAGATTATAGTCCAAACGTCTCTGCATGGGCAGCGAGGAGTTTTTGTCGGCTACAATAAGTGCATCAGCTATCAGGTTTAGGTTTGTAGTTCGTTTAATCAGAAGTACCTTTCTCATTTTTTCATGGCTTGGAGTAGTACAATTTAGACTGTTAATCAAGGCCTCTGCACAGCGCGTATGGTATTCCACACTTACAGATGGGCATCCTAGTCCAAATGACTGTGTGTGTTCTCTGATGATGGCTGTGGAGGGGTTGGTCCTGTCCATACCAAAATTTTTTCCACACAATCCTATTGTTTGGTCCCATCTGTCTATTAGATTAGGAGTGCATGGTACCACCGGAAAGGAGTAAGCTAGGCTTGGTATGATGGCAGTACTTACAACATGTTTGGTTTGGGATGAGGATGCATATGATTTACTAAAGGCCTTGAGTTTATGAGTAAGGTTATCTGTCATACGTTTGTGCTGGAAGCTCCAACTAAGGGTGACGCCCTTGAACAAATACCTTCTCATTTAGCTGCTTTTTAATATGTTGACTTGGATCGTTCTGAAGATGCTGGTCTGCTTGGCTTTATGTAAAATACCTGTTACTTCAGTTTTCTTTCCTGACACTTGGAGGGCTGCCCAATCTGCATATTTTGAGAGTTTGTCAGCTTGTATGTGAAGATTGCATAGTCTTTGAGTTAAGCATAGGAGGTCGTCTGCAAAAGCGCCATTGCTAATTTAATCAGTTTCAGGTATGTTGTGTCTTGCTAGGTTTTCAATACTGGTATCTTTGAGGCAGGCATGGCTATACCAACGCCCTCCCACTTGAAGCCACCTGAGGAGTGGTTCCATGTACAAGAGGAACAAATACGGGGACAGAGTATCTCCTTGTATTGTCCCTCTTTCAACAGGAATTTGGTCTGTGTGTCCTCCTTGGGGTAGGCGGACCTGGGTTGTGGCTTTTTGGTTAAGGTTCTTTGCTACCTCTATGGCGTTAGTGGGGCAGCCTAGGTCATACATGATCCATAGCATCCTGTCATGGTCTGTAGTATCAAATGCAGAGGTGAAGTCTACGATCAACGCGAACATGTCTTGTTTAAAGACTTAAGCGTCTTCTAGGGCCATTATGATATTCTGAAGCTGGTGTATTGTATCTTTCTGCTTTCTAAAGCCCGCCTGGCTGGTACTTAGTAGGCAATTTGCTTGTGCATATCCATACAAAGTGTTTGTCACAATGCGTGTCTAGAGCTTATAAAGAGTATTGGCCAGTCCTACAGGTCTAAAAGATGTAATGTCAGTTTCATCCCCTTTTTGTCTATGAGGATTGTTTTGCTTTTTTCCAGGTTTCCAGGGTGTAGCCAGTAGCCCACATCATTTTTAAAAGCTTGTGTATAGTTTGGCTGAAACTTGGTGGCAGCATTGTGAGTACTTCATTCACCACCACATCAAGGCCTGGGGACTTGTTATTGCTCAATGATTGTATGCATTTGTGGAATGCAGCCTGGTCTATGATTGAGGAGTGTAGCCAGGGTCTCTCTCGTGTTCCTTTCTTTTTATCCGTTGCTACATGTGACTCAAGTTCAAATGGATCACGGGCCTGCATTTATTTCCATGGGTATTGTCGGGGTGCTTTATTCTGTAGGTATTTGCCTGTTTTGGGTTTAACAGCTGACAGGGACTGCTTGTATAAGTCATAAATAAAATCCTTTTCCATTTGTGGGTCAGATGTTATGTTGCCTGTCTTCGGATTCTTGAGGGCTGATAAGCCTGATCGTTTCTGATTAGAACTAGCAAAGATTTGCTTATGGGCTTTTTTGGGTTCTTTATTCATTGTCTTTTGCTGCTTTTTCCTTTCTCTTTGATGACATTCTCTGGCTCGTATTTTGTCTATAAGGGCTAGCTCGCTCTATATATGACATTCAGCATTTCTTATTTGTTCGTGTAAAGTCCCTTGTCTGATGTGCTCCGGCATGGAGCTGTTCAAGTCATGCGCAGCACAGTTGAGGGAATGATTATCTGGGTATTGTTCTTCCAGTTCTTCAAAAGACATTGCTGTGCTTGTGACAGAGTTGAGATGAGATTTGAGGCATTTTATGGTGTTCAATTGCTTGGTGAGCTTCTGTCTCTTTTTACTTGAAGGGCGATTTATGTAGTGCTGGCCAGTATTGGTGCCAGTCGAAGTTGTCGTGCATACCTCTAGAGCCACTTTGTTGGCAGCGTATAACAAGTCTGTAATAGCTTGCGCTTGCTCCTCAACGACTTCTGTTGCAGTCCTCATTCCCAGCTCACGTACTTAAAATGTGGACTTGCGCTTTTGCTTTCAAGATTGGTTAGACATCCTCGTGCTTCATCATAAATTTGGTTGAGTGATCTCTCGATAACTTCTAGTTTTTGTAGCGATCTATATGCTGGATCAAGAATGGAATTGGTGAAGGATAGTTGATCAGCTTCAGAGATTGGACGTGCAAGAACTTTGTTTTGGTTTCCATTCATGGGCTGGCTTGTTTGTGGTCTTTAATTTGGCAATTTAGGATGTCAGTGGTGATTGTTGTATTGAGTGGTATATGATCGCTTTGATAGCCAAGGTAACACTTGCTAATGAAAGCAACTCTGCTAGCAATCTTCGCTGGGAGGAGTATATCAATTCTACCGTTTGTGTATTGGGTGTTTAAGTTTTTACCTAAGTTGCCCCGTGGCCTGCTGATGTGTCCATTGTCTAAGCGGGTCAAGTTCTTGTATTTCTCTGTGTTTGGCATCTATTGGTGATAACTGACTTTCAGCAACAAACTGCACAACATCTGCTGGGTAAAGAAGGGAGCTTGATCTATCGTCATCGTAGAGTGTGGCGTTCATATCCCCTAGGACGATTGGGACTGCTTGACTATTGTTTTCTATCAAGTGTGCTATCTGAGCTTGCAGTTTTTTCTCAATTTTAGAGCCTCTACGCTACTGCCTGACGGCCAGTATGTGGCCAAGAGTAGGAGGGGTGTGTTTTGAGCATCTATTTTTACAGCCACTAATCGTCCATTAGTATCCATCTCTATGAGGCTTGTGGGATTAAGAACGGTGAGCTCGTTCCGGAAACAAACCAAGGTGCCCCCAGTCGCACTGAGGGAAGACCAACCCTTGTAGTTTTTGAGTAGATCATTTAGCCAAGGCCTTCTTTTCAAGTTATCTAGCTTTGTCTCTGTTAGATCCAGTATATCTGGTTTGTGACAGTGTAGAGCTTGTTGAATGTCCAAGCGGCTTTTATACAAGCCTCTAAGGCCGCGGTCACACACAAAATTTTTCACTTTTTTTCACTCGGAAGTGAAAAAAATTTGCGGTCACACACGATTTTTTTCACTCCTGAGCGAAAAAATTTTCACTTTTGAAGTGAAAAACTTTTAAGTGGTCACACAAAAAATTTTCACTAAATGTTTTTCACTCCACCTGCACTGCTCCACCCATGACCACTGTTATCTTCCAGCATTATTGTTGGAAACCACACAGTTATGTTTCCTAGCTTCCCAAGACCAGCAATAGGATCCAAAGAGCTCTTTGTGAGGTCCTCATGCCGCAATTAGGCAGCAGCAGGACACAGACTGCACTATTCATAAGGAGCCTGCAATGCTGCAGATGCCCTCGTTTAAGCATCCGGTTTATGGCTTGCAAGGTCTTGCATGTAAGTAGGGGTCGGCGCTGTTATATATAACGTTATATAACATAACGTTATAACGTTATATAACGATATATAACGATATATAACGTTATAGGTTTTCCGAAATATAACAGGGCTAAATTAGGGCCCAATTCGCCCTTTGGCACCCTCGACACCCCCGATCTTCTTCACAAGCAACTTGTTTATGCATAAAAAT
>LKMJ01007805.1_pt1 | contig 10073 bp, 12 predicted proteins | sample 643391 | NCBI WGS metagenome assembly LKMJ01 (sample SAMN04112250, study PRJNA286221) | soda lake metagenome | biome: soda lake; feature: Kulunda Steppe; material: water; isolation source: sample PL-Br10 brine of Picturesque Lake | place: Russia: Kulunda steppe | collected 2010-07
CATCGCCGAGACGACGAGAACGATGAACAGCGGATCGGCAAGGTCGGTGATGTACGTGAACGCCTCGATGGCTCCCTCGGGAAGCGCCGCCTGCACCGCTTCGATTCGACTGGCATCGAATGGCATGTCCCATGCTGTCAGCACTGGTATATAATGGTTCGCCACAGTGGCCGGCCGCTAGCCCAATCAGCCGACCGTCGAAATCGGGTTACCTGACGAGCGGCTGATTGTACGCTGTCTCTTCGGCAATTACGTACTCCCACGTGGCCTCACACTCGCAGGTGACCTCCGAGAACACCGACGGATCCTGTCTGAGGTTGAAGTCCTTTATTGCGGTCTGGACGAGGTCGTCGCACTCGCCGCAGTTGTGCGCGCCGCGGTCGGAGCCGTGGCCGACGGGGTCGGAGACGACGATGGCGTCGACGTCGGCGGTCGACTCGAGGACGTCTGCGACCGACCACAGCCACGGCGGTCGGTAGCCGCCGTCGTGGTACAACTCCTCGACCATCGTGTATCGCTGGACGTTACACGGGTTCATCGAGACGGTGTGACAGCCGTCGACGGCCGCACACCGACGGATGGAGCGCTTCATATCGGCGACGGAGTCGGGTTCGGAAAGAAACGGCGGCTTCATGAGCAGGTAGGCTTTGACGCCGGCGTCCGCGTTTTCGGCTTCCGCACAGGCCGCCTCGAACTCGGTGAAATCGAAGTACTTGTTCACGGCGTCGTGTCGAACCCGGTCGGTCGCGGTTTCGAGACCGATCGCGACGTCGGTTTCGAGCCCGCGGTCGGTGAACTCCTGCAGTTTCTCGCGGTCGACGAAATCCGGCAATGATTCGACGACCATCCGGTCGCGGTCGGCGAACGTCTCGGCGATGGCATCGCGCGTCTCCGCCGGTACCTCGCGCTCGTCGAGGAAACTGCCGGAGGTGTATATTTTTATTAGGCCGCTCGGCTCGTCGGCCTCGTTCGCCTCGTGTTCCAGGCACGCTTCGATCTGTTTCATCAGGTTTCGGTGGCTCACGCTGCCGCCGTCGACGCTCTCTGCGACGTAGCCGCACATCGTACAGCCGCCGGCGCGGGCCCACCGACAGCCGCCGGTGTTGAGAATGATGGTGAGCGACTGGTACACCCCGTCGGGCGTGTTGTCCTCGTCGAGCCACACCCGCGTCGGCTCGGTCGGGTCGTACGTCCGCTGGTTCCGCGCTCTGACCTCACGCATCACCTCGTTGTGTGCGTCCATCCCCCGACCCTGCTCGTAGGCGTCGGGACTCGGTTGACTCATTGGGCCACGTTGCCGACGAACGCCTAAAGCGGTGTCGGCTCCCCATCGACACCGAGCCGTCGGGCCGCGGTTCGCCACACGAACGCCCCGACCACCGCACCCACGGCGTTCAACAGCGCGTCGAGCGCGCTCATCGTTCGGTACGGTATCGTTCCCTGTATCAGTTCGATGAGCGCGCCGTACACGGTCGCAACGGCCACGGCGACGAGCTGTGTCCGTCGGTCGGCCGACCATCGTGCGTAGCCGATGGTGAACGCAAGCGTGCCGTACGCGAGTAGATGGAGATACACCGTGGCCCCGATGCCGAAAACGGTTGACCGACCGCCGTCACCGGGGTCGGCGACGCTCGCGAGGAGAATCGCGAGTGCGAGTCCCGTGACCACCGTGTACCGAAACGGCGGTGATGTGGCCCACATCTGGCGGTTCGTCACAGCGACTGGGAGGGCTGCTGCCGACTTGAACTCCCTGGTGCGTTCCGAACGTATATAACACCGGATATAAACGACATGTAACTGGTTTCAGTTACACATCTGTGCCAACAATTACCCAGTCACCGTACCAATAGCTAGTGTAACACATTACCATGACAGATTTAGGTGGCTTCCACGACCGGGTCGCTCGGGTAGACCTTTCGAGCGGCGAGGTACAGTACGAGAGTATCGACGACGACGACGCGAAAAAGTATATCGGCGCACGAGGACTCGGCGTCAAGTACGTGTTCGACAACGGGCCGGACGTTGACCCCGACAGCCCCGAGAACCTGCTCGCGTTCATGAACGGCCCGCTCACCGGCTCGCAAGTGACGATGAGCGGTCGAATCGCGGTCTGTACGAAATCACCGCTCACAGGCACGGTAACCGACAGCCACCACGGAGGCTGGTCCGGTGCACGCCTCAAATGGGCCGGCTTCGACGGGCTGCTGTTCGAAGGCGAATCCGACGGCCCGGTGTACGCCTACGTCGAGGACGGCGAGGTGGAACTCCGCGACGCCTCGCATCTGTGGGGACAGGGCTTTCACGACACCCGCGACACGCTCGAAGAGGAGGTCGGCGGGAGCTACGGCAAGAACCTCTCGGTGATGGGTATCGGCGAAGGGGGCGAGAACGGCGTTCGATACGCCTGCATCATGAACGAGGACGACCGCGCATCCGGGCGCGGCGGCACCGGCTGCGTGATGGGGAACAAGAACCTCAAAGCCGTCGTCGTGAAATCCTCGACGAAGATGCCGAAACCGGCCGACCCCGAGACGTTCAAGAAAGGACACAAGCAGGCGATGGAGGTCATCACCGAATCCGAAGTCACCGCCCCCAACGAGGGTGGACTGTCGCTGTACGGCACGAACGTCTTAATGAACGCGACAGAAGAGATGTCGGGGCTGCCGACCCGAAACGGCAAGTACACTTCGACCGGCGACGCCCGAAACGACGGCTGGGGCGACGACGAGTTCGACGCCGAGAAGGTCTCCGGCGAGAACGTCAGAGAGAACATCCTCGTCGACGAGCCGACGTGTCACTCCTGTCCGGTCGCGTGTAAGAAGGAGGTCGAAGTCGACGTGATGCACAAAGGCGAGGAGATGAACGTCCGCACCGAATCGTACGAGTACGAGTCGGCGTGGGCGCTCGGGCCGAACTCCGGGCACACGGACCGCGACGAAATCGCCGTCATGCTCCAACGCTGTAACGACCACGGGCTCGACACCATCGAGGCGGGCAACATGCTCGCGATGGCGATGGAGATGACCGAGGAAGGGAAACTCGACGACCTCGGCGTCGGCATCGACTGGGGCGACTCCGAGGAGATGATTGAGATGCTGACGAAAATCGCAGAACGCGACGGCGACCTCGCCGACCTCCTCGCGGAGGGTGCCGACCGTGTCGCCGAGCGTACCGACGCCCACGGCAACTCGCTGGCGGTCAAAGGCCAGACGATCGCCGCCTACGACCCCCGCTGTATGAAGGGCATGGGAATCGCGTTCGCCACCTCGAACCGCGGAGCGTGTCACCTGCGCGGCTACACGCCCGCAGCCGAAATCCTCGGCATCCCCGAGAAAGTCGACCCCGTCGAGTGGGAGGGCAAAGGCGAGCTCACCGCGCTGTTCCAGGACATGCACGCGATCAGTGACTCGTTCGACATCTGCAAGTTCAACGCCTTCGCCGAAGGAGTCGAGGAGTACGTCCTGCAGTACAACGGGATGACGGGCCTCGATGTAACCGAAGAAGAGCTCATGCAGACCGGCGCGCGAATCTACGCGCTCGAACGCTACTATAACAACCTCGCCGGCTTCGACGGCGCGGACGACTCGCTTCCGGGACGCTTCGTCGAGGGCCACGAGGACGCCGTTCCCGGCCAGGGCGGCGTCGAAGGAAGCCTCGTCGAACTCGACGAAATGAAAGCCGAGTACTACGAGCACCGCGGCTGGGTCGACGGCGTCGTCGCCGAGGAGACGCTCGACGAACTCGACATCGACATCGGTCCGGGAACCGGCGTCTCGATGGGCGACTCGGCCGCCCCCGCAGACGACTGAAACACTCACTGTTTTTTTGGCTGTCCCCGCACCCAGCGACCGCTACCGTCCCGTGCGAACGCCTTCTTGCAACTTTTAAACGGGTGGTGTAGACCCCCGTAACGGTTCCAACCCGTCTCGCGGGCGGTTCGCTCGAATGTCCGGCGAATTCAAAATAATTGACGAGAAGATCGGACTGCTGGGTGCCACGGCACTGGCAGCCGCGGTGACGGCGATACCGACGGTGTTCTTACTGCTCACGACACAGATGCCGGCCGTCGGCGTGGCGATACTCGGCCGGGTCGTGCTCGGCTCCCCCGTCTATCGGTACCGAATCCGTCGGTATGCGGCGCGGGGTATCGACCTCGAAACGCGGATGAAACAGCTCTACGAGCACGAGCAGGCGCAGGCAGCACAGTAGGATTGAAATCGTTGGGAACCGAACAATCGCTTCTGTACGGTTCGGAAACCACGCATGCAACCGATCGTCCACCTGGCCGTCGGATATCTCTGTTACTCCGGATACACCCGGTTTACTCGCCACAAACCACCCGAAGCGATGCCGCTACTTGCGGCTCTCTTCGGCGCTCTACTCCCCGATCTTCTCGACAAACCCCTGGAACTGCTCGGTGTCGCACCCGTCGGACGAACCATCGGCCACTCGCTGTTGTTCGCGATTCCGCTGGTCGCTTCGGTGTGGCTCCTGCTTCGTCGGCGATCCCACGAGCGTATCGCTGTCGCGTTCGCGATCGGTTACGGCTCCCATCTCGCGAGTGACGTCCCATGGCACCTCTTATCAGGCGACTACGACGAGTTAGGATTTCTGCTCTGGCCGATTACCCCCATGCCGGAGTACACGGGGACGAAATCGCTCGGAGCCGTCTTCGGCGTCGAGATTACGACGCTCTGGGTCGAGGTGGTAATCCTCTTCGCCGGAATTGCTCTGTGGTGGCACGACGGCAGGCCGGGTCTGGAATCGGTTCGTCGCTGAGCGCCGCAAGCGAACCGCAACCGCAGACAGCAACGAGCGTCGCGAGCAGTCGATCAGTGACCCCGGCCCTCAAGCCAACGGCCCCCGTATGAGGATACATGAGTCGGCCGATTCACGACTGCGGCGACGCATGGGGCGACGGGCGCGGGTGGAATCACCGCATCGAGCCGGTCAACGGCATCGACCTCCACTACGTCACCGCCGGTGATTCGGATTGTCGGCCGGTGGTGTTGCTTCACGGCTTCCCGGAGTGCTGGTGGGCGTGGCGCCGACACATCGACGCGTTCGCCGAGGAGTTTCGCGTTATCGTCCCGGATATGCGCGGATACAACCTGTCCGAAAAGCCGTTCGAGGTTCGAGGGTACCGACTCGACGTGCTTGCGGGAGACATCGCGGCGCTCGTCGACCACGATGGACACGAATCGGCGCACGTCGTCGGCCACGACTGGGGTGGGGTCGTCGCATTCGAAACCGCTCGACGGCATCCGAACACCGTCGACCGCCTCGCCGTTTTGAACGCCCCGTATCCGGGCGCTTACGACGCCCAACTCACGCTGAAACAGCTGTTCCGGTCGTCCTACGTCGGATTCTTTCAGCTTCCGGCGGTTCCCGAGCGTCTCCTCACGGCGAACGACTACTGGCTCCTCGAACGAGTGTTCCGCGACCAGCCGCTCGTCGCCCGCGCGTACACCGACGAGGACATCGAGACGTACAAGCGAGCGTGGCGACGGGACGGTTCGATCCGCGCGATGCTCGATTACTACCGGGCGTTCGCTCGCGAAAACGCGGGCCGGCTTCGAGATGAAACGACGGTTGATGACCGCTCTGTGACCGCTGAAACGCTCGTTTTGTGGGGCGAGCGCGACCGCGCGCTCGGGCCACACGTTCCGAACGTGATTCAGCGCACCGTCGACAGTGTGACGGTCGAACACTACCCCGACGCGAGCCACTGGTTGCACGCGGAGTTTCCCGAACGAACGACCACCGACATCACCGAGTTCTTATCCGACTGACAGCGTCGACTGCGATGGCTCTTTTCCGATGGCAACTGTTTCGCGGAGCTCGAGTGCCGTCTCGAACTCGGCGCGGCGGTCGAGTCCGTCGCCAAGTCGCTTCAGATGTTCCTCGTGTGCCCGGCGAAGCGCTTCCCACTCGCGGCGCTCGAAGCCGAACTCCGCGCCGAGATCTTCGAAGTGCCCTTGCTCGACGAAAAACACCACGTGTGTGGCGTCCTCGTGGGCACACTCGTACCGACGTGCGTAGTCGTGTCGTCGGTCGACGAGCGCCGCCTGCAGCCGGTCTGCGAGGTCCGGCAGCCGTTCGGCGGGGACGCTCGCTCTCGCGGCGGCGAGCACCAGCGCGTGTCCGTCGAGGGGGCCACCGGCCATCTGCGTCACCCGCCCGCACGCATCGCTTTGCGTGCGAAGTCCTCGATGAGCGGTTCGAGTGTCGCCTCCTCGCCCTCGAAAACGACGGTCACCTCGGTCAGTCGTATCGACCCCACGACATCGACTTTCTCCGCCGACAGCGTCGCCGTCCACCCCTCGCCCGAGACGGTGTCCTCGTCGACGCGTTCGCCGCCGAGATTTTCGAGATAGTTCGCGGCGAGCCGTTTCGAGATGCCGCGAAACTGTCGTTCCCGTCGCATCTATCCACCCGCAACCGGTGGGAAAACGCTCAGCCGGTCGCCGTCTCCCAGCATCGTCTCTGTCCCGTCGATATGAACCACCTCGCGACCGTTTTTTAACACGCTCAACTGCGGGCGTATCTCCCCGTCGTCGTCGAGTATTTCGCCTTCGAGTTCCGGCCACTCGGCCTCGATTGCGGCGAGGACGTCGCCCACTGTCGTGCCGTCGGCGTACTCGCGCTCGACGACCTTCCGCCCGACCGCCGCCCGAAACGTCGCGAAGAACCGAAGCTCGATGTTCATGTCCGTACGCTCGGCTTCCTCGCTCATAAATCGGAGAGTCGGATACCGTCATCGACGATCCGGGCGTTGCGCTCTCGGTCGAGCTGTTCTGCGAGCCAGTCGTGGTCGTACAGTTGGGCGATTAAATCGGCGTACAGCGTCCGCCACCCGATGGCGTATATCGGCGACTGCCCCCACGCACGGAGCTCGGGGACGAACTCGTCGAACCGCTCGCTTCGCGCCTCGAAGTGCTCGATGACGTCGAGGACGTGAGCCGCGGCCGCTCCGTCATCGTCGGCCCCCTCTATTAGCCCGTTGAGCCGGGTTTCGTACCCCTCGACGGTTCGCTGCATGTCCTGTGCCGTGCTCTCGCCGTCCTCCGGGAGCGAGTCCAAAAGCGGTCGGGGAACGCCGAGCGATATCTCGTCCATGCTCGGTTCCTGGGCCGCCACGACTAAAAAACCGCGCGGCCGGACACCTCGTAGTTTCGAAGGATGGGAGTTGACACGACCCCTCCCCGACGATATATATCCCTACGACCACACGGTCGACGTATGTCCTCCGATACGAGCGAGGTGGGCTCAGCGTTCGAACCCCGTGACCTCGCACAGTTACCCGATTTTTATCACCCTGCCGTGTCTCCGTCCGGCGACCGCGTCGCGTACTATTACGACGAAACCGGTCGAAACGAACTGTACGTCCGGCCAACGGCCGGGGGCGACCCACGACAGGTCAGCGACGGCGAGGTTCCTCGCAACGCCCGCTGGCACATCGGCTGGCTGGACGACGAGACGTTGCTGTTTCACCGCGACGAGAGCGGCGACGAACAGAACGACATCGTCACCCTGGACGTCGAGATTGGCGAGACGGAGACGCTCGTCGCGCCCGACGGGCAGGCGATCCTCTACGACGTTTCGACGGACGGCCGCCACGTCCTGTACGGCAGCGACGAGCGCGACCAGCTGAACGTGTACCGCTACGACGCCGAAACCGGCGACGGCGAACGCCTTACCGCGTACGAACAGCCGGTCTGGGGTGCGCGTTTCTCGCCCGACGACGACCGTATCGCCTACGTCGCGAACGAATCCGACGACCTCGCCAATCGCGACACGTACGTCATGGCCGCTGACGGTACCGGAAAGCGAAAGCTGGATATCGGCGTCAATGGGGCGGAGTGCGCCCCGAGCGACTGGTTCCCTGGCGGCGAGCGGCTGCTCGTCACGGACAACTCCGACGACTGTTCTCGCGTCGGCATGTACGACCTCGCCACCGACGACGTCGCGTGGCTCACGGACGGCACCCACGAAGAGCACGGCGTCGCCATCGCCCCCGACGGACGCGTCGTCACTGCTCGAACCCGTGAGGCGGCCGTCGTCCCAGTCGTGTACGGGGCGGAGGCAGCCGAAACCGACGGACGGTCGGCGGGACGCGAACTCGACCTCCCCGAGGGAGTCGCCTCGTTCGGCAACGGGGGCGACCGAGACACCCTTTTTATCGCCGATGGCGAACTCCTCGTCGCCCACACCACCGCATCGACACGAAAAGCGCTGTACACTTACGACCTCGACACGGACGCGACGCGGACGCTCCTCGCCCCCGAATACGACGACATCGACCCGGAAGCGTTCGTCGACCCCGAATACATCACCTACGAATCCGGCGACGTACCAGAGTGGTGCGACGACGGTGACACGCTCGAGATCGGTGCGCTGCTGTTCGACGCCCGGAAACGTCCGAATGCCGACACCGACGCCGACGGCCAGCCCGCCGTCGTGATGGTTCACGGCGGCCCGCATTCGCAGTCCCAGAAGGCGTTTTCGCCGTACGTCCAGTTCCTCGTCGCGAAAGGGTACACCGTGTTGCAGCCGAACTATCGTGGCTCGACGGGCCGGGGTCGTCGATTCAAACAGGCGATCCACGGCGACTGGGGTGGGATGGAGCAAGCCGACATCGCGGCCGGTGCCGACCGGCTCGCGGAGTACGAGTGGATCGACGGCGATCGTCTCGCCGTGTTCGGCGGCTCCTACGGCGGCTACTCGGCGTACTCACAGCTCGTTCGATACCCTGATCGGTGGGCGACCGGCGTCGCATGGATCGGCATCACCGACCTGCTCGCGATGTACGACGAGTCGATGCCGCACTTTCAGGCGATGCTCGAACAGCAGCTCGGCGACCCCGAGGAGAACGAGTCGCTGTGGCGCGACCGCAGCCCGCTCACCCACGTCGAAAACCTCTCTGCGCCAGTGTTCGTCATCCACGGCGTCAACGACGTTCGGTGTCCGGTCTCGCAGGCACGGCTGTTCCGTGACGTGCTCAAAGAACGCGGCTGGCGCGAGGGGCAGGACGGCGACTTCGAGTACGAGGAACTCGGCGAGGAGGGCCACGGCTCGACCGACCAACGGCAGAAGCTCCGGGCGTTCGAACTGCTCGGCGATTACCTCGACCGGCGGCTCTGAGCGTCGAGCGTTACCGCGTATCCGCCGACGACGATGAGACCGAAGATGAGCGCGTCGAGCAACCCGTACAGTCCGAACAGCGCCGGCGTGGAGACGAGTTCGCCGTCCCACGAAACGTCGGCAGAAAGCCAGAGGGCGACGTTCCCCACGAGCGTGCCGATTAGCGCGGCCAGTGCTGCGAGCCCGAGGACGCGGCGAGGCTCACTTCTCGCCTGCGTTCCGTAGGCGTACCCGACAGCAGAAAGCCCGACGGCAGCCGTGAGCGACCAGCTGAGGCGGGAGAGTTCAGTCAACGCGACCAGGTCGAGTCCGATCCCGTCCCGGACGCTCTCGTACGCGTGGATGGTTCTGAGCTGGACGATGACCGCCGAAAGCACGACTACTGGGAGGACGAGGAGGGCGGGACGCTGCATACGCGACACGCGGAGAGTTGGAATAAAAGCCTACTGCTCCTCACAGTGGCGAACGTCGATAGCGATGCCGCGCGTCGAGTCGACCATCGCACGGCCGTGACACGCCGCGCGTCCGACGCCGAACGCCGCGGGGCCCTCGAAAACGACCTCGTCGCCGGGACGAATCTCGGCGTCGGCGTCGATAATCCCCGGCGCGAGTACGCTCCCGCTGGGAACGAAGCCGCCGATCTCGACGCGTTTGGTCGGCGCGTCGCTGTCGAGCCACGCCCGTGCGCCGTCCAGCGTCAGCGACAGTGTCCCGTACTGCGGCACCATCGTCGCCAGATGCGTCCCGTCACCGTCGCGAACGCGGAGCTTGGGGTAAAAGCTCTCGGTCGTCACCCCGTCGTCGAACACCTCGTCGCCGGCCCCATCGCCGAACTGGAAGTCCGCGATGGAACGAACCGTCGCCAGCTCTCGCTCGCTCTTGTAGTAGCTCGACTCGCCGTCGAGCGCGGCGTCGAGGTTCGCAAGCGA
>LKMJ01007806.1_pt1 | contig 10072 bp, 12 predicted proteins | sample 643391 | NCBI WGS metagenome assembly LKMJ01 (sample SAMN04112250, study PRJNA286221) | soda lake metagenome | biome: soda lake; feature: Kulunda Steppe; material: water; isolation source: sample PL-Br10 brine of Picturesque Lake | place: Russia: Kulunda steppe | collected 2010-07
AAAGTGGAGCCAAACGAGTTGGAAGGTGTTCCAGTTATTGATCCGCGGAATCTGGATCAAGATACTGTTGAGCGGCTGGCAGCTGTATTCGATGACCTTTGCGAAGCATCGAGAAATGGTGACGAAGAAGAAGTCCTGGAGCGCATCTCCGAAGAACTGGACCGGATTCTCGAAGTGTAGCCGTCAGTCGACTTCGGTGAACGTATCTCGGTAATTACGTTGTTACTCAGTGAACTCCCGATTGTCGACTATGCAAAAGAGCCTGTTTGCCACGCTCAAACCCCAGCACAACCCGTACTAGCCGATCTGAAACGACGGCTCGTCGCGTTCGCTGTCGAGATCTTCGAGAAAGATGACCTCCTCGTCGTCCTCGCTGTCGAGCTGCTCGCGGAGATGCGTCAGATACTGTTTGTGCTCTTCTAACTGCTCGCGGAGATGTTCGGCTTCGAGTTCAAGCCGCTCGTGTTCCCGAATGAAGCTCTTTGGCACCTCGACAGTCGGCGGGAACGCCGCGTCCTCACCGTCGCCGCCTCCCAACTCACCCTCGGGAACGACGTTCACCTGGCCGTTGTGCTCGACAAGCATGTCGACGTAGTCCCGGAACACCGCCGACAGCGAAATATCGCGCTGTTCGGCGATCTCCCGCAGCGTCTCAAAGGCGTCTTCGTTGACCCGAAACGAGATTGTCTTGTTTTTGTTTCCCATCGCTACAGTCCTCTCTACCTGTATAGGCACACGCCCGTTATTTAATTATTTGTCAGACAGGCCGACGGACGATCTTATCAAAATATACAAAGGCCAGTCGAGCGATTGGCCGACCTACGGCTCGGGCGTCTCGTCGATGCTCGTCTCGGGCTGATTCTCGATGTCGCTGGCTGAATCGTCCTCAAGGCTTTCGAGCGCGGCGACGACCGCCTTTTTGTACGCCGAGAGATCCTCGCCATACTGCTCGCGGGCCATGCGGGCGTACTCGTTTGCCTCGTCGTCGAAGGCGTCGATCCGTTCGAGCGTTCGCTCGGCGGTTTCGGCAACCCACCGGTCACGCGTTCCGGCCTCGACCGGGGAGATCGACTCGGGCCGCACCGAGACGGTCACGTTACCGTCGTCGGTCTCGTAGGTCCGGGGTTTGCCAACCACAGCAACGTATGCGGGCGGTTCGAGTTCTCGCAGCGTGCTGGCGGCCTCGGGCTGGTACTGGCCGGCGTAGACGAAAAACGTCCCAGTCGGATCGACAATCCGACCCTGCCAGTACTCGTTGTCCTCGCCGACGTCGTCGGTTTCAGTCAACGTCCCGACGAAGAACACGCGGTTGGCCTGCTCGCCGGTCGGCAACAGCGCGTAGACGGGCGCGCGGTCGTCGTCGCTCTCTTTGAACGTGTACGTCGAGCTGTTGAACTCCTCGGCGAAGGCGCGCTGGGCGACTTCGCGGGTCGGAACGGAGTCGTTGCTGCTCATTGGAGGGACCTCACTTTGGTGAGGGTAGCCTCGGTGTCTGTCGGACTCGAAAGCTGTTCGAACTCGTTTGCCAGGACGTACCGACCGAGTGTGGGGCCACTCACCCGGAAGTATCGCCCGACAATATCCTCACGGATGCCATCGGCAACGACGGTCGTATCGAGGGCGTCCATCGCCTGCTGTTTGGCCGTCTCGAGCTCGATGCCAGTCAGTTCCTCCGTGGCTTCGCGGTTGAAGATCACATCGTGGACCTCGTGGCCGTCGTCGATGACAGCCTTGATCCGTAGGTCGAACTCGCCGTCGACCTCGCCGTGTTCGGAACACCGTCCGTTCTGGAGGACGCGCGTACAGCCCTCTTCGGGACAGCGTTTGATCAGGCCGGAGCCGGACTGAACATCGACGAGCGCGCCTTCGACAGTGGTCGAGCTGTCGCCGACCTCGACTTCCTCGTCGAGTTTCGTGATCGTCGTCGTTCGGTTGAGCTTGATCGAGTAGTCACCCTGGTACTCGTCGGTGACGACGTTGCTGAGCTTGTAGCTCGCGCCCTCATCAAGCTCGTCGAGTTCGGAAGTCTCGAAGGCGACGAACTTGATGCGACCGGACTCGTCGCCGACGAGGCCGACCTGCGAAATCGAGTCGCTGCGCGGCTCCCACAGATCGACGACCTTGACGGTGACGTCGACCCACTGTTCGTCCTGATCGATCTCGTCGACCAGCACAGCGTCGTTGCCGCCGCGGCCCAGCTCCTCGCGGTCGATATCGGCCTCATCGAGGTAGCTGTTGGTGACGCTGCGTTTGGCTTCGGCAACTGGGACTTTGTATTCGGTTACCAGTTGCTGTAGCTGGTCTTCGATCTGGTCGGTGCTGACGTCGATATGCTCCGAGAACTGTTCGGCAATCTCGGCTGCGTGTGTCTGCAACTCACTCATAGGTTGACTGTCTCCGCTCTGTTTTCAATGGGAGACATGTGGGGGTTGGACCCTCATAGTATAAAAACTACCGGGAGGGGAGTGAATCTAAAACCGACGTACTGCGTCGGGTCAGTTGCAGTTCGACCCGCGCGATCGGTCACACAGTGGCTGCCCAACTAGTGGCAACCGTACGGCAGCCGCATCCTGGACGTCGGCCAGCAACGGAGCTATACAAGCGGGCGCACAACGCAGGGTATGGACGACCGGTTCGACGGGTTCGTCTCCGAGCGGTTACGCGAACTCGGTCGACAGTACGAACGCGCACGACGCGCCTACGCCGAGGGGAAAGACGAGCCCCAACGGGCAGCGATCCTTGATGAGCTGCCGGTCGACGACGCGGATCGGGCCAAAATCGTCTGTCGCCGGCATGCAGAAAAGCGCGCGGTCACACTCGACACGAAGGGGAGACCGGCCTGTTTCGACCCGGACCACACCGACTGTGTAGGCTGCGTTGAGGATATCAAAGACGGGATAATCGAGACCTGGTAGCCACTACCTGCTCCGTCTACTCGCCCGAATGCCGGACGCGAAGCTCACCGTCGTCGGTCACGCCAACGAGTAGTGTTTCGTTGACCGCCCGCCCCTCGACGGCGTCTCCGGCGGCATCGCTGACCGCCGTCATCAGCTCCGGTGCGGTGTAGTTGACTTTGAGGTTTGCGGCGTCGCAGGCGTCGTACACCATCGCCGGCACGTCGAACAGGTCCGTTCCTGCCGGCACCTCGATCCGAATCGGGGCGGCCACCGCCTCCGCGAAGGCGACCGTCTCGCGGGCTCTGGCGATGTTTTCGCGCGCGCTGGCCTCGACGTTCGAGACGTTGGCTCGTGAGGTACCCAGCCGGTCGGCAATATCCCGCTGGCGCATCCCGCGCTCCCGGAAGGCCAGCACTTCGGCCTGCCGTCGTGTCAACACGTTCGAGTCGGGATCGAAGCCAGCCCGTTCAAGTAGTGTGTCGACGTCCGTCCCGCTGTCTCCCGCCTCGGCCACCTGGTCGCCACTGTCGGTCCCGTCAGTCATGTCTATCCGTTCGGTTGGGGTGCGGAAAAAGCTACAGTTCTGACTGTCCACCGGCGCAACTCGACTCAGGAGGGGAGTTAGCCGCCCCAGAAGTTCTCTCGGCTTCCCAGTCGATCCCGGTCCGGTCCTTTGCGTCCGGTGGGTTCATCACGATCATCGTCGCCCTCCAGGTCAGCGGTATCGCCGCTTTCGTCAGCCGACTCCTCGTCGTCCTCAAGCGGGAGACGTTCGACGATCTCGTTGGCTTTGGCGTGGTTCGACAACACTCGATCAATGCGAACTTTCGCCCGCGCCTCGGGCAACAGCCCGTCGATAAAGACGATAAAGCCGTCGTCGGTTCGACCGACACCCGCGCCGCTTTCGTGCATGTCAGTGACTTCAACAATCACTTCCTCGCCAGGTTTGATCGGCTGCTGTTTCAGTTCACGGATCGGCATGTCGTAGTGCTGACACCACTCCGCACCGCCGCGGTCACCGTAATGCTGACAGCCCATGCCTTTGATTCGCTCCGAAAAGCTCGGGCAGTCATCCGCCAGTGGACAGTTCGGCATGTCTCTCCGTAATCAGGGTGCCGATTAAACGCTTCCGCTGACGAACCGGTGAACCACGCTGTTCTTTTTGCTGCCAGCCAAAACAGCTGTATGAACCGCTACGCACCCGAGTTAGCCCTTCTTACGGGTGGGGTGCTCGGCATCGCATTCGGCGGGTTCGTCCTGGTTGTGCTCGGTGAGTTCTACTCGGCAGCGGTCGTCTTCGCGCTGTGTAGCTATCCGTTCGCGGCGTACGCAGTCCACACTGACGGCGAGCCGACAACGGTGTTGCCACCCCGAGCAGTGACAGCTATCGCGGCCACTGTTGCGGCCGGTGTTGTCATCGATAGCTTTCGGCTGTTCGGCGCGAGCGTCGAGACGTTACTGACGAGTTCTCTGCTCGCAGTTGGCGTCTTTCTGCCGGTCGCAGCCTATGCGAGCCGATACGGCGAGTCGCCAGTGTGGGTTAGCCCGCGACTTCTCGAAGTAAGTTGCTCGCTACTTGCAGTTGGTCTGGTGGTCGGCAGCGTCGCGACAGGAGCCCTCACCGGCGCGGTGGCTGCAGTGGTCGTGTTCGTTGCTGGCACGCTGTACGGGAGCCGAACAGTCGAGATGGATACACACAGCCGCCGGCGGAGGCAGTGGCCGGTCGGCGGGTTCGTCGTCGCTGCCGGACTGTTGGTTGGTGGTATGCTCACGGGCGGCCCACTGGACCGATGGATGACTGGCGCGCTCGCAGCAGCTTTCGGTCCACTGATCGCGATCGCACTAACCACATCCCGCAGCACCAACCATTAAACTGACAGATATCGCATGGATAAGCACTTTATGCCATACCCTCACACTGAGAGTATATGACGTATCGGACGCTGGTGGTAGACGACTCCGCGTTTCAGCGAACTATCGTCTCCGACACGCTCGACGACCGCTTTGATGTCGTTGATACGGCTGAAAACGGAAAGCTGGCCATCTCGAAGTTCGAAGAGATCGATCCAGATGTGATCACGATGGATATCATCATGCCCGAGATGACCGGGCTTGAGGCTCTCAAAGAGATCAAAACCCGCTCGCCGGAGACGATTATCGTCATGTGTACGAGCGTCGAACAGGAGGAAAAAATGCGCGAGGCAGCCAAAGCCGGAGCCGACGGCTACGTGACGAAACCTATCTCCGAGACCAAACTGCTCGACGAGTTCGACTCGCTACTTAAGTAGGCGGTGCATACCGCGTTGGAGGTGGTATTTCTACAAAAACTCTCGAACGTCGGAGTACCACATATCGTGAGTATCGATCTCGTCGATCCGGTCGGCGATCTCGACGGCCAGCGCGTGCCAACACAGCTGTGTCGGATCGTCCGGATCGAGGTTGTACTGGCTGTCTTTGCAGGTACAGCCGCCGCCTTCGACGACATACTCCTCGTCATAACCGACCACGACCGTAAAATCACGGTAGCGTTTGACCCGCTGTTCGGAGACGGCCTCGATAGCCCGTTGGCCGCGGTCGCCGTGGATCGAAAGAATCGTCGTGACGATCTCGGGCTGTAGCTCACCGGCCGCCCCGAGTGCGTCCTGCCAGTTGTCGACCCCGGCCACAGCGGCCCTACTCACAGCGCCGTCAAAACAGGTTCGGTGCGGGTCGCATCCTTTTTGCGCGGAGTGGGTCGACCCATGGTATGGAACTCACTGAAGCGGGCCTGACAATCGAGGTCGAGCAGCCTCGTGACGGCACCAGCGAGGGGAGGGGCGATGGGGTCTTTTTTAATCCGACGATGGAGCTCAACCGGGATATCACGGTTGCCGTTCTTCGGGCCTACCAGGAGCGCGAACCGCGTGTCTCGACGTATCTCGATGCGATGGCTGCCTCCGGGATTCGAGGTGTACGGGCCGCAAACGAGGGCTATGACGTGACGTGCTGTGATATCGACACCGAGGCCGTCGAGTTGGCCGCCGCGAACCTCGAACGCAACGGCCTGGACGGCACTGCAGTCGAGCGGAACGTCAACGCGCTGCTTCACGAGTCGATGTTTGACGTGGTCGATCTCGATCCGTTTGGCACACCGATCCCCTTTGCCGATGCGGCGTTTTCGAGCAGCCGTAACCTGGTCTGTGTTACTGCCACCGACACCGCGCCGCTGTGTGGGGCGCACAAACAGAGCGGCATCCGCAAATACAGCGCAGTCCCACAGAACACCGACTACCACCCCGAGATGGGGCTCCGAACCCTGCTCTCGGCGCTCATTCGAACCGCCGCACGCTACGATGTGGCCGCCTATCCCATCTGTTCGCACGTGTCGCGGCACTACGCCCGTACGTATCTCGAACTCGACCATCGGGCGACCGCCGCAGACAGCCTCCTCGAACAGCTCGGATTTATTCATCACTGCGAGGACTGTCTGGCCCGACAATACGAGTTCGGCTACCACCCACAGTCGGTTCCTGAGATTTGCCCAGCATGCGGAAGTAGGCGCACCCTAACGGCGGGGGCGGTCTGGCTTGGGCCGGTCGCCGACAGCGAGTTCGTGGGTACCGTCCGCAAGCAGCTTTCGCCCGAAATGGGCACCGCAAGCCGGGCCGACCGACTGCTGTCGACGGTCGAGTCCGAACTCGATACACCCACTCACTACGACCAACACCGACTCACCAAACTGTGGGGCGTGCCCGCCAACGCGATGGACGAGTTTATCCAGGACCTCAAAAATGCTGGCTATGAGGCCTCACAGGCACACTACAGCGGGACCGCATTTAAAACGGAGGCCACAGTCGCCGAGATCCGCGAGGCCGCCGCGCCCGCGGCTGACTGAGTGGCGAGCGTCAACGAGACAGCCCGGTAGCAACCAGCTACTAACGTTCTATGTGGCTGAAATATCCTCGATACTATTTGGACCGTTGTGGATATTTCAGGTAGTGAGCTCCAGGACTCGTTCGCGGTTGTCGACGGCCAAAAGAGTCGTCGAGACTGCACAGGATCAACAGATCACGTTTTTGGCTGCCAGCGTCGCCTACTACGCGTTCGTCTCGCTGCTACCCGCGCTGCTGTTGATACTCGTGGTGGCCTCAACCGTTGCTGGCGATGCGTTTGCCGAACAGCTCGTCGCACTCACACAGGAGTTTCTGACACCGGCCGGCGAGGACGCCATCGCCGGGGCGATTGCCGACGCACCTGGACGCGGCGGAGCGACCGTCGTTGGGGTTGGTGTGCTGGGTTGGAGCACGCTCAAAGTGTTCCGCGCGCTGGATACGGCGTTTCTGTCGATCTACGGCCAGACCGAGACATCGAGCTTCGTCGGAGAACTCAAAGACGCGACAGCAGTGCTGATCGGAATCGGTGTCGGTGTGAGCGTGATGGTTGCCGCCGGCACCGTCCTGACCGCGCTTCCGTTGGGGCCGGCGAGCCGGATCGGTAGCATTCTCGCGCTGCCAGTCGTGCTCACGGTGGCGTTTGTACCGATGTATCGTCAGTTTCCGAATCCGCCGATCCCAGTTCAGGAAGCACTACCCGGCGCGCTGTTTGCGGGGTTCGGTTGGATGCTGCTCCAGGCCGGTTTCCAGGTGTATGCTGCGGGGGCCGGTCAGTACGAGGCTTACGGCGTGATCGGCGGCATTCTGCTGTTGGTCACCTGGCTGTACTTTGCGGCGATTATCGTCATTCTCGGTGCGGTGATCAACGCCGTATTGGCTGACGATGAGGGTGGTGGGCCACCGTTTTCGAGTGTTGCGGACGCAACTGACGACAACACGGATACTGAATTCAACAAGCTGGGTACGTCAGGCGACCGGCAGTTACAACAGGCCGGCGGCCAAGACTCAGAGTATATGCCGCCAGAGGGACGTGCGTCGACCGACGACGCCGGAGAGACGAGTGGTGCCGCCGACAGCCAACGCGTTGAACCGCGCGGAGCCCCCGATATCGGCGAGATCGACGACCGCGTTGCCGAGCTGCGGGCTGATCTCGACGCCTTTGAGGCCGACGTGCGCGATCGCACGGTCGACAAACCAAGCGTCGAATCAGAGTTGAAACGGTATGTGCGCTCAAAAATGCGTCGCGGCCATGCCCGTGGTTGGGGGCCGTATCTCGTCTTGCTGTACGGCACCGCGCTGACGCTTGGAGCCTTCTATCTGTTCCAGAGCGACTGGCTCGCCATCGCGGCGATGCTCATCATATTCCTCTCGACGCTGGGGCTGTACGTTATCTTCGTCGCGGTTGGGCTCGGGCTCAACCTGTTGGGTGTGCCGGGCAAGGCGATTGATATGGCCCGCGACCGTCGCAACTAAGCCGAAAGCGAAAACCGGACTACTTACCGAAAAGCTGTCCTGACTTCGAGTTATGCTGTCAAATTTCCCGATACTACTTTCTGCGGTCGACCTCGTTGTCACTGTTTTTGCGGCTATTACTCTCGTCGGCGACGCCGGGGTCGTGCTTGTCGGGCTCGCGCTGCTGTACTGGCTGGGACCTCGCTACGACGAAGAAATACGCCCCATTGCCGCCCTGGTCGTTAGCCTCGCGGTTGTTGGACTGGCGGTCGTGTTGACACTCAAAACAACTCTCGCACTCCCCCGGCCGTCGTCGACACCGATCGATCCCGCCACACTGCCGGCCGTAATCGGCCCGTTTGTCGCCAGCGAGATTGACGCCAGCGGCTTTACGTTCCCGAGTGGACATACGGTCGCTGCAACCGTCGTCTACGGTGGGCTTGGACTGCTGGTTTCGGCTGGCCGCCGGCGAACACGGTATATAGTGGCCACCGGCGTCATCCTGCTGGTCGGACTCTCGCGGCTCGTATTAGGCGTCCACTACCCACGCGATGTGATCGGCGGCATCGCTGTGGGTGGTGTGATTTTGACAGTCGGTCTGACAGTTGGCCAGCAGACCGACCGTCTGCGGCCCGACCGACTGTTCGGGCTTGCAGCTATTGTAGGCCTCGTTGGCTTCGCAGCAGCCAGCGACGGAAGCCACATGCGAGAACTCACACAGGCCGGGATTGTGATTGGCACCGGTGTTGCTGGCAGTGGAGTTTGGTACTGGCAGGGGGGCCGACTGATCGCAGCTCCGTCGGTTTCAGTTCTGGTATCGCTCGGTGGACTCGCTGTAACTGGTGTGCTATGGGTGACTGCGTATATGGGTATACTGCCAACATATGGGACAGCAATCGCAAGCGGGCTCGCAGTTAGCTGTCTTCTACTGTTGCCACTGCTCGGCGTGGACGCAAAAAAATTGGAGTCGGATCGGCCTTAGAACGTTTCGAGGTAACGGTCGAGTTCCCACTGCGAGACGTCGATGCGGTAAGAGTCGTACTCTGCGGATTTGGCTTCGACGAACTTCTCGGCAACGTGTGGGCCAAGCGCGTCGAGAATGACCTCGTCTTCTTCGAGAGCATCGACTGCCTCGCCGAGGTTGCCTGGGAGCGTCTCGATGCCGTACTCCTCGCGTTTTGCCTCGTCGAACTCGTAGATGTTCTCTCGAACCGGATCGGGTGCCTCGAGGTCGCGTTCGATGCCGTCGAGACCGGCGGTGATGAGCGCAGCGAACGCGAGGTATGGGTTACAGGACGGGTCGGGGAAGCGAGCCTCGACACGGCTTGCGGCTGGGACGCGGGCGGCTGGCTTGCGGATGAGCGCCGAGCGGTTGCGGTCCGACCAGGCGACGTAGACAGGAGCCTCGTAGCCGGGCACCAGGCGTTTGTAGGAGTTGACCGTTGGATCGGTGACAGCACAGATCGCCTGTGCGTGGTCGAGAATACCAGCGAGGAACGAGTGAGCCGTCTCGCTCAGGTCGAACTCGTCGTCGCCGTCGTGGAAGGCGTTCTCGCCGTCTTTGAACAGCGACATGTGGGTGTGCATCCCCGATCCGTTGATCTTGGGGACGGGCTTCGGCATGAACGTCGCATGCAGGTCGTGCTGTGCGGCGACCGCACGAACGACCGTCCGGAACGTTGCGACGTTGTCGGCGGTGGTCAGTGCGTCGTCGTACTCGAAGTTGATCTCATACTGACCCTCGGCAACCTCGTGGTGGCTGGCTTCGATCTCGAAGCCCATGTCTTCGAGCGCGAAGATGATGTCACGTCGAACGTCGCTGGCCAGGTCCTTCGGTGCAAGGTCGAAGTA
>LKMJ01007807.1_pt1 | contig 10071 bp, 7 predicted proteins | sample 643391 | NCBI WGS metagenome assembly LKMJ01 (sample SAMN04112250, study PRJNA286221) | soda lake metagenome | biome: soda lake; feature: Kulunda Steppe; material: water; isolation source: sample PL-Br10 brine of Picturesque Lake | place: Russia: Kulunda steppe | collected 2010-07
ATTTCCGCAGTGGTTGTCATAAATCGGCAGCCTGGACTTTCCCTGTGGGTGCTTTCAGGCAAGCCTGCCCGAAGTGCTGGCGCGGGGCAAGCGGGCGGCGGATGCATTCGCTGCCCGCAGGCCCCGGATCTTCAGTGGAAGGCGTGGATTCTGGTTTCTTCTCCCTCGGAGTTACTTGAGGCTAAGTAAACGGTACCGTCGTCGCCAATGGCTGGCGACATGGCAACCGCAGGACCGGTGTTGTATTCCCGAACCGGGGTACCGTCTTCAGGATTCAGTGCCAGAAAACCTTCGGTGATAGAGCCAACATAAATGGTGCCATCCGCTCCTATGGAAGCTGAGGATATACCTGCTTTGTTTTTGACACCCCATTTTTTACTTCCATCAAGCGCGTCGAGCGCATACAGGTATTCATCGAACGATCCCACATAAATGGTTCCGTCGGCACTCAGCGCTGGTGAGGCAAGTATGAGTTGTTCGGTTTCATACTGCCAAACCTTACTGCCATCCGCTGTATCAAGGGCATAGAGGTTGCCGTCTGCGGACCCGAAATAGACGATGCCTTCAGGACCAACAGTGGGTGATGAGCCGATCGCATCGCCGGTTTCAAAACGCCATTGAAGCTCGCCTGTCTCCGCGTCGAGCGCGTAAAGGTAGTTGTCGGTTGAGCCAACGTATACAGTGCCCTGCCCATCCAGCGCCGGCGAGGCAACCACTTCCTCCTCCGTTTCATAGCGCCATTTCTTGTTGCCGTCCTCAGGGTCGAGCGCATAAAGATGATGATCCGCTGATCCCACGTAAACGGTGCCATCATCCCCGATTGATGGTGAGGAAAACACGGAATCCCCGGTTTCGTGACGCCATTTCAGGGACTCACCATCGGGCTTCAGAGCGTAGATATAGCCATCGTCCGAGCCGAAATAGATATTGCCATCCGGGTCCACAACGGGCACAGCTTCTACCGGTCCTTCGGTTTCAAAGCGCCACTCCTTGCTTCCATCCTCGGGATTAAACGCATACAGGTAGTTATCCTGACCTCCGACGTAAAGCGTGCCCTGCGGACCGATCGCCATGCCAAAACTCTGGCCGAACTCCTCGCTGAGTTCGGCAGGGCCTTCCCATTTCTCTACGCTCACCGGTTCCTGAGCTGTGGTGGTTCGGGTCTGTGCGCGGCCGTGCACTCCGCCGCCGAAGCTGGGCCAGGGCGAGAGGTCTTCAAGGGTAACGTCGGCACTGGCGGACGCCGTGAGACCCTCGTTATCCTCAACAATCGCGTGGACGCGGTAGTCCCCGGCCATGATGGTCGACCAGTCCCATTTGGATTCCTGATCCTCAAAGTGAATGCCGTCTACCTCATAGTGGTAGTCAAGAGGCGAGCCCTTGTGGTTGTAAGCGTCTACTTCAACGCTTATTCGACCGGGCTCTTCGGATGATGGGGTTACGGAAAGGTTTTCGATGACCGGACCGTCTGTGGCAACTTCAACACTCGCACTGCTGGCGTTGGCCTCATTGCCCAAACTGACTGAGACGGTACCCGAGGCGGCCTTTTTTTCAGGGGCGGTCAGGACCAGTGTGCGCTCGCCCATGTCCTCAGCCTGCCAGGCTTCCGGGATGTCCCATTCGTAGTCAGGCGTCTCTCCGCCAGGGACCTTGGTTTCAACATCCACCTGAATCTGGCCGCCGGGCTGCACCGGGGAGCCGTGGGTGGTGATGGAGGTGATTTCGGCTTTGCTGTCTTGGGTGTCATCCTCAGTGCCTTCAGCACTGAGACAGCCGATGAGCGTAAAAGAGAAAATCAGAGCAAGCGCCAGAAGCAGGCGCTGTATCATTGCTGGATTGTGGTGGGTCATTGCTGGGTTCCTTCCCTGGACTGCCATCGATTGGAAGCTCCGCTGTCGTTCTGAAACCAAACAGCGAATCCGCCGAACCGGGGATACATCGGATTTACGTCAACTTCGAGGCAAGCAGAGGCGCGAGTACGTGAGAGTAACGGTGTGAGCCCGTGTCGGTTCCTTCTTCCCTGAAGTGGAGCCATTCTATCAAATGGCTTCTGCTGCCAGGATGCTGTACTTCACACGCTGCTGTAAGTGATTTCCGACGCGAGAGGACGGCTTACAAGAGGCTCCGGATGTCCTCGCGGGAAAGGTCTGATAGCCAAAACCGGAACAGTCCACGCCCTGTTAGTTCAATCCCCCAATTGGTACTGGGTGCCTTACCATTCGCTGTGCTCCGCCAGCAGCGTTTCCTGTACCGGCTCAGGGTCCGACATATCCACTGCCTGCCCCGCCACCGGTTCGGCACCAGCGCTGTCTGGGGCAGGACCGGTATTGGGCGCAGGCGGTAAGCCAGATCAGAGCCAGACAAATCACTATTCCTTTAGAGAAAATTGGCATACCCTCCAGTGGTTGATCACACCCGCCCTTGGCTGAGGGCTGGCGAATACTTTGTCACATTATCGAGGATGTACCCATGGCCCTGATTCTGCACCAGTTCCCTATTTCCCACTATTGCGAGAAAGTCCGTTGGGCACTGGATTACAAAGGCCTGGACTACCAGCTGAAGAATTACCTGCCGGGCACCCATACGAAGAAAATGAAGGCTATGGGCAGTGATACCTCGGTGCCGGTGCTGGAGCATGACGGCTATTCTGTACAGGGTTCTGCGCAGATCATCAATTATCTGGAAGAGCAGTTTCCCGAGCAAGCCCTGACTCCGCAGGACCCACAACTGAAGGCCAAAGCGCTGGAGTGGGAAGCCTTCTGTGATGAGGAAATCGGCCCCCATGTGCGGCGCTTCTGTTATGACACACTGCTGCACCATCGCTCTCTGGTGGTGCCCCTGTTGAGCCATCAGGGACCCATTTGGGGGGCGCCCCTGCTGCATCTGGGCTTTTTCAAACTGAAAAAGCTGATGCGCGGCGTCATGCGCATTCGCGAGCCCTACGTAAGCCAATCCCGGGAGACCCTGGAGCAGGCCCTGGATAAGTTGCAGTCGGAGCTGGCGGATCGGCAGTATCTGGTGGGCGATGGCTTCACGCGCGCAGACCTCGCCGCCGCGAGTCTGCTGGCGCCGCTGTTCATGCCAGCCGGCTACGGGCTGGACTGGCCGGAGCGGGTTCCTGAGCCCCTGAACAGCTGGATCGGCGCCCACCGGGAGCAACTGGCCTGGCCTGCCGGGCTTTATGAGGCGCACCGCCAGGTGCGCCGCAACCATCCCATTCAGGCATCATGATGGCGTTTTTTACCGAGCGGGAGCTGGGTGCAGGGCCGCTTCCCGGTGGCAGATTGAACTCCAGGCCACATGCCTTTAGGCTTGCTGGCTGAATTCCTGCCGGGACTGTGCCATGTTTTATGCCGCCTTGTTCTTCATTGCCAACCTGCTCTTCTGCCTCGCCTATGTGGTGCGGGACATGGCCTGGCTGCGGGCCATCACGATTCTGGCGGCCAGCCTGACGCTGCCCTACTTCTTTGCCCAGTCAACGCCGCTTTACTCGGCCATGGGCTGGCAGGTGGCCTTCATCCTGATCAATGGCGTCAACCTGACGGTGCTGCTGCTGGAGCGCCGCCCGGTGCAGCTGTCCGAGGACCAGCAGCAATTGCACATCACCACTTTTCGCACACTGACGCCGCGCGAGATGCTGCGGGTACTGAAACCAGCGGAGTGGCACAGGGCTGAAGCCGGCGAGCGACTGATCCAGCAGGGCGAGCACCTGCACCAGTTGATGCTGATCCATCGGGGCCGCGCCGAAGTCCGCCGCGACGGCGAGTTCCGGGCCAATGTCGGCCCTGGCGATTTCGTTGGTGAGATGAGCCTGGCCACCGGGCAGGAAGCCAGCGCGGATGTCATCACCACGGAACCGGTGGATTACCTGATCTGGAAGAGTGAGGACCTGCAGCGTGTATACCACAGACACCCCAACCTGAAGGATGCCATGCAGGCGCTGCTGGGCGTGGACATGGCGCAGAAGCTCTCCCGCCATGGCAATGCGCCAATAGGCCAGGTTTAAGGGGTCATCGCTGCCGCCTGGCTTGCCTTAAAAAACCGCCATGTGTGGGCTATCGCACCGACACAAATCCCACCCAGCCCCAAGCTGCAAGAGCGTTCCTACGACTCGGGAACTGCGTTTCAGACCCAGGAGGGTCCGGCAGATTGCCGCATTCACAGGAGAAAAAATTATGAAAGCGATGAAAAACCTAACCGCGCTTATCCTTTCCGCCGCCATTGTCCCTGCTATGGCTCTGAGTTCTACCGCATTTGCGGAGAGCGAGTACGACATGCAGTCAGAGGCAGAGGAGCATGCTGGCCAGCAGGATCTCAGCACCAAGCCTGCGGGCGCGTTATACGGCGATGATGTAATCGGCAAGTCGGTCAAGCACCGTGAAAGCGGTGAAGAAATCGGCTCAATCGAAGATCTGATCATCGGCGAAGACGGCCGCGTTGCGGGTGTTGTGCTCTCAACTGGCGCATTCCTTGGTCTCGGTGGACAGGAAGTCGGCCTGGGCTGGGATGAGCTCCAGCAAAGCGAAGAAGATGGCGAAATCTCGTTCTCCGTCGATATGGACGAAGAGCAGCTGAGGAACCAGCCTGAGCATTCTCGCTGAATCCAGTAGTGCAAACCGCTGTCACCGGGGGCTCACCATGTGCCCCCGGTGTGCAATGGTTGCCTTTTTACCCGTCCAACAACCGTCAGCCTGCATCCTCGTAATCAGGGTCGTGATCGCGACTGTGCTCCTCCGGGTTAAAGCGGATCATCGCTTCCCCCTTATCGCCATCCCGGACCAGCTCGACACTGTCCCAGGCCAGGGAGATCTTATTCTGACCGATACCCAGAAAGTCCCCGATAACCACAGCCAGGATGCTGCCGTCCTCATCGATGATGAAGTTGCTGATGGAGCCAACTTCCTCATCACTGCTCCGATTGACGGCCGAATTGCCGATCAGCTCTTTTGCGTGAAAACTATCGCTCGCTTTCTCAGCCACCTGCACATCAAAGTCACTGGCAGGTGCATCATCGCCGTGACCGTAGAGGCGCCGGACACCCTGCAGGTCGCCCGGCTGCAACTCGGCGAATTCCTCTGTGTATTGAAATCCCATCACCTGGCCGGAAGGGCCCGGATGGTCCAGGCCGATGGCGTGTCCAATTTCATGGATCAGCGTATAGCGGATGTCATAAACGTCCTTGTCGCCGTCGAACCCGACTTTCCACTCGCGTTCCGGGTTCAGGCATACCTGCGCCTGCTCAATGGCGCGCACCCGCCCTGCCCCGTCCTGTGGTTCCGAGCTGTAGGATACGTTGGCGAATGCCCGTCCGCGCGGCTGGCCCTTTGCACCAATGACGATGTCTGCATCCCGGGCCTCTCTGACCCGATGGAATGACAGGCCGGCAGCACGTTCCCAGATATCAAAAGCCGCCGCCGTCTCGCGCTCGAGCTTTTCGCTGGGGACACCCTGCTCGGAGAGTGCCTGTATCGGTGTCAGATCACGGCAGTTGCGTGCCTCTTCGAACTCCAGGCTCTCGTCAGCGAAGGCGTAGCTGACACTGGCACCTACTCCGAGCTCGGGTTCGCCCCATTTCAGTTTATAGCCGTCCAACTCGAGCAACTGATAATCGTCTCCGCCGTTAGCGGACAGAGGAAATGTCAGAGGCAGGAAGGCGGCCATGATTATGGCTGGCAGGGAAAGGCGTGCATGCGTAACTGATCGCACAGCAGTCTCCGAACATAGTTACCTGAAAGCACTGGGTTCAGCTCTGCCGGGTTAGACTTGAAGTGCAGAAAAGAGCCAGTACAGGAAAATGATCAGGGACGGGGCTCCTGCCGCTTTCGCATTACGCCCTGAGCATCTGTGTCGCATGTGCACATTAGTCGGACATAACCAGAATGTCAAATGGCGTCAACTGCAAAAGCTCACGTCTGTTCTAGGGGTCTTCACTGAGTGCGGGACCGGGAGCGTCCTGAAACAGCTCACTGAAGGCCTCTGCCGGCATCGGACGGCCGAAGTAGAAACCCTGCCCCATGTTGCACCCCAGCGACTCTACAAAAACCTGCTGTTCAAGCGTTTCCAGCCCCTCAGTGACGGTTTTCAGGCCCAGCTCTTCCGCCAGATGCAGGATGGAGCGAATGATGCTTTTGGGCTCCTTTTCATCGTCAATGCCTTCAACGAAGGAGCGATCGATCTTGAGCTGGTTAACCGGGAAACGGTGCAGGTAAGACAGCGAGGAGTAGCCTGTACCAAAGTCATCCAGGGCCAGTCCGACCCCCATGGCTCGGAGCCGGCGCATGGCGCTCAGAACGCTTTCCGTTTCTTTCAGTAATACGGATTCGGTGAATTCCAGAACCAGAAAGTCTGACGAAAGTCCTGTCTGCGTCAGGGTATTGCGGACCTTCTCTGCCAGATCAGCGCGGTAGAACTGATCGACAGCGATATTAACGGACACCGGTATTGCTGGCATTCCCTGGGACTGCCAGAGGGCGTTCTGGGCACAGGCTGTTTCGAGCACCCAGCCGCCCACGTCCGCCATAAGCCCATGTTCTTCCAGGAGCTGGATAAACTGACCGGGGTTGAGCAGACCACGAATGGGATGCTGCCAGCGCAGCAGCGCCTCGGCTCCGATCAGTTGACCGTTTTCAAGGTCAATCAGAGGCTGGTAATGCAGCACGAACTCCTTGCGCGCTATGGCCTGCTGCAATTGCGAGACCAGTGTCATGCGTTCATGGGCCGCCGTATTGAGCTCTTCGGTAAAATACCGATAATCCCCACGCCCCTGCCGTTTGGCCTCGTACATGGCGGCATCAGCGGCGCGCAGCAGGTCGTGCACGTCCCTGCCGTTATCGGGATACAGACTCACGCCAATACTGGCGCCAAGCTGATAGCTGTGCCCTCCCGCGATGAAGGGTCTTTCCAGCTGCGACAGCACATGTCGAGCAACCACGGAAACCGTGCCCGATTCCTTGAGCTCAGTGATGTTGATCACGAATTCGTCACCGCCAACGCGGGCAATGGTGTCACTGGCCCGTACGCAGCAGGCAAGTCGCTCGGCCGCCTCCTGCAGGATACGATCCCCCACATAGTGCCCGAGTGAGTCATTGATGTGCTTGAATCGGTCCAGGTCAACCATCAGAACCGCAGTACGCATGCCCGAGCGTCGTGCTGTTTGGATGGCCCGCTGGATACGGTCCTGCAACAGGACCCGGTTGGGCAAGCCGGTCAGACTGTCGTGATGCGCCATATGACGGATGCGCGCCTCATCCCGATGGCGCTGAATGGCGATCCCGGCCAGATGAACCGCACTGCTGACGAGGCTTTGCTCAGTCTCTGTCGGTTCATGCGCATCATGGTTGTATATGGCAAAGGAACCCAGAACGTTGCCCTGAGTAGTGAGAATAGGGGTGGACCAGCATGCGTAAAGGCCCGACTGGGCAGCAAGTTCCTGATAATCCGCCCACAGTGGGTCGTTGGCAATGTCGGTGACAAACACGGGCTCCTTGCGGTGCATGGCAGTACCACAGGAGCCCACCGAGGGCCCAATGGGTAAACCAATCAATGCCTGGGAATAGGCCTGAGGAAGGCTTGGGGCAATGCTGTCGGCGATCTGGTAGGCGGCCTCATCGAGCACCAGAATCGAAACGGTACCCCGGACCTGCTCCGATTCCATCCATATTGCCAGCTGCAGCAGCACTTCCTGATAGGGGCGATTAGCGGCAATCATGTCCAGAATCCGGTATTGCCCCCGGTGCAGGGCCTCAGCCTGTTCACGCTCCTGGATTTCCTGTTGCATCTGCTCATTGACCCGAGTCAGATCCCGAGCAATGGCTTCGTTTTCCCGCAACGCGGCCTCCAGCTCACGCGTTCTCTGCTGAACGGTTTCCTCAAGCAAAAGCGCTGTCTGGAACATGCCAAATTCGGAACCCTGACCGCCCATGCTGCGCTCAGCACGGTCCATCAGTGCATTGATGATGCGGTTGAGACGCTCAATTGCATCACCGACTGACTCGTCGCGGTCTCCGCATTCAGGCGCCTTTCCGTTCTCGCTGCTCATGTTTTCCCTCAGGATCAGGAGAGCCAGTGGCAAGCGCCGCGAAACATCTGATTCACATGCACTCCTTCCACCCGCTCCCCATAGAGTTTGAAACCAACGAGATCCCTGGGTACGCGCTAACTACCCCCCCCACTGTCGGCTGAAATGATTCAAATCTATTGTCGATTTTCTACCAGATCGATGCCGTTGCCAATCAAATAAACAATCCTTCATGAAAGGCGCATCAGCGGCGGTGGCTGTCTTTCAGTGGCGGGAGGTGGTATTTGCGGCGAAGCTCCGGCAGGCGTCCGTTTTCTTCGAGCTTACTCAGGAGTCCGTCCAGAGTTTCAACGGATAGCGCGCTTTCTTCCCGCACCAGAGCTCGCAACTGATAGGTCTGATCGACACGCTCACTCACACGCAGTTGTTCTTCAGCCTCGGGATTCTGAAGAAAATAGCGGTTGAGAAAAGACCGGGGGACAATGGCTACCTCAGCCAGTGAGGGGCGATTCGCGAGGATCAGCCGCAGGTTCCGCTCAAGGCTACTGGACAGCAGGATGTTGAAGTGGGTATCCAGAAACTCTTCATCCGAAATGTGATCGGCAAATTCGTAGTGATAGCCCAGCATACCTACCAGCCGCCTGTTTTTGAGATCATGAAAGAAATCCTCGTCATCGGCCTGTTCATGGTTGGCGACGAAAACTTCTTCATCCCAGGCGATGACACGCGTACCCGCAACCGGACGGTCACTCCACTGCCAGCGCTCGTCCTCAAAGAGGATCACATCATAGATGCCATCATCGTGGTCCAGATAGCGACGCTTGGAGGAGGTGGGCAAAAACCGGAATTCGTACTCGTCCTGGATCTCGTTGAGGGCATCAATGACGTCGATGGTCAGACCTGTGTGCTCATCGCTTTCGACTATCACGAAGGGCGGAAACCGGTAACCGCCAACCAGGATGGACTCGGGCTCAGCAGTTACTGGGGCAGCCAGTGCCAGGCAGATAAGAATCAAACCAGTGCGATACATTTGTCGCCACCCCGCCTCTTCCAGCGAACCCGATAAAGAGGCTTTAAGATATTTGATTTCATAGTAGCAGAGTCATCGTGATCGCGAACCACAGAGAGGCATCCTTGCAAACATCGGCCATAGGGCCGGCTTTTTCTGCTCCCATGAGCTGTATTCAGAATGTGATACATTGAACGCTCATTATCCGCATCGGAGACCCGCGTAATGACCACCCGCCCCGCCCCCTGGCTGCTCCTGTTCCTGGCTGTGCTGCTCTCAGGCTGTGCCCTGTTTGAGGAGGAGATGGAGCGCCGACAGCCAACGGCCTCGGTCGAGGGGACAAGGATTTCGGCCCTGAGCTTCGATTCCGTTGATCTGTTGGTGGACGTGCGCATCGACAACCCCAATCCGGTTGGTGTCAAACTGGCCGGGCTGGATTACGACCTGCGCCTGGATGGAGAACGGGCCCTGTCCGGGGAAAGCGACGCGGAATCCGAGATTGCTGCGCGGGACAGCGGGATCGTGTCCGTGCCCATCACACTGGGATTCAGCGACCTCTATGACCGCGTCAGTGGCCTGCGGGGCAAAAATGAGGTTGGTTACGAGGTGGACCTCGGCCTCAATGTGGATGTACCGGTGATGGGAGTACAGCGCCTCTCGGCCAGTGCCTCCGATACCCTGCCACTACCACAGGTGCCGAGCGTCTCCCTGTCCGATGTGCGGGTTGATCGCCTCGGCCTGACCGGCGCTCGCATGCTGGTGGATCTGGGCGTGGACAACCCCAATGGCTTTGGTCTTGATCTGGATGCCCTGCGCTACAGCTTCAGCGTGGAGGGGCAGGACTGGGTCAGTGGCATGGTCGAGGAGAGCACCCGCGTGGGCTCCAACGACAGCACCACACTGACCATCCCGGTTGAACTGGATTTCGCCTCACTGGGCACCGGACTGTATCGCATGCTCACCGAGAGCCGTGCACTGGACTACCAGCTCCAGGGGAGCATGACCGGCACGGCGGGCGACAGCCCGCTCGGGCGGTTCGATCTGG
>LKMJ01007809.1_pt1 | contig 10070 bp, 8 predicted proteins | sample 643391 | NCBI WGS metagenome assembly LKMJ01 (sample SAMN04112250, study PRJNA286221) | soda lake metagenome | biome: soda lake; feature: Kulunda Steppe; material: water; isolation source: sample PL-Br10 brine of Picturesque Lake | place: Russia: Kulunda steppe | collected 2010-07
ACCGACACAGGATCATTCTCAGGCGTAGGGTTCGCAGTACCATCAAACACTGCTGAACGAGTAGTACCCGATCTAATAAACAGCGGAGAATACCAGCACCCATGGATAGGCGTCCAGGGAATAGACGTAACACCGGAAATATCAGATGAGATGAACCTAGACAACACAACAGGATTCCTAGTACTAGAAGTTTCAGAAGAAAGCCCGGCAGAAGAAGCAGGACTACAGGCCTCAGAAGACACTGCAGAAATCGAAGGAGAAGAAGCATTGATAGGCGGTGACGTAATAACCGGCATAAACGACAGAACAACAAGAGGAATAGATGACATACTAGAATACCTTGCACTGCACACAGACGTAGGCGACGAAGTAGAAATAGAATACTTGAGAGATGGAGAGCTTCAGGGCTCTAACTTGACACTCCAGGAAAGGCCTTAAACCGGATTATATCTTAGAAAGGCCGCGATACCGCCCAAGTTTTGGAGGCGTTCACCGGCCTCATGATCTGTATGAACCACTTGGACTTCTCCGCCTGTATGACCTGTCTTTTTGATTAAATCTCTTTCTTCTCTGTATACTTCCGGTGTTACGACAAGTTTTTCGACAGCGCCTTGATCTACCAACTCCTTGACTGGCTCACCGTAACTTACTGCGCCATCAGTCTTCATCTTATCGAAGAACTCCTCCATAACTCCTGATTCCTCATCAATCCTGGATGTTTCGACCACTTTCTTCAAAGCACCTCTCTTAATAGCCTCATTCAACCCGGTCAGGCCTACAACAGAAGTATCTTGAGTAAAGAGGTTTTCAGTATTGTCAAAGAGATCGAAGAGCTGGTTTTTTTCGAAACCGGGACCTGCCAAAATAACTGCATCGTAATCCTTTCTTGTTCTTTCAATTACGGCCTTAACATCTTTCAGAAATGTAGGAGATTTTTGATCAGCATACATTTTACCAGGAATGTTTTCATTTACGGAAGACAAGTCTTCTATACCGGACTCTTTTACCTTGTAAAAATCAGCTTTACCTCCTTGCACCAGACAAAACAAAACATTGTAATTCTCGCTTGACTCCGCCTCATCAAGTAGTTCCCAGTCGCGATCGGTAAGACCCCATACCTCTAACTCTTCATCAGGCTCAACGTTGAAACTATGATAACCTAATTCAATATCTTCCGCCCCTTCTACAATCTCGCCGGTCAAACGCAGACGATCATCCTGCAGCTCAGTCTTCTCAACCTCGATAGTCAGAACACAGCTCTTCTTCTCCCTACCCTCTAAAACAGTTCTCTGAGTCCTCTTTCTGATCCTTTGAGGAGGCCTGAAAACCCTGCTCAGATACCATAAATCATCCTGATTCTCAACACCAATCCTGGCAAAACCCTCAGAACGAGACTGATCTAAAAGCTTCATACAAAATAAGTCTGAGCCTCCTACAAATAAAAACGTGCAAACAATAACATAAGATGTAGAGGTAAAAACTGAATGTCTGAAAGCTTCATCGCAGTACTAGTAGCAGGCCTAACCATATTTGGACTGGTATACATAGCAATGGACTCCGATCTAGGGCCTGAAGACCAGCCCGAAGAAAAAATATTTCTTGACAAAAACATTGGAACAATAGGAGACGTAACAGAAGACTTCAGAACCTCAGAATACGGCAGCTTCACCGTCGGAGAAGGCCGTGGAGACGTACAGGCCTACAGAAGCAGAACAGCCGACCTATACAGAGGCCTGCTAAGCAGCGAAACAATTAATTTTGAGTACGAGGCCTCACAGCCTCAAGACGGAGAACTCTCGTTCCGAGTTATCGGGCGCGACGGCTCAGGAGCAGTATACGTTGAAGTTAACGGAGAAAGAATATTTGAAGAGCCAATGGTCTCAGACTTCACAGGAGAAGGAACTACTGTAGAGATCCAGGAAGAAAACCTTAGAACCGGAGAAAACAGTTTTGAAATAGGGACCACACGAGGAGGCCTGCTAAGCTCAACAAGTTACGGTCTGGAAGACGTACTGGTAGAAGTCAATGACAGAACAATGCATGAACGCAACGAAGCATTAAGGCTTTACAGCCATGAGCTAGATAACTTTAGAGAGGCTGATTTGCTTTTCAACATAAACGTGGACTCCTCCATACCGGAAAACCCGTTGGAAATCACAGTAAACGATAACGAAGTATTCTCAGAAACAGTAGGGCACGGAGAATACAACATAAGCCTGACACCTGAAAACGCAGACCTCAGAACAGGCCACAACAACATCAACTTCAAAACCTCAGGCCCATCACTTTACGAACTTGAAAACGTTAACACCCAGATAAGATATGGGGTAACAGGAGAGACAGAGGCACATACAGAAGAGTTCGAACTAAGCCAATCCGAACTAGACTTCATTAACCGCGAAGACACAGAAAAAGCAATAGAATTCAACTACAGAAACATTAACAACCCTAACGAGCTTAAAATAGACCTAAACAACGAAACCTACGAACTAGAGCCTTCAAACGGAGATAACACTGTTGAAATAGAAGAAGGAGTACTGGAAGAAGAAAACATACTCACACTATCCAGCGAAGGATCATTTAGAATGGAAAAACTCCAGTTAACAAGCCGAGAAACATCAGAATAAAAACACAAGGTGACAAAAATAAATGATTAAATGGGGTCTCAAAAAAATAATATCCTTCGCTATAGGCCTCTGGATGCTGATTTTCATATCTTCATTTATACTATTCAATTTCATTATAGGCGGCGACAGCACATTTAGCATTGGAGCAGCATTTGTACTCGCAACCGGAATGTTCTTTGCCGCAGGCCTACCAGCCTTCATATTCCTCTTGCTTACCTGGAACATAGTGATCAAACCAGGCCTGATAATAGGCGTAATGGTGCCCTACATCATTTTCAGATTTGTCGTTTGGGCTCTTGTGGTGCTGCCTTTATACGCAGTAGGGCAGAGCAGTAAGTTCACGTTCAGTTTCTTCACTAACGCTGAAAAAAACCTTTGGAAAAAGGTAACAGTTGAGGACGACTACGGCAGGCCAGAGGAAAAAACGCAGATCAAGAAAACATATGTAGCATTATTCCTAGGCCTCCTAATGATCACATTCTGGTTCCTAGGGCCTTCAGAAGTAACAAACTTATTCACATTTTTATCGCAGGCCACGTTCATAGGCTTCCTAATAATACTGATACCAGTAGTTCTAACAGTTTTAATAAGCGGAATAGCCGCTAAAATCTCAGGAGACTCTGAAAACGAAGAAGAGCAGAATCAAGCAAGACAACAAGCACAACAGAGGCCTGCTCAAAGGCCTAACGCCGTAAACATGGCGTCTCAAGGCCTTAAGTACGGCAGAAAAGGCGCAAAGACATACAACAACTTGAAAAAAGCAAAACAGAGTCCAACAGGACAGGCAGCAGTCCAGACTTTGAAATCTGCAGACACTGTGGCCTCCAGAATCCCAGGAATAACAAATATTCTGAAGACGATTACTAAGATACCTAAAGTAGGGCCTATGATTGCGGGAGGAGTTGCAGGCGTGCCAGGAGCCACAGCCGTCCTAGCGTTAATAGTTGCCATGCTAATTCTATTCCTGATCTGGCTGGTAATCGCTGTAGTGTTCGTAGGGATTTCTTATTTTGTACTACAGGCCTACCTACCAGCCTTGCTAGGAGTTTTCGGGCCGATGGCAGGAGCAGGGGATTTAGCAGCAGATTACGGAGGCTGGATCGGGGATGAAGCCGGCGCAGCCGTACCTCACTACGACTTCACGGCCGAAAGAAATGCGATGAGGATGGCAGGAGCCAGGGTTTCATGCGCATTGGAAGGCCCTGCCTGTCTCAGAGAATACCAGATGAATAATACAGAGAGGCCTGGCTCAGAATCCGCCGGACAACCCTTCGGGCTTGAAATAGAAGATTTCAACGTAAATGATGGACATAACCTAGATGTGAGTGGTAGAGGCCCGGATGACGATCTTCGAGTAGGATTCAACGTCTACAACCCTGTGAGAGGCCTAAAAGGTATTGATGCTCACGATGTCGAATACCGCGTGACTGTCGATACTGATAGAACTGAGTGCCAGACAGACTGGACTTCTCTTGGCGGAGAGTTTGCACAGGAGACTGGAGCAGACAGTGTTAATGATGCTAGAGGAACAATTTTAGCAGGGGACTTCGCCCAGCCTCTTGGAGGAATGGAAGAATTGACGCTCGGAGACTGTGGACTTATGCAGCCTTCTATCGGCACTAATGCTGATGCAGAGTTAGAAGTGCGGTACAACTATTCGTCACAATCCACACTGCAGATACAGGCAATGTCAGAAGACCACATGCTCGACCAAGGAATGAGATCCGAACCCACACAGTCACAGACCGCAGACACTCCTGTAAAGACATTTATCAACACGCGCTCACCCATAATTTACCGCGATTTCGATGGAAACAGAAGGCCTGACGTGTTCCCTGTGTCTATAGGTTTTGAAACAGATGATTTGAACGTTGGATACGAAGTTGTCCCAGAAGACTTAGTTATAGAAAGCTCTACGCTGTTGGCGGATGCAGACAACACTGAGAGGTGGGATACTGAGACAAGTAACGCTAACTGTGAGGCCTTAGAGCTCGTTGATGAAGATAACAACATCTATCAGTTAGATGATGACGAACTGGATTTACTGGATACTGATAGGCAGTATACTCGTGATTTAGGGCCTTCACCAATAGAATGTGATATGTTGATAGAGGACCCTGAGTCGATCAGTCCTTCAGGAGAAACGATAAACTTGCGGGCGGATGCAAACTACACAGTTACTCTTTCAAGCAGAGGTGAAAGCTTCGAGGCCGAGAGACTAGACTGTGCCAGAGGCGACTTTAACTGTCCTTTAATCGTTACAGAAGATCAGGAAGAGTACATAGATGAGGATGAAGATGAGAAAATGTTCAAAAGCACATGTGACTCATCTTGGAGCATAGATGCTTCTAGAGGATGCACAGTAATCGAAGGAGATAGCGAAAACCCATGGAGCAGTCCCGAAATCATGAGCGACGACAGCCATGAGGCCTTCAGGGACGGCCAAATTGAAAACAATGAACAGGCCTTCAGGTTGAGCCATCTAGTGGAGAAAATTGAGGAGAATTCAGATTACCAGTCATACAATAATCTTGATGAGATAGACGCTAATCCAGATGAAGTTGCTGTAGGCGTTGATCCTGATGATATTTACGATCCTGAAGGAACAGCTTTAGTCTTAACAAGTGATGGAGCAGAGTTTGAAAACGTGAGAGGAGAGTTCTGCGACGATAACGATCCAGAGGACTGGTTTGATTTCTATATTGAGGAAGGCCAAGGAGATAGAAATGATGTAGTTTTATTCACTCCCGAAACCGTATCTGGAAGTGAGGCAAGAGATGAGGGTTTACCTCTAGTAGGCTGGTGGTCTGGCGACGGATGCCCCACAGAAACCGATGATTAAAAAACGATTATCGTGTTACGCAAGGTTAAGTATAGGCCTATGCAGTAAATGAGTTTCATGTAAAACTCTCTTTCTTTTCCCTCAGTTTTGAGGTAGATGTAGAATGTTAGAGGGATAACCATTAGCTTTACTCCAAAGATTGAGGCGTACCCGACTTCTTGAACGAAGAAGTCTGTAAACGGATTAGCTTCGCTGTAACCTCGCAGAAAACCTGTGTAAGATGTTACGGCATCACCCATATGGGATAAAAATGCCAACGCAAAAAAGGCCTGTTCCCCGCCTACATACTCTTTGATGATCCGGAAGACCACTATGAATAAAATAGCGAATAGCACGGCGTAAAGGCCTGAAACACTGTGAACGCCAATTACAACCAATACGATTGGGATTGCCGTAATCTTTCCTAAACTTTTGAATATTAAAACCGATGCTGTGAACACAACTAGGGCTGCAAATGCTGCGAACAGTTCTAAAAGGCCTCCATACAAGTTGGCTGATGCAGCTATCAGAACCGAAAAGGTTATTGCCACCATATCAGGAATTTTTAGACCCCTAAGTTTTCTGGAAATGACTGACAGTTTTTTATTCAATGCCTGCATAGGTTATAATTAATGGTGAGAAACAGAGGCCTATTAATCCTTTTGGCATTTGTGCTAGCTACTTCCGGCTGTTTAAACGGAGGAGAAGGCACAGATTCTGACGGAGACCAAGCTATTGAAGTACGAGAATTAAGTATCCAGCCTCAAAGTATATACGCAGGGTCTAGTAGTACTGTACAACTACATATTCGTAACGTCGGCCAGATTCCTGCAGAGCTAACGCTTGATTCCGGCTACACAGGAGATGCGGAGTGTTCTGAGGCCTTACCGGATGATCCTTACTCTAATCCTTCAGCATCAGAACTGGATGACTACTATAGTTGTGTAGAAGACGCTAGAGACGGTAACGAGCCACTACAGAACTATGCTGATCGTGTTTTAACAGATAGATGCCGAGATATTTTTGATGTTGAGCAAATGGATGTAAACGGCCCTAATGACGTAGAATCAGATCAATATGTTTTGGATGACGGTGAGGAAGTACGTTTCAGCTGGAACCTTGCCACTGCCGATGAAGAAGTACCTTTACACGGTTATGACTGTCCTCTCCGTTTCGAAGTTCCTTTCGACTACTCAGTTCACTCCTACCGGCAAATCCAGGTGAAAGAGTCAAGAGAGGTATCAGGCATACCAGAACTGGAGTCTAGATCTTCTCAAGGCCCTCTTAAAATTGATATATCGACTCTAGGTTCGACCTCTGATGAAGGGCCTTCAACGTTTATTGACGGCGATAACGCAGAAATAGGCGTTACAATTGAAAATCAGGCTGAAGAAGGAACGCAGTACACAGGCCTTATTGAGGTTGATGCTCCAGAGATAACTTCTTCCAGCAGCATTGATCTTGACTGCCCTGAAGAAATAGAAGATGACATGACCCTTCACGAGGGCGAGTCACAGACTATCAGATGCGGTATTGACTGGGATGATGTTGATGGCTCCTTCAGAGCTGATATAAACGCTGAAACCGACTATGAATACGTGAAAAGCCTAGGAACACACGAAATCGAGGTGGAGCACCGCGGTGAGTAAACTGTTTATAGTCGTTTTAATAGGCATATTGTTGCTTTCTGGCTGTATAGATGAGAGCGATGATGAACTGCCTAATAGAGGCCTTGAAATCGAAGAATTTACTATAACTGATTCGGAGCTTAGGCCTGATCAAAATGCTGTTATCCGAGGGACTTTCAGGAATTATCACGAGTGGATTGATGTGGAGACGGTGGAGATTGTTAATCAAGGAGATAACTTAGATGTTTCTAAGCAGGGCTGCACTCCTGATCCTGATGAGCTTGAAGGGGCTCGGCAAGGTTCTGTGCCTACTATGCAGTGTACTTGGACTGTTAATGCTCCTAGCGAAGATGAGTTGCCGAGCGGGTTTGAGAGCCGTTCGGAACCGGTTCAATTGAGGCTGGGGTATAATGCTTCAGTAACGAATAGTGATGCTTTGCCTGTGGACTTCCAGGACTCTTCCGACATCGATGCTACTGAGTCTGTGAGCAGGTCTTTCTCGAATGACGAGGTTTCTGTCAGTATGGATACTGATAGTCCGATTGCTTCGGGTTCTGGAGGATCCATTGAGTTTGAAATTAACGGTGAAGGCCCTGGAAGAATAAGTGAAGGTTACTGGATGGAGTACGAGCCTTCAGATGTCTTTGAAGACTGCGATACAGAAAGACAGCCTATAAGCGGTGAGGAGGCCAGATTCACGTGCAGCATAGATTCAGACACTGCCGGAGTGGAGAATACGTTTGCTTCCATATATTATAAATACGTGAAAGAGCCAAACTTAGATATCACAGTTGTGAGCGGATAAATGAGAAATAAGAACATTATATTTACGGTTTTCATTGGACTGGTTTTGATATCTTCTGGTTGTGTTGAAGAAGACTCAGATGTCGATACTAACCCTGTTCAGGTGGAATCATTTTCAATGGATCCTAACCCTGTTCCGGCCGATCAACAGTTGAACACTCAGATCCAGCTAGTTAATGAGGGAGACCGAGATGCTGAAGATGCTTATGCAAGGCTTTTCGGCCCTAGTTTCGCAAGTTCAGAGTCAGATGACCGAACGTGGAGAACAAGCGACAGAGACGAAGTTTCAAGAGAATATAGAACAATGGAAATAGGAAACTTGAGAGCAGGAACTGATACTTCTCCTGCAGTCCCTTCACAGGACAGTATAACATTTACAGCTCCTTCAATGGAGAGAGATGTAGACTCAACTTTCAGATCACAAATATACTACAAATACGGGACTGAAACAACTTTCGACCTGCAGATAATGAGCGACGAAAGATACCAAGATACAGGCACATCTCAGACACAGCCAACAGCCGAAAACTCTCCAGCACCAATCCAGATTGAAGTACAAGGCACAACACCTCACGTATTCTACGAAGAAGGAACAGCTGACGACGAACTCTGCTTGACAGTAACTAACGAAGGCGGAGGAGAAGTATTCCTGGAAGATGCATACGTCGGAGATGAGATAGGATACGACGTGGAAGATGAACACGAAGACAAAGTCGAGATAACTATCGAAGACGTAGGAAACGTTAACTTTGAATCACAAGAAACAGGAGAAAACACTGCAGAAGTAGATATTATTGGAGGATCAGAAGGCCATCACTGCTTCGACATGATACTTGAAGGCCTAGGAGACGTGACAGACCTTGAACAAACAGATAGCTATCAAGTAGAAACAAGTTACGGATACATGGAAGAAGAGGCCTCCTCAGTCACAGTAGAAGGCCGGTAAAAAAATTATGGTTTAGATTATAATTTTTCCGTAATTTCCTCCACCACCTTCTACAAAATCGTATTTTCCATTTCTGAACTTGTTTACAGCTATTGCAACTTCTTCATCGACTTCTTCTATTTCCGTTATATCTGCATCTACAAGAATATAGGCCTCTGATCCCAGTTTATTGTAGAGGTTCCGCCATCTGCGCTGAACAGTTTTTGTAGTAGGTGATGAATGGCCTTCCAGTTGTTGTATAATGTTTGATAATGGCGGCAGATGCAGGTATTCAGGCCTTGACGTTGGTTTTTGGTCTTTAAGTTCTTTTACCCGATCTTTCACACCTTTTTTTATACGGCTCCCGCATTCCCTGCATTTCCAGGCCTGTTTCTCAGCTTGTTTTAAAGAGTATTGTTTGTAGCATCTGTTACAAGCTGTCCTATGGTACTTGCCTTCTCTTGGGTCTAGGCCTATGTTTTTAGCAGGTCCTTTTTGTATTGATTTTTTGAGGTGTTTGAAGCTGTATTGTTTCAACTTGAACGTGTTGAATTCTCTTCCTAGGCGGTGCGGCCATGGCGAGTGCGCATCGCTGTTCGATAGTAGAGAGATTTCATTGTGGCCGGAGATCTGTGAGGCCATCCGAGAGTCTGCTGAGAGGCCTAGTTCAAGGAAGTTGATAGTATCGGTGCAGTTGGTATAGCATTGTTGTAGGGAGTCGTGGTTTCCGTATATCCCTGTGTATGGTGTGAATATATGGGCCGGCCCAGTTAGTGCTCCGTGTTTTTCCGCTAGTTCGGCTATTTTTGTGCCTGAGGCCTGTATTCTTGGTCTTCCTTCACTTCTTATGTCTTTGCTTATCTGTTTGAAGTCGTGGTATGCTGCTTCGACTTCAGACATGGATGGAAATATTAGCAAGTGGTGGACTCTGTTTTCGTCTTCTACCTCTGTTGTCAGTGCGAAATAGGTTTGGTCGTGTTTTCTGAGGCCTTCGCCATTTGTCTCTTTTTTGACGTGCTGCATCCATCTGGGGTTGAGTATATCTCCCGTTCCTACTATGTCTATTCCTTTTTTCTGTGATTCTGATGCGATAACAGGTATCTCCATTTTGTTGGAGACTCCTTGAGAGTATTTTCCGTGTATGTGGAGGTCTGCGTTAACTTTCACAGAGATGAGTAAATTTTTGAAATGTTAAAAAGTAAGAAAGAAGTTTTTGTGAGGCCCTTATTTTTTACCATTCGCGGTAGAGGATCATGAGTGTGAGT
>LKMJ01007810.1_pt1 | contig 10070 bp, 13 predicted proteins | sample 643391 | NCBI WGS metagenome assembly LKMJ01 (sample SAMN04112250, study PRJNA286221) | soda lake metagenome | biome: soda lake; feature: Kulunda Steppe; material: water; isolation source: sample PL-Br10 brine of Picturesque Lake | place: Russia: Kulunda steppe | collected 2010-07
AGAGAGAGAGAGAGAGAGAGAGAGAGAGAGAGAGAGAGAGAGAGAGAGAGAGAGGGAGGGAGCATGTGCGTTGTATGCGAGTGCACATTTACTCACACCCGCACATGCATTCATAAATGCACGCCAAGCCTGATATGAAGTGAAAAGGATGAGGATCAAGGATGGATGCAAAGGAGGGTTGCTGAATGAGGCAACCCCAATGCATGTGACTCCTCACCTGACGTCACAGTCCCAATTTTCAGTCCGAGCCGAGTTGCCATTGTTTCCACATGCAAGGTGTTCATATGTCCAAGGCCATACTTGTCAAACGACGGGAGGGGTATCCGCCGATCGTGATTCATCACAGCATTAGATACGAACACGTCTCCAATGGCAGCACCCTGCACCAAGTGGATCAGATGTCTGTCAGTCTGGAACATCTGAGTTCAATGTGCCATCCAATCATCAAATGTGTCAGCCATCCAATTGAAGATTACCCCACAACAAGACCGCCCTGCTTTCACTGTCAGCCTAGCTCCTGTGCAAGGGTCAAATGCCATGGAATACTTATTCTGGACTTCTCCCTAGCTAATAATCATGCACCCATGTGCTCATCCTAATGGTGCAAAATCTGTCTTACCTTCGATTTAAACCCTCCTGCTGTGCCCGCACTGATGATAACCTGGGGCTTGAAAGCCTGGGCTGCTATGTAAGTGGACAGGGCAGCAGGCACAGTGCCCACATTGTCCACGCCATGGGTGTTGCAGCGGCCGTTCCAAACAACGTGTACATCCAGTTCACAGGCCTTGCCAGAGAACGTAACACAAGGTGCTGGTTGAAGGATCCTGTCAAACAAAGGAGGAAATTTGGCCTTAAAAGAAACACGCCAAACTTTGCCTGCTCCTCGCAGAGCCGACCTTTGGGGAGCCATATGATGGTCCTGTGTGCTGAGGCGAGCGAGCAGGCTCCCTAGTTTTGAATGGCACCCAGCTTGGCGAAAATTTAAAAACAACACGCAAGGGGATGGAGTTATTGTGCTATTATCGTTGCGCATGCTCGTTTCTCTTGTGTATATTTGTCTGTTTGTGTCGCATGCAAGCTTGTTTGCGTGAGTTTGTGTGTTTGAGTGCATGTGTGCGTCACGTGTGAAAGAGACTAGTCTATGGTGCAACAACCTATTTGTTCACATTGCATAATCCACCCTACCTGTCTGCAGCATCTTTTTGCAAGCCTAGGCACTTGATGAAAGGCATGGCCTCCGCCTCCATGGCTGTGGCAGAGTGCAATTGATCAACGGTAACCTTAAGTCTCACTTTCCAGCCCCAGTACACATGCAGCGTCGTGATATGAGTGAAACACCGAAGAACAAACAAGGGACCTACCAAAGACCACGAGGACTCGTTGAATCCCAGCTGCAGCTGACATTTTCCGATTAAGATTGCAACCTAATTGAAATCGTGTCCCTTTGTTGGAGAACGCGTGTCCTTGCAGATTAACATTTATCACATTTTTTCCGACGTACCTTACACTAGTAAATCACTGACGAGCCCGCGGGCATGCTCAGTATGTGAAAGGTTGCCACCTTCTTGCACGTAGATTAGCTCCATCGTCCTTGAGGAAGCTGACCTCGACGTTAAGGCTCGAGCCCCGCAAGACAGGCTGGCGGACGAACGTTTGGACGTAGACGTGTAGAAGAGAACACGAGCCCTTATGGCGCTTGGTGCCCCCGCATTGCGTAGACAAGTATGCATTGGCTCGGGGCCTTTGGCGAGGCTCTCCGTCCCTCGGCGTGTCGTGTGGCCACCTGGCAGGGAGGGTCAGAACACGATGCTGGCCGCGGGTACTATTGACTTTGAGGACAAACAAACGCAGGGCCAGGATGTGCTGGTGATAGAGCCGGGCAGTGTGCTGCAAGAGGTCACTGATGACGGTGTGCTGCAAAGGGCCACTGACGCCAGCATCACGCCATCGCTTGCCAACAACATCGTGGCTCTGGAGCCAGGTGGGTTGATATGATCAACACTGAGGGATGCAGGCCTGCTGGGTATGCATGTGCGAGTGTTCATCGCCAAGTGACGCTGATGCACATGTCTGTCTGTCACTCGAACACTGTTGCTCCTCTGTTTTTACTTGCAGCTGATGCTGTCACTCCAGAGAAGGCTCTCCAACCTGCTTTGGAACCAGCCTCCCCGCCCCCTAAGGTTGAGACTGGGCAGAGCTCGCCCATCTGGCAAGGCAAGGCGCCACCCGCGTTGCCAGCCAAGGGTTTCAAACTCACCAGCGCGTTAGCATGCGTCGGCATTGGACTGGCTGTGCGCGCCCTCATGCCTGCAAGCGTGGACCCTCAGGCCTGGACCCTGCTCTCCATCTTCACATGCACAGTTTCAGGTGCGGCGAGCAGGCGTGGCGGGTTTCTTTGCCAGTGGCCCTCACACCAAGAGCTGCATGCAGCGTGCGCCTTTCTTGTGCGCTGCCAGGCCTGCCTCCTGTTCAGCCTCCCTCATTCACACTGTCCCCAATGCCTCGACCCGTGTCTGCGCGCACAGGTCTGATATTGGAGCCGCTTCCCATTGGCGGCTGGTCCATATGCTGCCTGACAGCCCTGCTGGCCACAAAAACCTGCAGCTTCAGCACGGCAATGTCTGGGTTCACAAGTGAATCAATCTGGCTCATTGTCTTCTCCTTCTTCTTTGCCAAGGTAAGGCGCTCCTCAGTGGTGCCCTCAGGGCTGTGGTTGCGGTTAAGGGCCATGGGTGGTCAGTGGATCCGAGGTGCGGCGTGCATGCCGCTCACATAGTGAGGCTCTTTGGAATCGGCACCATTTCGCTCTTGCCCTTGATCTGCTAGTGTCAAAGTGCGGTGGTGCCATTTTTAAGGACAAAATATAACACGCCCATGCGCTTTTGGCCACGCATTGTAATGCAGACATGAAAGGTAGTCAGTTGTTCAGAGCTCTTGGGGGAAGGCACGAGCAGCCTGGCTGTTGCGGCTAGGGAGATGCATGGAGCTCATGGCTGATGCACGTGCACGCAGGCCTTTGAGAAGACTGGGCTGGGGTCAAGGATCGCCAACATGTTTGTGGCCGCTGCGGGCACCTCCACGATTGGCATGAGCTATAGCCTGGTAGCCGCAGAGACACTTATTGCGCCCGGCATGCCATCTTGCACAGCACGCGCGGGGATGCTCATGCCGGTGTGTGGTAATCGGGGGTGGTGTGGCAGTTGCAAACGTATGGTTAGCCAGAAACCTCCAGGACAGCTGAACGCGGGGCCAGCCTTGCCCTCACCACACGCAGGGCGCAGCTGTGATTCTTTACTTAGCCTGTGCAATGAGCCGCCTACAAATTGCTGCAGCCGCTTTCTCTGGCCCTAGAATTCATGGGGCAAAGAGCTACTTGCATTGCACATGTGCGACGTGGGGCATCATTCGGTGCAGAGTTCATGGAGCTCCAACATCCGCCTTGAATGGAGCATCATGATACGCCTAGGAGCTTTAGGACCCGTCATGGAGCTCGAGGTTGCAGAAGCGCCATTGCCCTGATGCGCAAAAGAGCAACACAGGGCTGTGCGTGGATTGATACGCGAGCAACACCCGCCATGGGGACACTTGTGCATGCCGGGGCCGCAGGCTGCTCATGTTTTTTCATGCAGGGTCTGCCCAGGACGACTGCCCAGCTGTGCAAGCGCTGCTTTGAGCCCCTGCCGGGGTGTACATGCACGAGGCCCACCCACCCTCCTTTCAGCTGTGCAATGCCGCCCCATAGCCGGCTCCTGGCTGCTGTTACCGCTGCGCAGGTGATCAAGTTCCTGTCCCAGGAGGCTGGCAGCCACCCCAAGTCAGGGCGCACCAAGATGGGCGCATTCCTGGTGCACAGCCAGATGCAAGCCAGCAGTTGCGCGTCCGCGCTCTTCATGACAGGTGCGCGCGCTGAGCCATGCTTCTGGACCCCAAGGCATATGCCGATGCCCATGCATAGCCCAAAGGGCGCGTGCCATGGGTACAATGCCGTGTGTGGTTGTGTGTGGCAGCCATTGGCTCTTCTGAAGCGGGGGGGCGAGGCAGGCTGCACCTCGGTAAGGCATTTCAAAAGCAGTCCATTGCAATTGACTCAGAGCGCACGTGCTCCTTTGCTATGCGAGCCTCCTTCCTCTTCAAGTGCCCTCCTCTCCCTGCAATAACTCCCGGAAAAAGAAGCCCACACTGGCTTCAGCTCCTGCGCCTTAGAAGGCACTCTGCATTTTGATGTGCACTCAATGTGCCAGAAAAGGAAAAGCAAATCCACACTGGTGCTGTGCTGAGCATGTGTAGCCAAGCATGTGTTGCACTGGCGGGGAGGATACACAGGACAGCAGTGCATATGGCATAAGGCGCCTGCTTGGCAAAAGCAGCACAGGCCGCGCCACCCGCGCCCAGCTTGCACATGCACGCGTACGCCCTGTGCCTTGCGCGCCCTGCTCCCCATCCGCAGGCGCGGCGCAGAATCTGCTGTCCATGAGCATTGCTCAGAACCTACTGGCACCTATGGGCATTGTCATCCACGATGTGTGGATCACGTGGGCCCTCGGCGCGCTGGTGCCGGGCCTGCTCAGTATCCTCACCGTTCCCTTGCTGGTGGCACGCTTCTCGCCGCCAGGTCTGTAGGTGGGGAGGGGGGGTAATGAACTGAACTGTTGGCTTAAGCTCTCCTGCCGTGCCCCTGCTGGTGTCATGCTTGTCGCTCTGCCAGGGGCAGTGACATGCGCAGCACTGTGGAAATGAGGACAGGGATTTTGGTTACGCAGCGGTGGTGGTGGGTGGGGTGAGGGTGTGTCATACATGCAGCGGCAGTGGCATGGAATGGAAAGGAGGGGGGCAGGGACTACACTGACGGAGGCACTGCCAGCAGCAGGCTGGGTGTACCAAGTCTGGGCATGAAGGGCTGCCAGTGCCGAGGCGTAGGAGCTGCTATCCAGCGTCGTCAGCTCAGGGAGGGGAAGGGAGGGTCTGTGTTGCGGCGCAGCAGACGCGCCGCAGTGCTGTTTGTGCGGGGAGTGGTGGGAGGGGGGGGGGGCAGCAGCAGACTAGGCGCTTCAGGTGCAGCTGGCTGCTCCTTGCGCTGCCGGCCACGTAGGCCCCTGGGCTGCAAGCTGCATGGGATGAGCACTGAATGCCTTGGCGTATGTCACGATTTGTGCCGTTGCAAGTTTGCTTGGCTCCGTTGTGCAGCAGACACTGGCCTCCCCCTCAGTGGTTGCAAGTAGAGCACTGGTCCCGCACTCACGCAGGCGCATCACCAGATCCTTGCTTGTGTGAGCATAGGTTAGGTCAGGTTAGGTTACATAGCTGTACCCGCCGAACGAGGGCAGCTTAGCTGAAGCCTAAAAGGCCTGCAACCCAAACCAAAACTAAATGCGCTCATGGCAGAAGGTTGTGTGAGCATAGGAGTTGATTCCTCACTCCTGCAGGCACAGCCCCGCTCTTTGCAACGGTGGGGTAGGGCGCGTGTGCCGCTAGGTGGCCAGCTTCTGCGCATCAGATGCACCAGGCTGTTGACATATGTGGCGTGTGTGCACGTGCGCTTGCAGCCGTCACCACCACCCCGGATGCGCCAGCAGCAGCAAAGGAGCGCTTGAAGCAGCGGGGCGCGCTGTCCAAGGGAGAACTCATCACGCTGGCTTCATTGGGGGTTGCGGTTACGATGTGGGTGGGCGGCGAGCACTTGAAGGTGAGGACTGCGGCCATGGAGAGGGTAGCAGGTGATGAGGGCCGTGGTCATGCGGTTAGGTGGGCGGCAAGAATTCGAAGATGAGGAAGCAAGGATTCAGATTGGTGGCGCGGCAGGCAGGCGCAAGCGCATGCGTGTGCCCTCAGCCCTGCTTCACAGCACCCCAATGGGCGCAGCGTGCCTGGCCTGCCGTGGACCATGCCCACCCTGCACAGTGACATGCGTCTGCTGTGCGCGGTAGCCAGCCTGCCGTGGATGGCTCCCCGCACCCCGTGGCTGCCATGCCTTGCTGCCGCCCGACCTCTTCTTGTCCCCCCTGGCCCTCAGCTGTCGGCAAGGCTTGGGGCCATGCCTCGCTGGGAACCGCACGGCGAATGAGGCTGCTGCGTGATCTTCAAAAACGCCTCGTCTGCCTGATCCAGTCCATTTTGCGTGGGGGCTTGTGCAACGTCTGCCCTGGCCATCCACGCTGCTCAGGCTCGCACGCAGTCGCTGCACCCGCGTGCAGCATGCCGCTCCCAAACCCCCCTAACCAACATCCCACAGTGAGGATGGAGTTGTGACCACCGTCATGGCATGCGCTGCACAGGTGCCAGCCGTACTAGGCGCGATGGTGGCGCTGAGCATGCTGTTGGCTACCGGCACGCTGACTTGGGACGACTGCCTGGACTACACGCCCGCCTGGGACACGCTGCTGTGGTTCTCCATACTCGTTAGCATGTGCAACGCGCTGTCCGCCTCAGGCCTGGTGGCGCAGTTTGCGCAGATGGTCGGCGCGGCGCTGGCGCAAGCAAAGCTCAATTGGATGGCCAGCTTTGCGCTGCTGCACTCGGCCTTCTTCTGGAGCCACTGTGAGTGTGACCTGTCGCGCGTGTGTGTATGTGTGCGTGTGTGTATTTTATGCCTTTGTGCATGCAGCCCCTCTCATCTCACTGGCAGACCTTTGATGCAGCCTGATGGCAGGAGCTGCATGGAAGCACACCTGGGAGAAGTGCTTCGACCTGTCCGCGCAGCAAGCATCCGCGACAGCTCACCCCTTGTGTGCTGCAGGCCTGCCTGCCTTGCATGGCCCAAGCAGGGCACATGTGATTCATTGTCTGGCTCCTGCACTCTGCAGACCTGTTCGCATCCCAAGTGGGGCATGTGGGGGCGCTGTATGGCGCTTTCCTGGCTATGATGATTGCATCCGGTAGCCCACCCATCCTCGCGGCCATGAGCCTGGGCTACAGCGCCAACCTCTTTGGTGGGCTGACTCATTACAGGTGAGTGCTGGGGGCTTGCGCGGGCATTCCCGCCTTTCTATGTTTGACCCTGCCGAAGCTTCCGGGTTTCTGCGCTGAGCTGAAACGAAGGCCCCCCACAGGGTATCCTCAGGCCCCCTTGGGTTTGGCAGCATGCATTTCTAGAGTTTCTAGGATCAACTGCTCCTTTTGAGGCATGCCACAACACTGTTACTCTTTGTGCTGGTGTTGGATGTTGAGGAGGGCTATAAATGCTGTCGGTGGCACCGAGGGACTTTATGTGGCAGGCGGCCTGCTCAGGCAGTCCTGTTTGGCACATCTCCAGGCCGCTACATTCAAATGCCTGCCAAGGGCTTGATTTTGCGTGGATGGTCATGTGTTTATACCCAGAGAGGGAATAGGCATATAGAGGGTATGAGTGGACCCTCTCCAATCACTCTTGGCTTGCAAGAGCGGATAGGAGAGGGCGTTCACTCGAAGCTCACAAGACCAGGGCAAAGAAGGCACAAAAGAGTTCATGGTTTTGCTCCTTTCCAGCACCAAAGCTGGGATCATTGACACCATAAAATATGTACACCTCCATATATTTACATGGGTAAAATTTACACATGCAAGTAAAACAAGTATTAAAATTGGCAATGCGTCTCCTGATGTGCAATCTTCTCGCTGCCAAAGCTGTCTAGGCTGCACGAATGCAGGACATGGGCTCTACCGCAGACACGCTTGATGTGCCCCTTGATCTCGTCTCCCATCCTCTTGCCTCCTGCTCTCGACCCTCATCCTTCTACCCTCTCATTCCATCCCTCGCCCTGTTGCAGCTCTGGCAGCGCAGCTGTTTACAATGGCAGCGGCTACATGCGCCTCAAAGAAGTGCTGGCTCTTGGAGCAATGATGGGACTGCGTACCATGGTAGGGTACCACGCAACTCTGTGCTGTGCAGCAACAATTTGGACATACAGGAGCAGCAGTTTAGGCAGCATGCATGAGACAGGCAATAGCTTGGATGTGCACAAAGCTTGGCTCTGATAATACAAGGGAATTAGTGTTAAGGATTTGATGGAATTCCATGCAAGCTTGTCAGGAGCATCCTGCTCTGGGCTGCCAAGCAGGCGCTGCCTGTGTGTGTGTGTGTGTGTGTGTGTGTGTGTGTGCTTGCACGTGCAGATGCAACTGCAAGTGTGTGAATACCTATGCGAATGCATGTGTTAACGAGTGCAATTGTGTTTGAAGGAGGGAGATCCATGTATGCGAGTGTGCACCTGCGCCGTTGATAGTCGCGTGCCTCTTTCAGCACATGAGCTCCATAGTTTCTACACATGTAAACAATAGTTGCAAACCCTTGGCACCACTTCTCCTGGGTGCCCTTGCAGGTGGTGTGGGGCATCGTAGGCATGGCTTGGTGGAAGTGCCTTGGCTGGTGGTGATTCCCCTAACCCTGCCGTACTTGCAGCACCGTGCATCTAATCATGAGTGTAGGGGCCGGTCACCACAGGGGGATAATCAGCAGGCGTTGGTAGTGTTTCAGGGCATCAACTAAGGCACTGGTGGCTGGTGTGTCTACGCACCTTTACTGAGCATAAGAGATCAGGCTTGTCCCATGCACGTGAGCGTAGCCGTGACGGCAGTTGTGAGTGCGACATGCTCAGGGCATGTGTGCTGCTGTGCAGCCTTTTTTGCATTTTTGCTAGACATCTACCTCATGCAGCACTAATCTGCTTCGTGATGAGCCTATGAAGGTGCTTAGATAGGGAGCAATTTTTTCCGCGGCCTTGGGGGGGCCACAGTTTTGGCGAGTGCTTTGTGTGCGCTTCTGCACCACGTGTACGATTAATGTTCCCTGTGTTGTTAACTATGTCTTGCGCGGCTGACCTGAGCCCATACTTACCCCATATGCTTTCTTTCCTGAGCTCACTTTTGGTGACCAGCGCCTCATTTATTCGCTGGGTTGGGGGTCACACTCCTGATTTTGATGGAAGGGATGGCGGGTGCACGATGCATGGGAGAGATTGGCGATATTTGCTATGTCAGCGCTGTTGAGTGCCAGCCAAGGAGAGACTGACAGGGATACAAATAGAGGGCATAATTGGCCAGTGCTGCCAGACTATTTTGCCATGTTTGTATGGGTGGGCGTAGTTGGGCGCTGCTTGCATGCTTGTGCAATTGTCAGGAACTAGCCCAGCCTTTGTCCTTGGGCTTGATGCACAGCTTTTAAGCATTCATTTTTGTGAGTAGTTTCATCCAGGGGTCTGTGGAACCTAAGGATAACTGACGTTTTGCATTGTGCGTGTTGACCTCGGGTCTACTGAAGAGAAGCCTGCTGCTCATTGCACAGTGTTGACCTAGGGTCTGCTCAAGCAAAGCCTGCTGCTCATTGAAGAGGAGCCTATCGCGTGCACTGGGACATTCACTGTGTTGCCTAAGCATGGTGGTACAGGGTTGGTGCTGGGGTGGGAAGTGAGTGGCCCATGTTTGCTGTGCTTGACTTTTCTAGCTAACCGTTGCTGCCACTATCTACTTGTCATGCATTCCAATTCATGGTCACACTCAGGAGCAAAGGCCATTCGTGCGCTGTTGAATAAAGGGCATCCATTGCCTTCGCACTTTGTGTACAGTAGCTGAGCTGCATGGTGAACTCGTGAGCACGCTTGCAAGGCTTGACTACTCACAATTACCAAATGGATGATTGCTTTTTCTTTGTGTCCACTGTGTCCTGGGCATGACATCCTAAAGCTGCCCTATACTACATTTAACGCTTATGTACAATTCGATAGCAAAAAGATAAGACTCCTTCCATCGTATCCTCCCTCCCCATGTCATAGCAGCCTTCAAACATTGCGCAGCTGTGACCCAAAAGAAAATGGCCTCACCACTGGACTTCAATCCAGACCTCCCGCACTACTGGAGCAGCCACCCACGCGACACTATGTTTGGTGCCTTCACTGACTGTTTCTCCTCCTCCTTCTCTGGCTTCTCTATTTGTCATCCTATCTATGACGATGATATCATGCACTTGACCTTTAGGCACGCCATTTACTCTGCCATTAACAGTCCCCACCATATACCCACAGCAACCTTCATGCTCCTCCCCTGTTGGGGCAGATCCATGAGCACAAATGCATACATGGCACTATACAACCAGTTCAACC
>LKMJ01007811.1_pt1 | contig 10070 bp, 10 predicted proteins | sample 643391 | NCBI WGS metagenome assembly LKMJ01 (sample SAMN04112250, study PRJNA286221) | soda lake metagenome | biome: soda lake; feature: Kulunda Steppe; material: water; isolation source: sample PL-Br10 brine of Picturesque Lake | place: Russia: Kulunda steppe | collected 2010-07
ACCCTCGAGAGCGGTGATGGAAACTATTTTGTCGAGTCTAACGAAGAGACGATGGTTCCGATTGCTGTCACACCTGTCGAGACTATCGTCGAGGGGACACTCGAGCTATCGACAGGCTATGGTGCGGCGACCGTTACCATTGACGTCACTGTTCGTCCGCCACGGCAACCGCAAGCAAAGCCACCGTCACCGTTACCGTCGAGACCAACTGCGTCCTCACCAGCCGGAACTGGCACTGACTCGCAAAATACTGACGCTGCGGGTGACAAAACTGACGAGAGACAGAACCGAACAAAAACGGACGAATTAGATCGGAAGGGCATCCGTCTCGACCCTGGAACACTGGCAGTCATCGTCCTGGGGATTGTCGCTGTTATGCTCGCTGCAGCAACGGCAGCCATCATCGGCAGCACTGCTGTGTTTCTGGGTTTTCTCGCCGTGACAGTCGGGGTTGTCCTTGCGCTGGCACTGGTGCTCGGTTTCGTTGGCTAATTTATCGTCGTGTGTTCAGATTCCTCGTTCAACGAGAGATTCGCTGCAATTTCGGCGTTGCGCATTGCATACTGTGCCGTCTGCTGTAAGCTGACCAGTACCTCTCGAATCTGTAGTAGATCCTTATTCTCCATCTCGGGAAGTGAACTCAGAATTTCGTGTTCACGGTTAGAGATTTCGTGGAACAGTTCTCGAGCCTGAATCGTCTTGTCGTAATCACGCTCGACGGCCGCCTCGACAGCGATCGTCGTAATCTGGTCGACCTGCTCGGTTAGCTCTCTGATCTCACGCATCACCGAACTCTCGACGTTGAGCGTGTGTCCCTCAGTCTCCATGACGATTTCAGCGATGTCTTCAGCGTTGTCCGCTGTCAGCTCGAGATTCTTCGCGATCGAGCGGTAGCCAATCAGGGGAAAGCCCGACTCAAGGCCGACAGCGCGGGCGAGATTGGGATTCTGGTAGGCGGTGAAGATCAGACGAAGCAGGAGAACGAAAATTTTGTTGGCCTGCCGTTCACGGTTGAGTGCTCGCTGAGCAAGGTCAGGATTGCCGTGGGCGAGTGCCTTGATCGCTTCACCACGCATCGTTCGTCCCGTCCGCTCGAGGCGCTCGAGGAGGTTGTCGAGCGTAAAGTCCTCCGGGTCGACTGAGCAGCGAATCGAGATACTCTCTGGTGTTTCTTCGATAACACCAAGGCCCATGAGCTGTGTCTCTGCGCGGTAAACGGCGTTGATGTGGTCAGAGCCGAGAGCCCCATCCTTGCGTTCGATCCGTATTACCCGGCGACCGAGTACGTACTGGGCAACGATAGCTCGCTCGACGGCAGTGGCGTCGAGATTGTCTGCCAGGATAATCGCCTCTGTCTCTTCTGAGTTGGCCGACTCCGGCATAACCGTTAACGTACCCTTGCCCCCCATTCGCAACGATACCTCGTCCCCCTTCTCGACGCCGTGTTCTGAGGCCCACTCCGCAGGGAGCGTCATTGCTAACGTCGACGGCCCCAGTCGCTGTACTTTCCGCGTTTCCATGAACGAGAGATAGGGAGGCTTCTACCTTAATCTTGACTATATGGCACGTATGTTTCTGCTAACACTTGAATACCTCTAGTTCGTATGTCAAAATAGGGTATGTTCCTTATATGCGTAGTTTTTGTATACATTCGTCTAGTCTCGTTTATAGTCTCGAGTGCTCGGATCGTTGGCCCGAAGTGCATACTGGCTGTGAACGGCGAAAAGTCGCCACTCCATCCCTCCGGTATCGGGTCATTCGATGCGAACTGCACGCCGTAGACGGACAGTACGGCGTTAAAATGATCGTCAGGGAACAGTTGCAGAACAGATCAGTGCTACGCCTTGCAACCAGATACTGTCTTCAAGTGAATAGTTCTTCTTCGGTTTTTATTCTTATCGTGTCGTATTCTATTGATACAAACGAGTACGTATTTATCACTGAACTACAGATAGCCAGCAGAACACGAACAGCCATGCACGAGCATACTTCATCTTCGGATACGCCGATATCAACTGATTCACGGGGAAATGCGGTCTATCACGCCACTCACGACACAGACAGTGCTGCGACGTTGAGTACAACTGTTATTCACGCACTGGCTGATTGTATGGGTGTCGACGTCACGGATGGCAATCTCTCACTGTACGATAGCATCGATCCAGATGCACTCGATACACTCTTTCGACCACGCTATGACGGAACGCCACGTTCTGCAGGAATGCTGACGTTCTTCGTCCACGACTATCGGGTAACCGTCCACAGCGATGGCAACATTCTCATCGAGCCACCCTCGAGAGAGTAATACTCAGTTCGAGCTACTCGAGAGACCACTTTCGAGTGCGTCGAGGTGGTCGACACCCACGACGGCGACGACTCGTCCCTCCCCCCGGAGTTCTTTGAGCGCATCGATCATACACTGTTCGCGTGTTTTATCCCGGTAGGTACGTGCAGTGGGTTCTGTACTGGCCGATAAGAGCGCCTGTACCCCTGCGACGTGAGCGCGCTCGTGTGCTGCCTGTTGGGCCGCTGAATCGTCGTGTGTACACTCGTATTGAATAGGGTCGTCACACGCGACTGTAACAGACGTTGCGTTCGTAATCGTCGCTGCGATCCGACACGTGAGGGCTGTTCGAGTTGCACCGCTGAGACTCGAGAGAACTCGCCTGGCTGTTCTCGGAGCGACGCGATCGCCTAGCAAGCGGGTCACGAGTCGGCGCAAAAACGACCAGTTGGGCGCGTCGATGCCAACCACTCTTGCATCCGGAGCTGCTCGAATCGCACTCGTCATCTCCCCACCGAAACGAGGAGGGTCAGTGGTTTCATCGGCGTACGTTTTGTATAGGGGCAGTGCAGCACTCGGCAACTCGAGGGCGAGGATATCTGGCTCCAGATACTCGAGGACACGGGTGACTCGAGCACTGCTGGCAGGGTGATCGTGGACGACACCAAGAAGCGTGAGCGTCTCATTTGCACTCGAGACACGACGACAGAACTGTTGGGTTATTCGCGGGTCAGCAAAGTGTGCGACGAACGACGAATCGTCGGTCATGAATCGAGTAAGGATTCAAGACGTGGGTTATAGCTTTTCTGTTCTCGAAAAAGGTGTGACGGTGGATCTGAACGTGAGATTGAGAGTGCGGTGCCCTCGCCGACTCAACTCACAAATCCGGCACCACTGATCCCCACATGGTGGTATGTGTTCGTGGAGACAGCCCGACGCCGGACTCCCCCTCTGGAGCAGGGCGTTATCGCCCCCTTCGTACACCATCCTGCGCCCATCCAATCCACCCCGACCAGTTGAGGTCGTCGTCACCTATTGGTACATGAGAATATCTTGTATTGAGTATTGCGGCCGTATAATTCAACCAATATAGTCATTCTGGCCGAATCGATAGAACAAAACCACTCGAGACCGATATTTTCGATGGCGGCCGTGACGAACAGTTACCCCCTCCGAGCCCCGTGTGACGAGGTTTTTTCCCGAGCCGCCTCCACGTGCGTCGAACGCTCGACCACGACGTACATACCTCGTGCGCTCGTAGCGATTTGCAGACATGACTACCGGGACACACACGGCAACAGAGATTCGCTTAGCAACACTCCCGTCGGGCGTTTCGCTCACGACGACCGTCCACACCTACGAGGGGCCAGAGGACGGGCCGACACTCTATATACAAGCAGCCCAACACGGCCGCGAAGTGAACGGAACCGAAGTGCTTCGACGGTTTCACGGTCGACTCCCCCTCGAGTCGCTGTCTGGAACCGTTATCGCGGTTCCCGTCGCAAATCCGCTGACGTTCGATCGGGTTTCCTACACGACACCGGAAGTGCTCGATAGCGCCAACCCGAACATGAATCGCGTCTGGCCAGGTGACGAAACCGGGAGCCTCCACCAGCGCATGGCCGCGACCTGCTGGCGCTACGTCGAACGCGCCGACGCCGTCGTCGACCTCCACACCGGCAGCCCAGACATGCTCCCCCACGTCGTCTACCGCGAGGGCGACCGTGCCTCGAGACGGCTCGCCAAAGCCTTTGGAGCCGAACTCTTACTCGCCGAGCCAGCCCACGACGAGGCAGCAGACGAGTGGCACCAGCGCGGATTCTCCGGGAAGTTTCGAGTCGCCGCTTCACAAGCTGGTGTGCCAGCGATCACGCCCGAACTCGCACACAACAAGCAGATCCTCGAGGACGTCGTCGAGGACGGCGTCGACGGGCTCTGTACCGTCTTGCGTGCCCTCGGGATGCTCCCCGGTGACGTCCCCGAGCGCGAGCACACGACTGCCAGAAATCACTTAGGGCGCGTCATCGCCACCCAATCGGGACTGTTTCGGGCGGCACCCGGCCTTCGCGTCGGCCAGTACGTTTCGTCGGGGACAGAGGTCGGCAGCATTTACGATCCGACGACCTACGAGTGCGTCCACGACGCGGTAACCGACCACGAAGGGATTCTGTACGCACTCAGAAAAGAAGCCACCGTCACCGCGGGCGCGAAGCTAGCGAGTGTGGCGCTGCCTCGAGATCGAGACGGCAGTGAACGCGAACACGAACGCGAACGCGAGTGATGAGCGCGACCTTTTTGACGCTACTCACGAAACCACCGCACATGTCTACACAGCCGCATCTGTTAGTCGACGACGGAGACGTCCACGATATCGCCCTCGTTCCGGGTGATCCCGGCCGAGTCGATCGGATCGCTAGCCACTGTGACCACGCCGAGACGGTTGCCGAAAACCGCGAGTACAAACTCGTCAACGCAACGTACGCCGATCGTGAACTGACGATCTGTTCGACCGGTATCGGCTGTCCCTCGGCTGCAATCGCGCTCGAGGAACTCGCTGCTGTCGGCGTCGAAACCGTGATTCGTGTCGGTACGACGGGTGCGTTACAGGCAGCGCTCGAAATCGGAGACATGGTCGTCGCAACCGGCGCTGCAAAGAACGAAGGAACGACGAAACGGTACGAGTCCGTCGAGTATCCGGCGGTGCCTGATTATCACACGCTGTCGGCACTCGTCGACGCCGCCGAAGCCAACGACGAAACCGTCCACGTCGGTCCGATTGCGACCGACGACGCCTTCTACGCCGAAACGGAGGCGTACGTCGCCGACTGGGAGGCGGCTAACCTGCTCGCCGTCGAGATGGAGGCCGCCGCCATCTTCTCACTCGCGCGACGAAAGGGACTCGCCGCGGGGGCAATCTGTACCGTCGACGGCAACCTCGTGAAAGGCACCCAGAAAGGCACCGATACCGAGGACACCGAACTGCCCGAAAAGGCAAAGAACAACGTCGGGCGAGCGATCGATATTGCCCTCGAGGCAACGACCCGGCTCTGAAGACGGCTGGGTATCGCTAGCTCACACCGTCCATTTCGCGGCCAGCAGTCAGGAATCGACGAGCGTTTCAGCGAGGCGCTGTGTCCGCTCGGTCAACGCTTTGGTCGTCCCTGTGGTCGCTTGTAACGCATCGTTGACCGCCGGAAAGAGCTCCTCGAACTCGACTGTGCCGTCGTCTCGTCGCCACTCACTCGCCTCGAGACGCTCGAGGCGACAGGTTGGACACCGCTCGCTGTCAGCAGCCACTGACGAAAAACAGCCGTGACAGCGCCCGAGCCCCGAAACCACCGTCTCGGAGAGGTCGACGACGGTCACAAGCTGTGTCTGTAACGTCCTCGCCGTCTCACAGAAGGCCTCGAGTGGTGGGCTGACGTCTGCATCGGCGTTGCCAGATGCAGCATACGTCTCGAGTAACTCGAGTGACCGATCGATCACCGAGAGAGCGAGACGAACCGTTCGACGTGACTCGGTGTAGTCGGGGTGGTCACCAGCCTCGAGGGCGGCCGGGATACGCGTCGTCAGTGAGGCGAAGGAGGCGACCGCGGCGATAGCGTCACTCTGCAGCTGAGTCGTCTCGCGGACGAGATCGAACAGCGCCGTTCGCGTCTCGATTACGGGGTCGTCGTTTGCGCCGTGTAGTATCGTAAAACAGTCGTCACAGACAGTCACGAGGAGACTCTCGTGAATCGTCCCCTCGAGGGGGATATCGCCAACGGTCGTGACGCGAACGCTAGACGCCGAGCGATCGGCGACTGCGCGGTCGTCAGATTCGCCACAGTGAGCGCACGTGTAGCGATCGCGTTCGAAGACGGCGACTCGATCTGCTTCCCACTTTCGAGAACTCACGGTCGTACGGACTCGGTGGCGGATAAAAAATACTCCGGCAGTCAGGAGACGTCAGTCGTCAGTGTGAGCGGTCGTCTCGTAGCCGCGTTCCCAAATATTCGTCACTGAGCCGCCGGTTGGTGGTGTGTGGCTAACGTCTTTCAGTCGTGTCATGGCACCTCATAGCGAGAGCACCAATAAATCCGTTCCCTTTAGTGTATATTGATAATATAATGTGTTAATATATCACTCGGTGGTCGTGACCGAGATTTCACCAGTCGCGTCGACGGTCACCAGACAGCCACTGAACTCGAAGGTGACGGTTCCACCGTCTCGCAAACCGTCCGCGCGCGGTTCGAACAGCCGCTCGAGTGCATCCGTATCGATCGAGTAATGCAGTGGCTCGAGGTCGGTTACCTCACGCCCGAGAACCGTGGCGACTGCAGTCGCAATGGTGACGCTGAGTGAGCCGTCCTCGAGTCGGTCGTGTTGGACCGTGTACTGTTCGTTCTGTGCGAATTGATGTGTGTCTGTTTCTGTCATTGGCGTATCCATCCCCCTACGCTACGGGCAGACATTCGTCGTTCAACAGGGAGGGTTATCAGAATAGTTGTTATGTGTGTAACTACCCATTGTATAGAGGGTTAATTGATTAACCATCACTCTTCGAGCCCATCCGGTTCGAACAGCGAGGTGAATAATTTTCGCTCTGCTGTCCGGATGTGATTGTGGAAAGCCGGTGGCGAGATGTCGAGTGAGGCCGCGATCGCTTCACCCGTCGTCGTGCGCGGCCACTCGAAAAAGCCACTGTGATAGGCCGTCTGGACGACTTCGCGCTGGCGATCGGTGAGTTGCTCGAGGAAGGGCTCGCGATGCGTTGGCTGTCGATAGCGCGTTTTTCCCTCGTCGGTGGAGTACTGGCGTCGGGCGACCATCGAGACGGACAGTCCCTGGCGGGTGAGTGCAGCGAACAACGCTCTGACGTCGACTGACTGTGGGACGTCGATGGCCACCTGTGCGTGTTCCCCAGGCTGTGCCACGTACGATCGGACGACGCCCCCGTGTGATTCGATGATCGACGTAAAAAACCGGTCCAAGAGGAGCAACTGGAGTGTCGTTTGCTCGTCTGTCGCAACCACCGTCACGTCGACAACTGCCTCGAGTGGCTCGAGCACATCGAAGGCAGCGCTGTCAGCCTCGACAACGGCATCGACGGTGACAAAAATGATCGTCGATCCATCGCGTTGTGGAATAACCCCCTCGAGTTCGACGGGTGCGTCGACGGCTTCTGCGAGACGTGTCAGTGGCGAGTTGTCCTCGATTTCGAGTTCGATTTCGGTCACGAGTTCGCCAACCTGTGCGTTCTTTCGTCGAACGGCATCAATTGCGTAGCCGATCGGTTCGCTGAGTTCGGCGAGGACGTCTCGGGTCGGTTCGTCGAAACTGTTTCGACGCGTCCCATACAGTGTGAGTACACCGTAGAGGAACTCGTCGTAGACGAGGGGGACGGCGTAGACAGACTGGACGTTTCTCGAGAGTGCTTCGGTTCGCCAGGCCCCTTCTCGAAGGAGGTCAGCAACGTTTTCGACGTATATCGGTTCGCGCGTGTGTGCGGCTTGCCCCGCCGGTTCGCCAGCCTCTCTATCGACAGCGGTAACGGTGACGCTGTCGAGATACCCACGGTCGCGTCCGGCCGTCGCCCGCGGAAGAAGCTGATTCCCCCCTGGGTCGGGCTCGCCAATCCACGCGAACGCACAGTCCTCGAGGTCGAGTGTGCGTTCACAGATGCGCTGTTCGATCTCATCGCGCGAGTCCGCCCGTAACAGCAGTGACTGGATCCCTTCTCTGAACCGACTCGCCCGGTCGCGTTGCTCGAGGTACTCGTTTTGGCGTTGTAACTCGTGTTCGCGTTCGTGTAGTCGCCGCGTGCGCGTGATTCGGTCGAGTGCTGCTTCGGCCATCGCAGCGAATCCTTCGGCGAGATTGACCGTCTGTTCGTCGTATAAGTTTCGCTCGCTCGAGAGCGCAACGAGCACGCCGTGATCGCCGAGTGGGACGTACAGCCCACTTCGGAACGCCGTCGACTCGTCGTAAACGTCTTCTGCGTCACGAACGTCGCCGAATACAGCAGTCGTTCCGTCGATGAACGTCTCCCAGGTGATACTGCTATTCGGACCAAGCCGTGGCGGTGAGCCAACTCGGGTGACCAACTCCCTCGTGTACGCAGCGGGGACGAGTTCGGTTGCTCGCTCGTCGAATCGGTAGAGGACGACACCCGATAGCTCGAGGATGTCTTCGGCGACGTCGACGATGTACTCACAGGCTGCTTGTACCGATTCGACAGTGAGGAGATGCTGCGTAGCATCGTACAGTGCGTGCAGCGTCTGTTCGTACTGGACCTGCTCGGTTACGTCGATTGCCACGCCGATGACACGCTCGAGGCTTCCGTTTTGGGTCACGGGAACGTACGTCGTCTCGAAGACCCGCCCGTCGACTTTGCGGTGACTCGTCACTGACTCACCAGCGAGTGCGCGTTCGGCGTCAGTGATGATCGACGAGTTCTCGGCGTACACGTCGAACACTGACTCGCCAACGATGGCCCCCGGCTCGAGACCGATCCGCTCGAGTGCACGCCCTTCAGACAGGCAAAACGTTCCGTCCGGATCGAGAGCAAACAGGACGAGTGGAACGTGTTCGACGAGTGCTTCGAGATGTTCGAGTTCTTCGGTGAGGTCGTGTTGTCGATCGACTCGCGGCGAGGGTGCAGTCTCTAGTCGGTGATCGGATGGCTGGTTACCCCGCTGTTTCTGCCTAGCTTTGTTATCCCACCCCTGAACGGTCCGCTCGAGTCGATGGCGAAGGAGTGGCGGAGACAGCGCCGTCGAGCCGTCGAGCACCTCGTCGGCACCAGCTGCCAAGGCATCTTCGAGTGCCGACTTAGACCCAGCAGTATCGAGATACAGGACTGGGCAGGCATCCGAGAGGGTCGAAACGACGTCTGTATCGTCAGTAAGCACACAGTCGCTTTCACGCAGCTGTGCTGGATCGACGGTTTGTGTGACCGAGACCGAGGCTGTGATCTCGAGTGCCTCGAGTGCAGCCGAGCCGGTGTCGACGACGTCACTCGAACCGACGATCAGGACGTGTAGAGCGGCCACGGCAGAATCGGTCACTCGAGTCATACCATCCGTTACACCGAGACCGATAAAAATTCGCTGCTCATCTGTCACCACACGCGACTGGCCAGCCACTCATCGCTGGCGTTCGAGGGCCTCGTCTTCGAGCACCACTGGACAATCTGCGACCCGAAACGTCTCGAGTGTCGGCATCTCGAGGATCTCTGTCCCCGCTAGTTGGCAGGCGACTGCTGGCGGGCTGGCGAAGTGTTCACACTGATGGCAGTACCCGCGTTTCGAAATCTCTCGGTATTCGCGGTCAGGGTCGGGGCCTTGGTCCGGATCGTGTTCCGGTTCGTGATCTGCCTCGCCCTCACCAGGTATCGGTTCGACACCATCCGATTCGAGTTGCTCCCAGACGCGTTCGTCGTCGAGGTCTGGACCCGTTTTACGGTCGAACAACTCGTCGAACTCACTCGAGCGGGTACGCCGTTCGCTCGCATCGGCTGCGAGTCCGCTTAGTGGCTCGGTCTCTTCACGCGAGTCGTCTGTGTCCGTCTTGGTCGTCGGAAGCTCGTCACGACTCATCGGCGTCCCCCGTTTGTGATTCGGCCGCTGTTTCGACTGCCTCGAAGAGGTCGTCGTCGACGTCGGCATCGACCGCAGCAGCCGCCGGCAGTGCTGGTGGATCGCCCGTCACGAGCGTGTGTGAGCCAAATAGCGACTGCTTCCGTTCGATGTCAGCAACTGACGAGTCACAGTACGGACACGCTGGCTCGGTCAACAACGCGACG
>LKMJ01007812.1_pt1 | contig 10068 bp, 4 predicted proteins | sample 643391 | NCBI WGS metagenome assembly LKMJ01 (sample SAMN04112250, study PRJNA286221) | soda lake metagenome | biome: soda lake; feature: Kulunda Steppe; material: water; isolation source: sample PL-Br10 brine of Picturesque Lake | place: Russia: Kulunda steppe | collected 2010-07
CGAACAGCGGATCGGGCGCATCCACCGCTACGGGCAGGACAAGGAAGTCAAGGTCTGGAACTTCCTGTTCGACGACACCCGCGAGAGCGAGATTTTCGATCTCCTCCAGAACAAAGTTGAGGAGATTCGCGCGAAACTCGGCAATACCGCCGATGTGTTGGGTATCCTCGACGACATCAACGTGGACTCGCTCATCATGGAGTCCATCCAAAACGACGAGCCACCGAGTGCCACGAAGGAAGAACTCGAAGCGCTGATCGAGGAACGTCAGCACACGCTCGAAGAGTGGTACGACCGAAGTCTCGTCGATACCAGCACCTTCGACGCCGAGAGTCGCCGGCAGATACAGGAAGTAGTCGACGAGTCAGAGGGCGTGTACGGAAGCGAGGGTGACATCCGGGAGTTCTTCGAGCGGGCGATCGAGGTTTTCGACGGCGAATTCGAGAAAAGGGGGACGAATCTCTATCAGGCCGAGATTCCAGAAGGAATCAGACCGACTGGAACCGACGCGTCGTTTGGCCCGTTTACGTTTGATCGGGACTTTGCAACGGAACACGAGGACATCACGTACCTCGCCCCCGATACGGAGGTTCTACAGCGGCTCATGGCACGAGTGCTTGAGGATGAACGCGGCGAGGTCGGACTCAAACTGCTCCCATTTGTCGACACACCGGGAGTCACCTACAACTACCGTGTTGCCTTTGAGGATGGGACTGGCGAGGTTATTCGGGAAGAAACGATCGCTGTATTCGTGGATGCCGAACAGCATGATGCTCAACAATCCCTCGGCGAACGCGTTGTCGAAGGCGACACAGTCTCTGCAAACCCTGATGTGAACGACGTTCAGACAGTACTGTCCGCCGAAGATGACCTGCGAGCAGCTGCTGACCGCTATGTGAGTGCCCGAGTAAACGAGATCAAGGACAACATTCGGATCAAACGTCACGGTGAGACGGCCCGTGAGCTTGAGAATCTCGATGAGTATGCACAGGCCGAGCGTGAGCGGATCGAGTCTTTCATAGAGGAATACGAACGCAAGGCGGAGGCAGGAACTGACATGGATATAGCGATCCGTGGCCAGCGTGAGCGTCTCGAACAACTTGAGCAGCGAATCGAGATGCGTCGGAAAGAGCTACAGCGTCGAGAGCAGGTTATCTCGTTGGCACCTGAGGTCGAGAATTACTGTCTCACACTCCCTTTGTAGTCGGTTGGTATTGTAGAAACCACCAGTCGTTGTTGGGTTTCTGCAATCGTATTGAATGAAAGCTCCATCTTTTGGACAACAGAGTGAGTTCGGTCTCGTACCGAATTTTGAAGAATTATATGGCTAACAGATACGTCGTCTTCTATGTCCAGCACGAGAGAGGAACTGATGGACTTCTTGATAAGGAGAAGCTTCGCCACCAAAACAGCAATTCTGCTCATAGGTATGCTGCTGATTCTTATTGGGACAGAGATACGTACTGAGAGTGTTCTCGTAGGGTATTCACTCGTGGGTAGCGGCCTGCTGATGGATTGGCTAATCGTATATCTCGTCTATGTGGAGATAACTCGGATCAAAGAAGAAGTCGATCAAACTAAGATAGAGATCGAGGAGACGTGGAGTGAAATCGAGGAGGCGAAAGATCTAGCCGAAGATGCGAAAGGATGGGATTAAATGCTGAAAACAAGCATCCAGATTTTGAGAGACGTCGACTAGCGGGTCATCGGATCTTCGCCTTCGACCTCTCGCCCTTCGTCTTCGATAGTCACCAGCTCAACGAGCTCTTCCATAGTGTGCGGGTCTATATCGACCCTCTCTCCGTCAGCGGTATAGAAGATGGACGTAGTGATGCGCCGCTCAGGGTACAATTGGCGGACGACGTGGTAGTACACGCTTAGCTGTTTCCGGTATTCGGATTGAGCGTGGCGGCCACGATCAGTCTTATAATCGATGATATCGACCTCCTCCGTAGTCAGATGAAGGAGATCGATGATCCCGGAGATCGTCACCTGATGTCCATCTACCTCGATCGGAAGATATGCGTTCTCTTCTGGGCGCAGTTCACCGGGTAGTCTGTCGAGAAACGCCGCAACGCGTTCTTCGTCTGGGTTCTGTGGTTCGACGGCATCACCTTCGGCGTATCGTTCTGCGAAGTCGTGTACTTGCGTTCCGAACTCCATTCCCTTGCCCTCTTCCACCTCCTCGAAAACGCCCTCATCCATCAGAGAATGCGGTGTATGGCCAATCGGCGAGGAGGACATCGGAACTGTGACCTGTAGTTTTGCTTGTTCAGAATCGGGGGCCGTTCGTGGTGTGAACTCCGGTTCGATTTCCTTCGGAGTAAGTGGCAATTCCTTGAAGAATGGACTCGGGTTCTCTCCAGCCGAAAACAGGAGATGGCTCTCTGCACGGGTCATCGCGACGTAAAGCAATCGACGCTCTTCGTCATAGTCTCGGCCAAGCGGTGCCGAGAGGACACGGTATCGCCAGTTATCGTAGATGTGCGGTCGACCGTCCTCATCAGCATACAGTTTCGTTGTTCGAAGACCGATCGGATCCTCGTACCGAATCCGACTCCCACTACCACCGGAGGCTGGGAAGCTATGCTCGTTGATATCTGCGACGATTACGATCGGGTGTTGAAGGCCCTTTGCTGCGTGGATCGTTTGAATTGTCACCGAATCGCCGCCCGGACTATCGTTTACGTCGTGAGTAGCACCGCTTTCGAGACTCCGCTCGATGAACCGTACGACATCACCCCGGTTGCCCGTTGTTTCCTCGAACGTGCCCTGTAGCACGGAGATGAGTGTATCGGCATACGCGTCATCGAACCCGTACCTAGCGAGGATAACACGGCACACTCCAGCGATCGTATCCAACTGGGCAAGACGATCCCGGAACCCATGCATCGCTTCCGGATACTGTTCGGTTTCGAGAATGTGGTTGATCTCGTCGAGCGTGTATCCAGCTTCCTCCAACACGACCGCCCATCCGCGCCGAGAGTGTTCGTTTTCGAGGATGCGAAGCCACGCAAGGAGAAGGATAGCGTGATCAGTCTCGAATAGTCTGACACCCCCTTCGTAGGCCATCGGAATTCCGAATTCTCTCGCACGCTTCTGCAGCTTTCGACCGAACTTCCGCTTTCGGGTCAAGATCGCGATGTCGTCATATGATGGCTTCGTCAGGTTGCCATCGTCATCCTCAACCGAGTATTCCTCGTTGTCAACGATGTGCTCGATGCGTGCGAGGATCCCATCGTGCTCATCGGCGCTCGTTATAGCTTCGATCTGCGAGTGGTCATAGTCGGTCGTTGATTCGAGCGACGTGATCTCGTCTTTGATTCCGTGATCGATCTCTTCAGTCTGGGTGGCCGGAAGTACGAGACTCTTATCAGAGAGATTCAAGATCGACTGTGTAGAGCGATAATTGCGTCGGAGAGAGATTTTGGTCACGTCGTCAACGGGGTAACGGACACGGTCTCCGTCACTGTTGAGTTCTGCTTTGTACTGCTGGATGCGCTTCTTGAACTGGCGGATGTTGTCGACGGATGCGTACTGGAACCCGTAGATACTCTGTTTCCAGTCACCGACAACGCAGATGTTCTCGGCTCCAGCAAGCAATAACACGAGTTTAAACTGGATTTCGGACGTGTCCTGAAATTCGTCGACCATCACCTGTTCGAACTGTATCGACCGCCGGAGCGCATCGTTCTCACACAGAAGTGCGAATGCGAACATCTGGAGGAAGCTGAAGTTCAGATAGTTCCGCTGGAGAGCGAACTCTACGTATTCGAAGTAGACATCGTGAATAAACGATTTCAGGCCAGAACGGTTTTCGTCGAATGCACGTTCGGCCCACGCGTCGTCAATCTGAGGGTATCCACCCCGGAGTTCGGACTTCGTTGGTGCATCCGACAGATAGTTCCGATTACGATCATACCGACCCAGCCGGTCACGAAGATCGGACTGTGTTGGCCCATTTGCCCCTTCATTCGGCTCGTTCGCGGTATCGAACAGGTCTTTGAACGCCTCAAAATCGCCGTCAAGGTACGACTCACCGTTCCGAAACCATCCATCAGTTGTTGGGAACACGCCTTTCGCTGCGAGCTGTTTGATAAGATCGAGGAGTGAGGAGCTGTCCCGAAGCAGACGAATCTGGCCGTGATGCTCCGGATGATCGTCGACGAACCCGGTGAAGAACTCGCGGAAGTGATCCTGTTCAACCACCTTGTTCTCAAGGAGTCGTGTGGAGGACGTGATCCGGTCGTTGATGCCGAGAACGGTTGGTGACTCAAAACCGTACTCGAGAAGGAGCTGATGACAGAACCCGTGGAACGTGTTTATCGGTGCGTCCCGTAGCGCAGCCATCGAGTAGTCGCAATTGGCCACAACCCGATCTTTGATTTCTGCAGCCGCATTGTTGGTGAAGGTGATCAGGAGAATATCGTCCGGTTCGAGACATTCCTTTTCAAGCAGGTTTGCGTAGCGATGTGTGATCGTGAACGTCTTACCGGTTCCAGCGCCAGCGTCCACGACGTAAATCCCGGACGTACCGTTAACGACGTCTTGCTGTTTTCCTTTTGGGTCAGTCATCTGTACGGATCAGGTCTGGATTGTTGAGGCGGTCATCGTTCGGTTCGCCGACGGGGAACGTCGTTCGACGGTACTCGTTGACGAGCTCTATTTGCTCATCGAGGAAGCGTTCAAACCCATCCAGTTCATCCTTGAAGTACTGCCGAGAGCGAACCTTGAGTAGTTTCTTTAACGCACTATCGGTGCCATCCTTGACGTACTGGTAGTCACCGACTTTAGAGATTGCGAAGGTAGTAAACGCATCCGCGAATTCCGAATCCAGCAACTTGTCGGGATCGTCGGTGTCTGGAATTGTATGCCGGTCGAAGAACGACTCGTAGGCGTCGTACCCCATCCTCTCTAACGTCTTTCGACGGTCGTTTGATTCGGCGACGTCGGCGCAGAGTGCATCGAACGCCTCCCGGGTTCCAGCATACTCAACGAAACTCGTTGGGTGGTAGGTGATCCGAACGAGAGCGTCCTCTACAGTAGCCTCACCGGAGAGAGCTTCGTCGAGGATCTCGAGGAAGTGGAAGAACACGAATTCGAGCTGCTGATCTGGGTACGCTTGTCGGTGTTGGGCAAGATAGAGTATCGCTTGGAAATTCGGATCATCACTAATTGGTTCCGTCGAGGACTGTTTCACGACTGACGAAGCGGAGTTCAGCCTGCCACTTTTGTAGTCGAGCAGGCGCGTTGGGTCGTGGACGAGGTCGATCTTCCCCTTGATACCTAGTTCGGGATTTTCGAACCACCGTTCAGTAACATCTGAATCGAGCGGTCGATCAAAATAGGCAGCAAAAAGATTTTCAGAGTCATCAGGGTCGTAATTGTCATACTCCCGTTCTGTGGGCGGCGATTCTTCGAGAAATGCCTCGATGATGCTGATCCCCACCTCGAACTCAGTCTCTAATACATCCAACTGAACGTCATTGACGAACGGTCGCATCTCTTCCAGCATCAGTTCAACAAATTCTGTAGTATCCGTAGAATGGACGACAGAGGGATGGTTGACATAGAACTCAGCAAAGTCGTGGTAGAGCGTTCCTTTCCGGAAGTAATCCCGATCCGGTGACTTGACGATTTGGTCGAAGAAGTAATCTCGAGGGGAGTTTGCGAGGGTATTCAAACTTGATGGGCTGAGCGTTTGAACCGTTTCGAGGTCGGCTTCTATCTCGACCCTCTCGAATCCAACGCGTCCGGGGCGTCTAAACCGGGAGTGAGTTACACTGGGGAGATCATCGAAGGTTTCAAAATCCGTGTCAAGGAGGTCGTGAAAGTATAGACACGGGGTGATTGGCTCTCCACCAGCCGTGTTTTGCACGAGATAATACTGTTCGTCCCCATTCTGGAGCAACAGCTGAAACTGTTGGAGATTTTGCCGATCACGTTCGGCCGCATCGATCCACGGTCTATCCGGTATCTGGTGTGTCCAACCGGAATCCATGCCGAGGTAAAAGACGATCGGACGGTCAACATACGCTGCCGATTTCGGATCGGCCAATAAGACTCCAGATTCATCTCGGTCGACCGGAATTTCGTACGATTGGAGATAGAATTCTAACGCGTTGAGTCTCGGCTCTGTCACCGGTTTATTTCGGAGTCCAAGTAGTTCCAGTTCGTCTCGAAATTCCTTGAGCGCACAGTTACCCCAGTCTTCGACGGTTTTCAACACGTCGTCGAAGGTACGATTGGACAAAGACTGGCAGAACTCCTGTATCGGTTTCAATTCAGACTGATCGATTTCGTGGAATCGTTTCTGGGCATCGGTTACTGCTGAGTTGACGCCGAGGTACGTGAGAACCGGTCGGACGTCCTCCAAACGCAGATCACTGCCACAATATGTGGATCGAATGAGCCGTAGGTAGGTTCGAACCCCCTCGTGGTCAATAAATCCGGGGCCACCGTGGTAAGGCACACCCTCGGCTTCGAACGCTGATTCAACGAGTGACGGATACTCGCCCCCCTGATCCATAATAACTGCAATATCGGGCGCGTTCGCCGGCGAGATGTTTTCTACCAGCGTTTCTGTAATGTCCGTCGCGGAGTCGAAAACCCAAAAATCCGGCATATCGAACGTCCCGGATTCGAAAGGATTGATGGTATCATAATCGGGTGGGAGAACACTCTTGTCGAGTGTGGTGAATTGTTCAACTCCAATCACCGCAACTGAGAGATCCGGATCGATAACGTAAGAGGACAGGTCGTGATGGGCACTCTCGGCTCCTTGGAGAACTGAAAGGGCAGCCCGAGTATCAGGGGTGTCGAACCGTTCGTACTCAAGGATACCATCGATATTTCCTGTTTCCTCCCAACAACCGAGAATGGTCTCTAACGCGTAGTTAGCCTGCTTCCAACTGATGTCAGTGTGCTCGATCAGTTCGAAAAATAGCTTTCGGTCGTCATGCGGCCGGAACTCGCCCGATGCCAGCATTCGTGGTGTTACTGCGAATCGGCCGAGTCGAGGAGTATCGATACGGCGGTTGAGTGCGAGACTCAACGGTGCATCAACCGTAATCACGAGGTCGTAGTCGGAAACCTCTTGATAAAGATCGGATATGGATTTGGCCCGTTGAATTGTCACAGGATACGTGGTTTCTCAGGAAACTAAAATGTTGAGTACAAGAATGTCAGAGCAAAGTGAAGATGATCGCTGTGACCCTTACCCGCAGATATCTTGTAATTCGTTCTGCAGGAGATCTTAGTTTGGTAAGGATGCTCAACACCCTGTAGGTAACCGAGCCAACATCCGATGTCGATTCTTTCGGCCATACATTTATTTGTCAGACAGAATATGATGACTTCATGGCTACGTTTGCGTCTCAAACCCTCTCCTTTCTCGAACAATCACGTGCGAGACGACTGGATTCGTACCGCAGCACACCGGAGGACATCAACGCACACTACAGCGACGAAGGACAGATACAGGCGGACTATCACAAGCGATTCGCCTTTGAACTCATTCAGAATGCAGACGACGCGATGGGAGAAACGACGGATGAAAAGAAGGTTCGGTTCGAACTAAACGGCGACACCCTTCTGGTCGCAAATACGGGCAGACCAATTGACCAAGAAGACGTTCGAGCTCTCTGTACGATGAGTTACACGACCAAAGATGCTAGCGGTGAGCAGGAAGCCCCTATTGGCCACAAAGGACGTGGATTCAGTTCTGTTCTTGACCTGACCGAGCAGCCGCAAGTGTTCTCAACTGGAATTTCCTTCGAGTTTGACCGCGAACGTTCCAGAGAGTGTATTGCGGAGGTTGTTGAGGAACTTGATGAGTGGTCATGGTCAGCCATCGATGGCATCCCGCTGATGCGGTTGCCCTTTCCACCGGAAGAGGTGCCTGATCGCGCTGAAGAACTTCTTCAAGCCGAGTATAACACGGTTTTTCGGTTCGAGCTGAAACGGCCAGCCCTCCGGGAAAACGCCATCGACGCAATTGCTGACCTTGATCGGCACACCGCAGTATTTCTTCAGAATCTCGAGGAACTGGAAATCAGCCTTGACGGTGCCACAGAGCGATGGGAGATCGACCGCCAAAACAAACCACTCGATTCAGAGACGACCTCTCTCGAATTTACTACTGTCACGCATACCGCGAATGGCGGAGAATCTGATCAACGATCCTTCGCTCTCTTTTCAAGGATAGGGATAGACATCGGAGACCATACTGGCGGAATTGATGTCAATTCGTGGGGCGAAGTAGACCACACGCGTATTGGTGTAGCATTCCAAGTTGAGGAGGAAGCAGACGGCATTCATCTTCGTCGCCTCGACGAACGACCTGCCATTCACGTTTTCCTTCCAACCGAGGAGCAATGTCCGATTCCGGTTTTGGTCAACGGGGCGTTCTATACGAAAATCTCACGGACGAGCATCGATATTACGGACGATGAAGACAACTACAACGCCTTCCTCCTTAGGCAAATCGCCGATCTGTTAGCGACTGATGTTCAATCCTACGTATCCCAAACCGCGACGACTGCGGAGGAGTTCCTCGATTGTCTTGACTTCACGCAGCTCTCTCCGGAAGTACAAGCCGAGTCTGGAACTCTGGACGGATCGTTCGTTACCGCCCTCCGAGATGCGTTTAGTGATGTTCCAGTTTTTCCACGTTTCGAAATCGGAACTGAGCGAACCGATTTGATTGCCCTTAGCGAACTTCTCGTTCCGTATTATGCCGAGACGCGTCCACAGATCGCTGAGTATATTGCCAGAATCCACGGGGAAGAGTGTTTGTCAATCGAAGGAACTGCGTCTGAGGGGTACTTTCCAAGAACGTCTCTACTCTCTCCCGAACGGGCAGCGATCCTTGATGCGCTTGGCGCAACAGTTCTCGATCCGGAGGAAGTGCCAGTTGTCCTCGGGTCGGTTCCGGATAAGAGGTCACCGCTCAACAAATACCCAGAGCCGGAAGATGAACTCGCAGTCGATCCGATACTTCAAGTCCTCATTTGGGTGTATGAATCGATTAGCGATCAAGACGAGGTTTTGGATAATTTCAAAACTGCTTGTCACCAAGCAGCTGTCTTCCCGATCGGTCGCCCAAACGAGGAGGGTGTCGTTGAACACGTCGCGAAGCAGGGAGAATCGGAATTGGAGTTCTTCTTCCCACCACAAGCAGACATTCCAGACGTTCAGCTTCCCGGGATCGCATTTTTGACCCCACCTGTATATCGACCCGAAGCGGATGTCGACTCCCGGACACAGAGCCAACTTATCGACGATCTCAAGCCTGCACTGGAAACGATCTGGGGCGTCAACGATTTCGAATTTGAAGAAGTGGCTCGAGCTGCGATTTTCCCGTTACTTCCGAGCCCTCGGCAACCAGACGTAGACGATTCTCCACTTCGTGAGCGAGCGGTCTTGGAACTCGTCTGGCAACTTGCGGATGAATCTGTGACGCCGGACTCCCCACTTCCCCATATCGAACGTACTCAAACACTCCATCGTCTTTGTTTGCTCCCAGTGCCAACCAGAGCGGGTGATTGGGCGCCAGCCTGCCGTGTCTATTTCGGAATGGACTGGCAGCCGGATATGGCCGACGCGCAGTGCGTCGAGCCCCTGTTCGAAGATGCCAATATTGACGGTGTCCAGTACCTCGCACCACCAAACGAATTCCCGGAAGTGACTGACCCCGAAGACGACGAACCAGATGAGTTTGACGAGGAGCAGTCAGCCTTCAGCGTATGGCGAGATTTCTTCAGATGGCTGGGGGTGTCCCCACACATTCGGATCACACCGTTCTTCGACCCACAGACGCGTCGAGACTTGATGTCGACGAAAGGGATCGAACGGCCGAATCAAGCATCTGTACTAGATACTCTCACCGAGGAGGAGTGGGAGCGATACAGCGAGCATCTCACGGAGGAACTGAATTTGGATGGTCGTCAGCGAGGAGAGAATGACTCAATCTATCAAATACAGGGCATCGAGTTCTTCGACCAACTTGTCGCAGCGGCTGCTTCTTCGGATGCTACCGAGAGTGATCGTGAGGTGGCTACCCGTCTA
>LKMJ01007817.1_pt1 | contig 10066 bp, 18 predicted proteins | sample 643391 | NCBI WGS metagenome assembly LKMJ01 (sample SAMN04112250, study PRJNA286221) | soda lake metagenome | biome: soda lake; feature: Kulunda Steppe; material: water; isolation source: sample PL-Br10 brine of Picturesque Lake | place: Russia: Kulunda steppe | collected 2010-07
GGGGGGGGGGGCTTCTTCCCCTAGGGCATGAAATTAGGCTATCCTTGCCATTGCTTTGTTTTTACTGTTGAGCTGCCTCCTTGTTTAGCCCAATGAAAATTTGGGTTCTTGGCAAAAGAAAACAATTAGCCACATTGTCTCGAATTTGTTTGAGGAAGTCCATGGCAAGCAAACCATTTCTAGCAAATCTGCTCACAGACCCCGCATGCCGATCGTGCAACTCTTAAACCGGGCTGTCTAGCTCAGCCATACGTGCATCTTTCATTCCCCCCACTGCATCTTCACCAAAGCAAGGAAGGGTCAACATCCTCCTCATCCTCGTCACACATCCATGCCTCATCATCACTTTCCTCTTCCACAATATCCATAACATCATCTAAATCAGGTTCATCACCATCTTCAACACCATTATTCAAGAGCTCCATCTCAATGTCATGCACCCTTAAGATAGAATGCGCAACTTTGAATCATCCCTTTTCTCTACAGGCACCACTGTGAACACGTACTGCAGGTTCTACATCAATGGAATCCAATACTCTGCTCAAGTTAGCATCTGCACAATAATGATTGGAGTGTCGTGATATTCAGGCGGTTTGTTAAGCAGTTTTTTGACGATGCAGTGCATGCTAAATCCACGTTCAACAGCCGCAGTTTGCACAGGCACAACTAAGATAACAGCGACCAATTCAAATATCGTGGGGAAAATTCCAGCAGTACAATCATGGCGCAATGAAGCACAGACTTCCAAGGGGCAAATTCTTTGTACTTGTGCTGTCTCCAACATCAACAATTCAATAAGGGTCTGTTTGGTACATAAAAAATGCATAACGTCACTCTTATCTTTACCAGCAAAATGCTTAAAAACTATCCCAACCAAACCCTTCCAGCTGAACCTCATCCTGGTTGCTCTCTTCCTGTCGCTGCTGCTGTTGCTGCTGCTGATGATGATGATGATGCTCAGAAGGTATAGGAGTCCACGGAGCTCCACCAAGTGCTGCTTCTTGCAGAGTTTGTGGGGCTGGTGGACCAGATTGATGCAGCTGTACTCCAGGGAGATCGGGTTGGGGAGGCAGCACTACCCCAGGTGGAGAAGGTGGGAGGGGGGAATATGCCAGATCTGCAACATCACTGGGAGTGCCTCCTTGCCCCAAGCAGTCAATGAGTTCTTGCCCGAACTCGCCTTCAGGCAGTCTCTCAATCCATTTGCGTGAAAATGGAACATGATTCGCAGCTGGAACTAATGCTGGTGGTGCTGCTGCTCAGGCTTGCCTCCCTGCACCGCTGAGGGGAGTCTGTGCGAGCAGAGCCCGCCAAACAACCAAAACCCTTGCAACAAGCACACAGAAGACCCAAGCATCAACCAAGAATGCCATCAGCAACCATAATATACCAGCATCTCTCACCCACAGTAGCTCTCGAGGATTTCAAGCTGCTCAGGCAAGAATGGAGCACCCCTCCCTCCTCTCTCTCTCTCTCTCTCACTCTCTCTCTCTCTCTCTCTCTCTCTCTCTCTCTCTCTCTATATATATATATATATATATATATATATATTTAGATGAGCTTATAAAAGTTAACTGTCTTGTTTGGTTTGTGCTTCCCTGATGCACACACGCACACAAAAATGCACACACATGCGCACGTATGCGCTTTTCACGTAGATGTACATATGCGCGCGGTTGCGAGAGCTGAGAGGTGGAATGAGGGAAGCCACCTTACAAAGCTTGCTGCACAGCCCATTAGTGCATGCGACTGCTCATTAGTGTCCCTGCTGCATCATGCTGCCCTTTTCGTATCGTGTGCCCTGTGTTGCGCACATCTGCTCATTGCATTCCCCTGGTGTGGCCTGTGCCTGCAGGGAGGGAGCTGGCACAACAAGAAAAGCAGCAGTCCTCTGAAGGTACTGTCTTCTTCTGCGGGCTTCTGTACTTGTCCTACACACACAATACGCACGTATGCTGGCCAGCAACTCGTCTGAAGCAGGGCAGCTCAACTTATTAACCTTATGGTGGAGCCTTTCCCTGGGCTGTGCAGAGGTGTGCATGCTTGCGTGTGCACACTTACACTCACGTGCACGTGCACACACACACACACACACACACACACATCTTATGGTCATAAACAGGGGCCTGCTCAGGCAGGAGAGCCATCCAGACTGCACCCTCCCTTTCCTCACCTTTTGCCCCCCCCCTTCATTGCCCTCGCCCACACGATGGCAGCTTGCCCACTTCATGATCCCTCACAGACTCAGCAAAAAATGCCACACAGCACACACACACACACACCAATCCTGCCTGCATCCCAACGCAAAGCCCAACTCCTCCTCATGCACACAGAGTCCACGCCCTGTGCCCTAACGTTGCCAGTGCACCGCGCTGAGGCACCAGCACAGCCCACACAGCCTGCCAGCAACATCGCAGACCGCATCCACGAGTTGCTGTCCCCCCCCGCGTCCATGCTCTCCTCGCATGCCAGCGCCACCAGCAACAGCGGCAACAATGACTCGTGCCTCGTTAGCCCTTCCACGTCCACCCACCAGCAGCACCAGCAGCAGCACAGCGCCTCTGACTGCCTCCATGCTCCCCCTAACACCGGCACACACGTGCCTGACCCCAGCAACTCCATCGCCTTGGCTGCGGCAGAGGCCAAGCAGTTGCTGGGCAGCTGCGCCCCCCCCCCCCGCATGGGGGCTGCCGCTGCCGTCGTGCCACAGGCGCGCGCCGATTTCAGGCACGCCGACCCAAGTGACAAGGAGGTCCCCTGGCGCAGCCTTTCTGGGCCGCTGCAGTTGGGGAGCAGGGGTAGCGGCGGTGGCAACGGTGGTGGTGGCGCGCAGGGCAGTGCAAGCGGGGAGTGGAGCAGCTCAAGGTGGGTGTCGGTGTGGGGGAGTGGGGGTGGGGGTGTCTTGAAGCTGGAGAGCACATTTGAGGGACTATGGGGAATTACGCGCATGCGCACATGCGCGCGCACACACACAGCACATGCTCGTGCACTCGCTCACGCGCACGCACGTGAACACACACACACATGCATGCATGCACGCACCGCGCACGCACACATGACGTCCATGAACCGCCCTTGCAGGCTGGGCGCTACAGAAGTGCGGCCAGCCATAAGTGCCAGCAGCAGGCCCAGCAGTGGGCTACCCATCCGCGATGAAAGCAGCAGCGCGCAGGCCGGCCAGCTGTTGATTGCTGGCAAGGAGCCCACCCTGCAGGCTGCATGCGGAAACGGCTGCGCGAGCAGCAGCAGCCACTCTGGGCCTATTTCGAATGCCATTTCGAACGCCCTGGCCGTGGCAAGCCCGGGCATTGGGTGGGTCTGCTGAGGGCACACATATGCTGTGCGCAGGCGGGCGAGTGTGTGGGCGAGGGGAGGGTGACAGGGAGCCAGAAGGGGGGAGGGGCGCATGTTAGCACTGGCACCTCTGTATGCACGTGCGGTTGTGGTAGTGCTCAAGCACATGCGCCAGCTGTGTATCTGTTGCGCACGCTTTCTGCCGCACCCACAATTGCAGCACCTTGTAGGCTTCAAGCATCAAGTCCCTCAAGCATGTGTACACGCTTGCTGCACGCAGGCACATGCGCACACACGCGCACACACGCTCACACTTCTGCACACGCGCCTGCCCACCACCTTGCAGCGGCCCGGTCCAGCGCGTGCGTGCGCGTCCATCCATGCTCACAAAGTTCAAGCCCCCAGATGGAGTGGAGCAGCTGCTGCGCACGCCGTCAGATCCTGTGCTTGAGGTGCTCGCCAAGGTGAGCAGCGGGGTGGGCGTCCACGCCTGAAAAAGCAGGGGGGCAGAAAAGGCCCAGTACCATGCCCACAGGCACTCAGAGGTGCAGGCGTGCTCATGCACGCGTGCACGCACACGCGTGCCAACAACACGAACAGAGCTGACCTTTGTGCACAGCAAGCTCCCTGTCTACCCCTGGCTCACTGCAGGGCCCGCGCAGCACCCACGCATAGCGAGCACCACAAGCAGCTTTTGCCTGTAGTGGTGCATCAGGCATGTGCAGCGCGCACCACAGACGCGCGGGCATATGCATGCCTTGCAAATGGTGCTTACCCCCCCTCTCTCTCTCTCTCATGCCCCTCTTTCGCCGCGCAGGTGGACGACTGGCACTTTGATACCTTTGAGCTCAACGACGTCACCAACGGCCGGCCGCTATCCACGCTGGCGTTTGCGCTCTTCTCGCGCAGCAGCCTCATGGCGCACTTCAAGATCAGCGACATCAAGCTGGCACGGTGAGGGGGCGGCACACCAGGCGCCCCTGCCATCCAGGGGGGCGGCAGTGGGTATGGGCGTGGCATATGTGTGCATATGTGCATTCAAGAGACACATGCTTTTGCATATGTGCACACTTGGTTGCGTTCAAGAGCACGTGTGCTTTTGCAAATGCGCACACTTGGTTACGTCCATGCGCAGGCATGCTTGCATATGTGCACACTTGCTTGCGTTCACGCGCTTGCTATTTTGGTGGAGAAGCAGTGATTGTGCACACGCCCCTGCCGTTGGCAGTGTGAAGACCTGCCCCCATGCTGTGCGTGTGCACTCATGCGTGCGTGGCGTGTGCGCCTCCATGTGCGTGCCTGCAGGTACCTCATCACCGTGGAGGACCGCTACAACCACAACCCATACCATAACAGAATACACGCAGCAGATGTGCTGCGCACGCTGCACGTCATCATGACCCGCGGCGGCATCAGACAGGCCATGCACACCGCGCACGACATCGCCCTCCTTGCCGCCTACTTTGCAGCCGTTGTGCACGACTTTGAGCATAAAGGTGAGGCGCGCAGGCGTGTGCACGATGCATGCGCGCAGTGCGCGCGCGCGCGCGCGCGTGTGTGTGTGTGTGTGTGTGTGTGTGTGTGTGTGTGTGAGGATGTGCATGGTGGGGTGCGCCTAGCCGTGCTCCTCTGTGTAGCATGCAGGCTAGGACGGCAAGGACATACATGCTGCCGCTGCATGCAGCTGCACCCGCAAATCCCTTGAAGGCCTGCTTTTGATATTTCCTGCCTGCCCTGCTGTGCCTGCGTGTCGGCCCAGCGCAGCCTGCGCACAATGTCCCGCCTGTGTCTTTATCCAAGCGCTTTGGCTTGGACGTGGCTTCCAGCAGCCAAAAAGTGCAGGGGCTACCTCCTAAGCCCCTGTCTGCATGCTCTGGCATGCAAACAGCGTGTACGGTTGCGCCCCTCCCGGGCCGTCTGCTGCCCCGCAGGCGTGAATAATGATTTTTTGGTGAAGACCCTGGATCCCCTGACTCTGCTCTACAATGACCGCTCGCCCATGGAGAACCACCACGCGTCCGCGGCATTCCAGCTGCTGCTGGGCGACGAGCAGTGCGCTGCATTTGCCAGTACCAGCAACAAGGTGCGCGCGTGAAAGCTTGCATGTGTGTGTTTGTGTGTTTGTTTCTGCTTGGGGTGTGCCTGTGACGTCCGCGCAGCCCATGAGTGCCAGAAGAGCACAGGTGTACTTGCTCCGTGGAGTGGCAGAGGACCACCAGCTTTTGGGTGCAGGCAGGGCTGGAGCGTTGTGGAGGGTCACGTGTGTGGCGTACACACCTGCAGGAAGGAATGTAAGGGTGAGCATGAGAGAGGAGGGCCGCACATCGCGCCCGGCCCTGCAGAAATGGGAAGGACAAAGAGCTTGAGGCACAGGCGCTCTGTTCCTCCGCTGTTTCTTGCCTGCACCCACGCACATGCGTGTCTGCCTGCTCACGCGCGCATGCGCATGCATGCACAACACACGCACACACACGCACACACGCGCGCGGGCACGGGCAAATATCAACCGCTGCTCCAGCCCCCCCCTGCCCAACGCGCGCAGGTACGCGAGGCGCTGCGGAAGATCGTGGTGGACACGGTGCTGGCGACCGACATGAAGCAGCACTTCACGTTCTCGTCGCACTTCAACACCAAGGTGCCAGCGCTGATGGGCCAGCTGCGTGGCGACACGCCCCGCAGCTCGTTGGACATCGTGCGCAAGTCCATGGGCCAGAGAAGCCGCGACCAGCACCACCACGGCGTGATGAGCTCGGTGCCAACTCTGGGCAGTAATCACAGCAATTGTGGGCCCGACCACTTGGGACACGCGCTGGCAACGAGCAGCACCCAACGTGAGTGGTGGTGTAGGCAGGCGGGGAGGGGGGGGAGTGTCCACACACGTGCGCACATGCGCGAGGTGGGCGTTGCCCCTGCAGGGAGCCTGCCCCTGCAGAGGCTGTTTGCTTCAGGAGCAGGGATGGAGGTGGGGCCGTAGATAAGCACGCGCATGCAAGCGTGGGGGGGCAGTGCTGCATGGGCGATGCCCATGCGCGTGTATGTGCACGTACTCACACACAAACACACACGCACACGCACGCACACGCACACACACACACACGCACATGCACTCACGCATGCACGTACATTTAAATACGTATTAATGGGCGCACGTGTGCATGAACAGGCCGCGCCTCCATCTCTCTCAGCAATGCCCCTGTCCTCCCATCCGCTCCGCGCGCCACCACGGCCACCCTGCCTGCCCCACTCATGGCCTCAGCTGCCAGCGCCGTGCGCACCAGCTCCCAGGCCCAGAGCAGCGGCATGACGTCGCCGCAGCAGCACAGCAGCAGCTTTGCCATGCTGGCGGACCTGCCTGGTGGGGCACATGCGCACGGCCGGCATCAGGCAGACAGCTTGTTGCAGCAGCTGCCGCTACGTGTGCACGTGCAGGGCGACGGCGCGGTGGGTGCGGGTGTGGCCAGGGAACGGAGTGAGGTTTCTGTGGGGGGGTCGTCATGGGAAATGCTGGGACGCGTACATCTTTTGGGAGTGGGTGGGTGGGGGTGATGTGGATGGGGTGGGGGGTTGGGGTGCACGCGCAGCCATGTGCGCATATGCAGGCCCACATACAGTTGTAAAACGTGGCCTGGGGCATGGCCAGGCGCATGTATATGCTGGTCCGTGCTTTGCAGTGTCTCTATGCCCGCTGCAGCCTCCTCTGCTGCAAACCCCATCTCCCAGTCGCAAGCGTGAGCTCTGCATGCAGCACAGGCGAGGCGCGCAAACCAGGCACGCGTTGGGTTTACACATGTGTTAACGCAGACCCTCTGCTGCACCCCCACCCCCACTCGCCTGCTTTGCCTGCGTTTCCCCCTGTGGGCACACAGGCGCCTGGGTTGGCATCCAGTGCCCAAGGCCGTGACCACGTCCTACACTCTTTCCGAGGTGCGCGCTGGGCACAGGTGGCATGAGGGCATGAGGGACTGCCGGCAGGCCGTGCTGGCAGTGGGTACGCTCGCCCTGCATCAAGCTCACCCGGCAGAGGCACACCCTGGTGTCTCTTAATCCCTGCGTTGCCAAAAGCTGCACTGCAACTGCTACGCCCACGCAGCCTCCGTTGCCAGTCACGCGCTCGCAGTCACGCGCCTTGGCGCTGGATAGGGAGGTGCCGCGCCTGTGGCGTGCGCGGCAACACCAACTTAGTTGCGCGTGCGTGCTTGATCTGGGCCAGCGGCGCGGGTGCCTCTGAAACGGCCATGAAAGGCAGATGCCTGGCACAGTTATGCGCCTCTGTGGTAGCTCTGTGGATGCTCGCCCCCGGTTCCCAATTCCTTGCCCTGGCCCATTGGATACGCATGCTCTGTGCGCAGGTCCCCAGCCAACCAGCCGCACCTCAGGCCTCTCCCAGGTGGGTGACGAAAAGGCAGGCGGGCAGGAGGGCTGCCCCTCTCTTCAGCCACTTGTTTCATACTTGCCTTCCTGCAACCATACTCTCTCAAGCCACTTGTTTCATACTTGCCTTCGTGCAACCAGGCATGGGCATGGGTGTGGGCGTGGGTGTGGGCGCGCTGGGTGTGTACAGGTAGGAGTGGAGGCGTGGATGCTGGTCCGCGGGTGTGGGTTGTGGATGTGGGCGCGCGGAGTGTGGGCGCAGGTGTGGATGGGGGTAGGGCTGGGGTGAAGCCGCGCTGGGCACCTGGATGGGGGCAGGGCACCTGGATGGGGGTAGGGCTGGGGTGAAGCCGTGCTGGGCACCTACAAGTGCCCCTGGGGCAGCCCTTCCATGTCAGAAAGATCCCATGCCAGATTGCAGGAGAGGGACACCACTGCGTCAGGCTGTGCTGCATGCTGCAGTATTGTGGCGCCGCCTCGGTCATTGCCGCCCAGAGGCGAATCTTGCGTCCGCGTGCGCCTCTTTGCACAGGGCCCCTTCTTGTAAAAAACTCAAAAACCAAACAGTGCCTACCACACACGCTCCTACACCTGCATTCACCCCCTGCCACCCTGCCTGCAGTCCTCGGGCACGCCCTCGCTGCAGCCCCGGCATCACTCCACGCACCTGGACGAGGAGATGCGGACGCTCGTGCTGCAGGTGGGTTGCTGCTGTGGGGGATGTTGGTTGCGCCTGCCGTCGCGTGCAGGCTCAGGCAAAGGAAGGTGCGCGCGCTGGCTGCCAGGGGCTGTGGCCCCACGTCTGCCTGCGCAGGTCGTGTGCGAGTGTGTGTGTGTGTGTGCACGCGTGAGCGCGTGCGTGCTTGAATGTGTGCGTGCATGTGTGTGTGTGCCCGCGTGTGTACATGTGTCTATGTGCACATGTGTGTGCGTGTGTGTGTGCGTTAACGTGCGTGCATGTGCATGTGCATGCGTGTTTGTGCTCACGCCATGCAGCTGGGTCCCTGCATCCCTGGCCATGCGCAAGAGGTGGTGCTGTAGGCGCACAGCGCGTGTGTGCTGCCCTGGGCCTGGGCGCCTTGCTATGGGCATGGCAACTGCCTGCAGTAAAGTGTGCGGGTGAGCGGCTCACGCCTCTACCCACCCATGCTGCGTGCACTGGAGGCCATGCACGCGCAGGCAGGTCAGGGCGCTTGTGAGGGGTATGCATGCGCCTCACATGTGCAGGGCTTGCTGGCTCTGCAGACACCGCCTCATGCATGAGATAAGCTAGCTGTGTGGGGCCTCCTTGCTGTACAGATGGCGCTCACGTGTGCGGACACGGGCCACCCGTGCTCCTCAACACCTGATCACCTACCTGTGTGGGGCCTGCTTGCTGTTCAGATGGCGCTCAAGTGTGCAGACCTGGGCCACCTCACGCACAAGCCCGAGGTGCACCGGCGCTGGGTGCTGCTGCTGGAGGAGGAGATGTTCCGGCAAGGCGACGCAGAGAAGGCGCGCGGCCTGACCGTGAGCCCGCTCATGGACAGGTGCGTGCGTGTTCGGTCGGCCTGCGGGCCCGCCCATGGACGGGTGTGTGCAAGCACAGGCTGCCTGTGTTGGTGCGGCAAAACCAAATGTGGGGTGATCCCGCACTGGTGTGCAAGAGGGCTTTTTGTCGCACCCTTTCCTCGCTGCGCACCTGCCATGGGTTGGCCCTGCCCCTGAAACACAACTTGCTGCTGTTGTGGTCAAAATGCCCTCGGCAAAATGTGTATGCACCCACCTCCAGCATTGGGTGCTGCAAAGTTGTGGTGCGTCACGAGGAATGCACAAGCGCAGCCCGTGCATCTGATCAGGAGGGTGCACGCATGCCGCAGGTGTTTGCATATGCTCAGGGGGGGGCCCTCTCCCCTCAGCCGCTGCAGTAGGCCCATGGGCGTGGGTGTTGGTGTGTTTGCTTGTGTACGTGGATGCGCGGGTGGCAGGCTGATGATGCCTCCGTGTGTTTGTATGTGTGTGTGCATGTGTGCATGTGCATGTACGTGTGTGTGTGCATGCGAGCGTGACAGGCTGACATTGTCTGCCTTGTGTGTGCTTGTGCACGCGTGTGCCTGTGCATGTGTGCGCAAGTGTGTGTTAACATGTGTTTGTGTGCGCACGTGACAGGCTGACAGTGCCTGCCCTGTGTGTATTGTGCGCGTACGTGTATTTGCATGTGTGTGTGTGCATGTGTGCGTACGTGTGTTTACATGTGTTTGTGTGCGCGCGTGACAGGTTGACAGTGCCTGCCCTGTGTTTGTTTGTTACAAGACGCGAGCGGACACAGCAATGTCCTTAAGGCAGGCAAGGCAGAAGAGCTGAAAAACGCTAGGAAAAGGAGAACTGCCAGAAAAGCCAACTAGCTAAGATGATGCCCCCA
>LKMJ01007818.1_pt1 | contig 10065 bp, 16 predicted proteins | sample 643391 | NCBI WGS metagenome assembly LKMJ01 (sample SAMN04112250, study PRJNA286221) | soda lake metagenome | biome: soda lake; feature: Kulunda Steppe; material: water; isolation source: sample PL-Br10 brine of Picturesque Lake | place: Russia: Kulunda steppe | collected 2010-07
CCCCCCCTCCTGTTCAACTCCTGCCCCTGCGGGCCAAGGTTGGGCAGGGGTCAAACCTGCGCCCCTGGCCATGTGCATCCCCAGTTCGCACCCCGCCCCGCCTTTAACCCCCCCGGCCGACGGCACAGCTAAGTCCGCACGCCCCCTGCTTACTGCGGCCCCTGGCGGAGGGGGCATGTAACACAGGCGCACGTCACACAGGCTGCATGCAGGCCGCCTCACCTGAGCCCCTTGCCAGATAGGCATGCATGCTGCAGAAAGGCACACTGCAGAAGGCATATGCTGCAGACAGGCATGCTGCAGAAAGGCATGCTGCAGAAGGCATATGCTGCAGAAAGGCATGCTGCAGAAGGCATGCTGCAGAAAGGCGTGCAGGCCGCCTCACCTGAGCCCCCTGCAGCACCGACATGCCGCGCTGCTGCACCGCCAACGCGCCCGCCCGGGCCGCGCGGCGTGCTGCGGCCACGGCGCGCGCGACAGCCAACCAGGCTGCCCTCTGGTGCTCTAGGACCGCCAGTGCGCCAGCTCTCGTGCTGGCGCGCGCGCGGTGCGCTGCGGCGGCGGTGAGGCGTGCGCCTTCACGGGGCACGGCCAGGGCGGTGGCGGCCGTGGCACTCAGCCTGGCGAGGGTTGGAGGGCATATGGCGGCATGCGGTGTGGGTGTGGTTCATGAAGGCACGCACACTTGCATGTGTGTGTGTGTGTGTGTGCGCGTACGTGTACGTGTGTGTACGTGTACGTGTGTGTGTGCGTGCGTGTGTGTGTGTGTGTGTGTGTGTGCAGTGGCGTGCACTTGCGCTTGTTGCAGGCAGGCACAGACGCCTTTGTGCATACTGCCCATGCAAAGAGCAACAGGCCGGCGTGCGCCTGAGCCACCAGCCAACACGTGCACCACCATCAGGGCCTGAGACAGGAGCGGTCCTCCTCCCCATTCCATTCACATCTCTTACGCATGCATGCGCAAGAAAGGCTGTCAACAGCACACACACCTGCCCCTTGCCAGAAAGGCATGCATGCTGCAACGCCACCAATGATTGGCTTTGCGCGGGCAGACGGATGCAAGCAGGAAGCAGCTTCTGGGCGCGAGAAGCTGGACCAAATGCAGGCGATGTCTGTGCTGTTCACTCTCTGCATTCACTCTGGGACGGCAGGTACGAGTTCAAGGCAGTGCCACACACATCAACCTGCTACTGCTGCTGCAGCTGCTGCACAACCTTGAGCGGCACCGCTACACGCTCAGTTCAGGCAGCCCCTGCTGTTCAGGCAACACGTGCAGCAGCACATGCAGCACACATCGAGCACACCACGGGGTTCAACTTGCCACGATGCACTGCACAGCAATACGCCACGGGGTGCAGCTTGCCATGATGCACTGCACAGCAATACGCCACAGGGTGCAGCTTGCCATGATGCACTGCACAGCAATACGCCACAGGGTGCAGCTTGCCATGATGCACTGCACAGCAATACGCCACAGGGTGCAGCTTGCCACGATGCACTGCACAGCAATACGCCACAGGGCTCAGCTTGCCACGATGCACTGCACAGCAATACCCCACACGGCATAGCAACACACGCTGAGCGCGGTGGCTGAGCCCATACCTACCCTACTGGGCCCATGGGGTCACCCACCCTTGGAACGCACTGCGCAGCCGGTTGCTGCGAACCGGGTCCTGCGCAACCAACGCGCGGGTGGCTTCTTCCCCTTGCAGCCTTGAAGCAGCCCCCACGCCCTCTGGCTCGCGCTGCTGCTGGGACTGCTGCGAGGCCGCCTCAGGAGGCTCAATGCCCCCCTCCTGTGGCTGGTTGGGCGACAGAAGATGAGACGGGATTGCATGTTGAGGAAGCCACACGCCATCCACCCAGACTTGTGAGGGAGGTGGCGGCTGAGGAATGTCATGGGAAGACTCCCTCAGCCCCGGGGGGACCTCCGTCACAAGCGGCTGCGCTTGCTGCTCCTGCGGCCCCCGCTGCTCTTGCTGCTCCTGCGCCGCCTCCCCCTGTTGCCCTCGCTGCCCCTGCACAGGCTGCCCCTGCCGCTTCTTTTCACTGGAGCGCGCCACGTCCTGGTTTGCCAGCAGCGCGTCGATGATGTGGCTCTGCACGCGCAGGCGCAAGGGTCGGCGGCTCAGCTGCCGGTGCACAGCTGCGGCAGCTTTATATGCTCATGGCGCGCCCCTCCCTGCACATGCTCTGCACCTGCCGCTTTGGGCACAGCGCCTGCAGCTTATATGCTCATGGCGCGCCACTTCCAAGGCCTGCCCAGCATACATCTACGCGCATCTGCGCCCTGCGCCGGCCACATCCAGCAGAGAAGCGCCGCAGGAGGGGCGCAGGCCTGATCCAGCAGGTTCCGCGGCAATAGTGTAGACAAGGGCCTTGGCTGGAATACATCCACCCTAAAAGGAGCACATGCGCACCAGCCACCCAGGGGGGGGGGGTTAACAGGGCAGGCCGCCTGCCTGCCTGTCAGTGCGACCATGGGCAGCAAATCAACCTCCCTCGCCCTATAGCACACGCTGCACGCAGCTGTGGACGTCGGCTGCCAAGGCCGTTAAAAACACGCACACGCTCATGCATTTATCTGCGCGCATGCACAAGCGCGCGGACATACCTTTTGCCTGAGCTCTGTGTCCATGTGTGCCAGCTGCTGCTCCAAATGCTGCACATACAGCGCGAGCTCTGCAGCCGCACATGTGCCGTGCCCCTCCTTGCCCGCACACCGGTGTGCCCGCAGGGCCGCGTCCATGGCAATGCGCTCAGCAGGTGAGGGTTGCATGCTTGTATCGCGGGCTGCGTGGGGGGCTGCAGGCGTGGCTGGCATTCCCACGCGCAGCAGCGACTCGCAGCACAAGATGCACATGTACAGGGTGGCAGTGAGGAGGAGCGCGGTGAGGGCGTAGTGGCAGAAGAGCCACCACACGGCAGTGGGGCTGGGCAGGCTGTGCGCTGGCGTGTGGTTGGCGCGGCCGCTGTGGTTGGCACGGCGCAGCCTATGGGAGAGGGCGGGCACCGGTCTGCGCAGGTAGACCCACGCCAGGATGATCAGGGTGCCTGCATGAGTACATGTGTGCATCTGTATGTGTATACGTGCGCATGTGCATGTGTGCGCGCAAGCGTTCACACATGCGTGCTTACTTGTGGGTGCGCTCCAGGTAATCCCTTGCATGACTGCAGCTAGAATAAGTTATTGATTGAGGAGGATGGGGCACATTCTTCACTCACTTTGCAAGCTGATAGACGGCCTGATTGGGCTTGCCCCCCAAAGCAAACGAGCAAGCGTGTACACACACAAACACTTGCACGCACATGTGCATACACACCCGCAGTGCAAGAGCTCAGGCATGCACAGCGCTCACCTAATGGCAGGCACGCAAGCCGCTTGGGCCAACCCTCCTGGGCCGCCATCGGGGTGCAGCACACCAAGGCGGCCAGGTACAGCACACTGACAACGCCTAGCCATGGCGCCCGTGGGCTGTCTGATGCACGCACAGAGCCTGGCGAGGCCTCGCAGCGGTTGTCTGGAGGGAGGGATCGTTGCGGTTGGTCGGTTGGGGAGGGCGTGTGGGTTTGGGGGGAAGCAGGAGGGGGGGAAGGGGAGCCTGGCGCATGGCTAAGGCTCACGTGCGACACATCTAAGGTGGCGGGCTGAGGGAGGAGCTCTTGGGTGGGGGGCGGGGGTGCAAGCGGCACTGAGGCTGGATGGGGCTCAGGATCGCCGCAGCTGGGGAGTTCACTGGGAGGGGGAGGGGGATGCTGGGAGGGGAATGGAGGCTGGGGTCTTGGCTCAGGGAACACATTGAGTTCCAAGAACTTGTTTATGGATGCCGCATCTGCGCCACAAGCAGCCAGTGCGCGCAGGGTTAGCGACTTGTTGTTGTCACGCAAGCATAACTGAATCACATCACATCGGGAGCAGAAGAACACGCGCTGGATCAAATAGTGGGCTGGACCACTGCGCGCTGGTGGGATGGGAGTGGAAAGAACCTAAGAACCTAAAGCATCACTCTAGGTGGTGGTGTGCTTCCTAAAAGAGTGGATGACATGAAAGGACAAGGGGTTCTTCTTCACAAAGATCCGTGTAAATTTAGAGCAAGTGCCTCAGCAGCTCCTTCAGCGAGGAAGAGGAGCGACCCTACGGGTACCAGCTGCACTAGCACCAATGCAAAACAACCCTAGTGGCAACAAACCACTCAGATTCTTCTCAGACACTGGATCAACTCGCATCATGGATAATATAGTGCGAGACTCCAGGTTCATATGGCGCAGGTACAATGCCAGTGGCAAAGCGAGAGCAGCGCGACCAGTGCCGCAACATTGGAAAAGTAGGGCTTCTAACCCGGGGAGCACGCCTCGCCCTGACCTTCTTGCAGCTTTGTCGAATGCATGAGGCTCCCCTCAAATTCAATGTCGCTGCTGCCAGCTTCCTCCTCCACCTCTTCCCCGCCTGCTGAGCTTCTGTCTTCATCTTCATTGACGAGCGCCCACTCCGAGTCCGACGTCATTTCAATTAAAAAAATTTATTCCAACTGATTTGACGGTAGCTGGAGTTTGCAATCTTTAAATATCTCTTGGGGCCAGTAGCTGTAGACTCTCAGTGTGGAAGTACACTCTCACAGCATCAATTAAAACTTTTTGATGACCAGTGAGGGATGTGGCCGTCTGAACTGGAGGGTGGCTTGCAAGGCGCCAAAAATCAGCAGGAAAGAAGAATGGGTTGACAGGCACCATTGTTAGCAAAGCAATATACATAGCTTGCCCTTGTATGATCAGATTAGGGCGTGTCAATGCTCTTCATCATGGTCGGAATCTGTGCGGGTGTGATCTGCTCGCTTGGAGACGACGTGGCCCAGATTGGTGACTTGGACCTGTCATGTAGTAAGCATGTGAGCATGGACTCAAGCTTGGCTTCTTCTGAGGAACAAGTGCATGACCCGTGATTCATGGAGTGCGACGCTTTTGGTGCCACCAGAAGTTAATATCTATATATCTGAATCAAAAAAGGCAGTAAGGTTGGGAACAGTGCTGCCCCTAAATCAGACTGTTTGCAAGCACGGAAAATTGATATGCACAGTGTTAAACAAGCACTAACTGCTTGAAGAGTGAATCTGCACTCGCAGTTATGCAAGTTTGCTGGTGTTCTAGTGGCTCAATGCAACAAGCTTGCGGGCTGGTGTGCTCCATCTGTGCGTAAGCAGGCAAAAAATTCAGAGCGTTACGTGTCATGTTCAACCTTTTTGAACTAAGGCACTCATGATTCCTTTCTGTCCGATAAACCTGGTGCACAGTTCCACCTTTTGTCCCCTTTTCAGAACAAGCTGGAAGAATGCTCACTTGTAACACGGAAGGGCCGACATACACATATAACAGCTCACTCTGAGTCTCAGGCCTTGAGTGATGCCATGCGCTTTGGTCCACCGTCGCTGGACCGTCAGCTTTCCAGCAACTGCAGACCAACTGCCTTTGCGGAACTGGTCGGACGCTCCCTGCCAATCGGGCCCCCAGAGCTCCAAATCAAACCTGTGAACAACGAAACTTAAAAAGTTTCAATAAACACATAGATGATACACAAAGGTTCACTTTGTGCAGTCCTCTTGCAAAACAGTCCCAGAGCATGGCCTCTGTGACCACTGACCCTGCTGGCTTGCGGTCAAGTAAAGCGAGCCTTTATCAACCTGAAATAAATAACCCGAGAGCAGCAATAGCAATGTGGCATGCCACCCTGGACAGTCTCTCTTGAGAGTTCAAAAAGCTGGTCCTCACCACTGTGCTCTCTGATGATCTCCTCTCTGGTCTGGACTTGATTCATTGACAGCTAGGGTGGTGGTTTGCAGGAGAAAGCCCTTTACGTCTTTGGCCTGGATATCTCGGCCCATGCGTCCAATCAAGGAAATCTCTGGTTGAGAAGGAGCTGGGAAGTCGCTTGGATCATCAACCTGGCGCAAATGGAGGTGGATGAACTTGCATGTAATGTTCATTCTTCAGGCGCAACATCATTACAGATGCGTACCCTTCTGTACCTCTTCAAAAACAATTCCACGCTTCGTCACTATGTTGTCAGGTTTCTGTCAAAAAAAGAAAAGGAAGGTGTCACAAAGGTGTGGTCAGCCTTGATTTTCCGGTCAGCAAGACCCACGCCCTCTCCGTTAGAGAGAATTTTAGGCATGTTCAGTGCCTACCCCCCCCCCCGGATGCCAAGAAGTTCACAACAGCTAGTTCACAAACAAAGACACCCAGGCTGCAATTAAGATTCAACAAAAGCTAAGTTTCTAGTTACGCACTTGTCCTGTAGGGCCTGCAGGAGCGTACTGCCTCGGGGCTAATGACAATGCCATCTTCGATTGCCCTATGCATAATTAAGAGGAGCTTGTGGTTTTGATTAAGTGCGCAGTGCTGCCTGCAGTGGCAAAACTGCACAATGCCAGGCACTCACTCGTGAGATGCCCCACATTCCTGGCCACGCCTCCATGCCTCAGCAACAACATGCTGTCAGCTGGCTGTTTGTTTGATCAAAATGGATGAAACATTTGGAACAGATCACTCAACACAAATTAGGTCAACCGAATTATTTAATAACAAAAAATATGGCTGCGACAATGAGCAACCGTGCGCTGGGCGGCCTGCCCAGCCAAGCCGCGAAGCAGCAGCTGCTGGGAGGGGCGAGCACCAGCAGACCGCACAGCTCGCCCGTGGCGCGCGCCTCCAGTTTATACGGGTATGATTGAATGTTGTGGAATTGCGTTCAACTGGCCTCCCGGAAATCCGTGGAAAGCATGCGCTCCTGCTTGGTCTGGGCACGCACATCTCCTGCTCAAAACCTAGCCCTGTTCCCCCTCCCACACCCCTTTCCTGTGCACAGGTCTAAGGCCCCAGAGCTCGTGGTGCCCAGTTCAGAACGCAGGTGCGTGCACCTGCTCTGCGCTGCTCCCCTTCACACGTGGTTGTAGGCTGGCTGATGGCACCGGGCGTTCAACCATGTGCGTGACTGCATTTCCCATCAAAATTGGAGGCAGCAACATTGTTCCTGCCTCGACTCCGATTACAGGCTGGAGATTGGGTCACGCACCCAGCACCCGCCCGTCATCTGCGGCCAGGGCCCACCCCCTCCAAACCCCCTTGTGATGGAGCGGTTCCAAGGCGTTGTGTCCCAACTGTTCCAGCAGGCACGTGATCATCTGCTACTTTTACCCTAGCATACCCATTCCAGCACCTTAATCAGCGTTTTGCTCACACAGAGCAGACACACAAGCGCAGGGGTGCGCAAGCACAGTCACGCGCGCGACACACACATTTGGACACGTGTAAGCATGCATGCTTCTGTGCACACACTCATTTCAATGTGCAAATGTGTGCACCATGTGTGTGTATGCACATGCATTTGCAAGCGAGTGAACAATTAAGCACATGACTGTGCCTGTTCCTGCCCTGCATCTCCCTGCGCCACTAAAGACACAGCCCCTGTCTGATAAGGAGCCTCCAAGAACTTTAGCTCTCTCACAATGCAGAGAATCGTGCGACTGGGTGGAGCAGTGGATGATGATATGGCTAATCTGCTGGTAGCACAATTGCTGTATCTTGACTCTGCTGACCCCAAGAAGGACATCACCATGTATGTGAACTCCCCTGGCGGCTCTGTCACAGCAGGTGGGTTCTGTTTTTCTATTCTTTTGAATATATGTCTTCAACTTATGATGTAATGACAAATACTAGATTAGTTACAGAATCAATACCTGTGTTCTACCTTTGGCGAGTTAAGAGCTCCACATGTGTGGGCGCGCACACACGCCCACTTGTACATTGCGCATTTATCATACAAATTCGTATCTCATTCTCCTGCACCATAATCAGCTCTCCAGGTTCAAGCATGCATACGTGCATGGACACTTGCACCTGGGCCAGCTCGGTTATTCTTGCAGATGCTGTCCAATATCTCAAACATTTGAGGCTTAAAAATGGTGAGCTACATACCTATCTAAAGACCTATCTAAGTTCCTGTTATCAAGTTTGTTATGTCTGAATTTCTCTGTCTTCTGTTGCCTGCCTTGCGCAGGCATGGCCGTTTTTGACACGATGCGCCATGTGCGCCCTGATGTCAGCACCTGTGTGATTGGCATGGCTGCCTCCATGGGCGCCTTCATCCTTGCATCCGGCCAGCAGGCGCGTGTTATCGGAACTCATTTGTGTTATTGATTAGTTCGCAAAGCTTGTCTGGTATGTAATGCATCATAAAATAATCTGTGCCTGTGCCTGTGCCTGTGCCTGTGTGGGGGGAAGTGTGTGCGCGTGTGTGCACATGTGCGCGCGTTTGTCCACGTGCGTGCTGGCAGGTTCGCCACAGGTGAAATGATAGACCTTTCTAGAAACAGCACAGTTACAGACAGCCAACCCAGAAAATAACCCTCCCTGTGGCCTGGAAAATTTCAACACCTGACTGCTGAGTGTCCTCGTCAAACAAGTTGATGCTGCATTTTCCTACAGGGCAAGAGATACAGCCTGCCCAACTCGCGCATCATGATCCACCAGCCGTTGGGTGGAGCCCAGGGCCAGGCAACTGACATTGAGATCCAGGCTAATGAGATCCTTCACCACAAATTGACGCTTAATGGGTACCTGGTGAGTGCGCTCAACCTTGCCCTAAAGGCAGGACAAGCTGTGAATCATGCAATTGTCCCCCTTGTTGAAGGTCGGGCAAACAATATGGGAGAATGCTTCCCGTTGATGGGCATTTGCAAGCCTTCTGAGCACCTGATTAGGGAGATACTTTTCCCTCCTTATGAGGTGCAAGTAGTGGGGGTATTCAGATGAGTGCAGCTCACAACGCAGGAGCATCCAGCCCAGGCTTGGCTTGGTAAGCTATCCTGAAGGGCTCCAGTTTTGCTTGGCCTTAATGGGACTAGCTGCAGGCTCAATGCCAAAGAAAAGGGCGTGCGCAGTCAAAGGCACATGAGCATGCTCACCGGGGTGGTGTCTTGCAGCAGGTCGATGACCTGCGTACACATTGGCCATGCTGTCGCTGCCTACTCAGATGCACGCACTGTTTACGCGCTTGCTCTGTATGTGCTAGCCGGGCAGCTGCGAGCCTCCCATAGGACTTGCTGCTAAAGGCGTCTGTCTGAACGTGTGGGTTACTGCAGCCCCTCACATGTGCAACCGGTGCTGCGCGTGCGCAGGCCCAGTTCTCCGGCCAGTCCATGGAGACAATCACCAAGGACACCGATCGCGACTTCTTCATGTCCCCCCAGGAGTCCATTGAGTATGGACTCATTGACGCCATCATTGCCAAGCCCCAGCTCATCCAGTCGCGCGACATGGCAGCCATCTCTTCTGGCATGTAAGAGGGCAGCATCACTGCCACACCCAAGCGCAGGAAGGGCTGCTTGTCCCGTACGTGCGCGTGTGCAGATGTGCACATGCCAGGGCAGCCACGCGTGAGCAGTGATTGCCCCCGTGCCATCAGGTGGCTGGGTTAAGTGTGTTGAAATTCGGCTAGATGACCATAAGCTTGCAAGTTTCCTGGTCCATGGCGCAGCCCTGTAGCATGCTTGTCAGATTTGCTACCACCAATAGCACCTTGCTTCCAAGTTGGCTCTCCGACAAGACAAATAGGATTGCTCGAGGACAGCCAGCCACTGGCAAGTTGCTGGCGCGAGTTCAATTGGAATGGTTTGATGTCTTGAGAGATCATGGATGGTTCTGAACCCAAATGTAAAGTTTACAAGTCCAGCCCAACCGTTTGCTTAGGTAGGGTATAAAGCTGTGCCTGCCAAATGAGGGCAGCTTAGCTGAAGCCAATCAGGCCTGCAACCAAAATCAACAAAAGGCAAGTAAGGTGGCTGTCACGCCGAGAGACTGCTGCATCCAAACTAGACTCGTGGCATGACCATAACTGAGCAAGATGGGGGTGTGTGGACTGGCTGCTGACAGCGATAGTGTACACCAAGGTAAGGTAAGGTTTCAAGGCTGTATCCGCCGAACAAGGGCAGCTTAGCCGGTTGTGGCCTCCAGTGAGGTTCGAACCCCGAACCCACAGGTTGCGAGGGTGGATAATCGACTTTCCATTGCAGG
>LKMJ01007819.1_pt1 | contig 10065 bp, 6 predicted proteins | sample 643391 | NCBI WGS metagenome assembly LKMJ01 (sample SAMN04112250, study PRJNA286221) | soda lake metagenome | biome: soda lake; feature: Kulunda Steppe; material: water; isolation source: sample PL-Br10 brine of Picturesque Lake | place: Russia: Kulunda steppe | collected 2010-07
ATGTGATCGAGCCAGCCGTCGCTGTTGGTACACGTGTTGCGGAAGCAAACGAGGAGGTTCAACAGAAAGTACAGGCCGGCACACAGGGGATACGAGATGTCAAGGTGTTTGGGCTTCGTCCTGAAGTATATTCAAGTTTCATGGAGTCGATTAAACAGTACACCCGGTCTTCGATCCGTCTTGCTCGGAACGATATTGCTATCAAGAACTTTTTCGAACTGACTGCTGCACTAATCATTTTTGCGCTTATTTATGTAGGATTCACGTTTACTGGACTATCACTTGGTGAACTCGGGATCTTTCTGATCGCAATGTTCCAAATTGCACCGAAAGCTAGCAGTTTGAACAGCAAAGTGTACAAGCTCGAAGGGTATCTTTCTCATCTCGTTCGAACACAGGCATTTCTCGATGAAATCGAACAACGACAAGAACACAGTGGTGACAAACCAATTTCGCGCGTATTCAATATCGAGTTCAACGACGTACGCTTTTCATATACAGAAGACGAACAGGTTCTTGACGGAATCTCATTTACTGTTGAACGCGACGAGTTCATTGCCTTTGTTGGACAGTCAGGTGCTGGGAAGTCGACAATCGTCTCTCTCATTCTGCGGATGTACGATCCTGATTCGGGAACAATTCGAGGAGATGGCGTCTCAATTGACGAATACGATCTCGAAGCGTGGCGTGATCGAATTGCGATTGTTCGGCAGGATCCATACATATTCAATGAGACACTTGAACGGAACGTGACCGTGGGTAATCGAGATGCTACCCGGCGAGAGGTCGAGCGCGTCTGTGAGATCTCGAAAGTCAATGAGTTCCTAGATGAGTTGCCAAATGGGTATGAGTCGAAGTTAGGTGACGAGGGGGTTCGTTTGTCTGGGGGGCAAAAACAGCGGGTCGCGCTTGCTCGGGCACTCCTGAAAGATGCGGATTTCCTTGTATTAGATGAGGCGACAAGTGATCTGGATTCGAATCTGGAAAAAGAGGTGCAAGCAGCTATCGAGTCGATGGATCGTGAGTATGGTATCGTAGCTATCGCGCATCGGTTGTCGACGGTTCAGAATGCAAATCGGATTTATACACTAGAAGACGGTGAAATCATTGAATCAGGAACACACGATAAGTTACTATCTGATGACGGAGAGTATGCGAAACTGCATGCAATTCAATCGACTAATAATCCGCTCAAATAATCAGAATTGAAACAGCAAATGTAATTCTTGGTTTGGGGACTCGTTATATTTCAAAAAATAAAAGTACCCGCAGTAGTATCAAAGGTTATGCCGCAAACACCCAATATCCTTTTACTGTCAATCGATAGTCTCAGAAGAGATTTTTGTTCAATCTATAATAGCTCTGAAATGACCACACCATTTCTTGAGAAGTTTTCTGAAGATGCAATACAATACAATAACGCGATCTCGCCATCTATTTGGACGTTACCTGTTCACACTTCGTTGTTTACTGGATTATATCCTAAAGAGCATGGAATAAATGATAAAGGACAAACTTTCCAGAACCATCCTACTCTAGCAGAAGTTTTATCTAGTAATGGATATGTGACAAAATCATTCGGTTACAATGGGTGGCTGAGACAAGGTGCTACCCTACGAGGGTTTGATCATCAAACGACACAACCAAATTCTACGGGCTTACAAAAAAAGGTAGATAAATTACTTAGAAATTTTTATATTTTCAGGTCCAGTGACAGAGAGACGGTTCACAAGTCCACAAATTTCCTGAGTAATCCAAGCGAACCATTCTTTTCATTCGTCCATTTACAAGGCCCACATTACAAATACAAGCCAAAAATACAGGACTTTAACAGATTCCACGATGGTGGATTACCTGATATGTCGAGATCAATCAAGTCTCAAACAATTTACGATGATAGATTTGAAAGATATATTGACAGAGAAATATCTAGTCAGGATGAAGAAATTATTAAAAATGCATACAGAGCAGAGATATTTAGAACAGACAAGAATATAAAAAATATTATTCGGTCTGTTAGCAAAAGTGCAAAGAATGAGACAATAATTATAATATTTGCAGATCATGGAGAATTATTTGGGGAAGATAACGTATATGGCCACAACTTTTCTTTATCGGATGCAGTAATACGGGTTCCGTTGCTGATCCATGATCCAACAAACACATTTAAAAACCAACAAAACAAGTTGATTCAAACAAATGATCTCTACCCCTCTATTGCAAACGCTTGTGATTGTGATGTGCCAAAAACAAATAGCGTAGATATCATAACTAGTGAGCGCAATGCGGCGTTTGTCCATTACAATGCTGCAGATTCAATGTATAATGACTTAAAGAACTCTGTAAAAGAAAGAGGGCTTGACGTAACTGAGGTACCTCCAAAAGAAATGTACTGTATTTGGAAAAACAACCATACAAAATCCGTCTGGGTGCCTGAAAAGCACAAAAATAAAACTAACAGTGATAATGATTTGGAACGTGAGCTTAGAATTCACCTAGAAATGCTAAAAAATGTCCAAAAAGGGAAAGATGTGAAGATTGAACAAAAAGTGCTAGATAATTTAAAAGACATGGGGTATGTATAGAATTTCAATTTGTGTTATAGATAAAAAACGCACGCTCAATAGTAGTATTAATCAGATGGCTCTGGCGGATCGCTAAACTGCATCAAGATGAACCGTCACAGATAGAAAGATGAAGCGGGAAACGATGGATTATACAGACACTTCCATTATTAATTCTGTATTAATTTGATGAAATCCTTCTTTTGTCCATATTCCATCTACTCTTGTTAGTTCTATCTGACTAATATTACCTAACGGCATATTTTTATTATCCGATAGACCTTCCATGTACCATTCATTTGGAGCAGATATTTGGCTAAAAATGCTTTTTGTCATGCTGTTTTCTATATGGCATTTTATTAACTTCTCTAAATCCTTTTTTTCATAATACCCCGATGGGTTTTCACCATATCTATGTAGTAATTTATTAAATACGGATCGTTCAGGTTTAGTTGGATATATATCTTGGATTTCTTTATTCAACTCGACATCCTTTGTTGCACCCATACAATAGGTGGCGCTTGGTTGAGTTCCAAAGTTGAAAGTATACTTACCTGAAAGTCCTTGTGTTACTGGATCACAGAAAGGTCCTAAGAAGCTTGGATGAATACTAATTTTATCACCAGAACTTATTAATTTTCCTTCAAGCGCAAGATATTGATGGACTGGTGAATCGAGCCAACCCAACTCTTTTGGATTCATCCATCCAGCAGCAAATATGATGAATGGTAATGAATACACAAACCAAGATACATCTTGAAATACTATTGTATTTCCCTCACGTTGGCTAATTAAAAGGCCAATAATAACGAAAACATCTACATAAATCCATCTCCAAAAATAATCTCCTGTAAAAAGCAGTATAGACAAGTGGAGAGAAATTGCCAAAATGCACACAATAATTGCTATTTCGTACGATAGCATAATAAAAACGGCCCCTAATTCAATAATAAGTACAATAATATTTAATAAAGGTTTAATTTTTTCAGTTTTTAATCCAAATTGAGCGACTTTTTTTTCAGGAAGACAGTCTAACCACCCGTTTTTATATGCGTTCAGACCTAAGAAAAGGGGATTGTTGTTAAAGATATAATATTTTGGGCCAAATTCTATTTTTGCTATCCCAGAATGGAAATAGTGAGCACCGATACCACATAATAATAAAAAAGAGACCATAATAGGTTCAATGTGAAGAACCCCACCAACAATTGTAAATGACGCTATAATAAATAAGACTGTGTTTGGGAGAGCAGTATGGGTTGAACTAAATTTAGAGACCGTTGGGTATTGAAACTGGGTTGAATTGATTTTGTGAAAGAAAATAAACAACAATATGAATGCAGGCGAGAGTATGGTGAGAAAACCAAGAAAAATCAATAAACCTCGCTCCAAAGTATGCCACTGATTGAAATAATAATTCTTCTCATAAAACGACTCTGCCCACGTATAGATAATGACTGAAACAGACCCCACAGAAAATGCCAAAACCCCTAGCTGTGACCACCTTATTGGAAGAGATATTAAATATATTGTAGCTATAATTAAAATTGTAGTAACAGCCATAAAATAGTAATTATTTAAATTGCTGATTATCGGTGACCAAGATTCGTAATCATCTTCACCAATATTTTTCAGCCCAATATCTACAAAAAACTTAATAGGTCCAATAGTTATAGCAGCAACAGTTATTGGTATAAGTTTCGGCTCAAGAGACACAAGTAATAAACATATCCCGATGAAAAATGGAAAATAGACACCCCAAATAGAATATATATAATTGAGGAAATTCAGTATTGGTCTAGGAAATTTTGACCGGGCACATGAAAAGAGCCAGTTACGAATATGTTTGACCATCGGCCTTCATTTTGTGAATTCGATATGTGATACAAAAAAGTTTTCAATCAGTAAGAGTTGGATAGAGATATGAAAATTACAGAGTGGGCTTCTAGTCGGCTTCCAAAGTCGATATTATCTATAGCCCGGCCGATCTATGGCTTCTTTCACAAAATATACAAAAATTTGAGATCTTATGGACTCAAGCATGCTGACAGCTTGAAATTAGTTGGGCCAAATACAATCTACGAAGAGAATTATTATGCTAAGCGGCAACGGAATCCGTGGAGATCGGACGCACATAATGTAGCATTAACCCTCAACGAATATTTTGACCCTGACAGCGTGATCGATTTCGGGTGTGCAATTGGTTCTCATCTTGAACCATTCCTTAATTGCGACGTAGAAATAAAGGGTATCGAAGGTAACTCTGCTGCATTCGAGCATGCTGTCGTTCCTATCGATACTCTTGAACAACATGATCTACGAGAGCCATATCAAACAGATCGAACATACGATCTCGCGCTTTGTTTTGAGGTAGCAGAACACATTCCGGATCGATTCGCACACGTGCTAGTTGATACACTTGTCTCAGCGAGCGATACGATTGTCATGACTGCAGCACCCCCTGGACAAGGAGGGACCCACCATGTGAATGAGCGAGAACCTGAGTACTGGTGTGAAAAATTTGAACAAAGGGGATTCGTGCATGATGAGGCTACGGTAGAGTCTCTCAAAGAAACAATCACAGTTGATGAGACATCGTGGATCACGGATAACCTGATGGTTTTCATAAAAGCCACAAGAGAATAATTAATGTATGCGGTTTAGTTATTTTCCGAAAGAAGCGGTTCAGCGATTTTTAATATTTTCTTCGCTCGGCTGTCGTAGGTGTATTGTTCTATTGATTCCTCATGGTATGTATCAGCTGCCGTAATACAAGCGGCTGTAAATGAACCCCTGCTATTTCTATCGTAGTAATGAATACGAGAATCATCAATATTCATTAGGGCAGTCACATCGGATCCAACGACAGCGAGCCCGCTAATCAAATACTCAAACAATTTTAGTGGAGAAGTGTAGCGTTCTGATATCAACGATGACGAATTTAATGGTACAATTCCTATATCACTAGCTTTTAGATATGAAAAAACAGACTTGTGAGGTATTGTTCCGGTAAAGCGGATCTCATTTTCAGAGAGGTTAAGCTCTTGACTAAATCTTTCTAATTCAGTTAGTCTTCCATTCTCTTTCCCCCCGATCATGAGTAAAAATGCATCATCAATTTGTAGTAATAGTTTTGAAAATCCTTTGACTACTAACTCTAAGTCGTTTTTATTTTTATCGAAACTACCACTATATACAAATATTGTAGCATTCTCTGGAAGGTCCAATTCACCTCTTAATGTTGTTTTATCTTGTATCGGAACATAATTCAGAGGTGCAGCATCATGGATCACTTCGTCAACTGGAACACCAATTTCATTTAAATCGTCACGGACACCTTCCGATATGGCAATAACTGCACTAGCTCCCTCCAATATTTTCGCTTCTTTTCGGGGATCTAGTTCCCGAATCTTATGATAGGCATGATGTGCTTCATATATCACTGGTGGATACCATCTCGATGGGATCCACTTCCAGTAATTTAATGGATGTAATTTTCTAGTAAATATGACATCTTTGTTTAATGACTTTATTATACTTCGAAAAAGATAGTACGCCCGATTTATTCGGATTACGGGAGTATTGAATCGAAATTCACAAACATCAAATTTAATTTCCATGTCATGATTGTCTGCAAAGGAACATATATCTCCCCAAGTAGTTAATGTCACACTATTTCCTTGTTCAACAAGTGCATTACACGTATGAATAACTTGTTTTCCGTGAGCAGACACATCGTCGTAAGAGGACTTATATACATATATTATATTCATATTAAACAATATTTTGTTTGCGTATTTAAGTGCTGTGACAGGGTTTTTATTTTATCAATTCCACATGTTGTCTGCACACACTACTGTATGATGAATTGTGAATTTGTTTCAAAATAACTTCCGCCATCTGTTGAGACGCTTTGCTAACACCAATCTTCAAAACAATAATATCTTTCCATATCAAAGGTACAAATCCTAAATGCGTATCGCGTTTTTCACACTCGAAGCCCACGACATGCTCACTGGCGGCTATGACGGTACCCCTGGCGGCGCGAAACTACAGCAGGTACTGATCGGTCGAGAACTCGCAGCACGAGGCCACGATGTCTATTTTATTGAGTACGATAGCGAAGAAAAGACCAAAGACGAGGTCGACAATATAACCATCATATACAAACCACGTCCACAAGGGTCCGAACTCGCGCGAGGGATCCAGATCCTTCGTGAAACGTTCAAGCTCCTCCGTGCAGTTGATCCCGATGTCTGCTATCGCCGTGTACTTGATTTCGAGATCATTCCACTATCGATCTACTGTCGTTTCACGGATGCCCGATTTGTGTACGGAATTGCCCACGATGACGAGCTGGGACCCAATCCAAGACAGTTCCGGGGTGGAATCAAGAATACTCGTCTTTACCGGTACGTCCACGATTGGGCAATGGCAAATGCCGACGCAATCATCGCACAGAATGAGTATCAGTATGAGCTTGCAGCAGATCTGGCTGGTTCGGAGACAGCCCACATAATTTCAAACTGCTGCCCGGTCGACGAGTACGAATCAACTGACGCCGAATTTGACACACCGACGGTACTATGGGTCGGCCGATTCCAGCCGGTCAAACAACCATTGAAATTCCTCAAACTTGCTGAAACGCTCCCGGACGTTCAGTTCGTCATGATTGGAAGTGCGAACGACAAGCAACTGTATGAGGAGGTGAAAGATCGCGCAGTTGAACTGAATAATGTTCGTCTTGAGGGTTATGTCCCACACGCAGAAATAGGGCCCTATTTCGATCAAGCCCACCTGTTAGTGAACACTGCTGAAGAGGAAGGGTTTCCGAACACGTTTTTGGAGGCTTGGTCCCACGAAATGCCAGTTCTCAGTCTGAACGCAAATCCTGATGGCGTCGTCACAGACCAACAAATTGGATACGCTACCCAGGGTTGTCTAGCTCGATTGTCTGATTTGGTCCGTGATCTTATTGCAGACGATAACCTAAGAGCAGAAATCGGAACACGGGGTGCTCAATACGTCGCGACAAATCACGGCGTAGAACCGATTGTTGATAAATACGAGAAGATTTTTTCCGCATCTCAATTATCTACATACAATAAAAACGCAACATAAGCAGCCGACAAGGAAGTCGCGATGCAGATCCCTTACACCATCCATTTATCATTTGTTCAAATTACATTTCTGCCAGCTATTAATGTTCAAACCGAACCACAGGTCTTGTTCTGACTCGCAACAGGGTCTGGTGGTGGCCGAAAACGAAATCTTGTGTAGCTGGTTACCGCAAGGTTGCACGGATACAACCTCATAGTCAATGGTATCCTCCTATAGATTCCGTTCAATAATCAACTCAACCAACGCATCCCATGTATGATTCTCCAGCACGTACTCTCGTCCTCGACGGCCCATTTCGAGGCGTTCCGCTTGAGAAAGTGACTCAAATTGACGGATAGCAGATGAAATCTCATCAACAGTAACGGTTTCAACGGCGATCCCAGCGTTGATTTGTTCGACGAATTCAAATTCGAGTGTCTGATCCGAAACAATAGGCCGTCCACATGCAAGATATTCGTAGTTTTTTATAGGGTTTGAAGGGATTTCTGGGTGGGTAACACCATACATTATGTCACAGGCCGCGATATACTCTGAAACTGCGTCATGTTGTACAATCCCGGTAAAAGTCACACGCTCCATCAAATCTCGGTCGGAAACGAGTTGCTCTAGACTGTTGCGTTTCGGCCCATCACCGACAATAAGTAAATGAATGTTGTTCGGAAGTTTATCCAGTGATTCAATTACATCTGAGAGACAGTGTCGCTCTTTTAGACTCCCAACAAACCCAACAACAAACCTCTGCTGATTCTCTATCTCTACAATCTCTTGGCGAGCTTCTTGCATATCTCGTGGGATGAACTTATCTGGATCAACCGCATTTGGGAACAACACTGGAGATGACAACGATGAAGGCCGAATATCTTGCACTCTCTGGATAATCTCGTCGTACGCACAGTAGACATCATCTGCCAGTCGGACATTGATCCGGAAAATCTGTTTGAGCAGAGGACTAAATCGCATCCGTTCATGCGCTAACCCCCTGACAAGATACACATATCTCAAATTAAAAGCACTTGCCAGCACTGTTGGAGCGATCATCACTGCCCCGTGGCGGAGTATGAGAAGATCAAATTGTTTTCTCACAAATAATAAAAAAAGCGTATAAAAGATAGTTATTTGAGTTTTGAAGTGATTCGTTATTGACAGGCTAGTTCGCGGCGTAACAAAATGAAAATTTGAGACAGCACTGTTGAGTTTTTGTGGCAATTTATCTGATGGGGCAGGACAAACAACCGACACCTCAAGTGATTCATCCTGAGCAAAAGCGGTGATCATCTCCTTCGTAGCAATACTATTGCCAGAGGAGCCTGTAAGATCTGAGGCAGTCACAAACAAAACATTTGACATGATTAGTACATTGATTGAGGTTGGTACTCTGTCCGTGATTTAGTCAAAACGGTTCGGCTATATTAGTCTTTCACACCCCGCTGTAGGAGTACGATACGATTTAGAGTAGAACTGATCTTGTGCAGTTCAGGAGAGTGATGAGTTGGTGTTAACAAATCATCGGCACAGATGGTTCACGAAACAAGAGAATATATACCACTCCACTGCCACCCAATAATATCAATGACTGCTCCGATGGTCGTCATACTCGGTGCTGGCAGACCGTTTTCGGGTACTGATCCTGCGGCCCTAACTCGTACATCCGGTGAGCGACGCGCGCTTGATTGGCTTCTAGAAAGTTTTCAACGTGAGCTTGACGAGCCAATAATCCATTTCGTTGGTGGGTATCGAATAAGTGATATTATCGAACAGTACCCCGAGGTCCACTTTTCGAGAAACGAGGATTGGGACGATTCCGGAACCATTGGTTCTCTCCTTTCTGCCCCAATTAGTGCAGATGGTGAACTGTATATTTGTTATGCCGATACCGTATTTCAGGCAGACGTGGTCAAAGCCCTCCGCGACGATCAAGGAAAAGCGGCGATAGCCATCGACACAGAGTGGCAAACGCGATACGAAAATCGCGAGAAATCCAGTCTCGAACGCGCCGAAAAGGTTGTTCTCAGTGGAGCTACTCTCGAATCGATTAGCACCGACCTCACACTCGACGAAACCGACGCCGAGTTCACGGGGCTGCTCCGCCTCTCACCGAACTGCGTCGACCGCCTGCTGGATCTCGCTGCGGCGGGCATTATCACCGAACGGGACAATCTTCCGGCACTCATCAGACTCCTCAACATCGATGTCGAACTCACCCCAGTCGATGTACAGGGCAACTGGGCCGAACTCGAAACCGCGGACGACCTTGCACGATTCGTTCTCGATACGAAAGCCAACACGCTCCGACGGCTCGAATCGGTTGTCGAACACAGTGTTATCGAAGACCAGTACACCTTCACTGCCGGTGAGTGGAACGACAATCCGGACGAGATCC
>LKMJ01007822.1_pt1 | contig 10062 bp, 8 predicted proteins | sample 643391 | NCBI WGS metagenome assembly LKMJ01 (sample SAMN04112250, study PRJNA286221) | soda lake metagenome | biome: soda lake; feature: Kulunda Steppe; material: water; isolation source: sample PL-Br10 brine of Picturesque Lake | place: Russia: Kulunda steppe | collected 2010-07
ACTTCTCACCGGATGCGCCGAACGTCGATGTCTTCGTCGACGGCGAACAGGTTCTCGCAGATGTCGCCTACGGTGATGTCTCGCCGTATCTCGAAGTCGAGCCAGGTACGTACGAGGTCACGATCACGGCTGCCGGCGATCCGGAAACGGTCGCCTTCGAGGGCGACGTTACGTTCGACGCCGCCTTCTACACTGTCGCCGCGGTCGGCGAACTCGGGGCGGAGACGTTCGAACCGCTTGTCTTGCTCGATGCCGGCTCGGCACTTGCACGACTCGTCCACGCCGCACCCGACGCGCCAGCGGTCGATGTCTACGCGAACGACGACCCCCTCTTCGAAGACGTTGAGTTCACCGAGGCGACCGATTACGTCCCGGTACCGGCCGGGGAGTACACCCTCTCGGTTCGACCAGCCGGCGACCCCGAGACGACCGTCGCCGAGTTCGATGTCAGTCTCGATCTGGGCGTGGCCTACACCGGCTACGCGATCGGCTATCTCGAACCGCCAGCGGATGTCGAGGATCGCGACTTCACCCTCGAACTGACACCCGACGGACCAGCAGTCGAGCAGTAGGAGCGGTCACAACGGACAGCAGTCCGGCTCCGTCGGTCACTCCGTTTGTTGGTCTTGTTTGCTGAGACCATACACTGTTAAGTGAACTCTTTTCGATCGTCGCAGTATGAGTTCAGCATTTACGTTCCCGAGTATGGGGACACAGGAGGCGGGGATGGGGCGTGAGTATTACGAGGAGTCCGAGACGTTCCGGACGCAGTTCGATCGTCTCGACGAGGCAACGACGGTCGACCTCGCGAACCTGTGTTTCGACCGCTCTGCTGACGAGCTTGCGAAACCACGGAACGCGGAGCCAGCGATCGCCGCTGTCAGCTACTGTTTCGGACACGTCGCACGAGAGCAGGGGTATACACCCGACTACATCGGCGGGCTGAGTCTCGGGCAGTTCACCGCGCTTGCGTTCGCTGGCGCGATCGAGCCCGACGCGCTGGTATCGCTGGTCAGAAAACGGGGCGAACTCATCGAACAACTGGGTGGTGATAACGGGATCATGACTGCCGTCATCACCGACGGCGTCGATCGGGTATCCGACCACGTTGAGTCGTTCGATGCACTTTCGATCGGTGTCCGAGCGACTCCGCAAGGATGTGTCGTCTCCGGCGACGCTGACGAGTTCGAGGCGTTGCTCGCCGAACTTGAGGGGACGGCTCCGTTCGTCGAGACGATCCCGGTCGAGGGGATCACGGAGGGATTTCACTCCCCACTGCTAGAGCCAGTCGTCCCCGAGTTTCGGGCCCTGATCGAGGAGTATGAGTTTTCCGACGAGTTTCAGTATCCGGTCGTCTCAGATGTCACGGGCGAGGTCCGAACCGACGCTGAGGGCCTCCGTGACGAGTTGGCTGACAGTCTCGTTTCGACGGCACGCATCGACTGGGTACTGGAAACCATGCAGACGGCCGGAGTCGATACCTACGTCCAGATGTTTCCCGAGGGGCGACTGGCCGCACCGATCGCGGAACTCCATCCCGACGCAGAGCTGCTTTCTCCTGACGAGGTGTGATACTGAGTAGCGTCATCAATTACCGCCGATCGCCGGCCGCGTTACTGGCGATCGGCGGTAACTACGGACACTAATCAGTATAAGACACTGTCGGAGAGTGATAGTACAGGAATCGATCGGCGACTCGGCACCCGAGCGGGTAAAGTGACTCCAGCCCCTCGATCGAGTAATGAGCGACACGCGAGGCCCCCTCCAGCCGGACCGTCCGGATGTCGATCGCCCCTTCGAGGTTGACGCCCCCTTCGATCCCGCCGGTGATCAGCCCGAGGCGATCGACAAACTCGCTTCGGGCTTCCAATCGGGAGCGGACGAACAGACGCTGTTGGGCGTGACGGGGTCGGGCAAGACCAACACCGTCTCGTGGGTGATCGAGGAGATACAGAAACCGACGCTTGTTATTGCTCACAACAAGACACTCGCCGCACAGCTTTACGAGGAGTTTCGGACCCTCTTTCCGGAGAACGCAGTCGAATACTTCGTCTCTTACTACGACTACTACCAGCCCGAAGCCTACGTCGAACAGAGCGACACCTACATCGACAAAGACGCCTCGATCAACGACGAGATCGATCGGCTGCGCCACTCTGCAACCCGATCGCTGCTGACTCGCGAGGATGTCATCGTCGTCGCCTCCGTGTCAGCGATCTATGGGCTTGGCGATCCGCGAAACTACGTCGATATGTCCTTGCGGCTCGAAGTCGGCGAGCAGGTTGGCCGCGAGGAGTTACTCGCCCGGCTGGTCGATCTGAACTACGAGCGCAACGACGTCGACTTCACACAGGGAACCTTTCGGGTTCGGGGCGATACGATCGAGATCTATCCGATGTACGGCCGGTATGCCGTCCGCGTCGAGCTGTGGGGCGATGAGATCGATCGGATGATCAAAGTCGACCCGCTGGAAGGGGCGGCCAAGGGCGAACAGCAAGCCGTCCTCGTCCACCCCGCAGAGCACTACTCGATTCCCGAAGCCAAACTCGAACGAGCGATGGACGAGATTCGCGACGATCTCAACTCACGAATCAGCTACTTCGAGCGCGCTGGCGATCTGGTTGCCGCCCAGCGCATCGAGGAACGAACCACCTTCGACCTCGAAATGATGGCCGAGACGGGCTACTGTTCGGGCATCGAGAACTACTCGATCTATCTCTCCGATCGCGAGTCCGGCGAGGCTCCCTACACCTTACTCGATTACTTCCCGGAGGACTTTTTAACAGTGGTCGACGAGTCCCACGTTACCTTGCCCCAGATACGTGGGCAGTTTGCGGGAGACAAGTCCCGCAAGGACTCGCTGGTCGAGAACGGCTTTCGGCTGCCTACTGCGTACGATAACCGACCGCTCACCTTCGAGGAGTTCCAGGAGAAGACGGGCCAGACACTGTACGTCTCGGCGACGCCGAGCGATTACGAGGCCGACCACAGCGACCAGATCGTCGAACAGATCGTCCGGCCAACCCACCTCGTCGACCCTGCTGTCGAGGTCTCACCCGCAACTGGACAGATCGACGACCTGCTCGATCGGATTGACAAGCGGATCGACCGCGATGAGCGGACGCTCGTGACGACACTGACGAAGCGGATGGCCGAGGACCTGACCGAGTATCTGGAGGAGTCGGGCGTCGACGTCGCCTACATGCACGACGAGACCGACACGTTAGAACGCCACGAGATTATCCGATCGCTCCGGCTGGGCGAGATCGACGTTCTCGTCGGGATCAACCTGCTGCGGGAGGGGCTGGACATCCCCGAGGTGAGCCTCGTCGCGATCCTCGACGCCGACCAGGAGGGATTCCTGCGAAGCGAGACCACCCTCGTCCAGACGATGGGGCGAGCCGCACGAAACGTCAACGGCGAGGTCGTCCTCTATGCCGACGAGCCATCGACCGCGATGGAGTCTGCGATCGACGAAACCAAGCGTCGCCGCCGGATTCAGCAGGCCCACAACGAAAAACACGGCTTCGAGCCGACGACGATCGACAAAGCCGTCGGCGAGACGAACCTGCCAGGTTCGAAAACCGACACCAGCGAGCTCTCCGGCCGATCGCTCGAAGACGACGACGAGGCCGCCCGCTACCTCTCGGAGCTCGAAGACCGGATGGAGGAAGCTGCGAACAACCTCGAGTTCGAACTGGCAGCTGATATCCGCGATCGGATCAGAGAACTGCGCGAGGAGTTCGACCTCGACGGCGACGACGGTGTGCCAGCGCCCGACGCCGAGTGGTGACGATGCGGCGTTCTGGCTGTCTTCAGTTCACTGAGATAGCACATCGAGTGCGTCCTCGCCGATGTGGAGCGATCGCCGGCCCGTCGGTTCCTGAGTGATGAGTACGCCAGCCGAGAAGTCGGGATTCCCCTCCTCGTCGTAGATTCCGTCGGGGTTTTTGCCGATCCGGACGGATTCACGCACGGTGAACATGGCCTCACGAATCGCATCGTCGCGGCTTGCTGTGGCCGCGAGGTCTTGGTACTCGATTTCTTCGTCTCGATCGGCAAGCGCGGCTAGGACGGCATCGACGTGGTCTGGAGCCCTGTCAGCGTTGTAGATGTAGGTGCGAACGCGCATCGGTATACGATCGGCTACGCAGGAGGGAGGCAAGGGCTTGTTGTCTGTGGTGGACGGTCACCTGTGGGTGGGCGGACCCACAGGCTACTCCTCACGAGACGTATCGAACGCCGTCTCCCGATCGCCGTCCATCACGAACGGCCCCTCCTCTGGAGTACGTTTCGTGACGGTCGCCGCCCGGAGCACGTAGGCGGTCAGGACGGCATAGGGGGCGAGCGCGATCGTGTACGCGAAACTGATGAAGACGGTAAGCGGCGTGTAGCCACGCATCGAGACGTCGGGAAAGAACCCGGAGTCGATCGCGAGCATGACGTAGGTGATGAAAATAATGATCGGGAGTGAGACAGTCAGCAGCGTCGTCGAGAGATCGGAGAGTTCGAGCTTGTAGTACAGCGTCTTGAAATACTCTCGGCTGACCATGAGCTTGTTGAGCGTCTGCATGAGCTGTTCGATCTCGGCCCGTTCGTCGTCTGTCAGTTCGTCGCCGTACTTCGTGAGGATACGCCGCGCCTGATACAGTTGCCACGAGGAGTCGTAGTTCAGCCCGGTCAGCAACTCGTCAGTCGTCCCCGCACTCACCCGCGAAAACGTCGTCAGCACCTCCTCTGTGTTGTCCTGAATGTCCGTCCGGAGCCGATCGATCTCGTTTCGGTATGCTTCTCCGGCCGAACCCGCCCGTGTTGCGTCGTCGTCGAGTCGCTGGAGTTCGTCTGCACGCTGTTTGATCGAGCGCAAGACGACGGCAGTGAACTGGCCGGGGCGGGCGGGGCTCACCTCGACGATGCCGTGTTGTTCGATCTCCGCTTGAAATTCGATGATCGTCTCGACGCGCTCGGACTGGTTACCAAGCGACGTGAGTTCCTGTGAAATGCCGACAGCAGCTATCGAGACGACGATCGAGACCAGCAGAATCGTCCCGGAAAGCAACGTATTGAACACTTCCTGGACCATCGTCGTCTCGCCGAGTAGCTCCTGATACTCGATCGGCCAGAGCCCGCCGAGGACCAGCATCGTGGTAAAGACGACGCCGAGCAACGCGGCGGCGACCCGCTCCCGATTCCCATCGAACAGGATCCAGCGTTTAATCCGGTTCTCGTTCGATCGGTCGATCGGTCGCTCTGTAGAGTCGAGTCGGTCTCGCAAAGACTGGAGTAGCGAGGGGCCCATGGATCGATACCCGACAGTCCCGACGATCAAATAGCCCCCACTGGCCAGTTCTCGGGTGTCCAGTGTCGCGGACAGCCAGCGGCCAGTCGTCTCACTCTCAGGTCGTTCCGGACTCCTCGCTGAGCCGATCGTAGTTCTCGTCGGCAACGTTGATCGTCGCGATCAGCGCACCGACGACGACCGGGCCGAAAAACAGCCCCATGATCCCGAAGGCGTAGATGCCTCCGAGGACACCGAGGATGATGACGGCGGGGCTGATCTCGGCAAACTGATCGACGACGATCGGGCGCAGGTAATCGTCGCAGACGCCGACGACGACGGCGCTGTAGACTGCAAGCCCGACGGCCAGAAGCGGCTCACCGGTTACGAACAGATAGATCGAGGCGGGGATCCAGACCAACGGCGCGCCGATCAACGGGACAAGCGAGAGGATGACCATGACGAACGTCCAGAAGGCGGCGTTCGGGACGCCGGTCACAAACAGGCCGATGCCCGCGATCGTCCCTTCGATGATCGCGATGAGGACGTGGCCGGCGAGGACGGCCCACATGACTTCGTTGAGTTCGCCGTAGAACTCGTCCTGAACGTCGTCTGGCAGCGGCGTGACGTCTCTAAGCCAGGCCAGCAGCGCGTCGCCGTCTTTCAACAGGTAGTAGAGAATAAACACCATGAGCCCGAGCCCGATCAGCGCGTGTGTAATCGCACCGAACCACGCCGTTGTCTGCTCTAGGACGATCGAGCCGATCTGTTCTGCCGAGGCAGCCAGCTGCTCGGTCAGATCGACCTCGAAGCCGGTTTCTTCCTCGATTCGTGACTCGATCGTCGCTACTTCGAGCTGTTGGGCGTCGACCTGCTGAACTAATGTGGCAACGTCCTCTGCGACCGCTGCGGCGACGATCACGAACGGAACAATGAAGCCAACGATCGCAAGAATCAGGAGCGAAAACGCGGCGATCATCGGCGGGACGTACGCTTCGAGCCGGCGTTGGAGGGGAAAGAGGACGAACCCAATGAGGACCGCCGCGAGGATGTACTGGGCAAACGGGAGCACCAGTTGCACGGAGAGATACGCAAAGACGGCAACGAGAACGAGCAGATACCCCTTGCTGAGATTCACATCACGGGTGTCCACCGATCGGCGAATAAAACCAAGCCCGGCGTGTTCCGACGGATGACTTGCTATTTTCGCCGCGGCTACGGTCACCACCTTGCCAGTGATGCGGGAAATTTCCGATGGAGGCTATCCGTTGTTTCGCGATTCAATCCAGTTCTGACAGAGCAAGTCGGTGCATTCTGGCGATTCACCAGAGTCCAATAGAGAGAGACACACCGGATTGAACGTCCATTGTAGGCGGTGCAGGACGAGAATCCCGGCCCATGAGGTCGGGGGTGTTGACGCGACTACCGGGCACGCAGTATCCTAGGAGTGGTCTCACACCCGTTCGAGCAGTTCCGTCCCACGCTCGATCAGACCGACGAACAGGACAGCCCATACGATGACGACGAGACCTAGTGCCACACCGAGACTCGATCCCTGTTCAGCCCCTGGATACATGATGGAGCCTGCACCAATAACGATCAGAAGAAAGCCAGCACTGTACACTGGGAATCGCCAGCCAGTACCTCTGAGACAGCCATAGACGGCGAGAGAAGCGATACTCAGTCCTGTCGTCGCCATGAACAGGTAGTGGTCGAGGGCAACGTGACCGTCGTCTGTGCCGAAGTGTGACTGTAACTCGATTCCAGCAAGTGCAACTGCACCGATCGCTGTCACAGCTGCAACTGCCAGAACCGGTCGGCTGACACCGTCGAGCGAGGGAATTTGGTCACGGCCTGCGGGGTGAGTGACAGCCATACCGACCAACAACCCGAGCAAGACGACCTGAACCGGTGAGAACTGGCCACCAGCTGCGAACACAACCACCAGTGACGTCCAGATGATGATCGACGTGTGTAACGCACCTACGCGTTCGCTGGGGCGATACGCCTGGATGAGCACACCGAGCAGAAGGATGGGAAACACGCTGCCGAGCACCAGATGGTGAAGTTCGTGGGTTGGATACGCGTAGTCACCGAGCACGATTCCTGTCCAAAACGTCATCGGCTCTACCACCGCGGGGAGTGAGAGTCCAAGAAAGCCAAGTCCCAATACCCCGAACACGCCGAGTCTGAGCCGATCGTCTGCAATCCGCTGTGTGAATGTTGAGGTTGCCATCAGTCCGATACCTCTGTTCTGTGCCACCGACAGATACAACTACGCCGAGTGATTTGCTTTCGTATTCGTGTTGACATAGCCAACAGATACACGAAATTGGTATTTAACTCATCAGATCCGCGGTGAATGCGTTGAACGCACAAAATGAGTTTCGTTATATGTCAGCACTGATATAACCATCTACTCAGTAGGTATAATGTACCGTTTTGTCGCTGATCGTCTAACCGGAGCAATGATCACCAACACCGAATTACAACGATTCATATGACTCGTTCCTCCTCGGAGAAACTCGCCGCTGAGGTAATTACTCGCCGAGCCGTTCTCACGACAGTATCCCAAGAGGCACCCGTATCAGCACGAGCACTCGAACGTGAAGTCGATAATTCCGTGTCGACAATCAACCGCGTCGTAAGTAGGTTTGAACAGGAGAACGTGCTTGAACGGACACACGAGGGCATCGTTATCACTGCTGCTGGTGAAGTACTTCTTTCGGAAAGTGACCAGTTTGTCGAGACGGTCGAAACAACCAGACACCTCCAGCCGCTGCTGACCTCACTCGAAGCGGTTCCACTCGAATTCGATACTAACTGGATTCACGAGTCGAACGTGACGAGGGCGACCCCAACCAATCCGTATGCACCCCTTTCGCGGTATAGCGAGTTGTTCTCAGACGCTGCGGAGAAACGGCTGGTTGGTGATCAGTTCGTTATTCCGGAACAGGGTGTGGAAGCCGCGATGAAAGAAATCGGCGCGAGTGTCCACTGTACGTGTGTCTGGAGTACGGAGGCCATCGAACGGATGGCAGAACAGTTCCCCGAACTGATGGAGTGGTCTACCCAGCGAGAGAATCTAACAGCACGCGTCGCTGAGAATATTTCGTTCGACCTTGCGCTGTTCGACGACCACCTCCTCGTCTACGGTTTTGACGACACTGGTATCATATCCATCCTCATTGATTCTAACACCCCTGCGGTCGTCGATTGGGGAGAAGCGGTCTTCGAGGCCGTTTTTGAGGACGCAGAGACAGTTCCCACCTGAGTACTCTCCCGCGCGTCGACGTGTGCGTCGACCCAGACATCCGCCAACTGGGTCGACTTTACACAGCCAGACCTGAGAAGCCACTGAGACGTACAGCGGAGTATTGCTGACCGCACTCATCGGGTGTGTCTAGACGAACGTGTGATACGGCTGACGGGAGCGCTTCTGATCGACCCAAACAAGCTGGTCAACTGCCGGAGTACTTTTATTGATTCCCTGCGACCTCCTTGCCGTGACTTCCCGCGAGTGGCGTAGCGATCGGCGAGCGGTGTTCGAACGAGACGGCTACACGTGTTGTAACTGCAGTTCCGTTGGTGGTGAGGGAGAGCCAACGACAGTCCGGACACAGCCGGTTGGCGACATTCCACTCAACGGGACGGTACACACCAGCTCACTCGTGACGGTGTGTTCGCGGTGTTTTACGCTGTTACAGGGTGGAGAGATCGACACGGAGACAGCCGTCGACAACGCCGAACTGTTCCGGATCGCTCGCCGGGCAACGCGCAAACAGGGAGAGGCGATCGCCGACGTGGCGTCGTTTGCCTCGCTGGTCACCTCTCTGCCGGTCGAACTCAACGAGGGGCGCGACCCGGCCGACGAGTACTGCAAGACGCGGCGTGATGTGTTGCTCGCACTCGCCGTCGTCGAGACGCATCTCGAACGGATCGAAACCGTTCCAACCGAGACGCTGGATCAGTCGGTTATCGCCTCCCTGTCGGCGTTTTCTGGACAGGCGACCGCCCTTCACAGGGAGATACGGGAGATCGTCACGCTGTGTGAGACGGTCGCGACCGGCCTTGGCCGCTGTCACGGCTGTTTCGAGCCGATCGAGTCGGCTGACTCGACCTGTCAGAGCTGTCGACTCGACGCCCGATCGCTCACCGAGTGGCGTCAGTCTGACTCAACCGACGCGGTCGCGTTCGATCGGCTGTTCGCGGAAATCAACGAACGGCTTCAACACAGTGGTGAGACGACCGAGGCGCTGACCGATCGGACGACGGAGTTAGCTGCGGCGTTGCTCGACGAGTGATATGTCGGAGACACGCAACTGACCGGTCAGTGGCCAGATCGGGTTTGCAACGAGTCGAACACGCTGACGACGCCGATTATGCAATGTGCGTACGTGTGTCCGATAGTACGAGCCTCGGCTTCGACGGACCCGTGACCGATCGCACCGGTTTCGCCGGCGATAGCTACAGTTTTGTTGCCGCTTCCAGTGCAATACCGATCGCTCGCCCGACGTTATTTTTGGCCTTCTCGGGGAGTTCGTCGTCTTCAGTGTCGGTGCCTTTCTGGGTGCCCTCGACGAGGTTTCCGTCGACGGTACAGATCGCCCCCGATCGGAGCCCCTTGCGGCGAGCCAGCGAGAAGATGGCGGCGGCTTCCATCTCGACGGCGAGCAAGCCGGCGGCTTCCCAGTCGTCGACGGCGTCGTCCGTCTCGGCGTAGTAGGCGTCGTCGGTCACGATCGGGCCGACATGGATCTCCTCGTCGTTTTCGGTTGCTGCCT
>LKMJ01007823.1_pt1 | contig 10061 bp, 8 predicted proteins | sample 643391 | NCBI WGS metagenome assembly LKMJ01 (sample SAMN04112250, study PRJNA286221) | soda lake metagenome | biome: soda lake; feature: Kulunda Steppe; material: water; isolation source: sample PL-Br10 brine of Picturesque Lake | place: Russia: Kulunda steppe | collected 2010-07
ATGTCTATCGGCGTTCGATGACAATCGGACCGACCGAGTGTCACCGAACTGCCAAGGCTAACATCAGATCCCATCTATACGGCGGACCGCAGGGGTGGAATCCTCATTTCCTTCGGACCTGATTGTAGTTCACGACAGGGCATAAACCCTCCGGAACGCCTCAGGTCCGTGAGCGGAGACAGCTTCGAACTGCCTCCGACCACGTCGTATCTTTTTCCAGCGCCCTCATCCGTATAAGGGCGTCGGATCGGAGCGAACCGGGCGGAGCCCGGTTCGACCGTCGTACTTCAACTCGAACACCCTGTTACACTTAAGGGCATCGGAGTCAGGCCGGCGCCGGAAGGTGATTCCGCGCCGACTGTCGTATTTAGCTCGAATGCCGTATTACACTTAAGCCCGTCGGAGTCGAGCGGCGAGCGGATCGGGCGAACCCGACCGCGCTCGCAACTCGGTTCCAGCGGCCGTTCGGTGAAACGGCGTCGAGACGAGACGGCCCAGAGGGCCGTCCCGCCGGGACGTTGCGTCCCGCGTCCTTCGCATTCAGTTCGATGGGGGAGACCGTATTAAGGCCGTCGAAGTAAACCCGCCACGTCACGCGGTTTCATGGGGTACAAGCCCGTGTGATCGCGTCTCACTGAGCCACCATCTCTCCGAATGCACCCTCGATCGAACGTAAAACCGTACGTTTCCACAACTCTCGCGCGCACTCCATGACATCCACGCTGAAGAATCTGTTAAGATAATTATAGGTAAAGGAAACAAATGGATACGCGATCGGCAAGAACGTTGGAACCGAGCGGAGACGGGCACAGGGATTCAAGAGACGAACAGCGAGCTGGACGAATAGCTACCGGGAACGTTAGCACACCGTCGAAATATTGCGCGGTTGGAAGTCGGATCCGTCATCCCACGCGCGTGTACGCACAGTCAAGCCGTGTGAGTTACCGCGCACCGGCGGTAACGGCGGCGGCGATTTAGCCGTTCCGATGGACGAGAGCCGTCCGCCTCAGATCTCCTCGAGGTGTTCGATCCCCTGTTTCGATACGTTGGCTTCGGTGATCTCTTCTGGCATCCAGTCGGGGCTGTCCTCGGGAGCCGTCTCTTCCCACGCCCAGCCGTCGTAGATGTGGACCTTCTTGGTCCCTTTCTCGCGGAGCCGGAGTTCGGTCTCGTCGGCCGCGTCCTCGCTTCCGGCCGGGTCGAGCCGGCGGGCAGCTTTCAGCGCCGCCTGTCTCGGGGTTCGTCCCGAGAAGACGCTGCTCTCGTCGCCGCCACTCTGCCGGAGTGCGAAGTTTCGCTTGTCATCGTCTTCACGTGCCATGGTTTCTCTCCTCCGTGTGAACTCTGCACATAGGAGATTATAAATATATCCCCGAAATCGGGGGAACTGACGGCGGTGTTTATAAAGGCGGCCGCGTTCGTACCGCCCGAAACGGGGTATTTTCACGATCAAGCGTGTGAGATCGACCGGTTACGGCTCGCGCGCGCCTCACAGAACGGAACTCGCACGGTACACTTATGTATCTCGTCTGGTGAACGGTCCAACACAACGCGATGGTGCGCAAGAAAAAGCTCAGCCCGAGTGGCGCGAAAGACGAAGACGGTGAGTACCACAACGTCCACGTGAACCTCCACGAGGACGAACTCGCCGTCGCCGGAATGGAGATCGGGGACGAGGTGTTCGTCCGCGTTCGGGACGGGAAAATAATCATCCAGAAGGCCGACTCCGAGAACGTCGAACACGATTTCTGAACACGGTTTGTAAAACGGGGACGGATCGGGACGTGAAGGGCGGGTGAGATCGGGGTGTTTAACAGCGTTCGCCGACCCCATCCGGTAATGACGTTTTACGATCGCCTCAAACCCCTCGCGTTCAGCGTCGACGCCGAGACGGCACACGGGCTGGGCCACCGCGCGCTGAGAGCGGTCCAGTCGACTCCGGGCGAGCGGGTCCTCGCCGACGCGTGTACCGTCGTCGATTCTCGACTCCAAGTCGAGGCCTTCGGACAGTCGTTTCCGAACCCGGTCGGCGTCGCCGCGGGGTTCGACAAGAACGCGGAGATCTCGAACGGCCTGACCGCGCTCGGTTTCGGACACGTCGAGATCGGGGCCGTAACGGCCGACCCACAGGCCGGCAACCCCCGACCGAGACTGTTCAGGCTCACGGAAAACGAGGCCCTGATAAACCGGATGGGGTTCAACAACGACGGCGCCGACGTCATCGGGGACCGCCTCGCCGACCTCGAGGCCAGCGTGCCGATCGGCGTCAACATCGGGAAATCGAAGGCCGCGCCGAACGACGAGGCCGAGGCGGACTACCGCTACACGTACGAGCGGGTGGCCGATGGCGGCGATTACTTCGTCGTCAACGTCTCCTCGCCGAACACGCCCGGGTTGCGGGCGTTACAGGAGCGCGAGCGGCTGGAATCGATCCTCGGGACGCTCACGGACGCCGGCGCCGAACCCCTGTTGGTCAAACTGTCGCCGAACCTCACCGAGGCGGCGATCGAGGAGGCCCTCGAGGTCGTCGACGCGCTCGATCTGGACGGCGTCATCGCGACGAACACCACGACCGACCGACCGGCGTCGCTGCGCGGCGAACACGCGAGCGAGACGGGCGGGCTCTCCGGGAAGCCAATCGAGGACGACGCGACCGATATCGTTCGTTTCATCGCCGAGCGGACGGACAAGCCGGTCGTCGGCGTCGGTGGGATAAGCGACGCGGAGGGCGCCTACGAGAAGATCAAAAACGGTGCGAGCGTCGTCCAGCTCTACACCGGCCTCGTGTACAAGGGCCCGACGGTCGCGAGGGACATCAACCGCGGGCTGTTGGCGCTTCTGGAGCGGGACGGCTTCGAGTCGGTCTCGGAGGCGGTCGGCGCCGATCTGGAGTGACTGTTCTATTTCGATCGCCGACCGATCATCAGTCGGCGAGCCCCTCCAGCCGGAACTCGAAGGCGGCCACGGGGAGTTCGAGGTCGTGTTCGACGAGCACGCGCGGGTGGATCTCGCCGATGACGCCGACCGACTCGCCGTCGAAGACGATCTCGGCGGTCCGCCCCGGGACGAACGATGGGTGTGTCGTCGCCGGCGTTTCGAGATCGGCGCCGAAAGCGCGTGCGATGGCTTCGACGCGGGCCTTCGCGTCCTCGTAGGACGCGTCGGTCCGGGCGAGCACGCCGGCGACCGAACGGTGTTCGGCGACGCCGGTCGACTCGTCGGCGTCGACGGCCGCCACGTGGCCGATCTCCGTGAGATCCTGCGGATACGAGCGGTGAGTGTTGTTCTCCAGGACCGACAGCAACGAGGGAAGCGCCCAGGTCCGGACGACGGTGTAGGCCTCGCTGTAGGGTTCGGTGATCGTCGGCGGCTCTTCGGCGCCGAGCGCGTCGTCGTCCGGCGACAGCGACATCCGCTCGAAGAGCGTCGCCTCGTCGGTCAGATGGAAGTTCAGCAGGTCCTCGAAGCCGAGGCCCACGAGGGCGTTCCGGGTCGCGTCCTCGAGCCGTGACGTGTCGGTCCGACCGCCGACCGTCGAGACATCGGGGTATCTCGGCTCGAGGTCGTTGAAGCCGAAGGCCCGGCCGACATCGTCGACGAGATCCATCGGGTGGAGCACGTCGACGCGGTACGGCGGGATCTCGACCTCGTAGACGAGGCCGTCGTCCGGATCGGGGTCAGTCGGCGGCTCCGAGGCGGTATCTGAGGCTGTCCCCGAGACCGTATCCGGGGCGGACTGCGGGGCGGTGTCGGGCGCGTCGGTCCGTTTCGGGACGGCCTCTATCTCGACGTCGTCGGGGACGTCGGACGTGTCGCCGGCGTCGCCTCCGGGATCGGCGTCGAGACCGGCCCGTTCGAGCAGGTCGACGACCTCGGTTCCGGCCAGATCGACCCCGAGCGTCCGCTCGATCCGCTCGTGGGTGAGCCGTTTCGTGTCCGTCGAGAGATCCGGACGGAGGAGTTCGCGGTCCGAATAGCGAACTTCGACGTCCTCGATGCGTCCGCCGCGGGCGTCGAGGGCATAACAGACGATCGTGAGCATCCGGTCGATCGTCCACTGGTCGGTCCCCGTCATCTCGATGAACAGGTCACGGGATCCCTCGTCGACCTCGGTTCGCTTGCCGTTGATCACCGGCGGGAACGAGAAGAGCCCGATGTCGTCGTAGATGGCGGGATAGCGATCGAGGTCTTCGACGAGACCGCGGTAGGTGTCGCCGATCGGGTGGTGATCGAGGACCTCCTGGGGCGTCCGATCGCTGTCGTCGTCGAGTGGAACGAACCGATCGCCGTCCGGATCGACGCCGCGGTAGGTGATCGTTTTCCGGGCGGTCCCGTCGTCGGCGTCGCCGGCCCGGCCCTTCAACATCGCCAGATCGTGGACGCCGATCGCGCCCTTCGCGCGCTCGCGACCCATCGTCGCGTGGAGTTTCTCCTGTAGCTGGATGAGCGACTCCAGTCGGCGTTCGTCGAGATCGAGTCCGCGGACGATCGCGCCCGTCACGTAGGGGCGTTCCTCGGGGACGGAGTCGTCGACCTCGATGACCCACTCGGCGTCGTTCGTCGAGGGGACGTAGACGCCCCGATCGTGGCCGTACTGATAGCGGAGCGATCGGGCGATGCCCTCGACCGAGAGGCGATCGAGCCGGTCGGGGGCGAACTCGAGTTCGAACTCGCCGTCTTCGGTCTCGCCTTCGAACTCCAGCCCGAGCGCGAACAGGTCGGATTTCAGCTCCGCGTCGCTTTTGTCCTCGGCGCCGGCGAGCGTTTTGAGCTCCTCCGGATCGACGTCGACGACGGGCATTACTGCACCACCTCCACGTTCCGCAGCAGCTCCAGATCACACAGCGTCCCGTGGACGTCGCGGATGTCCTCGAAGCCGTACATCAGCATGAGGAGTCGTTCGAGCGCGAGCCCCCACGCCATCACGTCACACTCGACACCCAGCGGGGAGAGCACCTCCTCGCGGAAGATCCCGGAGTTGCCGATCTCGATCAGTTCGCCCGTTTCGGGGTGTTTGCCGAACAGCTCGAAGCTCGGCTCGGTGTAGGGATTATAATGTGGTTTGAACTCCAGATCCGTGATCCCGAACTGTTCGTAGAACTCCGTGAACGTGCCCATCAGATCGCGGACGGAGAGCTCCTCGGCCATGACCCACCCCTCGATCTGGAAGAATTCCAGCAGATGCGTCGGGTCGAGCGTATCGTTTCGGTAGACCTTCTCGACCGAGAAATACCGCTCGGGGGGCTCTAGATCGCCGACCGCGTGCCCGGAGAGATACCGCATCGAAAGCGAGGTCGTGTGCCCGCGAAGCGCGACGGCGCGGGCGAAATCCTCGTCCCACGGGGAGTGATAGCCGTCGCCCTCGGGGCCGACGCCGTTCCGGTGGGCGTCCTCGACACGCTCCATCAGATCCTCGGGGAGGTCGTCCATCGGCGGGACGTCGAGCGCGAACCGGTCCCAGTGGGTCCGGGCCGGGTGGTCCTGGGGCATGAACAGACAGTCGTTGATCCAGAAGTCGGCGTCGGCGTGGGGGCCCTCCATCTCCTGAAAGCCCATCCCGACGAGGACGTCCTTGACGCGGTTGGCGGTCTGTCGGAGGATGTGTTCCTTACCGCCGTGGGTCGTCTCGGCGTCGGCCTCGACGTTGTACTCGGCGAACTCGACGCCCTCCCACTCCCCCGACGTGAGCAGTTCGGGCGTGATCGCCCCGACCGTTTCGGCGGCCTCGACGCCCTCCATGAGCGTCGTCACGCCCTCGTCGGTGAGCGTGACGCTCCGGACGGTCGTCTCGGTCCGCTCGATCAGTTCGCGTGACGCGAGCCGATCGAGGATTCCGCCGTCGAGATAGCCAGCCTCGTCGGCGGCGATCGCCCCGAGGGCCTCCGCCTCCGGGTCGGCGTCGGGGTCGTGTTTCGGGTCGGACGAAAGCGAAAGCGTCCCGCTATCGATCTCGCCGTACCCCTTCCGTGCGAAGTTCGACAGCGCGATGTCGACTTCGGGCCCCTCCAGATCGGCGGCACCGATGACACGCCCCATCTCGACGCCCCCGTCGTCGGCGCCCGCCTCGAGGGCGGCCGCCCGGAGTCGGAGTTCGGGAAGCGTCTCCTCGTGGTAGCGTCGACCCTCCTCGGTGAGCGTGACCGTCTCGGCGACGTGCTCGTCGATCGAAAGCAGGCCCGCCTCCTCGAGTTCGAAGGCGGCTCCCGTGACGGCGGCCGGGTCCTCGCCGGTCTCCTCGGCGAGCTGTGCAACCGTTTTCGTCTCCGTCGCGCTGGCGGCTTCGAGCAGCGCGAGTTGCGTTTCGGGCAGTCTCATTGTGCCGGTGTCCGTCCGGCGGGCCGTTAGCCGTTCCGATTCGCCGACGGGCTAGACGGGGGCGAGCGCCTCTGCGAGATCGAACGGGAGCTTCCCGTACCGGTACCCCTCGATGTGACCGTCCGGGCGAGCCCTGATGACGAGCGTCGGCTCGTGGCCGACGCCCGGTTTCTCGCCCGCCACCGCGGCCCACTCGGCGTCGCTGAAGGAGCTACAGTCGACGATGAGGACGGCTTCGGGGTGTTCGGCGAGCTGGTCGGTCCGTTTCGCCCCGCCGGTCTCCCTGACGGCCGCGACGGGGTGGTCGGCGTGTGAACGTCGGGCCGGCGGCTCCGGGCGGGTGACCTCGACGAGGTGGCCGCCGACGGAGAAATCGAGCGCGTGGCCGCTTTCCTGTTCGACCTCGGGTTCGAACTCGAGGCCGGCGTCGGCCAGCAGCTTCGCGACGGTGAACTCGGACATCGTCGCGCGCATCCGCGTGAGATCGAACCCGGGGGAGGTGCCGAGTTTCGAGGCCATCGTGTAGCGGTGTCCGTCCAGCACGCCGGTCCGAAGCAGCGATTCGTAGAACCCGAGCCCCGCCTCGGGGGTCGCGTCGGGAAAGCCCGCCGCGTCCTCGGCGAAAAAGCGTCTGGTCGTGTCCCGGCCGTCCTTCGAGAAGAACACGGGGAGAAAGAACCACGAGAGGTACTCGAACTCGGCGAGCCACGGATCGGTCACCTCCAGTCTGGCGGTGAGTTCCCGTTCGGCCCACCGAGAGATGGCGTAGGGCGCCTCGGCGAACGTCTCCTTTTCCGTCCGCCACAGCGGTTCGGGCGTTTCGGTGTTACCGAGCCAGTAGGCCCGACCGGGCCGGAAACAGAAAAGGGCGAGGTCGCCGTTTTCCATCTCGAAACGGACAGCGTCGTAGCGGTCATCGTCGACCGGAAACCACGGTTCCTCGAGCGTCGCGCCGAACGTTCGCTCGAGCGGTGCCAGAAGCTGGTCGCGGATCCGATCTCTGGTCCACGTCTCCGTCGAGCGTCGGAATCGAAGCGGGCCTGCCACGACCGTTCGTAGGCGCGCAGTCCGTTTACCGGTTGCGTTTCGGGGTGTCCGTCTCCTTGCGCTCGGCTTGGCTTTCCGACCGGTTGCACTCCGGGCGTCGGTCGTCCCGATACATTCATTACATACCCTGATTAAGTCATACCATACCATGTCAATGGGTGCCTATGACGAAGACGAACACGAGCGCCGCGAAAAGAAAGCATCGACCGTCGACGCCGCCTTCGACGACGAGCGGACGAGTTACGAGGGGACGGTCGAGTACGACTCGGGGGATTCGGCGGAAGCGCTCATCGACCAGTTCAAGCGGATGCAGAACTGATCCGACACGACCGGCGAACGGTACTAACTATCGCGAAGAATCGCTCGATCGTATAGCGGTGTGACCGTACGGATCGCCCCGATAGCGACGGTAGGGTCGGATTACGCCGAGTTCTCAGGGCGAAAAGGGCGACCGACACTCACAGCTCGAACCGGACCTCGTCGCCGACCTCGACACCGCGGTCGGCCATCCAGCCCTTGTTTACCTCGAGTATGTACTGCCCGTGGCCGGGATACTGCTGTTCGTTACCGTCCTCGTCCGGCCCCGGCTCGGGGGCCTCGTGGATCGTCGTGATCGTCCCGTCGGGGTCGATGAAGACGATGTCGATCCCGAAGGACATCTCCCGCATGACGTAGGTGTACTCGCCCGGTGAGTCGTGGACGAAGAGCATGCCGCGGTCTTCGGGGAGCGACTCCGTCGCGCTCAACCCGAGATAGCGCGTCGAGAACGTGTCGGCGATCGCCGCCTCGACTCGGCCGAGCTCCTCGCCCGTTTCGCCGTCGTGGACCGTGACAGTCGTGTGCTCGTAATCCCCGTGGACTGAATCGTTGTTGGCTTCGGTGTCCGGGTCGTGGATCGAGTCGTTGTTGGCTTCGGTGTCCGGGTCGTACCCGTCACCCAGAAGCGGGGCGATCAACCCCGACGAGAACGCGAACAGCACGACTGCGGCGACGGCGAGGAACGTGAGGGCACTGTAGCCGATCCACCGGCGGTTCATCACTCGGTTAGAGGCACCACGGGTGGGTAAGCGTTCCGTCCCAGAGGGTAAGCGTTATGCGGCCCGGCCGGTTCCACACGAACGCCGGGTCCGTGGTCTAGTTGGTTATGACGCGGCCTTTACAAGGCCGAGATCGGTGGTTCGACTCCGCCCGGACCCATGAGCGTTCTCGTGGAGCGAACGGCGAAGCCGTAAGCGAAGCGAGTAGTACGACGACAACCAGTGCATTGGTACCACTCTTGTTCCAATTCTCTACCACTGAGAAACGATTCTATTGTTGTAAATGCTTCTCCCACAGGAGATGAATACCCCCTGAGAAAGTCATACATGTATGTAATTTGATCACTATTAACCCATCCCGTCTTCAGACACGAATTGCAATGTCGGTCAAACAAGACATGGCGCAACCCGACTCCGGATCATCCGGAGCCTGTGAGTATCGCCTCGGCAGAATCGGGACGGGTGAACACTGTTGGGGGCGTGATTCCGACCGCAACAGCCAGCCTACAACAGCCGGGATCGCCTGCCGATTCGTGTCTGTTCGTCCGTTTGAGAGACTCAAGACTGATTTCCGGAACATCACTTCCCCTAACGGAAGTGATTCACAATGACGAAACCCAATTCCACCGACCATAGCCACAGTCGTACCGACGCTTCGATTTCCGAACCCCATCGGTCCCGAGTTCCCAAGTTCGCTCAAAACGACGGGTCCTCTGCCCCCCGCGAGCAGAGCATACTTCGGCGGCGAAGGTTCCTCCAGACCGCGTCGTTCGGTATTATGGGAGCGACGCTCACTGGATCTGCAGCCGCAAGCGATCATGACGGATCCGAGCCGTCGATCGCGTTCGAAGATCAGCAAACCGGTGGATCGTCAATCACCGTTGCTGAAGTCGTCACCGATGTCGACACCACGCTGCATGTCGCCGATGCTGAGAGAGACATCCTTGCGACAAGACGGCTTAACGCCGGCGAAACAATAACCGATCTGGTCGTGGATCTAAACGAGTCCATATCCGAATCCCAAGAGATGGAGGTCTTCATTGTCGATACTGCTGAAGGGGACCTTTCTGCGACGGCATGGGTGTCGGTTGGTGAAGCGCCCGACAACCGCGCAGGTATGGAGCCTACGTTGATTGAGCCAAAGCCGGATGCAGGGTTCAATTATCCGTACCTCCTTCGAGCGCCATCTAAAAGCACGGACGATACCCCGGTGCCGCCACTCGTTGAACCCACCAATACAGGGCGTCCAAGCGATGATATTGACGATCACATAGAGGCTGGAAAACAAACACTAGAAAGTGGGGTCGGTCGACGAGTTTCGGATCAACTGACAGTTCCGTTTATTGTGCCGATTTTCCCTCGCCCAGAAAGAAACCCCGTCGACTGGAGTCACTACGTCCACCAGCTTGACGATACGACAATGGGGATCAATAATGGGCCACTAGAACGGGTCGATCTTCAGTTGCTCAAGATGGTTGAACACGCCAGAGAGCAACTGCATGACCAGGACTATCCGCTCATGGATGAGGGAATGTTACTCAACGGGTTTTCAGCATCCGGTAATTTTGTTGACCGGTTTACTGTCCTCCATCCAGAGGAAGTCATCTCGGTCACCGCAGGCGGACTTAACGGGATGGCGCTTCTTCCTCTGGAAGAGGCAGA
>LKMJ01007824.1_pt1 | contig 10061 bp, 5 predicted proteins | sample 643391 | NCBI WGS metagenome assembly LKMJ01 (sample SAMN04112250, study PRJNA286221) | soda lake metagenome | biome: soda lake; feature: Kulunda Steppe; material: water; isolation source: sample PL-Br10 brine of Picturesque Lake | place: Russia: Kulunda steppe | collected 2010-07
ACGAAGAACTACAACAAGTTGTCGAAGTCGATACGCAAGACACATCCGGAACTTCGGTAGGTGCCGATGTAGAGCAAAAACTTATCCAAATCGAAGAAGGTGGTGGGTCAGAAACACTCACCTTTGACGTAGAGGAAGACCTATCGCCCGGAGAGTACCAAGTCGAAGCGAGGTTCACAGACGGAGCAGATGATGATACCGAAACACTACATGTTGCAGGTGGGGGGTCGCTCGAAATCGAAGACCCGATTGTCGAAGAACACCCCCCACTCGATGATGTGATTACAGTCTCGTTTGACTTAGACTCATCAAGCGGATTTTCGAATGACCCATACGAATGGTACAGAGTCGAAGTACCAGAGTTAGACCTGAAAAGCGATAAGGGGTGGGTAGACCACACAGGTTGGACAAGCACTTCCAGCGAAGAAGTCACGTTTGAAGACCTGCCGAGCGATATTCCAAGCGGAGAGTACAACGCAACGGTGTACACAGACGATGATGAAAAGAACGCAACGTTCAACGTTGTAGATGTGAGTGGTGAAGGTGAGATCGAACTCAATGCAGATTACGATCACGACCGCGACCCACGCACATACGCGAATGTAACTGTTGAAAACACCGGCGATGAAACACTCACGCAGTATGTCACTGTCACACCAGACAGTGTAAACTCACCCGAAGAAACAGTCACCGTTGAAGGTGTCGAACCGGGTGAAACCAAAGAAGTCGACATCCCGATTGAGTACGAAATCACCATCCCAGAGTCAAGAGATGTTAACGCGGTGATGGAGCCAGCAGGCGAACAAACCACTGATACTATGTACCGCTTAGGTGGTGAGATCGACGTCGACTTAGAGCTTGATGAAACACCACCCCGGAGTGATGATCTTGTTACCGACATCACATTCGAAAATCCCGAAGAAGATGATGTTGCTCGTGAGTATTGGGTGACTATCGAAGGGCCAAATGAGTTTGAAGAACACAGCGAGACAGAAGTTGTCGAAATGGGGTCGTTTGACGACGATACCGAAGAACAAGTTGTCTTCGAAGATATCGGAGATGAGCTTGAAACTGGTGAATACAACGTCACAGTCCACACCGATACAGATGTAGACGATGAAGAGTCGTTTGAGATGGTCGAAGTAGGTGGCGAAGGAGACATCTCACTCGAATCGTGGTATGATGATGAAGCAGACCACATCGTTAACGAAATTACTGTCGAAAACACGGGTGACGAACCACTCGCCCAATTCGTCGAAGTCGAATCTTTCCGAATTGGTGAGAATGACACGCTTGTAGAAAACGTCGAGCCGGGGGAACAAAAGGTGATTGAGCTAACCCTTGGTGAAGACGAAGAACTTGAACTTGACGAGTATAGAACTTTCGCTCAATTGTCACCAGATGGATCGCAAGATGATGATGTAGCGTTCGTTACTGGTGGTGAAGCAGATATGCAATTCGACAATCTCGAAATTGTCGATGATACCCCGCCGGAAACAGACTACATCAGATACGAATTTGAAGCCGAGAAATTGGGTGACGGTGAGATCGGTGACACCTACACAGTGAGCTTCGACGGCGAAGAGCATGATCGGTTTGCAAACATCGACGAAGACGAAGAAGAGACGATTGTGGCGAGTCAAATCCCTGTCGATCAAGGTATCGAACCGGGTGAGTACGACCTCGAAATCGAATCTGAATACGGTGAGTTGAGTGAAACTGTCGAAATCGAAGCCGTTACGGGTGAAACAGCAGTGAGTATCATCTCAGCCGAGTACGCCGAAGCAACAGAGCAAGTGGAGATGGAGGTCTATGTCGAGAATGTTGGAGACGAGTTAGTCACACAACCACTTCAGGCGGGTATTGACTCAACACAAGACACAGAGATGGTAACACTCGAAGAGGGCGAAGGAACCACTGTCGATATATCGTTCGACGTTGGGCAGGGATATTCCAATGAAGAAACTGTGTTTGCGAGTACGACAGACGACAGTGCCGAAGAAGTTGTCACTTTCCCTGAAGACGAAGAACCACCAACGAGTGTCACCATAGAGGATACCGAGATCGGCGAGAACCGTGATACCCTAGATGTTGATGTGGGTGTTGAGAACACAGCCGACGAAGAGTTCAACAGCCAACTCACTCTCGATCTTGTGGGGGCACTCGGTGTTGAGGCTGAAGAAGACATATCCATTCCCAGTGGCGAAAGCGAATCGCTACAATTCACTTTGGATACAAGCGACGTTAACACCGAAGCTGTCGAATACCAACTCGTAGCAGCCACATTCGATAATTACGACTCAGAGACTATCGTGTATGACGACGGTGCTCCGTCGATTGGTGGGATCGCACTACCAACTATCGAAACCGTTGAAACCCCACCAGAATCAGATGATATCAAAGTCGACGTTGCTATAGAGAATGTTGGTGATGAGGCTGTCGAACAAGACCTTGATGTGGAAATCGACGGTCTTGGTGAATCAGAGACGGAGACAATCAATGTCGAAGAGGGTGAAATCACTAACGAACAATTCACCCTCGAAGCTAACATCCCCGAAGACACAGGCGAATACACACTCACAGCAACGACTGAAGACGAATCGGATACACAGAATGTTGTCGTTGGTGACGAACTCTCCGGCGATGAAGATGTTGAAATCGATATAACCGAAGTTGAAAACCCACCTGAAACAGACGGCGAAGTCGATGTGTACTTCGAACTCACACGCGATCAAACAAACGTTGGTACACCAGAGAGCGGGACAGTGTGGGTGGAGATCGAAGACACCGAATTTAACACACTTGTCGAATACGAATTTGAAGACGAAGACGAAGTTACCGATGGGATTGGCTCAATCCCTGTTGGTGATGTGCTTGACGGTGAGCAGACAACCAGAGCATCGACTGTTGGTGATGAAGACACCCAAGATATCACACTTCCTGAAGATGATGGGATGAGTGGGGAATCATCAATCGAAGTTGAATCATACGAGATCAACGACGAAGACGAAATAGTCGAAATTACCAGTGAAGTCGAAAACGTTGGCGATGAAACGTTGTCGACAATCGCTTACCACGAAATTGTTGGCCCATCGGTAGACAGCTTCGGTGATGGGTTCAACGATGAACAAGAAGTCGAGTTAGACGAAGGTGACTCAACCGAAATCACAACTACTCACCCAATCGACAACGAGCCGATGGAAGGTGAACACCTTATCACAGTCACCACACACGACGATTCAGATACACTTGAAATCTTACCGGGTGACGTGGATAGTGAGATCGATATCGAAGCAACTGGTCACACACTAATCGAAGATGGTGATTACGCGGCTGTCGACCTGATATTGTCGAATGAAGGCGACGAAGAAGCAATGGAAATTGTCGAGGTGTTCGATAACGACGGTGACTTTGCCGAAGTTAGAGACTCTGAATATGGTGTCGCAGACGAGTTTGTCATCGAACCTGATTCCGAAAAGGAAGTTACAATGGAAGTTTCGGCAGAAACATTCGGGGATGGTGAACGCCCTGTTGTGTTTAACGTGTTTGATAGACCAGCACAAACCGTTGAAATTGTAGACTTTGGAGGTGTTGGTGATGGGCCGTACACAGAACCGATCATCCACGATGTGTACACACCACCAGAAACGGATGATATACACGCCATTGTTAGTGTGGCTAACATCGGAAACGAAAACGCCGATGATACGCTTACTGTCGGTGTTGACGACCTCAGTGAACAAGAGACGTACACACTCGAAACAGAAGCTGGTGAAATCGAAACGTTCGAGACAACACTTCCAGCAGATGAAGAAGAGAATCAGGGTTCGTACACACTCACCGCAGAAACATCCGATGAAACAGACACCCAAGATATTGAGATAGGCGAACTGTTCGGAGACGATGATGGTGTGGAACCATTTATCATGGATGTTGAAGCACCACCACAAACAGACGGTGAAGTCATCGTCGTATATGATGTTGGAGTTCCGGGCGGCTCACTAGAGAGTGATATCACAGCAAACGTACTCGTCGAAATCGAAGATACCGAATACTCGGTGATGGATGAATACACCATCCCTGAAGAGGATGGTTTCACACAAGAAACGGCGGTGATTGAACTCGATGGTGAAGACCTCGGTGGTGAATACACAGCCGCTGTGTCGACATCCGAATTTACAGACACAGAACCGTTTACGACCATCCAACCATCTGGTGAATCGGTAGTCACCATCGATTCGGTCGAAGATATGGGTGTTGATGAATCGGGTGGTACCGTGGAAATCGAAACAACCGTCGAGAGTGTTGGCGACGAACCACTCTCAACCGAATTTGTGACGACTATCCCCGGTGGTGGTTTCAATACCATCGTTGAGGATACCATAGAAGAACTCGAACCGGGCGGCGAAGAGACATTCAAGTATGAGATGGATGTGGATTCTTCGGGAGAATACACAGTGTTTAGCCACACTCACGACGACGAAGACAGTGAAGAAATCTACCTCGGTGATGAAGACGACCAAGAGCTTGAACTCTCTGTCATAGAAGCTGAAGTCGATGAGGAGGCTGGTTTGTTAGAGAGTGAAGTTGAACTCGAACGAATCGGTGGTGAAGGTGACGATGGAGAGACTTACTTCATCGATGTGTTCTCGAAAGAAGATGGAACCCAACCCATCGAATTTGGCGAAATCGAAGACCCAGTTGATGTTGGTGATACCACAACAACTGAAATAACCCTTCCAACAGACGAATTTGGAGATGGTGAACAGCCTGTTGTGTACAACCTATTCGAAGAACCACCACAAGAAACAGTCTACGTCGACTTTGGCGGTGAAGAGCCTGAAGCAGACCTCACAGTGGATTCGGTAGACTCACCCGATGAAGTGTTCGAAGGTGAAGCGTTCGACGTGAACGTCTCAGTCGAAAACGTTGGCGACGATGTTGGCGAAGAGAATGTTGTAATCAGTAGCAACCAAGAACCAGCCATCGATGAGACAGAAGTTGAGCTTGAACCAGATGAATCCGTGGATATCAATACAACTCACCCAGCGGCAGATGAAGGTGAACTTACGATTGACGTGGAGATCGACGGTGACGTAGAAGCGACTGAAACACTCACAGTCGACGGTGCAGACGAGTTGCTAACACTCGAAGAAGTAGCAGTCAATGAATCAGTCACCGTTGACGATGATATTACCACAGAAGTCACACTCAACAATACAGCCGAAATCTCACAAGAGGCTTCAGTCGAAGTAACCGCTAACAACACTGACGACAAACTCATCGACGAAACCGTCGACGTCGACGCGAACGGGAACACCACCCTCGATAATACCACGACAGCTGAAACAGTCGAGACAATCGAGTATGTGTTTGAGGCTGTTGGCGAAGAAGAAACCCGAACAGTCAATGTTGAAGATATCGAATCAGCTATCCACCTACACACAACCGGTGAACACGAAGAGACAGAGCTTCACGTTGATATGGACGGCGACGTTGAGTACAAAGTCGAAGACTTAGAAGTTACCAACCGAGACGGTGACGAAATCTCACAGGATTTCGAAGCCGAAGAAGAATACGCCAACGAAACACGGAGTTACAACCTCGATAACGTTGAAATTGGTGAACGAATCAGCGTCGATATCGGTACCACCACCGAATACGGAGCAGAGTACAGCGAAGATATCCATATCAAAACCGAAGGCTGAAGAGTAGATAACCTCTTTCTCGTTTGTAACGTCTTAACACAACCCGGCGTGTCTTTTGTGTGAGAAACGTTTAAACGAGATAAACGACTATCCACAACTATGGTATTAGACAGAATTGAAGAGCAAGTCGATTATGAGGATTTGGATGGGTCGAGTAATGACCCGACAGAAATTAGAGAGATAGAAATCCCCGGTCGGCGGGATAACTATGCCAAGTCATACTATGACCTCTTGACGACTGTCGAGATCGGGACGGTATATACTGTCGACGAATACGAAGCCGAAGAGGAGGGTTCACCGACTGATTCAGTCGAAGGTATTGACGAAGAGATACGAGAAAGAAGCGACTATTCAGCGACTATCGCTATTGGCCCGACAGAAGATGGGGAGTCGACCGCTGTTTATGTCGTCGGCCACGAAGACGCAGAAGGGCCAATCCAAGCAATCGGTGGTGGAGACGGTGGAGCAGCGGGATCAGCAGCAATTGTCGAAGTCGAAGATTCGGATGGGGAAACAGTGAACGACGAAGACGGAGACGCTATGACGGCTCTACAATTCCCAGTGTACCAAGATAGCGACGAAGCCCCTACGGAACACCTCGAATTTGGGCAGGCAGTTGCCATCGAAGAAGATAATGATATCTACTTCAAAACCAGCTAACCAGTTTTTATCTGTATACAGACAAACGACGTCGACGGTTACGCTACCCATACGATGAAACACATGAGCACGGTTGTGAAACGTACATATGTGACGGTGTATAGCTGATGAAGAATCACACTACAGTAAAAGAAGGGATGTGAAACAATGCCTGAAACAGACGACATGAAATCATTAACCGGTGGGCAGTATAGCGAGATAGAAACAATACAGGTTTTCGCTCAACCTTTCCCAGACGGTGGTAATAGCGGGACGTATGATATCTCCGATATTGAATCAATGGGTGATGGGGAAGGATCGACAGTCCCGGCGGGTTTCTATACCGCAGAACGGTTTGAACTCGGAAGTCAATCAAGTAACTCTGAAGATCGGATGGAGATCGAAGACCTCGTTGTCCTTTGTGCAAGCGAAGAGATCGAGATTCACGATAACGTTGTAATCGACGGTCGTGGAAACGGGTCTGAAGGTGGCGAGCATACAAGTACCGAGTTGTCGCTAGACGGCGATGATAGAGGAGTGGACGTCGACCTACCTTCAAGAGACGATATCTATTCAGGAGGTAACCCACCGTGGGAGCAGCAAAACCGGGCTTCTGAACATCCAGTCCATGACGACCGTGTGATGGGCAACCCTCCGGATTGGTTAATTGATTCGGATATCGAAAGAGACACTGGTCGTGTTGGGATGTTTGGGGAAGGTGGGTGGTTCGACGGTACTGATTGGCTCGAACAACTGTACCTGTTAGTCCTTGCCGAAGAAGTCGTCGGTATCTCGCGAGAGTTCTCACTTCGCGGTGGTCGTGGTGGCCCCGGTGGAGTGATCGAAGATGACATCGATCTCACCGATATCGAAGGCCAAACAGGCGGAGACGGGGGTGCATCATTTGTCGTAATGGCACCGCGAATAACCATCACTCAGGAAGCGACTGTCGACCTTCGGGGCATCCGACCAACCGATAACGGAGAAGATAATGGAGACGTTACCATCCCCGCAAATAGAGGTATGTCAGGTAACTTCGGGTTTGTGACCGGTGATACCGAACAATATGCAAGCAGTGTTGATGTGAGTACCAGCAACATCCACACACACGGTCGGGTATCAGGTGTCAAGATCGACACTGACGTATGAAGCGGTTGTTCAAGCAACGAACGGATAGATAACACTGTGGGTAACATTCAAACCTAAATCAATACTACAATAACATATGTCAGACCTACCACAATCAGTCAGACCGATTAGAGGAGAGCATGACGACCTATCGGGTGTTTTCGAAACACCATTCTTCGATGGGAGTGGAAGTCTCTCAACATCGGATGTGATCAACAATGCAGGGTATAGTTTCGGCAACGGTGAGTATCCATTCGATTCGGATTCGGATGTTGCGTGTGGGCTTGTTAAAGCGCGTGAGGTTACAATCGATGAAGACCTACCTGTAGGTGATATGCTCGCTATTTTCGCAACTGAATCGATTACCGTAGAAGGAGGTGTCGAGATCGATGGTGGCGGGATGTGCGAACATGACGACGGAGTGTACGGTGAAGGGGGTAAGTATGATTCAGACGAATGGATCACACATGCCTACCATCGTTGTACTTGCGAAGAAAAACTAATCGATGAGTTGGGTAGTGGAATCTCATTCGATGATTTGCTTGTTGGTGGTGGGAGTGTCGGTGAGGATAATGGTGGTGCAACACTCTTGCTCGCCGCCCCACGTGTAGAGTTGCAAGCTCCAATGTCAGTCGACGTAACTGGTGAAGGAGATGGTAATGACGGCCATTTCGGTGTGATTTACGAGGATCAGTTTGTGTTCGACGACGCTGTTGAAACGAATGGATCAGCTGTTGTTCGAACCGCCCAATCAGACGAAGTAACGTCATTATAATCAGACGACTGTTTTTTATCCAGAGCATATCAGAAGCGTAGCTATGCGTGTGTGGACAGGAGAAACGTTTTTACAAAGATGAAAGGTAGGTGTGTGTATGAATCAAAAAAGGCGGTTGGGCGGTGGGGATGGGCTATCTCACAGACATACACATAGTCAAAAAGAACTCATAACAGACGGTGGTGTTGAGGTAGTCACAACAGAGGTGGGAGATGTACAACCACGTTTGGAGGTGGATGAGGGCGATATTCTTAGAGAACTCAACACCGAAGAGAAGGTTATCTACAGCTACCGAGACGGTGAGACACATATCACGGTCGATGTTCAGATAGAATCGAATAGCGACGCCAGCAGCGGGTTTGAGAGTGGGTTGAATACAGAGGTCGACGAAGCGTGTATCGTCTACAAAACCCCGTCAGAAATCGAACGCGTTGTCGAACAACAACACCTACCCACAATCCCCGAGAATTGGAAGCGTGCTCCTGTTTTCGACCACCCAGATGAAGGTGGCCCTACAAAACAAATCTACTTCATCGAAGAAACCGAAGTGTGGACTCTTATTCAACATCCACGACCCGAACTTGCCGAATATATGTATACCGTGCGTTCGGTCGGTAATGCTATCACACCGAACCCGAACGATGTGGAACAATCAAACCCGAGTGAGTACAACATCACCGAAGAAGGTTTACACGCAGATTATTACATCCGTGCATTGTTAGGTGCCGGGTGTACGGTCACACGTGCCGTCGACTACTATTTCATCCAGATAAAAGGTATGAACAACGCAGAATGGCGAAACGCTGAACGTAACGCGACAATGGGTGCTGTAAGTTCGAGCCTCAGTGAAGCGCGGAGTGTCTTACGGTTGAATCCAGAGAAACTTTCCTAAAAGGCGTTATCGGTGTTGAAACACGACCTACCAACCGCAATACCGTGGGGGTAGAAACCAAACCAAATGCAGATTATACTACGAACTGAATTTTCGCCTCAACATCTTCAATCCCACGTCGGATCGACGGCGAAGTTGTCCCAGCGACGTCGACAATCGCGTCTTGTTTGATATCCGAATTTTTGTGTTTACACGCTACCCACATGGCGCGGGCAGCAGTGACTGTTGGAGAGCCACCACCAATCTCTTGTTCTTCATCGACAAGATCGATAGCGAGTTCTTTCACATCATCATCCATACCCACTTCAGCAGCATACCGCTCAACAAACACCTCAACTGGTGCCGGAGTAGTGAGTGTCCCTCGGTGTGAATCCAATTTCAACTTCCAATCACTGATTTTGCTTTTATCTACATGCTCGTTCCATGTCTGATCGCGGATGAGCGTGGCGATTTCATCAATACGAATGGGTACATCATTTTTCCGAAGCTCAATGACGATAGCCGCACCTAGGATACCCAGATACTGTCTATCTCTTCGGCGTTTGTCTAGCTGTGAGAGGAAATCATCGAGTAATTCATTCGCTGGTGGAATGATGTCGGTGATACTCACATCACAACAAGGCGTGGTGTATAGTAAATCCTCTAACGCGGTGTAGACCCGCTCGCTATCTGCCGTGAGGTCGACGGCCTGTTCAGCCGAGATGTCGTGTTTCGTGAAGTCGTATTGTGGCATTGTTACTTAATTCTAATCTCTATATGGATTTAAAAGTTTTCTCACCGATCTCTCGAAGGCGATACAGGGGCGATATACTCACTCTTGATTTTATCATCTTCCCGCCATTGATAATAGAAGTAATCGTTCCCATCGATGTTTTTCGTTGTGATACAAGCCTTTGCGGGGGCGTCAACTTCCGATTTC
>LKMJ01007825.1_pt1 | contig 10059 bp, 9 predicted proteins | sample 643391 | NCBI WGS metagenome assembly LKMJ01 (sample SAMN04112250, study PRJNA286221) | soda lake metagenome | biome: soda lake; feature: Kulunda Steppe; material: water; isolation source: sample PL-Br10 brine of Picturesque Lake | place: Russia: Kulunda steppe | collected 2010-07
CCGCCGACCGCACCGGAGAGAACGAACGCGAAGATCTTGAACTTCGCCGGATTGAGCCCCGACGCTCGCACGGCGTTTTCGTCCTCACGAATCGCAGTGAACACGCTTCCTGCGGACGACCGCGTCACCCCGTAGCAGATGCCGAGGATTATCAACAGCGTGATGAACGCGACGTAGTACGTCCCCAGCGCCGCCACCATGAACGAGTCGGTCGTGATGATCGCGTCGCTGCCCAGACCGACTATCTGTGGCGGCTGTTCGGTCAGCCCGCTCGTCCCCCCGAGGCCATCGGGGGCAACGATTGACGGGCTGTTGAACAGAATGAACGACTGAAGCAGCAGCAACGGGGCGATCAGCGTCACGAGAGAGAGGTACGGTCCATCGAGCCGAAGCGCCGGCACACCGATGAGAACCCCACCGATCGCGGCGACCACCGTCGCAAGGAGAATCCCCAAGAACGGATGGAGGCCGTGTTGGCTCGTCAACACGGCCGTTCCGTAGCCACCAATGGCGAAGAAGAACGCGTGCCCGAAGCTGAGCTGTCCCGTGTAACCGGAGACGACGTCCCAGCTGATGGCGAACATCATCAAGAACAACACGAACGTGAACGCGTCGAGTTCGAGCGGGGTCAATACGGTCGGAACCAGCGCGAGCGCGACGAGCCCGTAGATGCCCAGGCGGTGTCGGAGCGCGAGCTCGCTGAACTGTAGTTTCTCTCTGACGGCCTGTCGACGGCGACGCACGACGTCACCGTCGAACGGCGTTCTGGTCGCCATTACGACGTCGACCCCCTTCCGAACAGCCCTTCGGGTTTCACGAGCAAGAACACCAGTAGCAGTACGAGCGACGCGATGCCGGCGAGCTGCGAGTTGACGAACGTCACGGTGAACGTCTCGAAAAAGCCAATGATGTACGCACCGACGACGCTGCCTTTGATCGAGCCGAGGCCGCCGAGAATGACGATGGCGAAAGAGAGCACGAGCGGCGCCGGCGGTTCGATCGACATGAGCCAGCTGCCACCGCCGAGGCTCCCGGCCAGCAGGACGCCGGCGTAGCCGGCGAACGCGCCTGCCAGCACCCACGTAATCAGGTTGATTCGCTCCGATTTGATGCCGACGAGCGACGCTCCTTTATCACTCATACTGACGGCGAGTATCGCCCGGCCGGTTCGGGTGTAGTTGACGAACCAAAACAGCGCGCCGATGAGTATCCACGACGTGACGAAAATGAACACGTTGTTGAGGAAGTCGCTCGCGCCGACCACTGGCGAAACGGGGATCTCCAGCGGGTCGACACCCAGCACGTTGTTCGTGAATATCCGCAGCGCGTGGATAATGAAAAACCCGATGACGAGCGTCAAAATCAGCACCGTCACCGGTCGTTTCCGCACGTAGCGGATGACACCGAGATACGTCGCTCCACCGACGGCGGCGCCGGCGAGCGTACCGACGACGAGCCCGACGCCGATGGGCAGGTCTAATCCCGAACTGCTCGACATCACGAACGCGCCGAACGCGCCCACGGTGATGAACGCGCCGTGCGCGAAGTTCAACACGCCCCCGACGCCGAAGATCAGCGTAAAGCCGATGGCGATGACGGCGTACAGCGCGCTGATGAACGTCGCTGCGAGGATCGCGTTAAGCAGTGTCGACATCGTCACCTCCCATCCACTCGGGTCGCTGGTACGGTGCGGTCTGGTTCTGCTCGGGCGCGAACGCGTGCATCGTTCCGTAGTCGGGGTCGTTGTCCTCGTCCATCTGCCACTGCTGGAACACGGGGATACCGGTCTCCTCTACCGAGGTGAACTGCGGTTCGTGAGCGAAGTCCGCGTCCGGCGGCGTGAACTGGAACTCATCGAGGATCGTCCCGTCGGTGAACGTCATCTCCTCCATGTACGGAATTATCGTCTCGCTGTCCGGCATCTCTTCGAGGCCTTCCTCTTCGATGGTCTCCTTGACCGCCTGCGCGAACAGGTTGATACCGTCGAACGTCAGCGGCCCGGTGTAAATCGGTACGCTGTCCCACTCGTCGATGTAGTCTTGGACGAACTCCTGTGTCCGCGGCGTGTTCTCGGTCTGTGGCGTCATGGCGTTCATCGTCCACACCCACTCGACGTTGCCGTCGGTTGACTCCCAGAACTCGTACGCTTGACTCGGCACGTGAATGCCGCCGAACTCGAAGTCGCGCTCCTGGTTCGCCCACTGATTGACCGCGGTCGTCCCACCGAGTGCCATTCCGATGACGGCGAGGTCGCAGTCTTCGCTTTCTATTTCGTCGTAGATCGGTGCCCAGTTACTGACGCCACCGGGTCGCTCTTCGTAGGCGACGTCCATGACCGAATCGAGCTGCTCTTGCAGGCGCTCCGCGTACGGGTCGAACTCCCCGAGGTTCTCGGTCAGCAGCGCCGCCCGCTCCCAGCCGAGGTCTGTTTTGTTGTTCTCGACGAACTCGAGCATCGCGTCCGCGAGGTCGAGCAAGTGAATCGGACCGGCGCGAAAGTGGTATTTGAACTGTTCGTAGCCGGTTTCGTCGTCGGTGTCGCCGAGCGAATCGCTCTGTGACACCAGCTGGCCGGCGACCGGCGCGGCCGACCCGGTCGTGATGTGAATCCGCCTTTGGTTGGCGATCGATGGCATCGTCTGCAACAATCCGGAGCCGAGGAAGATGCCCACAGTGATGTCGACGTCCTCTTCGACCGTGAGTCGCTGATGCTCGGATTCCGCGGTTCCGGGGGAGGTTTCGGTGTCACCCAAGATCACGTTGACCGATGCGCCGAGGACCCCGCCGTTCTCGTTGAGCTGGTCGGCTGCAATGCGCGCGGCGTTCCACATGGACTCTCCGAGCGGGAGGTTCATCGGCGCGAGAACGCCGATGTCGATCGTCTCACCGGAAAGCACGGCGTCTTCGTCGCCGTTATCGGGCCCCACGACCTCCTCTTCGTCGTCGTCTCGGTTCCGAACGTTCGCGGCATCGACCGGGTTCTCCGGTGATTGACAGCCAGCCAACCCGACTGTTGCCGCGCTAGCGCCACCGTATTTCAACACTGAACGGCGGTTAAAACGACCGCTGTCGGCGTCTCGCTGTTCGTTTTTCGGTACGTCTGCCATACTGTCCTTTACTCTCTAACATCTACAAATGGGTGTTCTGGTGGTGTTGTCCGGGTTTTTAAGACAGCCGACTATCAGCGTCCGTCGCACAGACACCGTTCGGGTGGCACACGCGGCGCGTGGGGCCGGTTACCCCAGCGCTGAGATCGGTCGCTGAAAAACGTGCGCTTCGACGGTCGAGTGCCCTGGTAGTCGTTCGTGATGGTTCGGCTTTCAGGCCCGCAAGCGGGCGATAGCGACACCGCTTACGAGGGCGACGAACGCGGCGAGGGCACCGAACCCGGCCCCGTCACCGACCGTTGGCGTCTCCAGAGTGCTTTCGGTGTCATCCGCACCGGCGGCGTCATCGTTTCCGTTTGCCCGTTCTTCGCTCGCTGCCGAGTCGTCCGATTGCGGTTCCTCGGTCGGCGTCGGTTCGTTCTCCGGTTCCTCGGTCGGTGTCGGTTCGTTCTCCGGTTCCTCGGTCGGCGTCGGTTCGCTCTCCGGTTCCTCGGTCGGCGTCGGTTCGTTCTCCGGTTCCTCGGTCGGCGTCGGTGTCGGCTCTGCCCCGCCGTCGTTGCCCGCTTCGCTCTCCTCTTGGGCCGGCGACGGGCCGAGACGGTCTTCGGCGGTCTCCTCGTCGTGACAGCCGTCACAGACCGGGAAGTAGTGTGAGGTCAACTCGACTTCCTTGAACTCTCCGTCGTGGGTCGTCCCGTTGAGGAAGCCGTCTATCTGGTACCAGCCTTCCTCTTCGGGCATCGTGTAACAGCTGGTCTGGACGGCGACTATTGCGTCTTCGACGTTAATCTCCGGTGGGTCACCGCCGATGTCCTCCTCGTCGTAGAACTCGACTATCAGTTCGTCCTCTGTGAACTGTGAGTCGAGGCGGTGCTGGACGAGGTCGTCGTCCGTCTGCGTTCCGTCGTTGTTGTTACCGCGGTCGATACCGAACGCTTCGGTGTCGTCCGTGTCACACGCCGAGAAGTCGACCTCCTCGCTCGAAACGATGAGGAAATCGGCCTCGGCGAAGCCGTCGGCGCTTTCGAACACCCCTTCGAGTGCCGCGAAGTGTTGGATACTCGCTCCGCCGGGATTCTCGTCACCGGGGAGATGGTCGTCCTCGTTCGGCAACTCGACGGTGTAGTTTCCGGGCGAATCGTGGTCTGCGGTGGCCTGCTGCGTTCCGAGTGCGATCGCCCCCGCGCCGACGAACGCGACCGCAGCCACCGTCGAGAGCACGACAAGCGTCGCGAGAATAGTACTTGAAACCAGTTTACGATTTATCATCCGTTGCCCGAGTCGAACGGCTGGAGCGATAAAACGGTTTTCTTACGGCGCCACGCCGAGCCCCTCGACTCACGGGCTTGCGGACGCCGCTACTGTGAACACTTGAGACAACCAAAACGGGTGGCGGAACAGTATTCGGTGGGTAGCGAGACGAAAACTCACGAGTTCCGTCACAGGTAACCGACAAAAAGGTCGGGCGTACAACCCGTTTCGTCCCAAAAGGAGGTGCTCGTTCAGCGACGACGGTACGCGAGCAGTCCGCTCATCAACAGTGCGAGAATCGCGACGGCAGCACCGAACCCTGTTCCGTCACCGATGGTCGGCGTTTCGAGCGGTTCCTCGTCATCGCCCGCCTCGGCAGGCGGCTGTTCGGTCGCTTGTTCTTCGGTCGGTGTCGGGTCGTCAGCGGGTTCTTCGGTCGGTGTTGGGTCGTCAGCGGGTTCTTCGGTTGGCGTCGGCTCGTTCTCCGGTTCCTCGGTCGGCGTTGGTGTGGGCTCGCCTCCACCGTTGTCCTCCTCATCCGGCGGCGAACCGAGCTGCTCTCGCGCCTCAGCTTCGTTCTCACAGTCGCAAACGTAGACGTAGTTCGAGTTCAGCTCGAATCCGATTTCGTCGGCGTCATCCGAGGGCTCCTCATCGGGGCCGTTGTCGGCGACGGTGCCGTTCAAGAAGGCTTCGATGCGGTACCAGCCGGGCTCGTCAGTCATGGTGAGACACGGACCGCCGTTCGACCCCGCACCTTGGGCTGCAACGATCGCGTCTTCGGGGGCGAGGTACGGCGGTTCACGGTCACCGAAGGCGTCGAAATCGAAGAACTCGATAGTGATGCCGTCATCGCGGAAGTCGCTATCTCGCTGCTTCTGGACGAGGTCTTCATCGATCTGGGTTCCGGAGTTGTTGTTGCCGCGGTCGATACCGAATGCTGCCGTGTTCGCGGTCTCACACTCGCTGTAATCGATCCAGTCCTCGCCCTGGCTTATGGCATCGACGATGATCCAGTCGATCCAGACGCCGTCCTCGGCGCCGACGGCTTCGAACGCGTCCTCACCCTGTGCAAAATACTCGATGCTTCCGTTCGCCTCGTTCTGGTCTCCCGGTTGATGGTCCGTCTGAGCCGGGAGGTTTATCGTAAAGTTCGCTTCGTCAGAGAGGTCTTCCGCCTCGTCGCGTTGAACGCCGTCAGCGGCGGCAGGCGCGACCCCGCCGATACTCACGAAGACCGTAAAAAGCGACACTGTCAACAGCACCGCCATCAGCGTCGCGTTGATTTTCCTGGAGCGTTGCATGCTGGTCTGAAATACTAAACCGTTATGTTAAGACTGTTGCAGGAAATTCGTGGGTGTTTATAATGACAAGCCTTGGCGCACCGTTCGAGGCGACGTCGTCGCCGTTTCGAGCGATACCCCTCCACTGCAGTTAGTAACGCCTATACCTCGGGCTTTCATCACTCCACGTATGCAACGACGATGGGCGGCGATCTATATCGCCTTCTTCCTCGTCATGGCCGTCAGCGCCTACTCGGTGATGGCGGTCGCCGAGGAACCGGGGATTAACCTCGACGGCGAGGCGCTTTCAGACGGTGATACGCTCGAAATCGACGGCACGACGTACACGTTCAGCGTCGAAGACGGCGAGGGCTCGATCGCGTTTAACGAAACCGTCGAACAGACCGAGGCGTTCGCGAACAACTCCGTCATCGAGTATCGCGACGGCGAGTACAACGTGAGCATCGAACCCGCCGAGGAGCCCGAACAGTTCGACCTCGTCGAGGAGTTCGACGTCGAATCCATCCTCGCAAGCGACGAAAACGTCGAAAACGAGACCGTCACGCGCGAGGACGGCAACGAGTACGTCGTGTACCAGAACGGAACGACCCAACTCCTCGATGAGTACCTCCCCGACCCCGACCGCGAGACGTTCGGTGTCGGTGACACGCTCGAACACGACAACGTCACCAAGACCGTCGATGCCATCTCCTCCGACGAGGTGACCGTCGTCTGGGAAGAGGACGTCGAAAGCACGCTTGACATCGATGAGGGGAAGATCGTCACCCTCGGTGACACCGAGTACGTCCTGACGTATCTCGACGACGACACCGTGTTGGTGTCGACCGATCTCGACGGCTACGACGAGGCACAGGCGAACATCGACTACTTCGACGAGCGTCTGAGCGGGCTGCTGTACGTCATCATCTTCAGCCTCGGCTCCGGCGCGCTGCTGGCCGCGATGGCGTTCCTCCCACACCGCGGCTGACCGACCCGACCGCAACTGACTGATTCGGCGACGATTACTCCTCGTATCTTCTCGATCTTCGACACGTTGACGACGATGAACAGTGAAGTGCTCGCCGTCCGAACACCGAACGAGCTATGACCGCCACCGAGCGTCGGTTTTCGACCGGACTCCCGTTTCTCGACCGGAAGATCGGCGGCGGGTTCGTCCCCGGTGATCTCCTCGCGCTGACCGCGCCGCCGGCTTCGCAAGCCGAACTCCTCGTTGCACAGTTTCTCTCCGCACGGCGGACGACGTATCTCTCGACCGTCCGCGAGGCCGAAGAGGTCAGAGCGTGGGCTGACGCCACCACCACCGCCGAGGGGCTCACGGCGCAGACGACCACGCCCGAGGCGCTCCTCGACGACCCTGACGGCGCGCTCGACTCGCTTGCTCCCGAATCCTTTCTCGTCATCGACACCGTCGACGGGCTCGAAACGGCTTCGCGCGACCGCTATCTCGAGTTCACCACCCACCTCAAACGACGGCTCCGCGAGACCGACAGCGTCGGCGTTCTCCACGGCACCGACCAGCACGACAACCCGCCGCGCCGCGGACTCACGCTGAACCGAGCCGACACCGTCTGGCAACTCGAAGTGCTCGTCCTCTCCCGCGAGATAAAATCCAGACTGCTCATCACCAAATCGCGAAACGGGTGGGCGCTCACCGAGCCGATACCCCTGTTGCTCACCGACCGGGTTCAGGTCGACACCAGTCGGCGGATCTCGTGAGTTCAGCACTGGCGTAGGTGTAGAGCGATATCCCGTTGGAATCGCAGTACTCGGCTAGCTTCGTCGGAAATACATCGGATTCGGATAACTGCCCTTCGAACACGACGGAGACCTCGTTTTCCGGTAACCGCTCAACGACAACCGCGGTATCGGGGTCTTCGTGAGAGGTTTTTACGACCCTGTCTCCAGGTACAAGCGAATTTTCAGCAAGCGTCAGATTGGTGTGCTTGTAGGTGTACAGTTTGATGTCTTGATCGTCGCAGTACGAAGCGAATAGTGCGGGATGAATGTCTCGCCAGTCACCCGGCCCGGCATCCAGCGAGCTGGGGAACGCGACTTTGACAGCCTCACCGTCGATTTCTGTGCCGTACGCACCTGTGTTTTTCTCGGGAGGTAACGCGTCGACGACGACCGCAACCGACGCATCGGAGTCGTCAGCTCGGATGACACGATCTCCGGGGCCGAACGGGTTCGTCGGCTTCTGATTCATATGGGCGGTGTTCGGACCGAGATCCATGAGTTCGTTCATCGGTCGAGCTGCGAGGTGATCGAGCTTTTCGGGTTCCTCGCCGGAGAACTCTTCTTGAGCAGTCACCTTCGAGTGGAGCGTTTCGAGCCGTTCCCAACCGAGTAAAATCAGACCGTCCTCATTGTCTCGGTGCCACACCATCACCACGATATCGTCATCTGGGTCGTTGTCCAGTAGCGATTTAGGAAGGAAAGCCGAAACGTCGCGGGATGTTTTCACGTCGACTTTGTAGCCGAACACTTCAAAATCGTGGCCGGAGAAGCTTTCTGGGTTGCAGTATCGTAGTGCTTCCTCGTTTTCCCAGTGCCACATCTCGACCGGGAGGTATTCGCGACAGAACTGCTCAAAAGCGAGCTCACCGAGATTACCGATCCGTTTGGTGTGGAGGTCGTCAGCACCTTGTTTGACGGCTTGGTGATGAGCGCGTTTGTGGTCTACTTCATCAGGGGTGTAGCGGTACATCAGTTGACACTCTCTCGGTGTGATGTTGAACTTTTGGCATAAATCGAGGCGACCATCCTTCACACGGAGAGCGTGGCACCTGTTCAACGCGTGGTGGGGGGTTTATTGAGACATGGAGAAAGCGTTCCAGTTCACGAGTGACGCGAGTCACGCTCTCGAAGCAACGCTCAAAGCATTAATCGACGTAGGCAGTGAGCTCCAGTGACGGCTCCGGAAACCGAAGGTTTCTGAACGAGCACGGCGGGCTTCTCACCCGAGGCCAGACCTCGCTTCGCTCGGTCTTCCGTGGTTCGAATCCCGGTGTCGTCACTGCTCACTGTCGTTCGCAGATGACGAGCACGGTGGGATTCGAACCCACGACCATCGGATTAGAAGTCCGACGCTCTGTCCTAGCTGAGCTACGTGCCCTACCGGTGATACTAACGCCCGCCTCAAAAGTCGTGCGAATCGCTGCACACGACTGTTCAGCCGTCGAACCGGTACAGCGACAACACGAACGGGAGCCGGTGAAGCATCCATATCGCGACCGGCAGCCCGATAATCGTCACGGCGAACAGGTTCGCGACGTTCGCCCAGACGAAACTCGCCCACCAGCCGATGAACACGAACCAGACGAGCCGAATCAGGAGATTTCGCTGTCCACGGGCCGATTCGGGGTCGACGGTCGATTCCGGCGTTTTCAGCGTGAGCGCCGTCGGCACGAGGTTGATGAGCTTCACCGAGATCGGCAGCAGTATCACGGTGAGCCCGAGCAGCCACGCGACGTTGACGAGCACGGGTGTGAGCCACCAGCCGATAAAAACGAACCACAGCACGCGGGTGAAAAGCGAGCGGTCGGTCATACGCAATCGTCGCCCGCCGGTGCGTATGAGGCTGCTGGCCAAACGACGGCGGGTCGTGGTTTCGCTTCGTGTCGGTTCACAGCGCTTAAGCACGCGCTCGGACTATCGATTGGCGAATGCGAGTTATCGGAACCGTCGGACTGGCCGGCAGCGGGAAGGGCGAGTTCGCGAACGTCGCCCGCGAGGCGGATCTCCCGGTCGTGACGATGGGTAACGTCATCCGTGCGGCGTGTCGCGACCGGGGGCTCGACCCCGCAGAACACCACGGCCGCGTGGCGACGGCACTTCGCGAGGAGAACGGCCCGGCAGCTATCGCCGAGGCGTCGTTGCCGCATCTCGAAGCGGCCCTCGAAGAAAGCGACACGGTCGTCGTCGACGGCATCCGTTCGGCAGTAGAGGTCGACACGTTCGAACGGCGGTTCGACGAGGCGTTCACGCTCGTCAGTATCGAAGCGCCGTTCGAGACGCGCGCCGAGCGCGTCGAGGAACGCGGCCGCGACACGAGCGACGGCGATGGGGAGGCGCTCGAAGCACGCGACGAACGCGAACTCGGCTTCGGGCTCGGCGAGGCGATGGAGCGCGCCGACGTTCGCATCGAGAACACCGGAACGTTGGAAGCGTTTCGCGCCCGCGTCGAGGAGGTGCTCGAATGATTTACAGCGTCGACGTACAGATCACGGCTCCAGTCAATCCGACGGAGGTGACAGACCGAGTCGTCGACGCGATACACAACCTCTTTCCCGAAGCCGAGATCGAATCACACCCTGGCGAGTTGCTCGCGACGTGCCACACCGTCGACCGCTTTTCGGAGCTGCTACACGAGCAAGCGATCCTCGACACCGCCAGAG
>LKMJ01007826.1_pt1 | contig 10058 bp, 17 predicted proteins | sample 643391 | NCBI WGS metagenome assembly LKMJ01 (sample SAMN04112250, study PRJNA286221) | soda lake metagenome | biome: soda lake; feature: Kulunda Steppe; material: water; isolation source: sample PL-Br10 brine of Picturesque Lake | place: Russia: Kulunda steppe | collected 2010-07
GCTAAGAGACTTTATTAGCCAGGCAGACACCAAAGGCCTAGCCTTGTATGTGCATGAGTGCCTTGAATGCTGTGCCTAGACCTTAGAACACTACCTATCTTGCTTTTATTGGTCTCGGTTGCAGGCCCGTTTGGCTTCAGCTAAGCTGCCCTCATTTGGCAGATACAGCTATGTAACCTAACCTAACCTAACCTTGACTGAAGGCCTTTTTCTTGTAACCCTTGTATGGAGGGAGCTGGATGGTGCAGATCCTAGGACACACACTTTAGTTTGAGCGCTTTAGTTTTGGTTTAGAGTTGCAGGCCTTTTAGGCTTCAGCTAAGCTGCCCTCGTTCGGCGGATACAGCTAAGTAACCTAACCTAACCTAGGACACACACTCAAAAGCTGGCGAGCTAATCATGCATGGATGGCCTTGCCTCTCAATCCAAGCAATTCATGGGGCCCATCTAAGGTACCTTAGCATCTGGAGCTGGAACTATTTAGACATGTGCTTTAGAACATTTCCATTTGCATGCTCAACCTTTGAGAGATACTGTGTGCTTACAGTCATGATTTCCTGTTAGCCAGCTTGGCAGGGTTTGTTTACCTAGGGCTCCTTGGCATACTTCGCTAATTGTTCTTATAGACTTTTCATGGTGTCATAGTGCATTTTGGCTACATTGAGGCCTGGGATGAGAAACTCTTAAGCAAACAAACAAATCATTCCTTTCTGAGATTTTTTGATGGGCTCGCAGTGTACAGCAAGTCCAGCAGCCAACTCGTAATATATTTCTTCACTCTTCAAGCTGGTCCAACTCAACCTAACAAATTGTGACTGTCTTGCTGACAACCACAGCCATTAGAGCAGCTCTCATTCTAAGATAATTCCGCAGCCTGTTCCATACTGATGAATGCAAGTCATGTCAGGAAATGGGAAAAACTGGGAAAACAGGAGATGAGGTTTACAACATAGAAGGGATAATGCGCGAAGCATCAATAGAGATGATGGGAGAATCATAACGAAATGGGAACTGATGTCACTGCTTGCACAGCAGGTCATTGCTAACATGGTCTACTGCGCGACATCCATCATTCAGCCAAGAAATATAAGCCAAGGACCCAACCCAGAATTGGAAAGAGTACTCTTGACTGGGCTTGAGACAGCACAGATGGATGTTCCGTATCTATCCTACATCCTACATCAGGGAGGAAGGGGGGGAAGGAGAGATCCGATTCACATCAGATCCAGAAGGCTTATGCAGCCCACCTCTGGGCGCAAATCTCTGCAAGGTCCACCACGCGCTGGCTGTATCCCCACTCGTTATCGTACCTACAAAACCAAGTAACATTGCAAGTCACACTTGGATGTAAAACAGCCAATCCTTCAGGTGTGACAAACACAACAGTTGAGATACCTGGCTTTCACACTTAACAATTTTTCCATTTATATGAAAGTTGGATTGAAGCAACACTTACCATGCAACAACCTTCACCATGTCATCACCCATGACCATGGTCAGGGCAGAGTCAATGGCAGTGCTCTGGTCCATGCCCTTGAAGTCAGCTGACACCAGGGGCTCATCAGCCACAGAAAGCGTGTTCTTCATGGGGCCAGCAGCAGCCTCGCGGAAGGCATTGTTCACCTCCTCAGCAAAAGTCTTCTTCTCAACCTACGCATATTTGGGTATGTTTAATGTTTTAGTGTTTTGTATACCACATTCCCTCACAACCATAACCAGGCAAAGCTATGAAGACATTTACATTTACTGACACAACAACAACCAGCAACAAAGAAGAGGTCCACTTAGGCCTAACTAAACTGCGCACCTGAACGACCAGATCCACAATGGAGACGTTGGGGGTGGGCACACGCAGAGCCACACCGTTCAGCTTGCCCTTCAGGTCCGGCAGCACCAGGGCCACGGCCTTGGCCGCACCAGTGGTGGTGGGCACAATGTTCAGGGCAGCAGCGCGAGCGCGACGCAGGTCGCGGTGAGAAGCGTCCAGCAGGCGCTGGTCACCAGTGTAGGAGTGGGTGGTGGTCATGGTACCCTTGACAATGCCAAACTTCTCATGCAGCACCTGTTGTTGTGCAAGATAGGTGGGGGGCAAGGCATGGATTCACCCAAATGGGGAAAGGGGGCTATGGGCACCTAGAAGCACAAGCTTCCAGACCAACAAGGGGCTGGTGAAGAGAAAATAGGGAAGGCAATGTAAAGCACGGAATATGCATCTATTAGCCAACCTGAAGGAACAAGGATGCACTGGGCAAGTGAGACAGAACAGACACCAAGCCACATTGCCCTTAACCCCGGTGACAACTGCTGCACCTTGACGAAGGGGGCCAGACAGTTGGTGGTGCAGGAGGCGTTGGAGATGATGGGGTACTCGTGCTTGTAGCCATCGCAGTTCACGCCGACCACAAAGGTGGGGATGTCAGAGCCCTTGGCGGGGGCAGTGATCAACACCTTCTTGGCACCAGCCTGTACGAGAGAAACGAAAGAAAGGGGCCAGTCGGATAGAGCAAGCGGAGCTAGGAGGAAAATATTAAGGGCGCAACAAGCAACTCGAATTCAACATGTCACTGGGAACTGTGCACCTGTGCTGCAAATGGGCTTGCTTTGGGAACACCCAATTACGTGGGCAGTCACGGTGGCGAAAGAGGAGAGTGCAAGCTGGGGAACGCTGTGGCGGACGCGTGCACAACCGCCGGCAAATAACCCTGGCTGCTGGATGACGGACACCCTGGCCCCTAGTGCCCACTCGCCTGGATGTGCTTGCCAGCGCCGGGGGTATCGATGAACACACCAGTGCCCTCGATGACCAGGTCGATGTCCATGGCCTTCCAGGGCAGCTGGGTGGGGTCGCGGCTGGACACCACAGCGATGTTCTTGCCGTTCACGGCGAGGGTCTTGTCATCCACGGCCTTCACCTCGGCGTCGAACTTGCCCAGGGTGGTGTCGTACTTCAGCAGGTGAGCGGCCTGCTTGACACCTCCAGAGTCGTTCACGCACACGACCTCCAGCAGGGAATCCTTCCTGCCCTCCCAGCAGCGCAGGAAGTTGCGGCCAATGCGGCCGAAGCCGTTGATGGCGACGCGCAGCTTCTTCTGTGCCACGACCTCCATCTTCACGGCAGCCTGCGGGCAGGGGGCAGTGGGGAGTGTGTGAGAGCAGGTGATGGGCTGTGTGATTGATGGCGCAGGTGACTGCAGCAGCAGAAGGCTCCTGGCTCCGCCCAAGCAGCGACGTGCACCACGCTGATGCAAATACAGCGGGCGAGCGAGGGCGAGCAGGCGGGCAGGAGCGTGCGCAAGGGGTGACAGGGGGAATCCCGGGCGGGAAGGTTCTCACTTCACACCAGGAGCTCGCTATGTCATGCATCAGGCCCCCATCACGGCTGCGGCGTCCAGCAACTCACCCGGGGCTGCACGCGCTGCACGTTCTTCAGGCCGGCCATGTTGCCGGTGAAGGCGGACTGCGTGAAAGAGAGGAGGCAGGGGAGATGGTGATGAGGGTGCTGCGAGGTGTGACTAGGGCAGGCCACGACCGGTGCACAGGCGCGCATAAATGTACGGGTGCGGACTGCTGAAGAGGCTGATGGCTGGGGGGCGGGGGCCACGGCATGCGGGAGCCGGGCCAGGCCAGGCCAAGGATAAGGTGTGAGCGCGTGCACGCATGCAAGCCAGGGCTGGGCCTAATGCGCGGCAAAGCACACACCTTTTGGATGGAAGTCGCCATTTTTGCGCTGGCTAGGCTAATTAAAGTGGAGACTAATCGCGCAGTCGAGCCACTTGAATCGCAATCAACCACCCCAACTAACCATGAAAATGAGATACTTGAGAGAGAAGAGAGAGAAAGAGAGATAGAGGATAAGTCCGCTTACAGCGACTTTAAGGTTGAATGATGCAGGTCCGATCGAACGGGAAATGTCCGGGGAACCTTTTGATCCATCAAGTGACATCCACGCTGGCTGCCACTGCCCACGTAGAAAGAAGACCAATCGAGCAGAGAAACCATGCATGCATGCATGCATTGTACGTGCATGCAGGCACTTTGGGAACAAGCAGGCCTTGCCTGAACAAGAGCACCTTGCATAGTGCACAGAAGTGCTTGTGCTCTGCAACAGCGGCTCATTAGAACTGGCATTGCTGTGAGGACGCTGCACAGGAGGTAAACCTTTCTAAGAGCTGGTTGGGCTTTTCAGTGCGGGTCATCTGAGGTCAGTCTGGAGACCCCAGCGATCTAAGCGATTGCTTTTGGCTATGGCTGCTGAGCCTGCTAATTGCCTTAATCATCTTAGCTTGCTAATCATCTTAGCTTGCTGAGCCTGCTAATTGCCTTAATCATCTTAGCTTGCATACGTCTACCGCCAGGCCAGGGCCAGGCTGAGCTCAGCAGTCAACCTCTGCCAGGACAACATCCGCGCTGACACAAATGCGCATAAGCAAGCGCGCGCGCACACACACACACACACACACACGAACGCACGCGCACACATGTGTGAACACGCATGAGCACTTATGCGGACACACACATACGCACGTACACAAGTGAGCACGAGCACATGCACATACACTCATGCACACACATGCATACCCCCAACCTGGTGTCTGCTTGCGCATATCAATACACATGCACTACGTAGTAATCTCTATTAATAGGATCAGTAAGGCAAGAGTCAAACACTCCGTTTGATGCATGCTACACAGCCCTGATGACAAATTCAGCTAACCTTTTTTGTTGTCTGTTAGTTTGGAGCATGGCTTTAACACGAGGATTGTGCGAGGGTAACTTGTGTGAATCCAGCACATAGTATGAGTTTGCCATAGCTTGCAAATCGATCTGCCCATTTTTTGCAAAGTTTGGTGCTGGTTACATACACACATCAACGTCCATGAGAACAATGCATACAGCATCTGAAATTATCATGGACACTTCCCAACCCTATTCATCGTCTATGTCTGCAATCAAGGTCCCCCTTTTTTACTTTCAGTGCAAGCCCCTCATCTCTCTGTTGTAAGCCCCCTGTTTTTCTGTTGCAAGTACTAACAGCTTCGGAAAAGCCTGAAACACTGAAACAAATTAATCAGCTTAACTTTGTTCACATACACGACCATACAAAGACGCATACACGACTGCACAAAGCAAGGCAGAGACCTACACAACTAGTACCTCAGTTGTACTAGCCAAATGCAAAGATGAAAACCTGACTTGCAAGGGTAAGTAAGGGCGAGGTCAGGAAGAAGAAAAGTTTACTGGGAAAACAAACATGCATGCACACGGCAAGGGCAGCTGCAGCTGTTCTCAGTGGGCCCCGACAAAAAAGGGTGCAGCTGTATGTGAATGTGTGTTTGTGTGTGTGTGTGTGTGTGTGTGACTGCGTGTGACTCTGTGTGTGACTGTGTGTGTATGTGTGTGTGCGCACGTGCACGTGCACGCATGCATTACCAGGTACAAACACGCATGAGGGCAGCGGGTGGTTCATGAGAGCCTTGGTGGGAGCTGAAAAAGCGGAATCAGAGGCCACAAAACAGCTGACGCCGAGCAGCTGCTGTGTTGTGCTAGAACAGGAGGAACCTGACGGGTACATAGCTCACAGGTCAATACTTGGGCGCTTCTGCATGTGCCTGTGCCCCACGCGCATCTGATCCCTTCAGATCGTGTAGGCGCCCCAGTCCAGGGCTCAGCTGGGCGGCCTGGCGCACAAGCCCCTCTTCTGTATTGCCGGTTGCCATGGTTGCCGGCGCCTCCCTCGTGTGCTTCTCAGGCGCCTGGAGCTGCCGGGGTCGGTTGGGCAATGCTTGGAGGGAAGGGACGTGGGGCGCCCCAGCGAGCTCGGCTGGGGAGGGGACCTCTCGGCCCTTCAGCCTGGGCCTTTGCTGCAGGCTTGGCACGGGCACGGTGTAGGTTTGTGGCTGTTCCAGCAGTGGTGGCTGCTGCTGGTGCGGTGGCGGCGGTTGCATTAGCTGCTCTGTTAGGAGCGTGGCGTGCTCATCATCCACGGCTGGGATGATGACAGGCTCCCATTGTATGGGCTGTTGCTGTTGCTTCAATTGCCGCGACTGCTGTAATTTCTGGCGCTGCTCGTGAGCATCATAAGTGATGGAGCTTGCAAGCCAGGCCTGTGTTTGAGAGTGTTGTTGCTCCTGCCCCTGCTTGTACGGTGTGAAGCCTGGTTTTTGAAATGAGCCTCCTGTATCAATGGATAGACACATTAGACAATTATTTGAGTGCAAGGCTCACAGGGTGATGGGATGCACCTGCCCCAATGAATGAGCTGGACAGCTGAGGTTAGCTCGACATAAGGCAGCGCAAGCATGTCATGAAGCATAGCCGCCAGAAATTCTGAAGCAAGCAGCAAGCAGTGCAGCATGAAGAAAAGTTTGCCAATCAATAAGGCATCACCTTGTGTCTTGCCCACCTTGCACATAGACTTCCTCAGGGTGGCTGCTGCCAGCTACGCCCGTGTCTGTGATTGTCCCCAAGTCCACAGCAACCTCGCTTCCAGCATTCCCCTGCATCATAGGATTTCAAATACACATTTCAGGGGATGAGTTGATTGATAAAAGCCCTTGGCACAAAAGCCACCATCACTTTTCCTCCAAGGAATTGCAGCACCAGCAGGCTTGCTATTTTCATGTTCCAAACAATTTTTAAGTGTAAGCTTCACAACAGTACCAAGTGCAGTGTGCAGTTTAGGGACACAACGGTTATGTCTGTAGACGCTTCATTTTGCAAGTCTGCTCTTTCATTAATGCAACTTGCACTGCACCTATGTCAAATATTGTCAATGAGCAAGGGGTACAGTGAGCATCCGTGGCAGGGCAAGTGGCAGGAGGGCAGGAAAATAGCAAGTGTTTTCAATAGATTTGGCCACTGGCATCCTTAACGCCACATACAGCGCTGCGCACTTCTATGCACACGCCTGCCTACCCACCTCGCCTCCAGCACCACTGTACGCAGCACTCAAGCTGCTCCATCCCCCGCCCTCTGCGTGTCTCATCCCCCGCGGCACTTGATCAGGCAAGGAGTACAAAGGGGCTTCATTCAGGCCCCTGCCCAGCCCCACCCCACCCCACTGGGCCTCAACTGGAGTGGCGGCCTCCATGCCCAGAACTGCACCCTTTCCCCCACCCTCCCGGGTTGCTGTGAAGTTGACATTGGGGCGAGCCTCTGTTGCGCTCCCACTCTCTGTGCCAACTGCACGCTGCATCTCGCCCTGCCGCACGGCGCCCACACCTGCGGTGTGTGCAGGGCCACAGGCGGTGTGAGTGAGCTGCTGTCCGTGCATACTTCCATCCGCGCCTGATGCGCAGGGAGTCTGGCAGACTGGATGGTGTAGCATTGCAGCGCACAGTCAGGCATTCACGTGTATGCACCTTCACTTGTTTTGTGCTCAAGCTATGCTCCTTGGAAGACTGTGATCTGCTGCAGATGTTGTGCCTATGCTCCCTGGACTGCCTTGGCAGCATGAATCTATCCTCCTTGTCAAGGCCAGCACATGATCGCACTCCATTCAATTGATCTGATACCACCACAGCCCATAGGGTCCTGCCCATCTGTTAAGCAGGTCGCTCACATGTGACTCATCCCCCCATCCAGACACAGGGAATGCAGTATTGATGCCCTGCGGGACAGTACGGGCGCCTCGCAGGACCACACTGGAGCCAATCGCTGACCACTCAAGCCGCCATGAGGCAATGGACAACAGCGAAAATGCCATAAGGCTGCTGCATGCTTGCAGGGCAAGTAGAACACGGGAGCACGCCAGGAAGGAGGGCTGGGGGCTGCCCTAGCAAGCTCTGGACTGCGCAAAGCATCTGGAGTGCATGTTGCATTGCCCTGTCCACTCGCTACCTGGGGTTGCCGTACTGGTAGGCTTCATGCCGGGAGTGGGCAGCTGCTGCTGCGCCTGCTGCGCCCCAGCGTGCGCGTTAGCTCGACTGCCCTCCTCACCGCCGCCATCCCCCTGGTGCCCTTCAGCTCCTGGCAGCCTGCCTGCATGCACGTCCCCCCTCGCGCTCACAGAACCCCTGGGGCGATCATGTGCCCCCGCACCCGCCACATCCCACGTGCCATGCGCTGTGGCGGCGTTAGCACGCGGGCCGCCCCCGAAAGCAGGCGCGCCCGCATTTGCAGGGTCTGCGGCTGAGGGCAGCCAAGGCTCAGCCAGGCCCTGCGCAAACACCCCAACCAGTCTGCTCCAGCATGAGTGCCCAGGCATGCATGCACCCGCGAGCTTGAATGCGTGTGTGGTGTGGAGGGTAGGGGAAGGGGCTGGGGGCAAACTGAGCCGTGGACTCCGGGGTATTCTGAGCCTGGCAAACAAGCTGCGGGCTTGGCATGGTGGGCACTGCCTTTCCAACCTACTGCCTGTGCAATACTTGCAATACGTCGCGAGATTTGTGGGAATGAAGGCAGTCCTTTATCCTGAGGTCTTGAGCGGCAAGCTTTAGACAAAGGATCTGATTGTCATGTCCCTAGTATCCTAGTGCTGCAGGAGGCATGCTTTTGTGTGCAGGACACGGGAGCACAGAAAAGGCTTCAGCGGCTGTGGATGTGCCTGTCCTTGACTATCAGGGAGCACGGCTGCCTATCTCCCCTCCAGCATGCCTACAAGCCCAGGCACAACCCAAGGGGTGCTGCTACACAACCCAGGCCCCACTGCCACACACCTGTGGGGTCGCTCCTGGGTATTGTGCACTGAATGGCACTGGATCAGGGAACTCCCCACCCACAGAGACTGGGTATTCGTCTGGGTGGGGCATCGCCTCTGCTTTCAGCGCTGACCCAGGGGATGCAAAGCTGCTTATTTCCTGAAAGGACAGTGCATGCACAGTGTTCTCAAGAGTTTAAGTCAGGGCAGCAGTCCCTCCAAAGGGCTGCCATCCATGACAAATGAGAGGGCTGGTCTGTGCAGATCTCTGCACGCTGTTCTCGTCATTTGCTTTGTGAACATATGTGCCGGGATGCTGCGGCGGGCATACCCTCGTGCGCACTGCCTGCCTGCAGTTTTGCAACGCACAGACTCGTCACGTCTACCCACCTGATACGTGTGCGGCCCAAGGGTGAACGCAGCTGAGCTGTCCTTGGTGGATGCAATGGGTGCAGCTCCTCCCTTCACCGCAGACGCGTAGTAAGCAGCGTGCCCCTCCTGCGGCTGCACCGCCCGCAGGTTTGCCAGCCTGCCGCGCGCCTCAGGGGCTGCCGCTGCACCGGGTGCAGCTGCGCCGCCGCCCAGGCCGGTGTTTTGGGCATGGGTGGCTGTCTGGCCTGCTGTCCGGGCCAGCTGGGTGTGATTGCCCACTGCTGCGTGCGTGCAGAGCAGAGCACGCACATCCGTGCGTCAGAGCCTGTGCAGACAGGGGCGTCTCAGCCCATGGCCTCATGCGGGCACCAAACAGACATGGTGTGCAGCCACCCCATCAGTGCATGCGCGCAGCCAAGCATGTGGCGTTCATCGTTTGAGAGAGGGTAACTAAGACATGATGGCAACTAGGAGGGCAGCACATGTGCACAGGCTTTAGAGATCTAAGACATGAAGGCAACTAGGAGGGCAGCACATGTGCACAGGCTTTAGAGATCTAAGAGACCCCAGGGTGACCCGCCCCGATCGTAAGCGCTCACACGTGCACAGCACTCAAACACGCTTAGCCTTTCCTCATGCGCTTTTGCGGAACCCTTTTGTTGTATTTGACCACGCTCAGCGTCTTTACAAACATTCAAGTGGGTGCTGTATGGTGCAGCGTGCAACATATGGGAGGTCACCACAAGAAGTAGCACACAAACAGGTCTGAGCTTGCTTACACACACACGCGCACACACACACACACACGCGCACACACACACGCACACACACCAACACGCGCACACACACACACGCACGCACGCACACGCACGCACACGAACGCGCAAACACGCGCACACACGCACACACATGCACACACACGCGCGCACACACACACACACACACACACACACATACATACACACTTACACACACACACTTACACACACACACACACTTACACACACGCACACTTACACACACACACACTTACACACACTTACACACA
>LKMJ01007828.1_pt1 | contig 10057 bp, 7 predicted proteins | sample 643391 | NCBI WGS metagenome assembly LKMJ01 (sample SAMN04112250, study PRJNA286221) | soda lake metagenome | biome: soda lake; feature: Kulunda Steppe; material: water; isolation source: sample PL-Br10 brine of Picturesque Lake | place: Russia: Kulunda steppe | collected 2010-07
GCAAGACCAAGAGCAAGAGCGAACGCACCAGACCGAGACTCGAGAGCCAGCAGCGACCGAACTCGAGACGGCAAAGCAGATCGAATACGGCAAAACCAATCGGGTCGATCCCGAGCAGTTTCTCGTCGATGAGGGTGTGATTGTTGCCGCAGAAACCGACGACTGGGAGCTCACCGAGACGTTCAGTCCGATCCTCGAGGCGGAACTCGAAGACGTCCACGAGCGATCGGTTACGAAAGACGATATCGCTACGATGTTCGACGTCAACCCCGAAGACGTGACGTTCAAAGACCGCGACTATCCGGCGATCAAAGTCGTCCGTCGCATTCGCAAGTGGCCCGCTGACGGGGCACTGGTTATGGATGTCGCCACTGACAGCGCACTGCGAGCGTTCACTGACGAGTGGGCCCGCGTTCCACTCGAGCAACGACTGGACATCTTGGCGTCGTTGCGACTGCTCACAGAGGAGTGTCCGGCGTGTACGGGTGCCCTCGAGATCAGCGAAGAGACGGTCGAGTCGTGCTGTCGGTTGTATCCCGTGGTTCGCGTCGAATGTCGTGCGTGTGGGTTACAGATTACTGAACTCGACGCAACGAGTGTCGAGTCTGGGCGTGTCGACTGGGACTTAAGCGGCGATCCTGGCGTTCTCCGCTGAACAGAATAGATAACTGATAACTCGAGAACGTGTATGTTTTTATCCAATCACATACCGTAGAAATGAGCTACCATTATATTTTTAAATGAGTAATATTTACCGCAAAAAGTGTTGAAAAACTGGGTGGCAGTACTGTTCATTAATTGCCTAATCTGGTGTGAAAGTAGCATATGTGGTGACCATACAGAGTTATTGGTTTACGTTGGTCAAAGAAATAATGTGTTGTGCCTGTCGTTATACAGTAAACTATTTATATGCATAACGGTACAATCCAGTTATGCCAGTTGAATTGGATAGGCGGAAGGTGCTGAAGCTTACGGGTGCATCGGCTGGGTTGGCAGCGCTCGCGGGTTGTCTCGGAGACGATGACGATGTCGACGACGGCAACGGGAATGGAAACGGCAACGGCAACGGGAATGGTAACGGAAACGGCAACGGAGAGGCCGAAGAGATCGAGTACGACCAGATCGTCGAGGGTGGCACGCTCAAAACGGGTCTGCCAGAGACCCCACCGAACTGGGACCCACCACAGATCGGTGATACCACGTCGAACATGGTCAGTGGTGCAATGATCTACGAGGGACTCGTCCGTCCCGATTACGAGGGTGAAATCCACCCGTGGCTCGCCACCGGCTGGGAAGAGATTGACACGCAGGATATCACCGCCGAAGCGTACGAAGAGTATATGATCGACGAGGAGGACGCTGGACCGGACGTTCTCGAGTCAATGGACGGCATGGCCCTCGATATGGCCGGTGCAGCAGACGCCGTCGACGATGGCGTCTTCGGTGTCGGTTACGAATTCTCTATCCGCGAAGGGGTCCAGTTCCACAACGGCGACGAACTCACCGCAGAACACTTCGTTCGCTCCTACGACCGATGGGTCGGTGCAAACCGGTGGGGTGTCGAGATGGTGCCGTGGTATCTCGATGCACGCGCAACCGGCGACTACACACTCGAGCTGTACGGACAGCTACCCGATGCGGACTTTTTCCGTTCGATTGCGCTCGCAGTGTTCCCCGAAGAACACTGGGATATGGAACCGGGTGACATCAATCCACTCGAGGGTGAAACGCCGATTGGAACCGGTGTCTGGCAGTACGGCGACTTCGAAGACGAATCGTACGTCATCCTCGAGCGATTCGACGACCACTGGTTCGATCCGGACGAGTACGAATCAGATGTACCAGAAGGCTTCCCATCACGGCCACCGATCGAGGAGCTCGACTACGAAATTATCCCCGACGACTCGACTCGCTCGGCTGCGCTGCAGGACGGACAGGTCGATCACACCTTCGGGGTCGCATCCGATACACTGACTGACTACGACAACTCAGATGAGTTCCGCGTTTCTGCAGTCACCAGCGGTGGCTACCTATTCTTCGAGTATCCGAACCAGCAAGAGCCGTGGGACGATCCGCGAATGTGTCAGGGCGTCAACCACATGATTCCACGACCGCAGATCGTCGAGACGGTGTTCGACGGCTGGCAGACAGAAGCCGCGTTCCCACTCTCGCCAACGTCGTCGTTCGAGGGAACCCACGACTACGATGCGCTGGAAGAGGAACTCGGTCCGTACAACGAGTACGACCCCGATACTGGTGCCGAGATGGTCCAAGAAGTCCTCGACGACTACGGACTCGAGGCACCCTTCGAAACCCGTATTATCACGAACTCCGACAACGACGACCGCGTCCAGAGCGTCGGTCTCATCGCCGAGTCGATGGAGAACACCGGTCTGTTCGAAGTCGAGGTCGAAACGTACGAGTGGGGTGTGTTCGCTGGCGAGATGCTGGTCTCTGGTGACCTGTGGGAAGAAAATCAGATCATCGTCGTCGGTCTCTCCTCTGGCTGGAGTCCAGACGGCTACGCACGCTCCGTCTCACACCCAGACAACTGGGGCGGTGCCTGCTGTAACCACACCCACTACGAGAACGAGGAAGTGACCGAACTCATCGACTCTGCTCGCTACGGCGTCGACGTCGTTGGGGAGGAGAACATCGACAACCGTCGTGATATCTACGAAGACCTGTGGGAAGCCCTGCTCCAAGACCCACCGGTGTCGTGGATCAGCTTCGGCATGGAAGACGACATCGTTCGTGACGACGTCGTCAATGGCTGGAACGTCTACCCGTTCAACTCGAGTAAGTACTCCCAGCCGCTTTTCAACCCCGCAGCCGGACAGGTTACGTGGGTTGAAGAAGACGACTGAACCGCGTCAACTCGCATCGACTACTACCCATAACACGCCAATTTAGTTAGTTAATGAGTCTTCGACGTTTCGTCATCAAACGGCTTTTTCTCGTGATTCCAACCCTCGTCGGGGTTTCGTTAATCACGTTTGCACTCGTCCATCTCACACCGGGTGACCCAGTCAACTTCATCCTCGACTTAGATCCCGAAGTGACAGAAGCAGACCGCGATGCCGTACGGGCCGAACACGGCCTCGATCAGCCAGTGTATATCCAATACTTAGATTGGGTCGCCGGCGTCATCCAGGGCGACTTCGGCTACGAGTTCTCGACGGGGCGCTCCGTTGAGAACATTATTCTGACTCGGCTACCACCAACGATCATGCTCGGCATCTTCGGTTGGGTATTCGCGTTGGCTATTGCGATCCCAACTGGGATCTACGCGGCGATGAACCGCCAACGCCTCGCCGACGACGTGAGCCGGTTTATCGCCCTCGCTGGCATCTCGATTCCGAACTTCTGGCTCGGACTGATGTTGATGCTCGTGTTCGCACTCTGGATCGACCTTTGGCCAGCGGTTTACACCGGCCGTGGCTCTGTCTACTCGTTAGACGCACTGTGGTTTCTGATCCTGCCCGGCATCACTGTCGGCACCGCAGCAGCGGCGAACGTGATGCGAATCATGCGACAGGCGATGGCAGAAGAACTGAACAAAGAGTACGTCACGACGGCTCGAGCGAAGGGCTTACCCGAACGAACGGTGATCCTCAAACACGTCCTTCGCAACTCACTGATTTCGGTTATCACCGTCGCCGCGTTTCTGACCGCGAGTATCTTGGCGGGCTCGGTCGTCGTCGAGATCGTCTTCGCGTGGCCCGGCATCGGGTACGAACTCGTCGGCGCGATCACCTCGCGCGAGTACAACATCATCATGGGGATCACGTTGTTACTCGGCGTTGCCATCGTCATCGCAAACTTGCTCGCAGACTTGCTGTACGCACTACTGGACCCCCGAATTAGATACTAACAACTAACAACTATGGCTACTGAACGAGGCAGAATACAGATACGCGGGTTCGATCCCGAACGCGTCCACGAGCGAGAACAACTCTCTGACTGGTCAGACGAGATGAGTGGTGAGACGAAGACGCGATTTCAACGAGCGTGGGTTCGGTTCAAACGAAACCGAACGGCGATGATCGGCGTTGTCGTCGTGACGATCATGATGTTATTGGCGATCTTTGCGCGTCCAATCACGGTCTACGGTATACCAGTGCAGCCGTTTTCGTTGGCCCCGTACGATCCAGCACAACGACTCGTCCTCGAGACGGGTGCGGGAACGTACGAACCCCCATCGTGGGACCATCCGATGGGGACCGATAACGAGACGCGGGACCTATTCTCTCGCGTTCTGTATGGGGGTCGTTACAGTATCTCCATTGGCTTCATCGTCGTCGGACTGACGCTTTCGGTTGGTATCGTCGTCGGTTCGATCGCCGGCTACTACGGTGGCTGGGTCGACGAGATTATCATGCGCTTTCTCGACGTGATCTTTGCGTTCCCCGGTCTCGTGTTGGCACTCGTCCTCGTGGCGATGCTCGGTGGGACGTACTGGACGCTCGTGCTCGCGTTCAGCCTGTTCGGCTGGGCGTTTTACGCACGGCTGCTGCGTGGTGAAATCCTGAGCGTCAAAGAAGAGGAGTACGTCATGGCAGCGAAAGCACTCGGGGCTCGAGACAGACGCGTCATCTTCAGACACGTCGTTCCGAACGCGATTCCACCGGTGATCGTCCAAGCGACGCTATCACTCGCGACGGTCGTCATCGGCGTCGCTGCACTCGGTTTTCTCGGACTCGGGCTCGATCCGGGAACGGCCGAGTGGGGGACGATGCTCGATGCAATGCTCGCGACATTGGTCCAAGGGCCAGAGGGGCGAATCCCGTGGTGGGCGACGGTTTTCCCGGGTGCCGCGATCTTCATCTTTGTCATGTCAATTAATATGATCGGTGACGGCATCAACGACGCGTTAGACGCACAGGCCGGAGACGTCCAAACGGGTGGAGGTGCACAGTGAGCCTCATCGAAGTCGATGATCTCACCGTTCGCTTTTACACTGAAGACGGTGTCGTGACGGCCGTTGACAGTCTCTCGTACACGATCGACGCGGGTGAACTGTTCGGGGTCGTCGGCGAAAGTGGTGCGGGCAAAAGCGTCACTGCCCTCTCGTTGATGCGACTCATCGACAACCCCGGTCGGATCGAAAGTGGCGAAGTTCGGTTCAAAGGGCAGAATCTCCTCGATATGACCGAAAAAGAGATCCGGGCCATCCGAGGAAACGAGATCGCGATGGTCTTTCAGGACGCCCAGACTGCGCTCAATCCAGTGTACACCGTCGGTGAACAGATTAGCGAAGCGATCCGTCACCACCTCGGCTACGACAAAAAAGAAGCCAAAGAGCGGACGATCGAACTGCTCGATCAGGTCGGCATTCCCGAAGCCGAATCGCGCGTCTCCGATTATCCACACCAGTTCAGCGGTGGAATGCAACAGCGGGCGGTGATCGCAATGGCGCTGTCGTGTGATCCCGAACTGCTCATCTGTGACGAGCCAACGACGGCACTCGACGTCACGATCGAGGCCCAGATCCTCGAGTTGATCGAAGACCTAGCCGAGGAGTTCGACACCGCAGTCCAGTTGATCACGCACGACCTCGGCGTCGTCGCGGAGGTCTGTGATCGCGTCATGGTCATGTACGGTGGCAAACCCGTCGAGAAAGCGTCCGTCGAAGACCTCTACTACGATCCGAAACACCCCTACACTGTCGGGTTGATGAGTTCGATCCCTCGAGTCGGCGATCACAGCGAACGGCTGCAGACGATTCCTGGAACGATGCCAGATCTGGTCGAACTCCCCTCTGGGTGTAGTTTCCACCCACGCTGTCCGTTCGCCGAAGAGGCGTGTGCGCTGAACGAACCACAACTCGTCGATCCGGACACCGGTCGAGACGCCAGTGGAATCGCGGCTGACCGGGCCGTTTCCTGTCTCGAGTACACTGGTGAGTTGACACAGGGACTCGACTACGATGTCGTCGTCGACGGCGAGGATCCAGCCGATACGTTGCGCTACGCAGAGGGTGAGACGCCATGACCGAACCGATTCTCCGCGTCGAGGGCCTCAAAGAGTACTACGAGGCAAACGAGGGGTTCATCGAGAGTCTCCTCGGCCAAAGCCAGTGGGTGAAAGCCGTCGATGGCGTCGATTTCGAACTCTATCCCGGCGAGACGCTCGGCATCGTCGGTGAAAGCGGCTGTGGAAAAAGCTCACTCGGGCGCAGCGTCTTCCGACTGATCGAACCCACGGCTGGCTCGATCTACTACCACCCGCCGAAAGGCTCGGATGCGCTAGCTGCTGGTCACGACGAAGTCGAACTCACGTCGCTGTCGAGTAGCCAGATGCGCGACCTGCGAAAAGACTTACAGTACATCTTTCAGGACCCGTTCTCGAGCATGAATCCACGGATGACCGTGGGTGACATCATCGGCGAGCCACTCGACGTCCACAACCTCGCAAGCGGGGGCGAACGGAAAGAGCGAATCTACGAACTGCTCAACATTGTCGGCTTGAATCCGAGCCACGCGAGTCGCTTTCCCCACGAGTTTTCGGGTGGTCAGCGTCAACGAATCGGGATTGCCCGTTCGCTTGCCGTCGACCCAGAGATCATCATCTGTGACGAACCGGTGAGTGCACTCGACGTCTCTGTACAAGCGCAGATTCTGAACTTACTCGAGGACTTACAGGAAGAGTTCGATCTCTCGTACATCTTCATCGCCCACGACCTGAGTGTGGTCGAACACATCTCTGACCGGGTCGGCGTGATGTACCTCGGAGAACTCGTCGAGGTCGGAACGACCGAAGACGTCTTCTCGCCACCGTATCACCCCTACGCGGAGGCGTTGCTCTCGGCGATTCCCGAACCAGACCCACTCTGGGAGGGTGATCGTATCCTGCTTTCGGGCACTGTCCCCTCACCGCTCGACCCACCGAGTGGCTGTAAGTTCCACACCCGCTGTCCGAAGGTGATCCCACCCGAGGGACTCGAGCAAGAGACCTGGCGTGGACTGCTCGATTTCAAGCTTCGGCTTCGTGAGGCAGAGACGCTCGAGGTACTGACGACGGTCGAAACCGAGGCGGAAGCGGCGACACGGGATCGAGAAAGCTTCGAACGACGGCTTCGTGCAGAGTTTGGTCTCCCGGCACAACTCGAGGACGGACAGGCCGAACGACAGCTCACGGAGACGCTCGACGTCCTGTACGAAGAAGACTTCGAGGCGGCTCGTTCGACGCTCGAAGCGGCGTTCGTCTCGCCCTGTGAAGTCCACGAGCCAGCCGACGTCCAGATGAGTGACAGTCATCGGATCGCCTGTCTGTTGCACGACGAACGCTACGAACGCGGCGAGCTCGAGGCGTCAGCGCCGTCGGATGCGGTGGCAGACGACTAGACGAGCAGTGAGCGATACCATTTTAGCGGCGAAGCAACTACTGATGACGTATGCGACGGATCTACGAGTCCTCGGCGGTCAAGCGTGACGACGACGACCCGTTTACGCCGGGGGCTCGACGGTCGTCGGATAAACCCCAATCGATGCGTTCGCTTCCTTCCCGAACGCTAAGCAATCTAGTCGTTCCACACTCACTTCGCCATCGCGCCATCTCCGTTCGAATCGAGACGCCAACCACGACCTATCCGGCGAAAGTTCGGATTCCGTTCACCGTGACGATGCGCAATGCGATGCCGTTCCCGCTCTCGCTCAGAACTGACTCGCCGGTCGTGTGGACGTGGTACGTCGACGGTCACGAGGAAGCGACACAGATACCGCTTCGTGAGTTCGACGAAGACGATACTGGCGTCATACAGTTCGACCGTGGCGAGCGGAAAGTAATCACCCGCCACTGGGATCAGTGCTTTCGTGTTGCAGAGACGACGTGGGAACGGGCACCACCGGGCGAGCACACGATTGGCGCTGGCATCAATCTCGAGGGGGCCGAAAAACACGGTCTGTACGACGAGACGACCGTCGAGATCCGTCCCGAGTGAACGGTTTTTCGAGGAGGTCAGTGGCGCGAGCCAGTATCGACGCGTGGATCGAGAACCGTATAGGAGACGTCTTGGACGATGTTGCCGAGGACACCGAGGACGATGATGACCATCGTACCGCCGAGTAAGACGGGCAAGTCACGTTCGTGAATCGCTTCGAACAACAGCAATCCGAGACCGTCGATTCCAAACAGCATCTCGATGACGAAGATCGCAAGGACGAGCAACGCTAACGCTTCGGTAAAGAGCATCGAGAACAACGGAATCGCGCCGTTTCGGACGACGTGGGTCGCGACGCGAAGGCGACTTGCTCCTTTCGCTTTGACCAGCGTCACGAAATCGGCACTCGAGTACTCCATGCTGTGTGCTCGCGAGAAGCTGACGTAGCCACCAACCAGCGACGTCGCCGTCAGCACGATCGGGAGTGCGTGGTCGAACACGAACGCCGAGTATGGAAGCACCTCACCCGTGGCGAGTGAGAGCAAGAGTCCGCCGACGTAAAAATTCGGAAGGGCAAACAGGACATACGCGGTTCCGACGCTCGAGGTGGCGAGACGACTCTCTGGGTTGAGTGCGGCGTACGTTCCGATCAGGAGGCCACAGACGATTGCGAGAGCAACGGCCGGGAGGACGTACATGGCGGTTCGAACGGTTGCGCTCATGACGAGCGAGAAGACGGGTTCACCGGTCTGAAAGGAGGTGCCCCAGTCGAGGGTGAACATATTCGTCATCCAATCGAAATACTGTTCGTGACGTGGGCGGTCGAGGCCTAACTCACCGAGGTACTCCTGGATCTGGGCTTTCGCTTCCTCCTCGCTGAGGTCGCCGCCCCACTGTTGGCCACCGACTTCCTGTTCGATCGTCCAGTGTCTGGTGAACGAAAACAGCGCGAACACGAGTGTGAGGACGGCCCACGCTGCGACGAGCCCGAGGACGATTCGCTGCACGAGAAGCCGGACGAGACTCACACCGACCACCCGGCGTCGATCGGTGACTGGTCGTGATTCGTCTGAGACTGCATGGAGGGCATATACACGTCCATTTCAGCGAACCATATTAAAACGTTATAGTTAGATTAATGATAGTCGGTTTCAATCGTCAAATACGTCCCTCCATGTCCGGCGATGAAGACCCTCCGCGATTTGAATCTGTAAACTGGGAAGCGATCGAACCCGACCGACGTCACTTGGCAACCGAACGACGCGTGTTTCTCGTCGGGGTGGTCCTCCTTGCCCTCGTATTTTTCTACGACAGATACGTCGCTCACGTCTATCTCGTGTTCACGTGGCAACTACAGCTCGTCGACTGGGTCTTTCTGTTTGGCTGTGTCGTCCTCGCCGCGTTCGTCGGCGTTCCCGTGCTCCGCAATCGAGACGCGCTTAGACGCGTTGGCACGTATCTGCTTTCTAGACCAATGTATGCCGCCTCGAGTTTCTTTCTGGCCGTCTTCGCCTTCGTCGGGCTGTTCGGAACGCCACTGATCGGCTCGTCGTCACTCCAGTATCAGTACGCGTGGCACCCACCGTACGGGATCTCGATTCCACTCGCTGGTGGGGAGTGTCACGGCGAGACGACGACGGGTGAGGGGATCACCCAGTACTGTCAGGGCGTCCTCTCACACTATCCACTCGGTGCGAATCACGAAGGGCACGGAATGGGCTGGCTGGTGGCCCACGGTGCTCGGACGGCACTGTACGTCGTCGTCTTCACCGCGGCGTTCGTCGTACCGTTGGCGACGATCGTCGGCGTCGTCGCTGGCTTTCGAGGCGGATTACTCGACGACCTGTTGATGGCTTACGTCGACGTCCAGCTCTCGATTCCAGCCATTATCGTCTACGTCATCGGCTACATGTACTGGAATCCGTCACTGCTTTTGTTGTTAGTCACGTTCGGCCTGCTAAGTTGGGGTGGCATTGCCCGTCTCGTTCGGAGTGAAGTGCTCCAGCGACGCGAAGCAGGCTACGTGATGGTCGCTCGCAGTCTTGGCGCGCCAACGAGCTATATTGCTCGTCGCCACATCCTTCCGAACATCACGAACACACTGCTACCGTCGGTGTTTCAGCTGGTTGGGCTGCTCATCTTAGTCGAAGCAGGCGTCGCCTTTCTCGGCTTTCA
>LKMJ01007829.1_pt1 | contig 10056 bp, 20 predicted proteins | sample 643391 | NCBI WGS metagenome assembly LKMJ01 (sample SAMN04112250, study PRJNA286221) | soda lake metagenome | biome: soda lake; feature: Kulunda Steppe; material: water; isolation source: sample PL-Br10 brine of Picturesque Lake | place: Russia: Kulunda steppe | collected 2010-07
GTTCTATGATGAGATAGAAGGGACTGATTCACACACAAGGCTGGGCTTTTCAATTCGATAGGTCTCTGCAAGCCAAGGAACTTTTGCTCTGCTTCCTGGCGTTATGGGGTCAGGTATTATTTCAAGTCTAGTGTTCTGCTGCAACAGCACAATCCCTAAGAGAACTGAGAGTGCAGGTCAAGAGCGTGCGCAAAACCACGTAACTTCTGGATTTGGAGCACCACCAATCACCAATGTCTGTTCATCTCCGGGCTTGAAGGCACATTGTGTACTCGCTGCTAGGCAGTGTTTGCAAAGCATCCATTGGCTCAACCGTTGTAGAATCAATGGCACTTGAAAAGGTAGCTCATTTGCATCTTTGCCTCGCTTATTAGCTGCCTGGGTGTACTTGTTACACACAGGTGCAAAGGATACGGTCATGTTCATTCATACCACTACCGCTACCACCACCAACACCACCATCATCAGCAGCAGCTGCAACATGTGCATGATAGATGGCCATAAAGAGTTCAAGCAGATCCTGCATCCTCACCTCAATGCCTTGGCCGGCACCGCCCCGAACCAGCCAAACACCGCCGCACGGACCTGCATGCAATGGCCAGCAGCGGACATATTCATGGGGTATGCACTATCGGGTGTGTAGCCAGGCTCCCTATCAAAGGCATGGTACTTAGTGTCAACGTGACTACCGGACCTCGTTGCTTTGGCCTTTGCCAGACAAGACTAGAGCTTGCACTGTCAACACCTGCCAAGAGCGTAATGACAGTGCTGGGACGCTGCCACAGCAAGTGCGCTCACAAGGCACACAGGTCAAAGGGCAGCTAAGTATGAGGTTGTGTTGCAAAGCAGGCTGTTTGGTATGTAGGGACCTGCCGCCTACCCCTGCCAAACTCACCTCTGGCGACACATCGCGCATCCGCTCCATCATTGCACGCACCGCCTCCTCCCTGTGTGGCATGGACTGGGCTGTGGCCACGCGAACGGCCTGCGCACAGCAGGGCATCACCGGGCAGATGAAGAGGAGGGGAGGGGGTTCGCTAAGGTTGAGTGACATGCAGGCAATGAAGGGGACCTTTGCGTACAAAACAGGGTCCCCACATCTGAGAGCCTTCACAAAGGCTTGCAAGCAGGCTCAACTGTTTGCATGCATTTTTAGGCGGGATCTAGCAATGGAGGTTGCCCAGGTCACATCATAACAATGGCAAGCAAGGGTGTCTGTGTCAAAGGAATGTTTTGTATCACTTTGCTGGCGCAACAACAACACATACATGCACACGCTCGCACGCACGCACGGGTGCACACGCACACACACAACACAAACAGTGTGCAGCGTCCCTTGTGGTGGACATGGTGTTGACACGCGACTGCTGCAGGTGCCAGCGCTGCTCACCTGGTTGGCCTCCAGCTCTAGCTGCCGGATGTATGCATCGACGACTTGGCCGCCGAAGTGCTCAGATCTGGCAACCTGCATATGGTCATGCATGTCCAGCAGGGCCATGAGCTCAGATACACAGAAGGGCTGTGCGATCTGCGGCAAGGCTGACCTTGGGTACATAGGCCTGCTGTCCTACTTGCAAGGCAGGAAGCTCATGTGCGCCCTGCCCCCCTGACGATGCTCCTAAGATCACACTCTCAAAGCTTCCCCAGTCCCGCCACTGGATGTGGCACCGACTCATAACAAATGAGTTGTTTGCAGGTGGCACGCAGCCTCTGATTGTCCAGAGGCGCCACGCGACAGCACTCTCAAACCGCAGCCCATGTGCCCATGTGCCCACCTTGCTGAGCGCCTGGACCGCCAGCTTGCGGATCTTGGCCACCTTGTCATTAAATGCACCCATCAGGGGCCCAAGTATAGCCCCCACTGTGGCATTGCTGAGTCTGGCCTGCAGGCCAACAACCAGTGCAAGCAATGTGGAGCACATGAGCACAAGCACAGGCAGACACAAGTCAATGCACGAATGGAAGGATGCAGGGTCCTCCAGCTCATGGTTCTTGGCTCAAGAATGGCGCGCCTAGAATGTATAGTTTACATAAAATAACATCAAGTACTTCAATGCTGGACTCTCTGTCGTCCCCGGCTACACAGATCAAGACAAAAACAAGCTGGACGCTCGCAAGGTGCAGCGTGTACGATTGTCTTACCAAATTGCACAACCTTTGCTCATACAGACGGGACTACGGCAACAATACACCTCCTTACCTCCCCTCCATGAAACACTTCCTTTGTGATCGTCATGGCACGTGTGCGCAGCAGAGGATCCTCAAGCGTGGTCGCCCACTCTGTCAGCTCTACCAGCAGGCTCTCCATGAGGAGTGTAGCCTCCTGGGGCTGTGCTGGTGTACGCTTAGCTATAACACCCAGGAAATGTACTGCGCGTGTCTCTCCCACAAAGTCCTGCGGCCGAGGGCGCAGCTTTTTTGTTTGACAGGGCACACTCCGGAATGGACAAGGCAGTCAAACGTACGTGCAGGAGCCTGCATCGAAGAAATACAAACGATGCATATGAATGGTTAAAACAATGTTTGTCCCATGGCTGGCTAGTCAGGCACACAGACCTCGGGAGCTGTAACAGCCTGCAAGCACGTCTTCAGCAAGTCGTTGGAGAAAGCCTCCAGGTCGCGCATACTGGACTGCCACAGGGCATCTGCACGCCTTGTGCCATCTCCTGATCCATCAATGTGCTCATTAAGTGCCTGGCTGATGTTCACCATCCCTCGACTAGACTGGTTTGACTGTTTGACTATGTGTGCTGTGCTGCAAGGAGCACAATGGTAGCCATGCTGGATTCCCTAAGACAAATGACTATCAAAAATCTAATGTTAGCACTCCTGGGGCCACGGGTCTTGCTCTTTCGCTTGCAAGGTGCGCTTCACTGATGCCACATCAAAGAATAAAATTCAAATGCAACTTTTAAGTTCCCGTCCCGTTTGAATTCTGGCCTTACTGCAAGATAGTCTTCAGTCTCCGATCCGGAAACTGAGAGATTGACGCATCACCATGGCCGATGATTTGCTCCCAGCTAGTGTTCTGAGGCAAATTGGTCACAACCAGTATGACAAGCGTAAGATTGCTGCTCTAGAGGTTGAGCAGACTGTCAAGCGTCTATCCAAAAGCCATGACTATGCCCGTGTACAGAAGGTTGTAGACAAAGTGAGTAAAGTGACCATGTGAATGCTGGCCAAGGCCATGCGCAGGATCAGGCCACTGATCATCCTGTCCTCCCTCTTCCCCCCATCACATCAGCTCATTGCAGAGTACGCCTTCTCTCCCCAAGCCAACCACAGAAAGGTAAGGAGCCTCTCATGTCAACAGGCATCTTGCCAATAGGCATGCATTTTGCTTTTTGCGCGAGTGCATGTTTGCGTCCCTTAGGTTCCCTGTGCAAGCATAATTAACACCAAGGACGAAGAGGGCCACCAGGCACGGTCTCAGTGCATCACTTTGGCGTGCCTACTCTCAGGGGGCTCTACTTTGCTTGGCAGCCGCTACAGTGGGATTGGGCACTCCCACTGAGGCCCACCTGCGCCAGATTGTGCCTCCTGTGCTAGCCAGCTTCACAGACCAGGATGGCCGTGTGCGGTACTATGCATGCGAAGCCCTGTACAACATCGCAAAGGTGAGGGGAAGCTATGCTGTGGAGCTGCTAAGTATGCCTTTGGAGCCTGAAGGAGGTTGTAATTGTTGCTGGCTTGGGCTGGCTTCAGGTGCAGGCCGTCCTGGTACCGCATCCGGGAGCATGTGCAAGACCTTAAGAAAGCGGGTGTTGCCGCTTCCTTCCCAAGCTTCCACCACTGCGTCAAGAAACATGTACAGAATGAGGGTTGGAGTTGACATGCGAACAGTGTGGTTGACCATGGCAATGCTGTGTTGGTTGACACCCAGGTGGCCCGGGAGCCCTTCATCATCTTCTTCAACGAGGTGTTTGATGCCATGTTCAGGTGCGGCCATGCACAATGTGGTGGCGGCTGCATTGCCTGCTGCATACTGGGATTGGGTATGCGGCAGCAGCCATTGTGCTTGCCTTGTTCCCCTGTCCGCTCCGGGCTGCACTTGGACTCGAAGCGCTTGGGGATGTGTACACCCAGAAGGCCTTGGAATCCGGAGCTCCACAGAGGCCACAAATCAGCTTGTGTGCGCTGAGAGTTGTAGGAGCCTTGCCAACCAGCAGCCAGCTCAAGATCAAGCTCAGCTCTCCGGCAACCCTGCCTCCCTCCGCCGTGCAGGCTGTGCGCAGACGCTGAGGCGAATGTGCTGAATGCTGTCCAGTTCTTGGACAACCTGGTCAAGGTTCGTCACGCAGTGCCTGTGCTGCTGGCACATGTGCCCTCTGCCAAGTATGCATGCATTGCGCACGCGCCCCAACAGAGCAGGCACCATTGCCCTTGGCAGTTTACCACGCAAGGGGCGAGCCAACCCAGGCTAGCAAGGCGTCTGCGCAGAGCTACCCGTGGTCTGGAAACTTTCTCGAAGCACGCACAGCTGGTGCATGTAGGAGAGTTTGCGTTAATTTCCACATGCTTTCTGTGCCCCTTCAGTGGAGGAGCCTGGTTGCCCCTCATGCCTGAGGGCGCCTGCTGACCTGACTGTCATCATGCCTCTGCGGTGAAGCCTTTTGATTCTAAAGGCTACTGATGATGCGATAGGCTTCGGATGATGCAGTAGGCTAGGATGTGGAAGCATGGGCGCCAGCTGACCTGACTGTCATTGTGCCTCTGCGTTGAAGCCTTGTGAGGCAAAAGGCTATTAATGATGCGATACGCTTCGGAAGATGGAGTAGGCTACCATGTGGAAGGATTTGTGCCAGCAAACCTGATTGTCATCGTGCCTCTCTGCAGTGAAGCCTTGTGATGCAAAAGGCTACTGATGATGCGATAGGCTTCGGAAGATGGAGTAGGCTAGGATGTGGAAGGATGGGCGCCAGCGAACCTGACTGTTGTTGTGCCTCTCTGCAGTAAAGCCTGGTGATGCGACAGGCTGGCAAGGGGCACCCCCTTTGCGGATGATACTGATGTGGTGGTACCGGCTGGCACGACAGTCTTTTGTTGTGCCTCCTGTGGATGCCCTGCGCGCAGGACATCATTGCAGCCTCCCCTGCCAGCTTCAACATGGCAGGCTTCGTGCCCAAGCTCAGGGACTACCTGCGCGTGGCACATCCCAATAAGCGCATGTTCCTAGTCAGCTGGATCACGGTGCGTGCGGGGTTCCTGGTCAGCTAGATCATAGTGCGTGTTTGCAGCAAGCAGCGCATGAGTGTGTGGGTTTCAAGCAAGCAGCACATGAGTGTGTGGGTTTGCGCAGCGCATGAGTGTGTGGGCTTGCAGCAAGCAGCACATGAGTGCGTGGGCTTGCAGCAGCACAAGGGCTGTTGGATTTGAGCATGTGGGTACACTCCAATTATTATGGCAGGGCGCGGGTAGGCGGGTTCAGACTGGGCAATCAAGTGTGGTGGCTTGAAACTAGCGGGGGCGCATGTAAAGCAAATGTCATGTGCGCGAAGCTGCGCGGGCACGTACGGTGTGTTGTGTCTGAAGCTGGTGCACCCAGTCAGGTAGGAGAGCAGGCTGCCTGTGCTTGAGTATGAGCAGCGAGGACAGGCTGCGCCTGGTAACCTCAGCAATGAGAGGCTTCCCATGGCAATCGCGGCGGTGAGAGGCTGCCCATGGCAATCCCAACGGTGGCCGGCTGCTCGCGGTAATAATGGGCCCGCAGGGGTGCATCGCACGCGCACCGTGGTGGCTGTGTGCCATGGTCGAGAAGGGCGTACAAGGCATATGCTGGTGGCTGTGTGCCATGGTCGAGAAGGGCGTACAAGGCATATGCTGGTGGCTGTGTGCCATGGTCGAGAAGGGCGTACAAGGCACATGCTGGTGGCTGCATGTTGATGGCTCCGTGCTGTGGAGGTGCACGCCTGGTTATAAGCACATGCCCTAGCAATTAGGCACACAATGAGGTATACACGCCCTGTGCCACAGACACCTACACAGGCAGCACCAAGCAGCACAAAGCACCTGCGTCATGGCGCACGCTTGGGCGTGCTTTGATGCGCAATGATGCGAGCGCTCTCACAAGGGCTCACGCAATGGCGCAATGTGGTTGCCGTCAGGCAGGCAGCCACAGCACGTTTTTTCCAGCATGAGCATATGTGTATGTGTCTGTGCCTATGCATGTGCACGAGGAAGCAATTGAAGAGACGGCAGGTGGTTGCCGGCAAATTGTCCACATGACCTGGACCTGCTGGTGCGCCTGCGGCAGCTGCTGTGGGGATGCGCCCTGTGGGCGTGCGCCCACATGAACGCTCATGTGTAGGGATGGGTAAATAAGGTTTGGCAGACCCTTGTCGAGGCTCTACAGAGCCTCTTTAGCGCCTATTTGAGACTCTACAGAGCCTCTTTGGCGTATTGATCAGACCCTATTTACCCATCCATATGAGTCATGTGCGGATCATGCCGTGGGCGCCTGCGGGATCTGCAGGTGCTGGACAGCGTGCCGGACCTGGACCTGCTAGTGTACCTGCCGCAGCTGCTGGACGGCCTCATGGCCATGCTATCCGACCCCAACCGTGAGATCCGCGTGGCTGCGCACAAAGCCATGATGGTGAGTGCTGCGCGCACATGCCTGGCCTGTACGTCCCTTGTCATGATGTTCTCTGTTGATATCACAACCTGGTGGTGAGCGCCATGCAAAGGACCGTGAGGTTGAGTGCTGCAGCTGCCCTTGCACGTGCGCTGACAAGCATGACCTTGGAGCGCTGCACCCTTGCGCCATCAAGCGCATGCGTCTGCATTCTTCTTGGCCAGCGGTGGGGTGTGTGTGTGCGTGTGTGTGTGTTCAGCGCCTGCCCAGCTGTTTTGCACACGTGTAGGCATATGGACTGGCTCGTGCATTTGGCAAGGGGTGTTGAGCGTTTGGCAAACGCGGGCCTCCTCGGCCCCCTCCTGAGCCCGCAAAAACTTCTTTTGCCAGACTCTGCCAGCCATGCTCGACCCTCATCTCCCTGCACACCAGCAAAGGGACTTTCCTTGGATGGTAGCATGGACGATGGCAGCCATGGTCATGCCCGGCCTGGGCCGCCTGTCAGCCTGTGCACGGGACAGGGCGCCATACGGACTCACTTCCCCTGTTGTGCCCCGCACATGCCTTGTGCTGCATCACGCTCACGCACGCTGAGGCCGCAGCTGCTCTCCCAGCAAGCGCAGCTGCCAGCGGGGAGTGCCGCCCGCTGCAGCTTGCACAGGCAGCTGCGTGATCGCAAAAGTAGGGGGGATCTTTGGCACTCGGATGGATGGATGCTGCACAAGTGGTCCTGGCTCAGCGCACTGCGCACTACGATTACAAAGGGTGACCATGATGACAGGGGGGGAAGCAGGAGCACTCGGATGCATGGATGCTGCTCAAGAGGTCCTGGCTCAGCGCGCTGCGCACTACGATTACAAAGGGTGACCATGATGACAGGGGGGGAAGCAGGAGCACTCGGATGCATGGATGCTGCACAAGAGGTCCTGGCTCAGCGCGCTGCGCACTACGATTACAAAGGGCGACCATGATGACAATGGGGGAGCTGGGGCACCTGGGTCGCCGCTGCTGCAGGAGTTCCTGGTCGAGATCCACGCCACCCAGAGCGTGGACTTTGCGAGCATGGCCGTGTGCCTGGTGGACAAAGCCACCAGCCCCGATGAGTTCACGCGCATGACGGCCATCAAGTGGCTGAAGGTGGGTCTCCTTTAATTGGTGTAGGGTGTGCGGCACTGCCTTTGTAGTTTTCCTTGTTTTTCTCAATAGCAGGGTCGCGCGCGTGACGATCCGCAACCAATCACCAGACATGAGGTGCATATGTATGCTCATGTTGGCCTTTGCATGGGGGGAGGCAGGCCTGGTTGCTTGGTAGCAGCTCATGGCCCATCTCGATGGCATGCACTAAGGCATTGGCCAAGCCGGGCGCGCTTTGCAGCGCCTGGCGGAGGGTGCTGCACATGCGTGCCAGCCACGTTGCATGGCTTAGGGGGGGCCCATGTGTGGGGCCGGCACATGGCAGTCAGGGCACCCGGCAGGGGCTCCTTGACACGCGTGCCAGCCACATCGCATGGCTGAGATTGGGCTCAAGCTCATGATAGTCATACACCTGACATGACGCGCGTTTCGGATGTCAGCCATGGCATCTGCCTGGAAGCAGGCCTTGTTGCGCAGCAGCAGTTTTATTTTTTTGGGGCGGGCATCTACCACAGCAGGGGGCGCGGAGCTGTTCCATTTCTGTTTGTCTTTTGTTGATGTGCTGTCCCCAGAGGGGGATCTGCATGTGTCTCCTCATACCTCCTGGCTGGCTGTGCGCTGCACCCGCGTGGCCTCGTGCTGAAAAACGACTGAAGCGCATGCACTGCTGAATGCAAACTTGGCCCGCCAAGAGGCGTGTGGCCGTTCCATCACCTGGCACAGGGTGTGCACGCGCATGTGCGCCACCACATACATCGCATGCGGCCAACAGTGAGCCCAAGATCTGGCGATGGCATGAGGGCGATGTGTCAGCCACACACCTGCAGGGATGCCTGTTGCACAGTGCTGCGTGCACGCTTTGCCTGGGTCACGAGCCGCCCCGTGCAACATGAATGCATGAGGTGTGCGGCCTTCCTCAGCCAAGGCTACGCTGCGCTTGAGGGCTGGTGCACAGGAGGCCCTGTGGGACATGAGTGCAAGGAGTTTGGCCAGGACTTTCTGGTACCCTGCTGCGTTCATCGTGCCAGCTGGCACAGCTCAGTTGGAGGCCTGCTTCGCCTGTATGGAGCAGGACCTGCACATGCATTATGCAGTGGATGTCATCCACTAAATAATAGTTTTGCTCTATACCCCCTCCTGGCTGTCCCCCTTCCTCTGCACACGAGCTTGCCCTGCACCAAAATGCACAGGAGTTTGTGGAAATGGCGGCGGGGCAGCTGGTGGGGCAGTACCCTGCGATCTTGGGTGTCGTCCTGGCGAACATCAGCCATCCGAGTAGAGAGATTGTTGAGGTGTGATCTGCGTGGCTTTGCGTGAATCCCTGCTGTGTGTGTGCGTGTGAACATCTGCCTGGGCAGGAGTGGCCACCGGGCAACCTGCTGCCCTGTGGGCTGCCTTATGGCAGTTGCAACAGGAGCGGGCATCGGGCTGCCTGTTGCCCTGTGGGCTGCCACAGGGCGGTTGCCATCAGGCACCAGCACAGTTGCCATAGGGCCGCCATAGGCGCACTGCTACTTGCAGTGCTGTCCTTTGCTGGAATCGTAAGAAATGGCTGTGCCCTGTTCTAGAGATGATGAATGCCTTGACCGGTGGCACTGTGCTTGGCGGAGACTGAGCCTGCCCATCCACCTGCTGTGTCACACCAACAACATTGCCAATCCTGTCTGGATCCTAAAAGCATGGGCCAAATATTTGGGCCATGTGTAGCTTAAGCACTTGTTCTGGGCCAGTGTTTCGAAGGTTGGTGTGCTTGGAGAGGCCCCACCCTACACTAGAACAAGGCATGGCTTGAGGGCTTCTTGCGATGGGAAGCATGCACCTTCTTGCTTTCGCTACAAACATGCAAGTGATCATGTGCATCCTGTACCCCAAGGAAGTGGGCGCGTGCACACTGTCTCACAGGTATCAAGGCAAGCCAATGATGCCCTCCTCAATTTGGCGCCTGCCGATCCTGACGAGGAGGTGCGCTTGTGTGTGTGTGCACGCGTCTGTATGCTTGTATGTGTGTGTATGTGCACATGTGTGTGCGTTTATGTGTGAAAGTGAGCATGTCTGTGCGTGCGTGCGCCTCTGCATGCATGGCCCCTAATGCCTGATCCTTGCGTTGCCAACCTTGTGCCGCAATAAGCTGGAGGAGTGCCTTTTGGCGCCTGAGGCTCCTCCAAAAAGGTGCATGACTTGTGTGTTGGTTAGCTAAACAAGCAGTTGCAGCCCTTAAAGTACTCTTTTCTTCGCGTTGCACATGCATGCATATCTCGCACATTGCTGCTCGTACATGCACACACACACACACACACACACACACACACACACACACACACACACACACACACACACACACACACACA
>LKMJ01007831.1_pt1 | contig 10056 bp, 10 predicted proteins | sample 643391 | NCBI WGS metagenome assembly LKMJ01 (sample SAMN04112250, study PRJNA286221) | soda lake metagenome | biome: soda lake; feature: Kulunda Steppe; material: water; isolation source: sample PL-Br10 brine of Picturesque Lake | place: Russia: Kulunda steppe | collected 2010-07
GCTTCGAATCCCGGCCTCGGCGAGGACGGCCTCGAAATCGGAAACGAGCGTCTCGAGGCTGTAGGGCCCTGGTGGAGCGTCCGAACGGCCGGTCCCCCGGAGGTCCCAAACAAGACACTCATATGGTCCGGCGAGGGCGGCATGTTGCCAGCCCCACGACCAGCCGCCGAGTCCGGCCTCGGCAATGAACGCGACGGACTCGCCGCTGCCAGCAGTGTCATAATAGAGCGAAACGCCGTCGTTGTCGGCAGTTGGCATTGAACGTAGATTCCGAGTGTGGTCGGACGAGCCAGTATTTCAGGCGTTAGGCGTTTTGCACCTGGCGCAACACGTCGGGAGCCTCCTCGAGTGCGTCCGCCAAGGCGTCGACATCGGGGCCGCCACCTTGGGCGAAATCCGGTGGACCGCCACCGCCGCCGCCAACTCTCGAGGCGAGTTCGCCGACGACTTGGCCAGCGTTGACGTCGCTCTCTTCGGGAACGGCGACGACGAACTGAGCGCCGGACTGCCCGGAGCCGATGACGGCGATTTTCCCGTCGTCGACGAGGGCGTTTGCGGTCGCCCGGAGTTCGTCCATATCGCTGTCGATGCGCTGGACGACGGCCGTTGTCTCTCCTACCTCGACTTCCTCGCCGTCACCACCGCCGCCGGCACGCGCCGCGGCGAGTTGTTCTTTGAGCCCTTCGATCTGTTTGCCGCGAGCTTTCCACTCCTCGAAAAAGCGTTCGGCGGTGTCAGGGACCTCATCCGGTGAGACAGCGAGGATGTCGGCGGCGGTATAGAGGGCGTCTTCCGTGCGTTGGGTGGCTTCGATAGCAGCCTCGCCAGCGGCGAAGGTAATCCGTTCGACGCCGTCTTGAACGCGTTCGGTGCCGACGATTTTGACCGCGCCAACGTCACCGGTTTGGGAAACATGGGTCCCCCCACAGGCCTGGACATCGTCGCCGACGTGGATCAACCGAATGTTCGTTCCCGGGGGAATCCCGCCCTGGTAGAGGTCAAAGCCGTGTTCGGCCTCGGCCTCGTGACGGTGGGGCCACTCCTGGGTGACCCGAACGTTGTCGGTCACCAACTCGTTTGCGACGCGTTCGATAGACTTGACATCTTCCCGAGAAATCCGCTCGTAGTGGCGAACATCGAGTCGGGCGCTGTTGATCCCCTTTTGCGCTCCGGCCTGGCGGATATGATCGCCGAGGACCTGCCGGGTCGCGTAGGCGATGATATGCGTGGCCGTGTGATGGGCCATAAGCCGCTCGCGCCGGTCGGTGTTGACTTGTCCGTTGACGAACTCGCCTTTGCCGGGATGGGCGTCCGTCCGGTGGCGGATCACGCCGTTTTCGATCTGGACATCGCTCACGTCGACGGTCATATCATCGGTCGAAAGCGTCCCATAGTCGGCGGGTTGTCCCCCACCTTCGGGATAGAACATCGTCTGATCGAGGACCACGTCGTACCCCTCCTCGCGCTCAAAGACATCGAGAACGACCGCTTCGAATTGGGTCCGCTCCTGATTGTCGTAGTACAGCTTTTCCGTATCCGGCAGTTCCGAAAATCGGTCGTCGGTCTCCTCAGCATCGCCTTCAGCCGCCTGTGTGCTGTCGTGGCGCGCGGCTACCAAACTGTAGAAGTCATCGGGAACGGCAACGTCCGCACCGACATCGTCGGCAATCTCGGCGACCATATCCGGCTGGATGCCGTGGGAATCGTAGAGTTCGATCAGCTCCTCGACCGGAATCGGTTCCCCACGCTCGGCGTACTCCGCCGCAAGCTGTTCGACCCGCCGACCGCCGCGCTCGAGTGTCTCCCGATACTTTTCGACTTCAGTGCGGACGATATCGCGGATGACGTCGCGGTTATCGTACTCGAGGCGCTCAGCTTGCATGTCGACGAGTTCGTCGAGTGGCGCATCGACGCCGATCGTATCACAGAGGCGTTTCGTTCGCCGGAGCACCATCCGTGCCAGATAGCCGGTTCCGACGTTCGAGGGGACGATGCCGTCGCCGAGCATATAGGCGAGGGTTCGACAGTGGTCGGCGATCGCGTAGACGGTCTCGAGAGGCTCCATCAGGGCCTCGAGTTCGTCGGCATCGACGCCGAGTTCGTCGGCGATGGTCGCTCGCGCGGTTTCCATATCTTCGGCCTCGTCGATATCCATATGCCCCGCAAGGGTCGCGGTTTTGCGGACGAGCGCTTCCTCCTCCTCGGTTAGGGAGATGCCGGCGTTTTCCTTCAAAAAGGCGATCATCTCCGGATAGATCGCCTCATATACCGTCGGCGTGCCCTGGGAAACCCAGGTCCAGCGCTCTAACCCGTAGCCCGTATCGACGATGTAGGTGTCCATATACGAGTAACGGTTGCCGTCTTTCATCTCGTACTCGCCGTCGGGATCCTGCTCGAGACACATGAAGACGAGCGTCGCCAGTTCGACGCCCCGGAAGATGACTTCGATTGCGGGACCGGCGTTGCCGCCGCCGACCCACGGATCTTCGATATAGACGACCTCCTCGAGGTCGACCCCGAGAGAGGCAAACAGCTGATCACAGAGTTCGACAGTACGATCCTTCCAGTAGACTTCGCCGTCGTAGGCGTACTCCGCTTCGGCATCCTCGCGGACATTAAAGGCGTGGTGGGCCATCATCTCGAAGGCCATCGTGTGCCGGCCCGTCTTCCCAACGTTGTCGATATCCTGCATCCGGATACAGGGCTGAGAGATGGTAAGCGGGTTGGCCGGTGGTGGCGTCTGCCCGCTTGTAACCAACGGCTGGAAGTCATAGATCGATGCCTGTGTTAGTAGGACATCGTCCCGCCAGCGGTTGGCTGCGACGGGATAGGGGTCGATTCGGTCGTGGCCCTGCTCCTCGAAAAACGAGAGGAACGTCTCACGCATTTCCGCGAGGTTGTACTCTGAATCGAAGCTGGGGTTGTCAATGAAGCCGTACTCCCCACAGGGTGGCTCCCCACAGATTTCGCGGTCGTGATCTCGCGTCCAGAAATGGACGTCACACTCCGAGCACTGTTTGCGCTCGAAGCCCTCCTCCTCGAAATACTCGAGGCGGTACTCTTCCTCCAATTCACTCATTCGTATGTGCTCTTGGCCGGGCATTCGGTAAAACAGTTCCGGGCGAGCAATATCGCCGAGAACACCGCTATAGCAGTCGGTTTTGGTGTCAGACGAACGCCCCTCGAGAGGAGAGTCCAATTTTTGAGCACAGAGATGGAGGTAATTGCCCTCAGTTCCCAAACGTCCGCACGAGGAAACCGACCAGCAGCGCCGGAAGGGCAACCAAACTGAACAGTAGTGGGATGGCAAAGACCGCAAGAATTGCGTAGCCGTGTTCGTCCGGCCCAACGCTTGCGATCACAAACGGAAGCCACCCAATTGCGAACGAAACGGGGGCAACTGCCCCCAGCTTCAACGCTGGCCACAACGCGAGAGCAGGGCCGCCCTCTATGAGTTGACTCCCCGAAAGCGCCGTCGTCAGCACCACAAGGATGATGAGCAACAGATGCCGGGCGAATGTCGGAATGGAGACCACCGGAAGCGTGAGGATTGAAACGCCGATGATGGCAATCGCCAGCCCTGGCTGCCGGCGCCTCGAGGACTCGAGTGAGGGTGAAAAGCGGGAACAGATCGAACGGCGACCGGGCGGGCCCAATCGAGTCGATGACCGAAAAGAAGGCGACCAGACAGAACGCGAAGAGAAGCGCCGCGGTGACACAAAGCTCTACGGCGACAGCATTGTGTTTCAATCGCATTGAGATAGTGATCGATGAAGAACTGTTGTTAACGTTTGGTCCAACGGGAGTTCGATGGGGGAGCCCTTGTGCTGAGGTCACGAACGCGGGCAACCACGTACAACGCGAGCAACGCAGCGGCGAGGGGGAAGACCTGTGAATAAACAAGAACCCACTGTTCGTGACTGATGCCGTACTGTGAAGCCTCGAGTGAAATAAGGTAGGCGGCAATGACGCCAACCAACAGGACACTCACGAGTTGGACGACGGCAAGTCGGCGGTGAGCGACCACTCGAGCCACCAGACTCACCGTGAGCGTCGGTATCGCAATCAAACCTGCGAAAACGACGATGAGCCACGCAACACTGGGCATATAGCCCTCGAGAGACGGGAGCAAAAACGAGAACCAGAGCAGCGAGAAACCGAACGGAAGGACCAGTGCCTCCCCGTCTGTTGATATCGGACCACATTGGAACTCAACACAAGAACGGCAAGCGTCCCCGCAATCGTCTCGAGGAACCGAAGGTCCGGGAGTGGAATCGCAAACACAGTCACCAGCGCAGTCACTAGAAGACAACCTGTGAGCACGACTTCGAGCGGGAGTGAACTGCGAGTTATATTCATTTGAAGGAGATGGTATTATTTCGCTTGTTTCATAATATAAACATTCGGTCGGTGATCGCCGCCCACTGGAAACTCGAGGAGGGTCGACACTCACAAATGTAACAATATCATGGTAGTCGACCAACAGTATACGGTCCTTGAGGTCCTACACCCGCTATGAGCCTCACTGAACGCATCCAACCTGACCTCGAGGTGCCCGACCGACGCGACCTCCTCACCGTGCTGGCGTTCATCCTCGGCATCAACGCTGTCGGTGCAGCACCCGCCTTGCTGGGTGGCCCCGAGTCGGCGTGGTTTCAGGCGCTCGAGCAGCCGTGGTTCTACCCGCCGGGGTGGCTCTTTGGGGTCGTCTGGACGGCCCTCTTTACGCTGATGGGCGTCGCCGTCTATCTGGTCTACCGACAGGGGATAGCGAACCGTCCGGTCAAAGTTGCTCTTGGGCTCTTTGGCCTCCAGATGATCGTTAACGTCTCCTGGACGCCAGTGTTTTTTACCGCACAAGAACCAGGCTATGCGCTCGTGATCGTCGCCACGCTCGTTGTCCTTGTGGCCGTGACGATCGGTGCGTTCGCACGCGTTGACCGACGGGCTGCGTTGTTGCTCGTCCCCTATCTGTTATGGGGGGCGTTTGCGACGGTACTGAACTATGCGATTTGGACGCTCAACTAACCGGTCAGAACAGGTCAACAAACTGGAATCTGTCGGAAAGAATTATATAATTTTCGGCCAGTAGAGTGAGTACCACACCCCCACGCAGTCTGTGGTCGTCCAGCTATGGCCACTTCCACACCCCCACCCATCGCTGTGCTGTACGTCGCCGGAACAGCCCCTGACGCCGACGCTGGCGTCCGGGCACTCGAGGCGGCCGACGCGTCGCTCGTCGTCGAGCCAGCGGCGGCACTCGAGGGAGTCCGAGAGCGGGTCGGGGCGGCCGACTGTGTGGTGTTTGGAGAGACACCGACGACGGCGGCCGGGGCACAGTTGCTCGAGGTTGCTGCCATCTGCCGGGAGACGCCACTTATTTTGTACAGTGAACCGCTGTACGGGCCGGCGCCAGCGCGTGAGACCGAGGGTGTCGACGGCTACGTTCGACGGACTGTTGGGTCAGTCGAGCATCTTGTCGATGAGATTCGGTGGTGTTGTCGAACACCCAATTCCTCACGGCCGGTTGCCATTGGTGACGGAACCCATGTAGCAAACCGCCACGACGGGATCATCACCGTCGATGCTGCGGGGCGGATTACTGACGCAAACGAACCCATCGAACGGCTGCTTGGCACTGAAGCCCGAGCGCTCCGAGGGACGCCACTTTCAGCACTGTCAGCCGCCGGAATTCTTTCGAGAGCGGATACAACGGCGATTACTGCTGCGGTCGAACAGGTCATCACCGGTGAGACTACTGGCACGACACTGACCGCCACGATTGACGCCGGAGAACCACTCGAGGTCTGGCTCGGTGTGTCGAGTACCGGGTCCGGTACCGGTGCCAGTGCTGGTGCCAGCAGTAAGACCACTGCCGGTACTGGGCAGGCAGTGATCAGAGTGCGACCGCTCGAGGGGACGTTCGAACAGGTGACAGAGGTATCATCACCAGTTCCGGAATCAGCACCGCTGCACGCGTCGACGCTCGACACCGCAGACAGCCATCCGGCAACCTCGAGACTGTTCGAATGCCTCCCCGATCCGGCCATTAGACATGCCACCGTCGACGGGAGTGTTATTGTCCGGGATGTCAACGGCGCCTTCGAGCACAGTTTCGGATACGAGAAAACGACGAGCGACGAGACGATTGGCTACCTCGTCCCCGCCGATATCGAAAACACCCTCGAGCGGGCGTGGCAGGACGAGTCAGCAGGATCCTCGACAACAGCGACGGAGACACAGACGCAGACAGCAACCGGCACAACCATCGTCCGAAAACAAACACCCAACGGCGTTCGGCGGTTTCTAGTCACCCACCTGCAACTCAGCGACGATGAGATGGCGTCACTGTATCGAGACGTGACCGACCAAACACGAACACAACGACAGCTAAAAGCAAGAAACGAGCGTCTCGAGCAGGTCGCCAACCTCGTCGAAACGGAGCTCCACCCGGCGCTCAACGTCGCCGTCGGCTCCCTCGAGTTGGTTCGAGCGACGCGAAAACTCGCCGATCTGGCGGAGATTGAAACGGGCCATCAGCGGGTCAAACGGGCGATAGACCGGCTCCGAACGAAAGCCAGCGATATGTCCCTCCTTGCTGAGACCGAGCCAGTCGCCCTCCACGATAGCGCAAAGCGGGCGTGGGCCAGCGTCGACACCGGAAGGAGCAGCCTCGAGTGTCGAGATGATACGGTGCTCCAAGCCGATCGGGCTCGACTGACGGAACTACTTGAGAGCGTGTTCCTGGCGGCTTTGAAGGCTGGGCCGGCCGGTTTCGGGGACACGGCTGGGGTAGGAGTGAGGGGAGAGGCTGAGACGGAGGGAGAGACAGGAACGAACTCGGAGAGAGCGGTAGAGGCACAAGCAGCGCCAGCATCAAATCCGGAAGCGGAGAGCGCACCAACACCGACGCCGACGCCGACCCAAACCATCACCGTCGACGCAACTGACACCGGCTTTACCCTCGAGGTCAGTGGCTGCAAACAGCCAGTGTGGTCTGACACTGAGGAAGCGAATCAGCACAAACTGGAGGAGATAGCACGGGTCAAGGAGATTGCAGCCGCACACGGCTGGACGGCGCAGTTCGACGACGAGCAAAACAAGCTTTCGATTGCCGGTGCTCGCCTTGAGCCCGACGCATGGAGTGATCGGCGGTCAGTTTCGGACGGGCTTGGGCTCGGGCTCGAGTTGTAAGTGTAGCTGTAGAGCGAGCGGCCGCTTACTCGTTCTCGAGGGCCAACGCAGCCAACATCGCCTCGAGTTGCAGCCGTTCGTTTGCCCCTTCCGTAATGCGATAATCAACCTCACCAAGTCGCTCTAAGAGGCGAACGGTCGCCTTTTCCTCAATATCGAACTCCCACGCCGACCGGTGAAGTTGGTCGATCACGTCGCCACCGGCCAGGCCACGGTTCGTGAGCAAATCCTCGAGGGTCGCCCGTGCCGCCGTAAAGTCACCGGCAATCGCCTGGTCGACCATCGCCTCGACTTCTTCGGGGCGGGCGGTCGCCGTAATCGCGTAGACGCTCTCCTCGTCGACAACGTCGCCCATTACTGCGGCGGCCTGCAGGCCGTTGATCGCCTTTCGCATGTCGCCAGCGGCGGCGTAGATGAGTGCGTCGACGCCAGCGTCAGTGAGTTCGATCCCCTCTGCGGCGGCAATCTCCCGGATTTGGGCTTCGATTGCGGCCTCCGAGAGTTCGGTAAACCGGAACACGGCACACCGCGATTGGATCGGATCGATGATCTGACTCGAGTAGTTACACGAGAGAATAAATCGCGTGTTGTGCGAGAACTGTTCCATCGTCCGGCGCAACGCCGACTGGGCATCGCTAGTCAGCGCATCGGCCTCATCGAGGAAGATGATTCGGTAGCTGTAGCCGCCGAAACTCGAGCGGGCGAAGTTTTTGATCCGGTCACGGACGACATCGATTCCCCGTTGGTCGGAGGCGTTTAGCTCGAGGAAGTTGTCCCGCCAGTCGTCGCCGTAGATTTCGCGGGCGATAGCCAAGGAGGCTGTGGTTTTTCCGGTTCCGGCCGGACCAGCAAGTAATAAATTTGGTAAATCATCTTTTTTGATATAGCTGACCAGCCGCGGGACGATATTCTCGTGGCCTTTGATATCCGAAAGCGTCTCCGGCCGGTACTTTTCAATCCAGACTTCCGTCCGGCCAGCGACCCCCGAAGTCTGCTCGTCGGCGTCGGCCTCACTCATACACGCCGGGACGGGTGGGGTCCCAATAAAACGACCGAAGATAGCGCGGTCTCGAGTCGGAGACAATCACAGACCTGAGCAGGTATATCCGTGTTTTAGGACCGCTACCGTCGTAGAGCGGACTATGAGCGACCAACATAGACGCTCGAGTACTGGCTTGCAACTGTCAACGCTCGGTTTATTGGCGCTGCTCACACTCGCCATCATCGGGCTTGCAATCGGGCCGAGCGTTGGGCTTGCCCAGTCCCAATCCCAATCCCAATCCCAATCTCAATCGGACGTCGGCGGCACCGTCGTCGTCGAGGAGGGCGAAACCGTCGACTCACTCGAGGCCGTCGGCGGGAACGTACTCGTCGAGGGGACCGTCCGCGGTGATGTGAGTGCTGCCGGGGGAAACATCTACATCACTGGCGATGTCGGTGGTGACGTGAGCACCGCCGGCGGCAACGTCGAACTCGCCGGCGAGGTTGCTGGCGATGTGAGTACCGCCGGCGGCAACGTCGCCCTCGCTGAAACGGGCACGATCGGTGGCTCACTCGAGGGTGCTGCCGGAACCGTGACTATCGACGGTGAGGTTGGTGGCGATGTCCAGCTTGGAGCCGACACCATCGTGCTCGGCGAGACGGCCGCGATTGCCGGCGACCTCGAGTACGGCGGCACGCTCGAGGGGAACACGGATGCGGTCGCCGGTGAGATAGTCGAAGATCAGTCGCTCGTAGACGTTGGACCAACAGTTGAACCGGTGTTCTCGTGGCTGATCGCGCTCTATGCGTTCGTCTTGAACCTGCTAATCGGAATCGTGTTGCTTGCGTTGTTCCCGTCGTTTTCGACACAGGTGACAGAACGTGTGCGTGCGGACCCGGTCCGGACTGGCATTGTCGGCTTTGGGCTCTTGCTGGGTGTTCCAGCCGTTTTGGTGGCGATTGCGATTACGATTATCGGCATTCCAATCACGCTCGTCGGCTCCGTCCTCTTTGCCCTCGTCATCTGGATCGGCCTTATTTACGGCCGGTTCGCACTTGGCGTGTGGCTGCTCTCGCTCATCGACCGCGAGAATCGGTGGGCAGCGCTCATCGTTGGCCTGTTCGTCGGCGCACTCCTCACCCAAATTCCGTACCTCGGCGGAGTCGCCGATTTCCTCTTGCTCCTGTTGGGACTCGGAGCACTCGCCATCGGGCTGTATCTCGGTGCTCGAGGGCGATCGGAGCCGACGGGGGCACCTGCGACATGAACGTGGAGCGACGCGCTCAAGCCCATTGGGTGAAAACGGTCTCCCATGCAGGTCACCGTCGACATAAAGGGCGAAGGTGAGCAGGCGGTCGTCCTCGAGGGCGGGGCCACCTACGCCGACCTTCTGTCGGCCGTGGAGCTGAGTCCACACGAGGTGAGCGTGCTTGTCGACGGCCGGCCCGTCCCGGAGGACCAGCCGGTCGAGACCGACCACATCACGGTCTTACGGCTCATTAAGGGTGGGTGAGGATGCTCCTCGAGAGTCTGGCGGTGTCGCCGGCTGCAATACTGACGCTCGTCGTAGCCACACTCGCAGTGCTCAAGTTGTACGTCGTCTACCGGGTTATTTTTTGAATTATCGAACGCAACGCCTCGAGTCACGTCTCTCAGAGAGGACAACGGTTATGATTAGTCGTTGAGAGTATCGACGTAACGACAATGGGTGATCGTCGCTGGTCCCGTCGCAAAGTCACCGTCGGAGCGCTCAGTCTCGGCATCCCTACCAGCCTTGCTGGCTGTTCCGGTCGGGAGTCAGACCAACAGCCAGCCCCCGACGTACCCGGTGCAGCGCAGTTCAACCCAATTCGGCTGCCGGCAGACATCGAGGGGTTCAC
>LKMJ01007832.1_pt1 | contig 10055 bp, 15 predicted proteins | sample 643391 | NCBI WGS metagenome assembly LKMJ01 (sample SAMN04112250, study PRJNA286221) | soda lake metagenome | biome: soda lake; feature: Kulunda Steppe; material: water; isolation source: sample PL-Br10 brine of Picturesque Lake | place: Russia: Kulunda steppe | collected 2010-07
AACCTGTTTCTCTCCACCACCCGAAGTTTTTCTTTTAGTACGAGAAGTCAGATTTCTAACCATGGTTTCTGCCCCAAAAAGCAAACAGTCCCAATCCTGACTTCCAACAGCATAAACCTCGTTGGAACAACTGTTTTGTGTCATGTGGGCGGCCTGAGCCTCTCCTTCACTTGGTGCCTCAATATAAGGTATGCTCATGGCATTAAGTAATCTTTTAGATTCTAAAATCATGTCTGATGTGATTTTCGAGCTCTGAGTAGCTTTTGAATAAGCTTCAGAAACCTTGCCTTCGTCTTTCAAACGTTTCCATTCTTCTTCAGCTTCTTCACGTTTTTTTCTGCGTCTGGAACTCTCTTTCTCCTTTAAGTCGGGGACATCGCCGTCAAAAACATAAACAGGTCGAATATTATTTTCCAGTAAATTGATATTTCTGTAGAAAAGCCCGGAAAGATGTGAGGTAACATTCCCGGATGAGTCTTTCAAAGGAGTACCATCTCTCTGTCTTATTATCGACAAAAACTGGTAAAGTGTATTCATCGCATCTATAGCAATTTCTTTATCATTCAAATCTGCAAAATCAATTTCTTCGGGTTCAACTAAATCTCCTAAATTAACTCCCATACACACCTTCTTAGTGTCTCAACTTTAAACATATTAATCGGATGAAAAAACTTTGATACGGTTTATACAGGTCTCACGGTTCTGAAACAGTGAAAGAAGTAAAAACTTTGAACACGGTTCTAAGATATGCAGCAAGGGCTTTGTGATTACTGCCAGGAAAAAACCGCTACCACCTCTTGTGAAGTATGTGGGGGGAATGTCTGCCAGAAGGATAAGCTGGAATATGGCTGTAGGTTATGTGGTGGCGGGAAAAAGAGTTTCAAATAATAATTGAAGGAAAGAAGTGTTTACATTTTGTCGAAGTGTTCGAGCTCAATACTTTGCACGTGCTCTATCTCTTCTAATTTTTCTTCGACTGCGTCTGTTCCACCTTCTTCGTCAGTGGTTATAGTTGAAACTTTGATGGCTTTTAATCCGAAAGCCACGTTCTCTTCACCTATATCTTGGACGTCTATAGCCTCCTTTATATCCTTTTTAATTGTTTCTAAGTCTGTTTCCGCATCTTCAGGCATAATTTTGTATACGCATGATATTTTTCCCATTTTTGTTTTTAACCTCGTGTAATTATTCAATACTTAGAAGCTGAAAATTTAAAAACAGGACGTAAACAGTAGACTTGAAAAAGAGAGCCGAGCCCAGAGCTTCTCTGAGCCCGGAAAAAACTATTCAAAAAGATTTAACTGAAAGTTATTTAGAAAGGTAGTTTTCCTCTAAGATTTTTGAGCTTCTGCTTTATATCCATTTTTTATTTTTCACCTCCTTTTTTTAGGGTTTTTGATGCTTTTCTTAGTCTAAATGACTATTAATGATGGTTCCTAATAATAACTGTGTGGCCTATCTAATAAATAAGGTGTGTTACTTCACTACTTTTAAACTTCGATAAACTTCTTAGAAAATAAGAGGAAGCCCGCATGGTCTAGCGGAAAGACGTCACCTTGCGGAGGTGAAGACCCGGGGTTCAAATCCCTGTGCGGGCGCTTCCAACTCTATATTTAGTTAGCATCGGTTAGTTTTGGAAAATATCTCTTGGTTCTTTGTCCGAACCTTTATTCGGTCCTAAGGCTGATTGGACGAGATCTTCCAGATTTTCAGTTGAATTAGTTCTCGAAACATCTTTTTGCCTGGGTGGATGCGGTTTTTCGTGTTCTTCTATAAGTTCTTTTTCTGCAAGTCTCCGCTTTATCGTCTGAACTTGTTCTAGACTTCTTTCCAGGTGTTCGTACTGGTTTTCGGCACGAGTTTCCAATGCTTCTACGGTTTCTTGGTACTGTTCTGCTAGCTGGCTTCTGCCGTCATCGATTAATCCTTCTTTTCCAGGCTCTAATAGCTCTTCAGGATCTTCTCTTGAGATCTTTTCAAGTAATGTTCTGGTTGTTCGAAGGTTGTTTGCGGCATCTTCAACAAAGTCTTCCACATCGTCCATATATTCTTCATATGCTTCTATGGCAGTTTCCTTGTAGTCCAAGAACTCTTGCTTATATTCTTGCTTCTTCTGTACATGGTTCTGTGCGGTATCGTAGATATCTTTTTCAAAAACATAGTTCCTTGCCAGTCTTTCATACTTCCGGACTTCTTCGTCACTGGTTCCTAACTCTTCAATCTCTCCGGCATCTAAATCAGAGTTTTCTGCGGCTTGAAGTTTTTCAACTTCTCTACCGAGTTCTGCAAGCTTTTCCTGCTCCCGGACATAATTCTCGTTCACTTCTTCCACTCTATCCGCTAAGGCATCTACAAAGTTTGAGAAGCCTCTATATTTTTTCCCATCAAAACTGTAAATATTCTTTACAGGATTAGGATGCTTTAGTTCAATTTCTAGTGGTTTAGCAGCCCATTTGTGAACCTGTGCTAAATCCTGGCTTATTTCAACAGCATTATGAGAAAGATCTGACTCTAGTTCGGTTTGTAGCTTTTCTAAACTTCTTTTGAATCCTCTACGCTTTTCATACCATTCGTTTAGATTGAAAATAGCTCTAGAAACCGCTGGCCCAACATCGTTCAGTTCAAATTCTTCTTTTGAATCTAAAATCTTTTGATATCTGTCTTTGGCGGCTTTACTTGGCTTCTGTTCGCCAAAACGCTGCGTGGGAGGTATCCCTCTGAAGAAATCATCTATACTTTTCTCCAAATCATGTCTGTCTCTGCGTTCTCTATCCTCGTTCTGTCTACTTCTAGCTTCTGTGGGGCTGTCAGAGCGCTCAATCATTCTCACAGTCCACTACTCTAGGTCGGCGCTATTAAACAATACTGTTTTAAAGAATATTATACTCTACTACACTGTTTCTAGCTTTCGTGGATCTTTTCCGCAAGCTCTTCTCGGAAATGAAGATCCTTCTCCTCGTATTTCTCAGAAAGCCTTAGGACTACAAAGTAGGCAGCGATTGAGAGTATTACTGCGAGTATTAAATTTCCTAACAGCATTGTATGTAGGGCAGAAGCTGCCTGAGATGTCAAAGCGGTTTCAAGCGCTTCTTCGGGGGGTTCAGATCGAGTTAAGAGATTTCCAATCGTATAACTTATAATATAAATAGGATATTTCATCACAGGATTGAAAACTACAACACAGGCAAGCAGAGCTAGCTTGTTTATGCTTTCAAAAATCTTTGATATTAGCAGGAAAAAGAGTATGCCGGCACCTAGTGTTGGTAGAACTGTTATAAATGTTCCTAGTGCCGCGCTGAAGGCAGTTTGCCTCGGAGTATGGTCCTGCTTTAGCGCAGTTTCTACTTCTTCTCTAACTCGTGCGCTGTAATTTGCCAGTCTCTTCATCTTCTAGTTACAGTTTCGTTACCAATCCTTTTTCAAGGTGAAGGACGTAACTAATTCTTACCAATGGTCCGAGGAAATATAAGAGTAAGAATAGATCCGCACGTACATTCGGAAGCATCTTTCGACTGCAAAGAACCAGTAGATCTAATAATGGATCATGCAGCAGATATAGGTCTTGACGCGGTCGTTATAACAGATCACAACGAAATTGACGAATCTATAAGAGCTGCAGAAATTGCAGAAGACTATGATTTAATCGGCATACCGGGAATAGAAATATCAACCAGGTCGGGACATCTCCTCGGAATAGGTATAGACGAAAAAATACCGAAAGGACTTCCTGTAGACGAAACGGTAGAAAGAGTCAGAGAACTCGGTGGTGCAGCAATAGTGCCTCATCCGTTCCAAAGAACAAGACACGGCATAAAAAAGAGAAGAATAAATAAGCTCGACGCAATAGAAGTATACAACGCATGGATCTTCACAGGATACAGGAATAGAAGAGCCAAAAAGTTTGCAAAAAACAGAGACATACCAGGGATTGCCTCAAGTGACGCACACTCTGTAGCATCAGTAGGAAGAGCATTTACAGAGATAATCTTCGAAGACAAAGACTCCAAACAAGAAGTAGATCCGGAAGACATTGTCGGTGCAATTAAGGATGGTTCAACACAGGTCTACGGACATAAATCACCGATACATAGAAGCGCCGGTCATTACATGAAAGGAATGGTCAAAAAAGTCGGCCACAACGCAAAGAAAATCAAAAATATCAAATAAGTATTTCGGTCTAAGAAGACTTCAAAAACAAAAAAATGATCTAAAATCCTATTTTAAACACGTTTAAAACGATTAAATCTCTAATAAAATAGTTTAAAACAGTTTTTGGGTCTTTTAATCCTAATTTTCTTCTTCGATAAAGATTTAATCTTGTATTGAGGGACGTCGGAATGATTGCGGAACGTTATAATAATCATTAATATACAGCTTGAGTTTAGAATACCTATGGACGGAAATAAGTCAGAGAAACTGCATTTCGATGTCAAAGCCACCGGCAAAAACCCTACAAAAACCCTTGTCGAAACACCTCGTTCCCAAATAATTATAAAGGATCATAAAAGTCCTGACGGTGTTGAAGAATCTATCAGTTCTGAAGAATATCTTCTAAGCTCACTAGCAGGCTGTATAAGTCGTATAGCCTTTATATCCGCATATGAAAGAAATATAAATCTCCGAGAAATCGAAATGAAGCTTGAAGGAGATATAGACATCTCAAAATTCAAGGGAGAAAAAGAAAACAGCAGATCAGGGTTCAAAAACATACAAGTGACATTAGAGACAGATACAGATGCCGAAAAATCCTTAATAAACAAAATGGTGGAAGATATACGCAACAGATCACAGATAATTGACAGCCTAGAAAACAAAGTTGCAGTAAAAATACAGAACAAATAAACTCTTATCCCCTATATTATTCTTCTTTTTTATAACGGTGAAAAACTAAAAAATCAGATGTGATCAAACGCAGAAAAATAAAGATTTCTGCAGACAGAAAACGTTTCAAAGCAGAACTAGCAGAAAACTTTCTAACACGAGCCTGGGGACTAAGCCTCAGAAAAAACGGTAAAATGCTTTTCAAATTTCCTCGCAAAACGAGGGCAAGGGTAGACATGATGCTACTATCTAAACCACTACACCTATACTTCATAGATTCAAACCAAAAGATCATAGATATACAAAAAGCGAAGCCATGGACATTGAACCCGAAAACATGGAAAACCTACCGGCCAAAACAAAGCTACCAATACCTACTAGAAAGCTTCGAAGATTTAGAGCTAGAAAAAGGAACTAAACTTAGATTCTGAGCAACAACATTTCTCATAATTTACAAACTATTATAATTTTTGACCTCGGAATCACAAATATGCGACTTACTTCGGGACCTCCTGAATATAGGGTTAATAGGGACTGGAGGATAAAACTCGGAGGAGCTGAGGAGATAACAAAGCCGTTAGATTATAGAGCTAAGTTAGGCGGCTCAGCACCGGAGATCAACCAAGAAGCATCTGTGCTGTAACTGAGAAAGATTTTACCGAAAATTTAGAAGAAAGAACATTTGAACAAGAAGACTACGATACTTTCCAGCAGACTGCGGAACAAATAATGGACCAGAACATGGGTTCAAACCTTTCAGGAATAAGACAATTAGATTTCAAAGAAAACGGCAGGCAAGAAGCAAGCCAACTGTTAGACTATTTACAAGTAAATCTGGACGCAACCAGTATATCAAGACGAGAAAAGCACGGAGCACACGAATTTGATCCTCATAATGTCAACACATGCGAAGAACAGCTCTCGATAGGCCAATAATGGACTTATGGCTGCAGCATACCAAAGAAGAAAATACTGAAACACTGAGGCCGGCTCACTGGAATGACAGAAAAGTCACAGCATATCTGGATCAGAGATATGTGCAGACGCTGCTACAAGAACAGAAAAAAGACTACGATACTTCTCATGCGGAAGGACTAATAGAGCATAACATACCTGAAGATCAAGATCCGGAAGAGGCTGTTGAAACATATGGAGAAACTCTCTTGCCAACAAAATTCCGAATACCGAAACCAAACTCTAAAAACCACTCTACACTGGAACTTCAACAAAGTTATGAGGGCTTAACGGAGAACTATCCGCCAGAACACCTAATGTATAAATCCCAAGGAGTTGAATCAGTAGAAGATCATCTTGGGCTTGCAGGAATAGCAGAGACATGGTTCCAGGTCTTCAATATTTTAAACCCGGAATAAGCCTTCGAGAAAAAGAAGAAACCGTTGAGTTCGAAGTTTAAAGATTAAGTCATAAAACTGTACTTATGGAACTTACAAAATTCTGCCCTAGATGCGGCAAAGAAACAGACAAGCTCTACGGCAACAAAAAGAAAATGTGTCCAGACTGCTACCCGGATGTAAACCAGTTGCTCGAAATACCGGATACAGTAACAATCAACATCTGCTCAATATGCGGCAGAATGAGAAAACACGGAAACTGGGTAGAAGAATACACACTTCAAGAGCAGCTCGCCGCAAAGTTTGAAGAATTCTCAGAAAAAGGCGTTGAAACAGAGCTACAGTACTGGGAAGAAGACAAAAAAATGTTCGTCCGAGTACACGCCTACAAGGATGAAATGAAAGCAGAGTATGACACAGAACTCAAAATAGAAAACCAACAATGCCAAACATGCTCACAATTCCACGGCGGATTCTACAAAGTCAAACTACAGCTTAGAGGCGACAAAGACCTAGAAAACATATCAAACCAAATAGTCGACACCGCCGCAGAAGTAACAAACGAAGGACGGAAAAACTTCCTCGCCAACGTAGAACAAACAGACAGCGGATACGACTTCTACCTGTCCACAGAAAAAATAGCAGGAGAAATCCTAAGAATGCTGAAAGCACGACACCAACTAGAAGTCAAAAGAAGCTACGAACTAATGGGAGAAGAAGACGGACAAAGAGTCTACAGAAACGTAATATCAGTAAGAATACAGGACTGACTACTACAAGTTAACAAATAAGTATTTTGGGTAAAGAAATACCGCTATATAGAACACTCCTACACAAAACACAACTATTCTTGGAATGTGGGCCCGTCAACTACTTTGAAGACTGGTTTGATGAAGCAGACGACCCGGTACAGTTTGATCATACTGCCTATTTTGTAGAGGACTTACTGGATTTCGCAAAAGATGCGTATAATGATAACAGAGCGGATCTTGAATATTCTACTCCTAAGTTGACAGATATATCCTCATCTTCTGAGATAGGTTACGTCCACAAGATGCGTTCTCTAAAGATGTCTTCACGGACGCACTCGAAGAAGTAACAACATCACGTCTCGTAGCAGGTCTGATCAGGAGAAAAGGAATAACTAAAAGAGGGATAACCTACGAGATGGAAGAAAGGTTCAAAGAAGATGAAAAACAAACTCTAGTTCTAGATACTGATCCAGAGTGGGAGGGACCTATAATGCGTCGACTGGCTGAACATGAATCTTTTCCGTTCGACGGTCCTGAAGACCTATGAAAAACAACAAAATACCAGAATTTAGTTTAAAAAGCTGAACCTGTAAACCTTCAATATGAGCGAAGAAGAAGAACAAAAAATAACACGTGTAAGACGCCCCAAAGGAGAGGAAGTTCTGGGAATCGTCCTCAGAAAGGAAGGAGGCGGAAAATACCGTGTATACTGTACAGATGGTAGAAAAAGAATCTGCCGAATACCTGGAAGCAAAAAAAGAGGTATCTGGGTAAAAAGAGACAGCGTAGTACTAGTCGACCCATGGGACATCCAAGGCGACGAAAAAGGAGACATCGTACAAAGCTACTCCAACGCAGAAACAAGATGGCTAGAAGACAGGGACTACCTAGACGAAATCAGCGAATTCCTTTGAGACCGAACTATTCAAGAGGAATTAGTCTTTCACTTTTAATCTTTCACTAACAATACTTCTTTCTTATGGATGATGAAGACTTTGATTTTGAGGAGCGGTGGCAGGAGAAAAGCCGTCAAATGTTCGACTCTTCAGAAGCAAGGAAAGCATTTCAAAACGTTTTAGACCATAAGACAGCGATGGCCTTACTCAAACTTTCTGAACAAGGATTTATTGAGAAAATGTATGGCGTTATCGAGTCAGGGAAAGAGTCGCTGGTTTTCCTAGCTGACAGCAGTGAGGGCGAAAGAATTCTCGTCAAAATTTACATGGACCGGGCAGGAAACTTCCGTGAAATGAAAAGATACCTTCGCGGAGACAAAAGATTCCGAGGGATAAAAGATGACAGAAGATCAATCATAATGGAATGGTGTAAAAAGGAGTTCAGAAACCTGAAAGCAGCACAGAACGTTGTAAAATGCCCTGAACCAATAACATTCAGAAAAAACATCTTGGTAATGGAGTTTATAGGAGAAGACTTCTCACCGTACCCTAAACTCAAAGACGTGGAGATAGAAAATCCTCAAGAAGCATACGAACAAGTTTTGGAAGGTATGGAGAAGCTGTGGAATGAGGAGGAACTTGTACACGGCGACCTATCAGAATACAATATCTTAGTTGATTCCGAAGGGCTTCTAACATGGATTGATTTCTCACAAGGAGTACATTTCACACATCCGGAGGCAGAAATGCTGTTAAAACGAGATATCAAAAATGTGGCGAACTTCTTCTCAAGACAAGGTGCCGAAACCGATTTTGAGAAAGACTATAACCGTGTTATTTCAGGGTAACAAGCCCTAAATCAAGGTTTCAAGCTATAAAAAGATTAGTTGAACCATTCATACTATAGAGAAATGAAAGAAGTAAGAGTACCGGAAGAAAGAGTAGCAGTTCTCATAGGAGAAGGTGGAGAAACCAAAGAAGAAATACAAAAAGTCGCCAACATAGACCTAGAGATCAAAGATAACTTGGCAGTAATAGAAGGAGAACCATTAGATGAGATGAATGCTGTAAACGTTGTAAAAGCAGTAGGACGAGGATTCAACCCGGAAAAAGCACTTAACCTAGTTGAAGAAGATAAAATACTACATTTAATGGATATTAAAGACTTTGCAGAGACAAAAAACTCTCAGAACCGGTTGAAAGGAAGAGTAATAGGAAGAGATGGAGAAACCCGGACACACCTAGAAAAAGAAGCCAACGTAGAAATATCAGTCTACGGAAAAACAATAGGAATAATAGGCTACGCAGAAAACATTCATATAGTAGCAGAATCGATTAAAATGCTACTACAAGGCAGTACACACGCAACTGCCTACCAATACCTGGAGAAAAACCAGGACAAGATAAGGAGGTAAACAACACACTATGCCAAACGGAATAGAAGAAACAGTTCAAGAAGAACAATCAGACCACAGAGAAATCTCTGTAGCAGAATTCTTCGAGAAAAACAAACACTTACTAGGATTCGAAAACGCACAAAAATCAATAATAACAGTCGTCAAAGAAGCAATCGACAACTCTCTAGACGCATGTGAAGAAGACGAAATACTACCAGAACTCCATGTTCTAATAGATGAATACGACGACGAAAAATGCCGAGTCGAAATAAGAGACAACGCAATCGGACTAAGCCGAGAAAACATTCCGAAAGTATTCGGAAAACTACTATACGGATCCAAATTCCACAAACTACAACAAAGCCGTGGACAACAAGGAATCGGAATCTCCGCATCCGCAATGTACGCACAACTAACAACAGGAGAACCAGTAACAGTATACTCCAAACAGAAAGGAGAACCATGCCACAAATTCGTTGTAAGAATTGACACAGAAAAAAACGAGCCAGAAATCCTAGAAGATGAAATAATAGAAGCAGACTCTGACGAATTCCCGGGCGACAAAGACTATTACTTCGATCACGGAACCACAATCGAAATGAATATCGAAGCACAGTACACCCGAGGACACCACTCAGTAAGAAACTATTTGAAGCACACAGCGATCATGAACCCGTACGCTAGAGTAGTGCTACGAGAACCGGATGGAAACAAGATCGAGTTCCCAAGAGTCTCCCGAGAGCTACCAGAGAAACCAAAAGAAATCAAACCACACCTACACGGCGTAGAACTAGGTGTTGTAATGAGAATGATGGAAGGCAGCAAAGCTCGCACAGT
>LKMJ01007833.1_pt1 | contig 10054 bp, 7 predicted proteins | sample 643391 | NCBI WGS metagenome assembly LKMJ01 (sample SAMN04112250, study PRJNA286221) | soda lake metagenome | biome: soda lake; feature: Kulunda Steppe; material: water; isolation source: sample PL-Br10 brine of Picturesque Lake | place: Russia: Kulunda steppe | collected 2010-07
GCCGCTGTCGAGGTTTGGCGCGCCCGGCAGGACTCGAACCTGCGACCTACGGCTTAGAAGGCCGTTGCTCTATCCAGCTGAGCTACGAGCGCTTCCTACTCACCCAGAGGCTCAGTTGGTGAGCATTATTGGTCGGGGTAGAGAGATTTGAACTCCCGACATCCTGCTCCCAAAGCAGGCGCGCTACCAGACTGCGCTATACCCCGTTAACTCACTCAAGCCGCTGTTCTCAGCGAAGTTGGCGCGAATGATACCGGCGCCCCGCACCTCCGTCAATACTATTTAACCTCCAGAATGATGCTGGCTCAATCCGTATTGCAGGAACATTGGCCCCGCCCCCAAGGCGTGCGACAATACGCCTCCTTTCCAAGACCGGCCACAGACGACAGTTTATCGCCATGACAGCGCAGATCATAGACGGCAAAAGCATTGCTCTCGACGTCCGCAACAAGGTGGGCAAACAGGTGGCGCAGCGGGTTACCGAAGGCCATCGAGCTCCCGGCCTGGCCGTGGTTCTTGTAGGCAGCGACCCGGCCTCCAACGTGTATGTCCGCAAAAAGCACGAGGCGTGCAAGCAGGCGGGCTTCCATACCGAGGACTACACCCTGAATGCCGACACGAGCCAGGATGACCTCAACGCCCTGGTGGACCAGCTCAACGCAGACCCACGAATTGACGGCATTCTGGTGCAGCTCCCCCTGCCCGTCCACCTGGACGCCGATCAGGTGCTGCTGCGCATCCGGCCGGACAAGGATGTGGATGGTTTCCATCCCTACAACGTGGGCCGCCTTTGTCAGCGCGTGCCGGAACTGCGCCCCTGCACGCCGGCCGGCATCGTCCATCTTCTGGACGCCATCGGCACCCCCTACAAGGGCCAGCACGCCGTAATTGTTGGTGCCTCCAACATTGTGGGGCGCCCCATGACCATGGAGCTGCTGCTCAAGGGCGCCACAGTGACGGTTACCCACCGTTTCACGGGTGACCTGCCGCGCTTCGTGGCCGATGCGGACCTGCTGATCGCCGCTGCGGGCAAGCCCGGCCTGGTCAAGGGTGAATGGGTCAAGCCCGGATCCACGGTGATTGATGTGGGCATCAACCGCACGGACGAAGGCAAGCTGATTGGTGATGTGGAGTTCGATGTCGCCGCAGAGCGTGCAGCCTACATCACACCGGTGCCCGGCGGCGTGGGCCCGATGACCATTGCCATTCTGCTGCAGAACACGCTGGAAGCCGCCCGTCGGCACGGCTGATCGCAGCCTGCTCAGCGACACCGCCAACCAGGCAGCAGTCAGACAATAAAAAACCCGCCGAAGCGGGTTTTTTATTGCACTGGACAAGCCTTACTGGCCGTATTTGGCCTTGGCTTTTTTGCGGTAGGCGTGCAGCAGCGGCTCGGTGTAGCCACTGGGCTGCTCTTTGCCCTTGAAGATCAGATCACAGGCGGCCTGGAAGGCAACGCTGTCATCGAAGTTACGTGACATCGGGATATAGGTCGGGTCACCCTCGTTCTGGCGATCCACCACCTCAGCCATGCGCTTGAGCGTCTCCATGACCTGCTCTTCGCTGCAGATTCCATGATACAGCCAGTTGCAGATGTGCTGTGAGGAAATCCGCAGTGTCGCTCGATCCTCCATCAGGCCGATGTCATTGATGTCAGGCACCTTGGAGCAACCCACGCCCTGATCGATCCAGCGCACCACGTAACCGAGAATGCCCTGGGCATTGTTGTCCAGTTCCTGCTTGATGTCGTCCTGGCTCAGCGCGGACGGGTCCTTCATCAGCGGAATGGTGAGAATGTCGTCCAGGCTGGCGCGCTCGCGCTTGGTCAGCTCTTCCTGTACCGCCATCACGTTCACCTGATGGTAATGGATGGCGTGCAGGGTTGCCCCTGTGGGAGACGGAACCCAGGCCGTATTGGCGCCGGCTTTGGGATGGCTGATCTTGGCTTCCATCATGGCCGCCAGTTTGTCCGGCATGGGCCACATCCCCTTGCCAATCTGGGCACGCCCCTTCAGGCCGGTCTCCAGGCCAATGTCCACGTTCCAGTTCTCGTAGGCGATCATCCAGGGTGCGGGCTTCATCTCCCCCTTACGGATCATGGGGCCGGCTTCCATGCTGGTGTGGATCTCATCACCAGTGCGATCCAGGAAGCCGGTGTTGATGAAGATGATCCGCTCTTTCGCCTCACGGATGCACTCCTTGAGGTTGACCGTCGTGCGGCGCTCCTCATCCATGACACCGACCTTGAGAGTGTTGCGCTTCAGGCCGAGGCTGTCCTCAACGCGACCGAACAGCTCGTTGGTGAACGCCACCTCTTCCGGGCCGTGCATCTTCGGCTTCACGATGTAGACACTGCCTGTGCGGCTGTTGCCCAGCCGGGTATTGCCATTGAGGTCGTGGATGGCGATCAGTGAGGTGATCATGCCGTCCATCAGGCCTTCCGGCACTTCGTTGCCATCCGCATCCAGAATGGCATCATTGGTCATGAGGTGACCGACATTACGGACCAGCATCAGACTGCGACCGTGCATGTTCAGCGCCTTGCCCTGGGGATCCAGGTATTCCCGATCGGGACTCATGCGACGGGTAACGGTCTTGCCGCCTTTCTCGAAGCTTTCTTCCAGGTTGCCCTGCATCAGGCCCAGCCAGTTGCGATAGACACCGATCTTGTCCTCGGCATCCACAGCGGCGACGGAATCCTCACAGTCCATGATGGTGGTCAGGGCGGACTCCATCAGCACGTCCTTGACGTGGGCGGGGTCGTCCTTGCCAATGGGATGGGAGGCGTCGACCTGGATTTCAAAGTGCATCCCATTGCGCACCAGCAGTACACCATGAGGCTCACTCTCACTGCCCTGGTAGCCGACGAGCTGTGAGTCGTCCTTCAGTCCGGTTTCACTGCCATCCTTCAGGGCCACACGCAGCTTGCCGCCCTCAATGCGATAACCGACCGAATCACTGTGGCTGCCCTTCTCCAGCGGCGCACCATCGTCCAGAACACGGCGTGCGTAAGCAATCACCTTCTCGCCGCGCACCGGGTTGTAACCGGGTCCCTTGTCTGCACCACCTTCCTCGGAAATGATGTCCGAGCCATAGACGGCGTCGTAGAGACTGCCCCAGCGCGCATTGGCAGCGTTCAGCGCAAAGCGGGCGTTGGAGATGGGCACCACCAGCTGGGGACCGGCCACCTGGGCGATTTCCCGGTCGACGTTTTCAGTCGTTGCGGTAAAGTCACTGCCCTCTGGCTTGAGGTAACCGATCTCCTTCAGGTACGCCTTGTACTCTTCCAGATTGATCTGCTGTCCCCGACGTTCCCGGTGCCAGCTGTCGAGCTTCTGCTGGAGATCCTCACGCTTGCGCAGCAGCTCCCGGTTACGCGGTGCCATATCGCTGACGATACGGCCGAATTCCGACCAGAAGGCGTCTGCATCCACACCCGTTCCGGGAATGGCTTCATTGTTCACAAAGTCATAGAGAATTCGGGCGACCTGCAGGCCCCCTGCATTCACGCGTTCTGTCATCTTTATGCCTCAGATTGCTGTTTTGAAACGTTTTCTCTAACAGTGCCACCGGATTGAAAGTACGGATACCCGGCACTCTGGATTGCGGATGGTGCGTATTCTACGTCAAATCCGCCGCCAGAGGACAGACTGGCCCTATTGCCGGCGCCAGGTTGTGCCCTCACGACTGTCTTCAAGCACGATGCCGTGCTCCTGCAGTTCATCCCGGATGCGATCCGCTTCCGCAAAGTTCTTATCCCGTTTGGCCTGGGCACGCAGTTCAATCTGCTGCTCAATCCAGGTCTCATCCGGACCGCCAGCGCTGGCATGCCCCTGGAAGTAGCTTTCCGGATCCTGCTGGAGCAACCCCAGCACCTCCCCAAGGGCAATCAGTGTGGCCCCGAGCCGGGATGCCAGGGATTCGTCACCTTCCTTGCGCGCCCGGTTGATCTCACGGACCAGATCAAACAGCACCGCCAGGGCGCCGGGTGTGTTGAAATCATCGTCCATGGCCTCGTGAAAGCGCGTCTGCCACTGCTCATCGGGCGCAACATCGCCAACCCGCAGGCCCCGCAGGGCCGCGTAGAAACGATCGAGACCGGAACGGGCATCAGCGAGACTGTCGTCCGAGTAGTCAATCTGGCTGCGGTAGTGGCTGGCAACCAGCAGGTAACGGACCACTTCCGGGGAATGCTCGGCCAGGATGTCGCGGATGGTGAAGAAGTTGCCCAGCGACTTGGACATCTTTTCATGGTTCACCCGCACCGCACCGGCGTGGAGCCAATAATTCACAAAGGGCTGCTCGTGGGCACACTCGGACTGGGCGATCTCGTTCTCATGATGCGGAAACATCAGATCCGGCCCACCGCCATGGATGTCAAAAGTGCGCCCCAGGCGCGAGCGGGACATGGCGGAGCATTCAATGTGCCAGCCCGGTCGGCCGTTGCCCCAGGGAGACGGCCAGCTCTCCTCGCCCTCTTTCGCCGCCTTCCAGAGCACAAAATCCGCGGGACTGGCCTTGGCCTGGGCCACTTCCACCCGGGCCCCGGCCACCAGATCCTCCAGCTTCTTGCGGCTGAGCTTGCCATAGTCCTCAAAGGTGGACACCGCAAAATAGACGTCGCCGTTATCGCCCTGATAGGCATGGCCTTTGTCCACCAGCACCTGGATCATGTCGATCATCTGATCGATGTACTCCGTGGCTTTGGGCTCCTCAGTGGGGCGGAGCACACCCAGGGCCGCCTCATCCTCGTGCATGGCGGCAATCATGCGCTCGGTCAGAGCCCGGAAATCCTCGCCGTTTTCCCGCGCGCGATTGAGAATCTTGTCATCAACATCGGTGATGTTGCGCACATAGGTGACATCGTAGCCCCGGTGGCGCAGATACCGCGTGATCACATCAAAGGCAACCAGCACCCGGGCGTGCCCGAGGTGACAGTAGTCATAGACCGTCATGCCACAGACGTACATCCGGACCTTTCCTTCCTCAATGGGCCGGAACACTTCCTTTTTCTGTGTCAGGGTGCTGTAGAGCTGGATCACGTTATCTCCAATTCAGTGTCATGGCTTCGGGGAGTCAGTTCTTCTGGCTGACCTTGGCCCAGGAATCCCGCAGGGTTACCGTGCGGTTGAACACGGGGTGCCCGTCCGAGCTGACCTCTGGGTCATAGACGAAATAGCCCTCGCGTTCAAACTGATAGGGAATGCTCTGCTGTGGCGCAGCCAACGCCGGTTCGCCCTTGGCGCCGGTGACTGTGACCAGTGATTCCGGGTTCAGGTGCTCAACAAAATCCACGTCCTTTTCCGCTCCGGGATTCTCGTGAGAGAACAGCCGGTCGTAGAGACGCACCTCCAGATCCACCGCCGCCGTTGCCGACACCCAGTGAATCACACCCTTGGGCTTGTAACCTTCCGGGTTCACACCCAGGGTGGCGGGGTCGTATTCCGCATGCACCTCAACCACCTCACCGGCCTCATTCTTCACCACATGCGTGCAGGTGATAACGTAGCCCCCACGCAGGCGTACGGCCCGGCCCGGAGCCAGGCGCTTCCATTTGCCGGGCGGTTCTTCCGCAAAATCGTTCTGGTCGATGTACATCTCCCGGGTCCAGGTCACCTCGCGGGTTCCCATGCTCTCATCCTGAGGATGCAGGCCGACTTTCAGGGTTTCACTCTCACCTTCCGGGTAATTGGTCAGCAGAAGCTTCAGGGGATTGAGCACACACATGGCCCGAGGGGCATTGGTATTGAGATCGTCGCGGATGGCGTGCTCCAGCATGCTCATATCCACGGTGCCGCCGGTCTTGTTGACGCCGACCATCTCGCAGAAATCCCGGATCGAGGCTGGCGTGAAACCACGGCGGCGCATGCCGGAGAGAGTCGGCATGCGCGGGTCGTTCCAGCCGTCCACGTAGCCTTCCTCCACCAGCCGCAGCAGCTTGCGCTTGCTGGTGATGGTGTAGTTGAGATTGAGCCGGGCGAACTCGATCTGGCGCGGCCGACACGGCGGCGTGGTGTTCTCCAGCGCCCAGTCGTACAGAGGGCGGTGATCCTCAAACTCCAGGGTGCAGAGCGAGTGGGTGACGCCCTCCTCCGCATCCGACAGCGGATGGGTGAAGTCGTACATGGGATAGATGCACCACTTGTCGCCAGTCTGGTGATGGGTCAGGAAACGGATGCGGTACAGAATCGGATCACGCAGGTTCATGTTGGGTGAAGCCATGTCGATCTTCGCGCGCAGGGCGTGCTCGCCTTCGGCGAACTCCCCGGCCTTCATGCGCCGGAACAGGTCCAGGTTCTCCTCCACCGAACGATCCCGATAGGGGCTGTTGGTTCCCGCTTCAGTCAGCGTGCCCCGGTAGGCCGCCGCTTCCTCCGCGTTGAGACTGCACACATAGGCCTTCCCGGCCTGTATCAGCTCTTCGGCGTACTCATAGAGCCGATCAAAATAATCCGAGGCAAAGCGCACATCCCCGGTCCACTCATAGCCGAGCCAGCTTACATCCCGGGTAATGGCATCAATGTATTCCTGGCTCTCTTTCTCGGGGTTGGTGTCATCAAAGCGCAGCGTGCACTGCCCGCCATAGGTCTCCGCCAGACCGAAGTTGAGCACGATCGACTTGGCGTGACCAATGTGGAGATAGCCATTGGGCTCGGGCGGGAAACGCGTCACGATCCGGTTGTGCCTGCCTTCACGCAGGTCCTCGTCGATGATGGTCTTGATGAAATTGCCGGATTTACTCTCTTCTGCGCTCATAACCTTCCTGACAGTGCCCGAATGATAAGTGCGGTATTATACTCATACTCAGCCTTTGAGCCCATGCGCTGTTCACTTACAATGCGCCCACCAAAACTGCGGGAGGATATAGCCTGATGGTCGTTCTGGAAACAAGTGAGGGCCCGATCAAGCTCGCGCTCGATCATGACAACGCCCCGGAAACCGCCACCAACTTTGAGCAGTACGTTCGCGATGGCTTTTATGATGGGGTGATCTTTCACCGTGTGATCAGCAATTTCATGATCCAGGCCGGCGGCTTTGGAACCGATATGGAGCCGCGCAAACCGCGCGAGGCCATCCGCAACGAAGCGGACAACGGTCGCAGCAACAAGCGCGGCACCGTGGCCATGGCCCGCACCATGAGCCCCCATTCGGCCGCTTCCCAGTTTTTCATCAACGTCAACGACAATGGCTTTCTGGATCACACCGGCAAGACCCAGGACGGCTGGGGCTACTGCGTCTTTGCTGACGTGGCAGAGGGCATGGACGTGGTCGATCGAATCCGCGAGACCCCAACCACTGCCCGGGCCGGGCACCGCGACGTGCCGGTGGACGAGATCCGCATTGAACGCTCCTATCTGACCGACGGACAGGAATCGCAATGACCACCTGCTTCATAGCCGACCTGCATCTCGAGGAAGAGCGGCGGGACGTCACGGATGCCTTCCTGGATTTTCTCCCGCGTCACGCCCACGGCATTGACGCGCTCTACATTCTTGGTGATTTCTTTGAAGCCTGGATTGGTGACGATGAGCGCACGCCGCTGCAGGAGGAAATTGCCGAGGCACTGCGGGCAACCCGTGCCAGCGGCACGGCTCTGTATCTGATGCACGGCAATCGTGATTTTCTCATTGGAGAGGACTTCTGCCAGCGCATCGGCGCCACCCTGCTCGATGACCCTACCATGATCGATCTCTATGGGGAGCCAACACTGCTGATGCATGGCGACAGCCTCTGCACAGCCGACGAGGAATACCAGAAGTTCCGTGCCAACATGCGTAACCCGCAGTGGCAACAGACCTTCCTGCAGCGCCCTCTGGCGGACCGGCAGATGGTGGCGCGGCAGATGCGGCAGATCAGTCAGGCCAAGAACCAGGACAAACAGCAGGACATCATGGATGTGACACCGGAGGAGGTGGTCAGGGCCATGACTGAGCATGGCGTGCGCCAGTTCATCCACGGCCACACCCACAGGCCCGCCGTCCATGACCTGCAGGTGGAAGGCGCGCCGGCCAAACGCTATGTCCTGGGCGACTGGCACAACCAGATGTGGTACATCACCGCAACAGCGGAGCAGCCACCTCAACTGAACTCTGCGCCTTTTCCGGCGTCAGCACAGTGACTCCAGGCTCGTTTACAGCGAAGGCGCATCTGATACTATCGACTGTCTGAAACCGTGGAACAGGCGATACTGTCATGACACAACACACGACGCTGCCAGACCGGATGCGCGCCATGGTGCTTCAAGCACCGGGACAGCGTCTTGAGCCCACTGAGCTGCCTTTACCCCAGCTGCAGCGGCCCGACCAGGTGTTGCTGCGCGTTGAAGCCTGTGGCATCTGCCGGACCGATCTTCACATCCTTGACGGGGAGCTGTCCGAGCCGGTCCTGCCGCTGATTCCAGGTCACCAGATTGTGGGCTGCGTGGTTGAGGCCGGCGCGGACACCGGACTTTCTCCTGGCACCCGGGTGGGCGTGCCCTGGCTGGGCTACACAGACGGGTGCTGCCGCTATTGCCAGCGCGGCCAGGAAAACCTCTGCACCGGTGCCGAATTCACCGGTTACACGCTGGACGGCGGTTTCGCCGAATACGCCCTGGCCTACAGTGATTTCTGCTTCCCGCTGCCCGCCGAGGCGGAACCCACGGCCATCGCACCGCTGCTCTGTGCGGGGCTTATCGGCTATCGCACCTGGCGGCTGGCCGGGGGTGAGACCATCAACAACCTCGGCATTTATGGCTTTGGTGCGGCAGCACACATCCTGACCCAGATCGCCGTCTGGCACGGGCAGGCCGTCTATGCCTTCACCCGGCCGGGCGATGAAGCCGCCCAGGCTCTGGCCCGCCGCCTGGGAGCGACCTGGGCCGGATCCAGCGAGGACACACCACCAGTGACACTCGATGCGGCTCTGATCTTCGCACCGGTCGGGGATCTGATGGTCACCGCTCTCGGACACGTTGATCGCGGCGGCAGTGTCGTCAGCGGCGGCATCCATATGAGCGACATCCCCTCCTTTCCCTACAGCCTGCTATGGGAGGAGCGCAGCCTGAAATCCGTTGCCAACCTGACCCGCGACGATGGGCGGGAGTTTCTGGCAGTTGCACCGCAGGTGCCGGTGCAGACGGAGGTGACGAGCTACCCCCTGGAGCAGGCCAATGAGGCGCTGGACGACCTGCGCCACGGCCGCTTTGCCGGAGCCGCCGTAATCACCCCCAACGGCTGAAGGAGCGCCATTCGTGACCGACAGTGAGAGCGCCCAGAGTTCCGGCGTTCGCCAGAGCTCAACCGAACCTTCCTTTGTCATGTTCCTCTCCAGGTGGCGGCTGCACCTTGGGTTCGTACTGGGACCGGCGCTCTTCGCACTCATGCTGTTCACAGGCCCACCCGAGGGTGTCAGCACGGATGCCTGGCGTGCTCTGGCACTCACTATGCTCATGGCTGTGTGGTGGGTAACGGAATCGCTGCCCATTGCCATTACCGCCCTGCTCCCCGTGGGCCTTCTGCCACTTCTGGACATAGCTCCTATAGAGGATGCCGCTGCACCCTACGCCAATCCCCTGATTTTCCTGTTCCTTGGGGGATTCATACTGGCCGAGGGCGTGCAGCGCTGGAACCTGCATCGGCGGCTGGCACTGAAGGTGCTCTCCATCTCCGGCACCCGCCCGGACCGGGTTGTGGGCGGTTTCATGCTCGCCACAGCCGGATTGAGCATGTGGGTCAGTAACACGGCCACGGCGGCACTGATGCTGCCCGTGGCGATTTCCGTACTCAGACTGATGGGTGATGACACCGGTCAGAGCCAGAAGCACTTCGGCCTGTGTCTGCTGCTGGGCATTGCCATAAGCGCCAACATTGGCGGCATGGCCACGCTTATTGGCACACCGCCCAACGCCATTCTTGCCGGTTACCTCAATGACAACCACGAGCTCAGTATAGGCTTTGGCGAGTGGATGCTGGTGGCCTTTCCCCTGGCAGCCGTTCTGCTTGTCAGCGCCTGGTGGCTTCTCACCAGCCGTATCTATCCGGTCGCCCATCAACCCCTGGAGGGACTCGCGGAA
>LKMJ01007834.1_pt1 | contig 10054 bp, 15 predicted proteins | sample 643391 | NCBI WGS metagenome assembly LKMJ01 (sample SAMN04112250, study PRJNA286221) | soda lake metagenome | biome: soda lake; feature: Kulunda Steppe; material: water; isolation source: sample PL-Br10 brine of Picturesque Lake | place: Russia: Kulunda steppe | collected 2010-07
ACAAACTAATGATTCCTATCGTTTTATTTCAAAGCTTATGGATGTTTATATGATGGCTGGTGTTCACCAGCAACCTGATCAGTCAAACTACCTGGCTGAAGGTCAAACTTAAACTTGTAAACTTAAAGAAGTCTCCTCTGGGGCGATCCTGCATCAGGTCCTTGGCCTAGGCAAGACACTCAGTCCAAGGCTTAGCCTGTCAGTGGATTGTTCTCACCCCAATTTGCACAGCTGAACAAGTTCAGTCGAGTACTGTAAACGTGTGAGCATGTTCAAATGCAGGGCCTCAAAACAGTGACTCGCCTTGCAATTTAGGGTAGCATGACACACGGACATGTAACATCTCATCATGCACTACTCTTGAGATCTTGGTGATGATGCAGAAGAAGAACTGAGTGTTACTTGGGCTGTTGGACCCAGAACGATCACTTGCGCTTTCATTCGCTCTAGAGACTTGCTCGTCTATTGCTGGCTTGTCCCAATGTAAGCGTATCTATTCGATAAATAACTAACATTCCAGCTTGGATTGTCCTCCAATATCCTGCACAGTGTGTGTGTATGTGTGTGTGTGTGTTTGTGTGTGATTCTGTGTGTGTGCACGCTTGTGTGTCCATTAATATTTGGTCTGGTTGACATTCACAATCGCCACTGTTTTGAAACAAAATCAGACAAAGACAGCATAAATAGGTGTTTGACATGCCATGGAGCAGCAGGCAAGGCACAGTTGGCTTTTTGAACAACCCTGCGGCCAGTGCTTCTGCACGCACAATCGTTTAGCACAGCGCACCGGAGAACTAGGCCACTAGGCCACTCGTCTCTGTCCGCCAGTCCTGTGCCATTTTTCTTCAACCTGCTTTAGCCACAAGGCACAAGCACAAGTGCAGGATCACAGGGCCAGGGATAGTTGACGGCTCTATTTGAGCTTTTCAGGGCTGTGAGGGACTCTGCATGCCAGCTATCTACATGTATCCCAGACCATAAAACACGGTCCCGTTACTCCTGGGCTTGTCCATCGGCTACAATGCTTGCCCCCAGCTCTGCTTTGTTGATGACGTCTACTGCTTCAGCTCCATATGGGTGCATTAGGTTTGCGCGGATATTTGCATGGGATATTTGTGCGAAATCCTGGATGTCTGCTTACTGGGACATGTGCCCCAGACCTTAGATCTCTTCACCCGTCTGCCTTCTGTTCATGCAAGCTACCTCCAATCTGCGAAACTGGGGAAGGCTGCGTGAACTGATCATGGACACATGCCAATGTTGTTGAACACGGGTCGCCTCCCCAAAAGGAGATTCAGAAGTCATGCCTGGACGTTGGGGGGCGGGGGACCACTGGTTGGTAGAGAGCGCGGTGCCTTGGCCTTGATTGTTCCACACCACATAGAGCTACATGCTGTACTGAAGTGTCAAGGGTGACGATGACGCGTCAAATCGAGACCCAGGCAACTCAGACTTTCAGGTTGTGGTCCTTATGAATGTTGTCACGCTCTATTACTTCTGGAGGTCCGGGCACTCCCTGGTCCTCTGGGCAAAAGGGTTAAGCCTTCTTACTTCCAAAAACTCTTGGGCTTAGGCAGGGCGTGTGATGGCTTCTGGAAGAAACTTAGCCGGTCTGCTCATTAGGCAGGGCCAAAAAGATAGGCCCCAGGCATGGCACTGGGCAAAAGAGGGTTGGGGGTACCATGAGGTGCAGGTACAAGTTGAGGTGTGCAGTGAACCTCTGCATGAAAAATGCCAGGCAGCTTGTTGACAACCGTCATGAGGCGACTCGGTCCAAAGTATTCCACTCCCAGACAAGGCTTTTGCCGCATGTGCTATTCTCAGTCATCTGTCACACAACAGCAATATTGGAACGCACAACCCAGAACAAGCCGCGTCAGAAAATAAGGTAGCAAATGCATGTGCGACACCTGTAAATCACTGAGGCACCCACCTGTTCGTCTCCCACCACTCGTTCCTTCCTGTGGTTCTATCTATCAAAGCCTTAAAGAGTCCATTCCATTGGACAAGCTCCAAGTACGGCTGAGCACTGTTGAACAAAGCACAAACTTGACCCTACAGGTAGGGATGATGCAGTGATGCAAAGGATTGTGAGATGGACTTGGTTGATGAAGCTGCTAGGGCTTGTCCTAGCACATCACGCAATGCATGCCTTGCTAGCATACTAATACACCAAGACCAGCCAGCCAGCCACTCCTTTCACTGACACCATGGCAGAGTTTGTGCATATGGCTTGCACAGAATAAGCTTAACAAAAGCATTGATGACGCAAGTTACAATCAGATAATACCCACCATTGAGTTGTCCACCTCCTGCAGCAGCCTTTGGCTTTGTTGTCCCTGCTCTTGGCTTGAATGCCTGGAGGCCCTAGCATCCAAGGCTTGTTGATGCTGGCCACATTGCAGAAGGCATGTTGCATGTCCATCAGTGCAGTGTGGCAGAGCGCAGCAGCATAGTGCAATTGAGGTCTGCATGGTTAGCTCAGCGACCCTGCCATGCACTGGACACATGTGGCAAGTAAGAGAAGAAAAACATCCAGGCAGTGAAAAACTCCCTACATCAATCAAGGCAAATGGTCACCTAGGATCAAGACACCGTGTGACCCCTCCACCCAAGGAGAGGGGCAGCAGTATTACACAGCCCTCCTCTTGCTGACACTCCTATCTGGTAAATTAATCCTCTTCCCTCGTCCCTCTCAGCCATGCGCCCTGCTTGTTCCCCAGTATGCAAACATTTAGCTCCCCATCCTCTTATCAATGACTCATCAATGCTCATCAATGGCCCCTGCAAGCTCATCAGTGCTGCTGCTACACTCTATGCACACCCCTGAAGACATGAAACAACTTGCGTAAAAAGGCCCTGGACAATCAAATCCCTACCTGCTTCTGTTCCAGGTGTGTTGCAAGCAATTGCAGGCCCTGTTTGTGGCTGCTGAGCGTGTAGATGGCGATAATGAAGCGGTAATTATATCCCTCAGGGATGGCAGCAGAGAGGCGCTGTTGCTTGATATTCTGAACGATTCAGACATGCAGATGGGGGGGGCATTACAAGTTGGGGAGTTTGGCACACACTTATAAATTGACAGGAGAGGGTTGCTGGTGCAGAAAACCTAAAATGCAATATTTTAAAAGATGAACAGAATGGAGAGCCGTGGGCTGGGAGTGCACGAGGGGTGATGCTTGACACGACTGTGGGGCGGCATGCATGCGGGCTGTTGCCATGAACGATTGACGCAAAGGAAAACACCTACACTCGCCTTCCCCGAACAGTGGTCTGTCAGGGTCCACAAGCGCGAGCAGCAAGAACACGTTTGCAGGCAGATTGCCAGGGAGTTGAGAGCCTTACCTGGCGCTGCTGCTGACAGGTTGCAGCGCGTGCCAAGCAGCTACACAAGGCCTGCTTGCAGGTGCAGCATGCACCATCTCAAGGGCCAGCATAATCCTCAAGGGCCAGCGCAAGCCCTCACAATTCTGTTGTGCCAGCCCTAACAAAAAGCCTTGTCACACATGCAAACTACTTAGCGCCGCATGTCCTAAGTGATGGGTCATGCAGCTGCCCACCGCTCTGCAGCCTGCCCTCCCACTCTGCTTGGTCTCTCTGCACACCTAAAGCCACCCAAGCCCGCAGCGGCCTGCCCCTGACAAGCACCTGCTTTGAAGGCCCCGCGCTGCAGCCTTGGTCCTTGGCGCTGTCTGCGCCGCACACAGGAGAAGTCAGACAGGAGCAGCTAGAGGCAAGAGTGCATGGCGCACAACTCCGGGAGTGTTTTATCTTGCAGGTGTGCACGAAAGCCCTCTGGCACCTCTCAGCAGACTGAAAGGTGCAGAGACATGACGTCGTGGTTGAACAGCACTAGCTGTTCACGCAGGTGAGCATGTCTTTTCTTGGCTGCCACACCACAGGGGCACACACAGCAATGGGCCCGTAAAAGCAGGCAGGGGCGCATCAGAGGGTGGACTAAAGCAAGCAGGGCCGCAGCAGCAAGTGCTTGGGCAGGCTGGGGAGGACACGGCATGCCCTTGGGCACAGCTGCCTATAGTTGGGCAGGTAGGAGCGTTGCAAAGCGTGCTGGAGTAGGCAGGAGCACAGCAGCATGAGCTTGGGCGGGCAGTGGCGGAGGCGACGCGTGCTTGAGCAGGCCAGGGCGCAGCGGCATGCAAGTGGGCAGGCAGAGGTGGAAGCGGCACAAACCTGGGTGCATGATGGGCACCACCAGCATATCCAAGGCTTGGTTTGCGCTGGTCAGCCGGAAGTCGTGCCACATCTTCCAGGCCGCGCCAAGCATGGCGCACAGAGAGTCCTGCAGGAGAGGAGCAGGCTGGGCATGGCTCGCAGCACACCATGGCGGGGTGACCACATGCCCTGCTGATGGCCAGCGCAGCAGGATCACAAAAGGTGCTCTTGCGTGTATTGATTCAGCTTTTCATTCACAGAGCCTAGCGGCCGAGCAGCTTCTGGGCCCTGCCGCTGCCCTTTCTCGTGGAGCGCAGGTGGACGCGGACACGCAGTGCAGTGTGCCGCCTGCCTAACAGCTGGAAGCATACACATGCTCTAAATGGAGTGCACACACATCGTGGAGCCTTTGTCGTGGAGCCTGGACTTTGCGTAGACAGTGTGTGCCTTTTTGCAAGGGCTGGGTTGCATCCTCACAAACGCACAGCATGCTGCCTGTATGGGCCAACCTTACACATGTGTGGGCCAACCATGTCACATGTGTGGGCCAACCATGTCACATGTGTGGGCCAACCATGTCACATGTGTGGGCCAACCATGTCACATGTGTGGGCCAACCACGTCACATGTGTGGGCCAACCTTACACACGTATGGGCCAACCTTACACATGTGTGGGCCAACCTTACACACGTATGGGCCAACCATGTCACATGTGTGGGCCAACCTTACACATGTGTGGGCCAACCTCACACACGTATGGGCCAACCTTACACATGTATGGGCCAACCTTACACACGTATGGGCCAACCAAGTCACGACCCACCATGCCACCATGTCCTGAACCATGCCAACCTGACCCACCATGCCACCAAGTCCTGAATCATGTCATGATCCACTATGCCACTATGCCACCATGTCATGAACTATGTCGTGAACCATGTCATGAACCATGCCATGAACAATGTCATAAACTATGTCATGAACCATGTCATGAAGCATGCCATGAAGAATGTCATGTACCATGTCATGAACTATGTCACGATCCACCATGCCACCGTGTCCTGAATCATGTCACGATCCACTATGCCACTATGCCACCATGTCATATACCATGTCATGAACCATGTCACAATCCACTATGCCACTATGCCACCATGTAATGCACCAAGCCATGAACCATGTCAAGACCCACTGTGCCACCAAATGGAGGGTTGGCTGATCAGTTGGTCATGATCCTGCTCTGCCTCAAGCAACTTTTCTCCAATGCATGATGGAAAAAAGCTCTCTGTCCTGCTCAGCAGAAGGCAGCCCTCCTCCCAAGCCTGCTCAGAAACTGACCCCCATACTCAGAATGCCCCCTTGCACTCCCTCACAAAGCATGCACCCGCCTCCACATCCCTCCGAGACAGGGCACCACGCTCTGCTTCGTGAACGCGCATCACCCAACCCCGTTCTTTTGCGAGTAGCGGGCACCGTACCCCGCCTCTTGAGTGCACCTCTGCCTCTTGAACATGAAAGGGGTGGACATTTCATGCCCTGTTTGCCAGGCCTTGTGCCTCACCCCTTCTGGCACCAGCTGCTTTCACACCCACCTCTGTATCCTTGCAGAAGATGGACACTGTGTCCCGCCTGCTGAGCGCCACCCTCAGCCCTTTCAGGCACGCATCCTTGTCCTTGCTTGACATCAGCTGCTCTGCCTTTGCTGTGCTGGATGACTTCCTGGCCGAGACGTTTCTAATCTGCGCATGTCAAGATCTCCAACGCATGGATGCAGGCTTACTGTAGTGCAAGCACCCAATGTGCATGTGCGCCTCATTCCTGATAACGGGAGTGTGCGTGTTTGTGCGTGTGTGCTAGTGGAGTTGCAAGCGCAGCACGCGTGTGTGAATGAGTGTCTGTGCATGTGTGTCGGTGGAATTGCAAGCACAGTGTGCGTGCTTGCACGCGCACAAGTGTGTGCGCATGTATGCGTATGTGTGTGTGCATTGTTGGAGTTGCAAGCACAGTGCATCTTAATCAGCTGAAAGGCCCAAGAGGCCATGCGCCAGGATTTCCACCCCTCTATCCCTTCTGCAGGCTGCAAGCGTGCCAGGCGCCCAACAGTAGCAGGAGCGCGGGGCAGCACAAGCAGAAATACTCCATCTGACATTGCCAGCATGTCATGGTTGCAAACATAGCCGACGGGTAGAGCTGAGGTCCCCCAAGGGCTGCGCCACCCCAGAGGGCTCACATCTATTTCAGCCTCTTCTCCCCAAACAGCTTGCACGGAGGAAAAACATACAGTACTGCACCCCTCACGCGCAACACGGCGCGACTGCCACTGGAGGTAAGCATGTGAGGCAGGGCCTACGTGAAGCAGGGCTTATGTGAAGCAGGGCCTACGTGAAGCAGGGCCTGTGTGAAGCAGGGCCTTAGAAAAGAAGGCTTTTGTGAAGGGCCTATGTATGCCTGTCACTTGAGGCAGGCATGTGGAGCAGCGCACAGGAGGAGGGCCTATGCGCGCTGCCGGTGTGTGCGCCTTGCCGATAGCCCCCAGGCGCCGAGTGCAGGGGTGCAGCGCTCGTTCATTTACGGGCCGGCCAGGTAGTTTCAATGGCCCTGTCAGACTTGGCCAGACGCACTCACAGCCCGGCCAGACAAGCCCTTGCCCGAGCGATGCTGGTGCGCAGCGCATCGAGGCACGGCAAAAGCAGGGGATGTCAAGGCTGCACGCCTAGTTGCATGCTCGTGCAGTACAATGTGCCTGCACGCCTAGTTGCATGCTCGTGCAGCACAATGTGCCTGCACGCCTAGTTGCATGCTTGTGCAGTACAATGTGCCTGCACGCCTAGTTGCATGCTCGTGCAGTACAATGTGCCCAGCAAAAGGGGCACAGGGACAGCGCGCACTGGGATGCTTCAGCCCTGGCACAGAGCATAGAGGGAGGCGGACGCTCCATTCAAGCAAGCCTCCTCAAACTTGGCAAATGGCAGCCGCTCACCGACTCTGTGGCAAGCTCAAGCACAGCCTTGCTGGCTTTGGAGGGTTGGCTTGCAGGGCTGAAGCAAGCCACCAGGTGCTTGCTGAAGTCATCTGCAGCGCAAGCAAGCACAGGCACGCAAGCACACGCGCAGCTAGGCCCTGGACACATGTGCCCGTAGCGGGGCTGGGGCAAGGAGGTCTCCAAACAGGTACCATGCACTCCCGTTTGGGGACGTATCGCTCTCGCTGGGCAGCCGGGCATGTCAAGCTGCCGCAGGCCCTGATGCCTAGGGGCAAATGGGGTGCAAGCTGCCCTTCAAGGTAGGCGATGGCAAAGGGGGAGCGAGCTGCCCGTCAAGGTAGACAATGGCACAGGGGGTGCAAGCTGCCCATCAGGGCAGGCGATGGCAAATGGTGTACGCGCAACGGCCCTGTTCAGGAAGCTCCAGCTTGTCAAGCAGGTTTGTCAGGCTGCCACATGTACAGGTGCCTGAGGACCTCTGGGACGTGCGCTGGTGCCTTAGGACCTCCGGGGCACGAGCTGCCCATGGGGGAAGGCGATGGCGGATGGTGATGCGCATTTGCATGAGCTTGCTTGTCCAAGGCTTGGCTCACAACCTTCTGGGGGGGGCAGGGCAAGGGGGTGGGTTTCAACAGGACCATGCAAGTGTCCCTACCACCACACGAGGGGCAGTTGTGCAACTGCACCTGTTTCGTCCAGCTGTGCATTTTGTTTGGCCATTGTTTGCAGCGCCCTCCGCAGGAAGCAGAAATCAGGCACAGCCACGAGCACCTTGGGGAGCATGGAGAAGGGGGTTTCGCGGCGCCTGCGCACAAGATGTCGCCGGGGTGGCAAATGCACAGGTTGCGTTGTTCTAGCGGAGCATGGTGCTGTGTCCCTGGCCTAGGCACAAGGGCAATGCTTGAGCGCGGGTTTGACTGCATGCTCACGCTCCCAAGCACACATAAGCATCGCAGAGCGCAGCCTTCCAACATGGCCACAAGCATGCTTGTCTATTCCCCTTTTCCCTCTCCTATCAGACTCTGTGCTCCCAATTCCCCATCCTACTCTCGGTTTTCTCCCTTTCTACCCGATCACGCCCTTACCCACATGCGCGTGCACCTGCACATGAGCAAGATCAAACCCATGCATGTGCACAACATATCAAGCACAAAGTACACATTTGAATACCTCACTTACACACGTTACACTTGACATTATGTCGCAGAAGCTGCATTAGCAGCATCAGCATTGCAATCAGCTGCAGTCGTCATCTGCTTGGAGAAGCAGCATTCCAGCTGTTTGACAAATGTGCATGTAACAAGCAGTAAGACGCAAGCATGATGCACATCACACCTAGTGTACACTTCGATCAGGCGGAGCTTCAGCTCATTCCAGTCATCCTTCAGTCTTTTCTGCTCCTCGAATGGGAGGGTGCTGATGTCAACTGCAGCAATCCACGAACAGGAGGCAAGGGGCAACAACTTAAGCGCAGTGTGATGGAAAGTCACTGAAAGGAAGTCTGCAAAATAATATGCAGTAGGTTGCAAGCACTATCTATCCAGCAGCAACGGGGAAAATGATGCAGCAGCAGCAGCAGCAGCAGCAGCAGCAGGTTTCAAGCATTATCCATCCAACGGCAACAGGGAAAGCAGCAGCACCAGCACCAGCACCAGCACCAGCAGCAGCACCAGCACCAGCAGCAGCAGCCTGTGTCAAGGTGTGTGTTAGCCATGGGGTGCACTAAACAGTGTGTGCCCAAGTACAGAGACAACATGACAGTGCCTTAACTTTTGGAAGAGCACTTTCGCTAACAGAGCTAACTCTAGGGCCAAGGCCTGGTCGCAGGAAGGAGGGACGAGGATGGCCAGAGGATGGCCAGAGGTGGGCCCGGTCGCAGGCAGGTGGGCAGGATGGCCAGAGATGGCCAGGGGTGGGACGAGGATGGCCAGAGGCGGGCAAATGCCACGAGCAACACAATCCTTGGATTGAATTGAGCAAGGGATCACGCGAGCGAGAGAGGCCGCCTGCAGACTCTGTGCACTGTCGGCCAGTGTGTCTGTAGTACATGAACTGATGAGAATGTACATAACATTCCGGGGTCTGGCCCTGGTGACACATGCCCCGGCAAGGGCATACACTTCCATCAAAATGCAGACCATGATTTTATAAGCCATGCTTCACAATGGTCCATGGTCCAGACCAAACCCGGGTCACAGGCAGGCACACAAATGACAGGACACCTTCCAGGTGCTTCGTTGGTGCTCTGCAACTCCTGCAAGGATGACGGAGTCAAAGGTTGTCCTGGCTACAGCCACATCACGCCGTAGCCAGCCTGACCACACTCTACAATAAATAACTACCTCTCTCCATGCCTCTCTTCTCCCTCTTTCCTTCCTCGCCTTCAACTCTCATCCCCACCATCCCTTCTCCCCCCCCTTCCCGCAACCTCGCCCCTCCTCCTCGCTGTCCCTCTCAGGCTCCCCTTCTCCCAAATCACCTGAGGCACCCGACCGAATCACCTGAGGCACCCAACCAAATCACCTGAGGCACCCAACCAACTCACCTGAGGCACCCAACCAAATCACCTGGGGCGCCCAACCAAATCACCTGGGACATCCAACCGAATCACCTGAGGCACCCAACCAACTCACCTGGGGCACCCAACCGAATCACCTGAGGCACCCAACCGAATCACCTGAGGCACCCAACCAACTCACCTGAGGCACCCAACCAAATCACCTGAGGCACCCAACCAACTCTCCTGAGGCACCCAACCAACTCTCCTGAGGCACCCAACCAAATCACCTGAGGCACCCGACCAAATCACCTGAGGCACCCAACCAAATCACCTGAGGCACCCAACCAAATCACCTGGGGCGCCCAACCAAATCACCTGGGACATCCAACCGAATCAC
>LKMJ01007836.1_pt1 | contig 10053 bp, 10 predicted proteins | sample 643391 | NCBI WGS metagenome assembly LKMJ01 (sample SAMN04112250, study PRJNA286221) | soda lake metagenome | biome: soda lake; feature: Kulunda Steppe; material: water; isolation source: sample PL-Br10 brine of Picturesque Lake | place: Russia: Kulunda steppe | collected 2010-07
CCCGCGTACCGCCCCGCCAGCGCCCAGCACCAGCACCCGGGCAGCGGCCAGGGTCACGCCGTGGCGCTTGAGGTCACGCACCAGCCCCACCCCGTCGGTGGTATCGCCATAGACCTTGAGTTCGCTGCTCAGGCCGTTGCCACCGAGGATCAGGGTGTTCACCGCCCCGGCTCGCCTGGCACGCTGGCTGAGGGTATCGCAGAGGCGGAAGGCCTCTTCCTTGAAGGGCACCGTGACGTTGGCGCCGCGCCCGCCCTCGGCCACGAAGCGTCGCCAGGCGCCGGCAAAGTCGTCCAGCGGCGCCGCGATGGCGGTGTACTCGATGGCCTCTCCCGTCTGCTCGGCAAAGGCGGCGTGGATGGCCGGCGACTTCGAATGGGCAACAGGATTGCCGAAGACACAGTAGCGATCGGTCATGAGCGGGCCTCCTCTTCGCCCAGCCAGTCTCGGGGGTGCAGATACGCCTCATAGAGCACCGCTTCGGGACTGCCGGCCTCGGGCGCCCAGTCATATTCCCAGCGGGCCAGGGGCGGCATCGACATCAGGATCGACTCGGTGCGCCCACCGCTCTGAAGCCCGAACAGTGTGCCGCGGTCCCACACCAGATTGAACTCCACGTAGCGGCCACGGCGATAGAGCTGAAAGTCTCGCTCGCGCTCGCCCCAGGGGGTCTCGCGGCGGCGCCGCACGATGGGCAGGTAGGCTGTCAGGAAGGCATCCCCCACGGCGCGCTGGAAGGCAAAGCACGTCTCGAAGCCGCCCTCGTTGAGGTCGTCGAAGAAGAGCCCTCCCACGCCTCGGGTCTCGTCGCGGTGCTTGAGATGGAAGTAGTCGTCACACCACGCCTTGTAGCGCGGATAGACGTCGCCACCGAAGGGGGCACAGGCGTCCCGCGCCACTCGATGCCAGTGCACCACGTCCTCGCGCACCGGGTAATAGGGGGTGAGGTCGAAGCCACCACCGAACCACCAGACGGGCTCCTCGCCGGGTTTCTCGGCAATGAAGAAGCGGACGTTTCCGTGGCTGGTGGGCACATGAGGGTTCTCCGGATGCAGCACCCAGGAGACACCCACCGCATGAAAACTGCGCCCGGCCAGCTCCGGGCGGGCCGCGGTGGCCGAAGGGGGCAGGCGTTCGCCGTAGACGTGGGAGAAGTTCACCCCGCCCTTCTCGAACACCCGACCGTTTTCGATCACCCGTGAGCGACCGCCGCCACCCTCGGGGCGCTCCCAGGCGTCCTCGCGGAAGTCGCCGCCGTCGTCCTCGGCGGCCAGGCCCGCACAGAGGCGCTCCTGAAGATCGAGCAGGTAGGTCTTTACGTCGTCGAGTCGGGGATGGGCCAAGGCGATCTCCTCGAAGCCAGGCGAGTGAATATCCGAAATCAGGCGCGCATCACCTGGCCAGAAGCCAGATCGCGAATGGTGCTGGGACGCTCGAGGCCGCCGAGTTCGCCCTCGACGATGACATCGAGCTCATTGTCGAAGATGCAGCGAACCTGATCGGCGCTCACGGCCGGCGGCTCGCTGGCCTTGTTGGCCGAGGTGGAGACGATGGGGCCGCCGAAGGCGTCGCACAGCGCCGCTACCAGCGGATGGGCGCTGACCCGCAGCGCCACCCTGGTATGGCCGCCGCGTACCAGGGCGTGGCTGCGGCCGTTGTCGGGCACCAGCCAGGTATGTGGCCCCGGCCAGCTGGCCGCCAGGGGGGCATGCAGCTCGAGGGGCAGCCCCGCAAGCCAGGGCTCGAATTGACCGATGCTGCCGGCCACCAGGATCACCCCCTTGGCCGGGTCGCGCTGCTTTAGGCGCAGCAGCCGAGTCAGGGCCTCGTCGTTGTCGGGATCGCAGCCGAGCCCCCACACCGCTTCGGTGGGATAGGCGATCACTTCCCCACGGCGCAGGGCGGCAACGGCGTGGGCAATCTGGCTGGCCTGACTCATGGGGTCTCCTCGGCGATGGGCACGGCTGGATTCATGGACGGTCGGAAATTCTATCACGCCCCCGTGAGCCGCACCCAGCCGCCTGCGGCATGGGCCACACGCCCCTCCAGCTCCAGTTCCAGCAGGCGTCGCTGGCACTCGGCGATCCCCAGACCCGAGAGCCCCACCAGGGTATCCACCGGTGTCGGATTGCCACTCAGCCACCGCAGCAGGGGGTCGCCGGGCGAGGCATCGCCCCCCGCGGGGAGCTGGCTGGGGAGTGCCATGGGGCTCGACGCGGGCAGCCATTGGGTCAGCTCGGCGACGATATCGTCGACATCGCGCACCAGCACGGCCCCGTCACGTATCAGCTGCAGGCAGCCCCGGGCCTGTGGGTTGTGGATGGAACCGGGCAGTGAAAACACCTCGCGCCCCTGCTCTGCGGCCAGACGGGCGCTGACCAGGGAGCCACTGCGCTCGGCCGCTTCTACCACCAGCACACCGAAGGAGAGGCCGGTGACGATGCGGTTGCGCCGGGGGAAGAAGGCCGGCCGCGCCGGCGTGCCGGGCGGGTGCTCCGCGAGCAGCAGGCCACCAGGTTGGCGCAGTCGCCCGTGCAGCCGGTGGTGACGCGGCGGGTAGACTACATCGACGCCGCAGCCGAGCACGGCGACGCTGGCACCACCCGCATCCAGCGCCGCCTGCTGGGCGGCGGCGTCGATGCCCAACGCCATTCCGCTGACCACGCACCAGCCGCGACCTGCCAGTTCGCGGGAAAGGGTCGCCGCGTTGGTCAGCCCCTCACGGGTGGCGCGCCGCGCGCCCACCACGGCCAGACGGGGCGCCGCGAGCGCAGAGAGATCACCCCAGGCCCACAGCAGCGGCGGTGGGTCGGGGATCTCGGTGAGCAGGGTCGGCCAGTGAGGGTGGCCGGGGTGAAGCAGGTGGCGGTCGGGTGCTTCGGCGAGCCACGCCTCGGCCCGGGCGATCTCGTCACTCAGCGGACTGCGACCGGGGTGGTCCAGCCACAGCCGCAGAGACGTGGCGGCCTCCCGGGGCAGCAGCGCCAGCCAGCCGTCGGGCCATGCCTTGACCGTAGCGGCCAGTTCGGCCAGCCGCGCCGCCCCCAGGCCCGGCAGACGGGAGAGGACCAGCCACTCCCGGGCACCGAGCCGCCGAGCGGTCATGGCATGACCTCAGCGCAGGGCGGCGCCCAGGGCGCGCTCAGGGGTATGCACGCGGTCGCCAACCGAGAGCGAACGGCTGGCCTTCATCACCAGGCCATAGCTCATCTTCTCGTAGGGCTGGAAGACCATCACCAGGCCGGCCTCCTCGCCGGGCAGACGCAGGGATTCGCCGGTGCGCGGGTCGCTGACCAGTTCGCCACGCTGCTCGACCATCAGCACATGCCCCGGCTCCAGACCGTCACGGCGGCCGCGATCCAGGGCCACCACCTGCAGGCGACCGATGAACTGCACGCCCCCCGGCACCGCCAGGATAGTCCCCTGCACCTCGCGCTCCGGGGCGCGTGGGTAGAACTCCGTGACCAGATCGCGGACCTCCAACGGCAGCACGATGTCGTCATTGCGCACCTCCTGGCGAGAGGAGGTCACCTCGAGCACCACGATCTCGTCTTCCTGGCGCTCGCGGCGCGCCTGGCCGACGCTCTCCAGCTCCAGGCCCAGCAGCTCGCCGCTGGCCGGATCCAGGAAGCGCTCGCCGACCCGATAGAAACCGACCCGGCCGCTGCCTTCCACCTCGCCGCGGGCGTAGAGACGGTCGCCCACGCCGCTCATCAGGCGACGGTCGTCGCCGCCGACCACATAGGCCAGCTCGTCCAGGGACTCAGGGTCGTCGACGATGCGGTGATCGCGCAGGAAGTGGCGGACCGCCTCAAGGGGGATCGGCTCGATCGCCTCGCGATGGGGAATGGTGCGCATCTCCGGAGAGAGCCGCACCTGGCCCTGGCCCCGTTCCAGCCCCAGGCAGGGTCGGCCGTTGCAGTCATAGAGGTAGACGATGTCGCCCGGATAGATCAGGTGCGGGTTACGGATCTGGGGATTGACCTGCCACACCTCGGGCCACTGCCAGGGGTGACTCAGGAAACGACCGGAGATGTCCCACAGAGTATCACCGCGAACCACCGTATAGCGGTCCGGGGCATCGCCGCGCAGGCCATCATTCCAGCTGAGCCCCTGGGCCAGGGCCCCACCCGCCATACCGCCCAGGGCCATCACCAGGCCCAGCAGAAGCGCCCCTCTGGCTGGCCAGCGGCGCTGCACGTTGCCCTCGTTCGTCTGCTTCATCCCTGCTCTCCCCCGCGTCGTTTCGCCTTGCCTTGAGCGCTCTCATCGAACCTGGCCGGCGTGCTATAGTCTGAGGTTATGGACGTGATGCGCGTTCGACGGTATCTCTGCCGACGCCGCCCCTCTAGAATAGTGTCATTCTGTAAATGACAGCATAACGGTGAAACCAACGCCATGGCCAAATTACCGATCCTCGAATTCCCCGACGAGCGGCTGCGCACTCGGGCAGCTCCGGTGGACGCGGTCGACGACGAGGTCCGCCAGCTGGTCGATAACATGCTCGAGACCATGTATGACGCCCGCGGCATCGGGCTGGCCGCCACCCAGGTGGACGTTCATCGCCGCGTCATCGTGATGGACGTCAGCGACGACCATTCTCGCCCGCTGGTGCTGATCAACCCCGCTTACACCCCCCTCGGAGACGAGCGTGACCTCATGTCAGAGGGCTGCCTGTCGATCCCCGAGTATTATGCCGAGGTGCCTCGCTCGCTCAGGGTCCATCTCAAGGCACTGGATCGTGATGGAAAACCCTACGAACTCGAGGCAGACGGGCTGCTGGCACACTGTATCCAGCACGAGCATGATCACCTCGAAGGCGTGCTGTTCGTCGACTATCTTTCACCGCTCAAGCGCGACCGCATCTTGAAGAAGATGCAGAAACGCCACAAGCTGATGCAACCGGCCTGACCCAGCCTCGCCCCAGCATGAAGGCCGACGCCATGACGTCGGCCTTCGTCGTTTCCGGCCGGCTCCGTTATCATTAACGTCATCCACTCCCCGGCCAGGCCTGAACCATGCCCCGACCCCTCAACGTCATCTTCGCCGGCACCCCCGACTTCGCCGCCGAGAGCCTGCAGGCGCTGCTGGACAGCCGCCACCGCGTCATCGCGGTCTATACTCAGCCGGACCGCCCCGCGGGCCGCGGCCGCAAGCTGACGCCGAGCCCGGTGAAGCGCCTCGCCCTAGCGCATGAGCTGCCGGTCCTTCAGCCGGAGACGCTCAAGGCGGTCGAGCCCCAGGCCGAACTCGCCGCCCTGGACGCCGACATCATGGTGGTGGTGGCCTACGGGCTGATCCTGCCGAAGGCGGTGCTGAAAACCCCTCGGCTGGGCTGCCTCAATGTCCACGCCTCGCTGCTGCCGCGCTGGCGGGGGGCCGCGCCCATCCAGCGCGCCATCGAGGCCAGGGATACCGAGAGCGGGGTCACCATCATGCAGATGGATGAAGGGCTCGACACCGGCGACATGCTGCTGGTCCGTCGCACCCCGATCACCGCCACCACCACCGGCGGCGAACTCCATGACAGCCTGGCCGCCCTGGGCGGCCAGGCCCTCGTCGAGGCCCTGGATGCCCTCTCCGACGAGGGCCTGGCCGCCATGCCTCAGCCCGAGGGCGGCGTCACCTATGCCGCCAAGCTCTCCAAGGCCGAGGCCGAGTTGGACTTTCGCCGGTCCGCTGCCGAGCTGGCGGCTCGCATCCGCGCCTTCAACCCCTGGCCGGTCGCCTGGTGTACCTTCGACGGCGAGCGCCTGCGTCTGCTGATGGCCGATGAGAGCGAACTAACCGCCGGCGAGACCAAGGCTCCCCCCGGCACCCTGCTCGACCAGGACGGTGAGGCGCTGCGAATCGCCTGCGGTCCGGAGGGCCGCGAGGTGCTCCGGGTGACTCAAGCTCAGTTGCCCGGCGGCAAGGTGCTCCCGGTGAGTGCCCTGTTGCACGCCCGGGCCGAGCGCTTCACGCCTGGCCTGCGCCTGGGCCGCTACAACGAGGAGGCCTCCGCATGAGCCAGCGACCCGACCATCAGCCCAGCGAACCGCGCCAACGCAAGCGAGGCCTGGAGAACGACGGAGGCCTGGCGGTCCGCGCCGCCGCAGCCCGCGCCCTGGTCCCGGTGATCACCGGCAAGGGCTCGCTCACCGGCCTCGATGACCACCAGGTGGTGGCCCGCGACCGCGCCCTGTTCAAGGCGCTCTGCTATGGCGCCTGCCGTACGCTGCCGCGCCTCGAGGCGCTGGCAGCGAAGCTGTTGATCAAGCCTTTCAAGGCCCGCGACGCCGACATCCAGGCACTGCTGCTGCTGGGCATCCACCAGCTCCTCTACCTGCGCATTCCGGCCCATGCCGCGGTGGGCGAGACCGCCGGCGCGGCCCGCCTGCTCGGCAAGGAGTGGGCCACCCGCGTGCTCAACGGCTGCCTGCGCCGGCTCCAGAGGGAAGCCGCCGAGCTGCAGGCCGAGGTGGACCAGGACCCGGCAGTGGCCCTGCTTCACCCCAAATGGCTGCTCAGGACGCTGCAAGAGGCCTGGCCCGATGACTGGCACGCCATCTGTGAGGCCAACAACACCCCCGGTCCCATGACCCTGCGCGTCAACCGTCGCCACGGCGACCGCGAGGCCTACCTGGACCGGCTGGCCGCGGCCGGCATCCAGGCGAGGCTCTGCCTGCATGCCCCGGACGGTGTCACCCTGGAGACCCCCTGCGACGTCCAGCTGCTGCCCGGCTTCGCCAACGGCGACGTCAGCGTCCAGGACGAGGCCGCCCAGCTGACCAGCGTGCTGCTCGGCCCTACCCTGGCACCGCGCCCCGGCGCACGGGTGCTGGACGCCTGCTGCGCCCCCGGCGGCAAGACCGGTCACCTGCTGGAGCTTTTCGACATCGAGGTGCATGCGGTGGACAGCGACGCCGAGCGCCTGGCCCGGGTCGAGGACGCCCTGGGACGACTCGGACTGGCGGCGCGCCTGGCCCACGGCGACGCCACCGCCCGGGACTGGTGGGACGGCGCCCCCTATGACGCCATCCTGCTCGATGCCCCCTGCTCCGGCAGCGGGGTAATCCGTCGCCACCCCGACATCAAGCGCCTGCGCCGCCCCAGTGACATTCCGGCCCTTGCCTCCCTGCAGACGCGCCTGCTCGACAACCTCTGGTCGCTGCTGCGCCCCGGAGGTACCCTGCTGTACGCCACCTGCTCGGTGCTCCCGGAGGAGAACAGCGACCAGATCGCCGCCTTCATGTCGCGCACCCCGGACGCCGAGAACACCACCCCCGGTGACGTGGCATGGGGGCGGCAGGCGGGCCCCGGCCGTCAGCTGCTGCCCGAGATCGACAGCCACGATGGCTTCTTCTATGCCAGACTGAAGAAGCGGGCGGGCTGAGCCATCGGTCCAACCGCGATCATCTACCGCGAGCGACAGGAGTCCTCATGAGCAACCATACCTACAAGCATATCGAGCTGACCGGCTCCTCCGAGGAGAGCATCGAAGCGGCCATCCAGAGTGCCATCACCAAGGCCAGCGAGAGCCTGCACGGCATGCGCTGGTTCGAGGTGACCGACACCCGCGGCCACCTGGAGCATGGCCGCGTGGCCCACTGGCAGGTCACCATCAAGGTCGGCTTCACCCTGGACTGATGGCGCGCTGTTCTTCTCCCCGCGGCTGGTTTAGGCTTGCCGCCACCCTGTTGCGGCGCACAAGTTGCGCCGCGCTCGCTGACAGCGGACACCGACATTCATGAAGATCATCATTCTCGGCGCCGGCCAGGTCGGCGGCACCCTGGCCGAACACCTGGCCCGGGAGGAGAACGACATCACGGTGGTGGACACCAACGGCGACAAGCTGCGCGAACTGCACACCAAGCTCGACATCCGCACCGTGGTGGGGCCCGGCTCCTATCCCATGGTGCTGCGCCAGGCGGGCTGCGAGGATGCCGACATGCTGATCGCGGTGACCAGCCAGGACGAGGTCAACATGATCGCCTGCCAGGTCGCCCACACCCTGTTCCGCACCCCCACCAAGATCGCCCGGGTGCGCGCCACCGCCTACCTGACCCGCAAGGGGCTGTTCGCCCACGAGGCGGTGCCCATCGACGTGCTGATCAGCCCCGAGCAGGTGGTCACCGACCACATCCGCCGGCTGATCGAGCATCCCGGCGCCCTGCAGGTGCTGGAATTCGCCGGCGGCCTGGTACAGCTGGTGGCCGTGAAGGCGGTCTACGGCGGCCCGCTGGTGGGCCAGGACCTGGCCTTCCTGCGCCGCCACATGCCCAGCGTGGACACCCGGGTCGCCGCCATCTACCGCCGCGACCGGCCGATCATCCCGCGGGGCGACACCGTGATCGAGGCCGACGACGAGGTGTTCTTCATCGCCGCTCGCCGCGACATCCGCGCGGTGATGAGCGAACTGCGCCGCCTCGACCGCAACTTCCGCCGGGTGGTGATCGCCGGCGGCGGCAACATCGGCGAGCGCCTCGCCGAGCACCTGGAGCACAGCCACCAGGTGAAGATCATCGAGCACAACCTGGAGCGCTGCACGGTACTCTCCGAACGCCTCGACCGCACCGTGGTGCTCCACGGCAGCGCCACCAGCAAGCGGCTGCTGGAGGAGGAGAACATCGAGGAGTGCGACATCTTCTGCGCGCTGACCAACGACGACGAGGTCAACATCATGTCGTCGATGCTGGCCAAGCGCATGGGCGCCAAGAAGGTGCTGACGCTGATCAACAACGCCGCCTACGTGGACCTGGTGCAGGGGGGCGAGATCGACATCGCCATCTCGCCCCAGCAGGCCACCATCGGCAGCCTGCTGACCCACGTGCGGCGCGGCGATATCGTCAACGTGCACTCGCTGCGCCGCGGCGCGGCGGAGGCCATCGAGGCGATCGCCCACGGTGATACCCAGTCATCGAAGGTGGTGGGTCGTGCCATCGGTGAGATCGATCTGCCGCGGGGCACCACCATCGGCGCCATCGTGCGCGGCAAGGAGGTGCTGATCGCCCACGACGACGTCATGGTGGAGTCCGGCGACCACGTCATCCTGTTCGTGATCGACAAGCGCCGCCTGCGCGACGTGGAGCGGCTGTTCCAGGTCGGCCTGACGTTTTTCTGACTGCATCAAGTCTTTGTTAGAATCTTCATTGGCCAGTTACGGCCGTTGAGATTTTTCTGATGTATGACGTAAACATGAGAAGCGGCTGCATAGCAGCAGCCGATACACTCCGTGCACTGGTTAAGCGTTATGTGTCGGGGCTCGGGTGATTGATAACCCGGGACCCGACACTTATCGAATAGACCCTTCAGATATTTTTCGCTTTGTGATGCATTAGCGTTAACGACGAGAGAGCATTTTTCTGATTTCGTCATTCAGCTCCTTGAATACATGGCGTGGACTAACTTCATCGAGCATCTCAACAATCAGACTGCACTGCTCTAACGTCAACTGACGATTTCCGGTGAGGCTTTCGAGTTTAACTTTAACAACGTGGTTACGAATATCTTCTTCTGAAGCTTGGTTAGCAACAAGATCAGATATGACTGCGCTCGATTTGGCAAACTGGATGAAATCCTTGTTTAACAGATCGTAGGAAAGTTCGCCTTTACGGTTGGTATACGCTTTGACAACTTCCGCATACTCCGCACTATCAACCGTAGCAAGCTCATCAGCAGTCTCCTCCTGGACGCTGACATCTTCCTTCTCTCCAATGAGCTTAACTTTTCCACGACGGGAATAAGGCACTCCAGAAGTCAGCTCCATCGCCTCTTTAAAAGCTTCGATTGGAAACTGTTCCAGATTCGTGTTGTGCGAAGGGTCCGGCTCTCCCGATTTTCGGTTAATGGTTGCCAAGCCTGGCGTGTCGGCATCATAGCGCATGATAACAATACCGGAATGACCACCCCGAAGTTTCTGGCGGTAAGCAGCGGCTTCTATGGTGGACAATTCAACTATTTTGGTTCTGATCATAAAATTACCTTTTAATTTAGGAATTGGGGGTGGAAAGTTAATTTTGCCAACAAGCAATAAACGTCCTGCTCATTCAACTTCTTAGGCGAGCAAGCGCA
>LKMJ01007837.1_pt1 | contig 10053 bp, 9 predicted proteins | sample 643391 | NCBI WGS metagenome assembly LKMJ01 (sample SAMN04112250, study PRJNA286221) | soda lake metagenome | biome: soda lake; feature: Kulunda Steppe; material: water; isolation source: sample PL-Br10 brine of Picturesque Lake | place: Russia: Kulunda steppe | collected 2010-07
CCGCTCGAATCCGTACCGTTCCTCGGGGCCGCCACGATCATCGCAACGACCTCGCTCGACATCCACGACACCTGCGCAACGCTCGAAGATATGGCCACATTGCAACGCGAACTCGGGATCGACCCGCCGGAGGACGGGGTTGCCGCACATATCTGCGGTGCCGTCCCGGTGGCCGGACGGCGCGCGGATCGGTATGGCGACATGACAATCTCCGAATGTCGCGCTGCGGCCGAAGAGGCGCATGATGAGGTGTTGAAGCTCACGGAACAGCAGATCGACCTGCCCCCTGACGAACAGGAGGCCTTCGAAGATGAAGTTCGCGAGCTGGCCGATGAGGAACGCGCCGAGATTACCCGGATCTGCGACTGCATCGCCAGGTGGGGCTGCGACCCCGCCAAACTCGCCCTGCGCTAGCCGCCAACCTGCGCGCGGTGCATCATCAGCGCGTCGAGCAGCACGCAGGCCATCATCGCCTCGCCCACCGGCACCGCGCGGATGCCCACGCAGGGGTCGTGGCGGCCCTTGGTGACGATGTCGGTCTCGGCGCCCTCGGTAGTCACGGTGCGCCGGGGGGTGAGGATCGAGGAGGTCGGCTTGACGGCGAAGCGCACCACCAGCTCCTGCCCCGAGGAAATGCCGCCGAGCACGCCGCCGGCGTTGTTGGCGGTGAATTCCGGGCCGTCTGCGCCCATGCGCATCTCGTCGGCGTTCGCGGAGCCGGTCAGCTCCGCGGCGGCCATCCCCGCGCCGATTTCCACGCCCTTGACGGCGTTGATCGACATCATCGCGGCGGCGAGCTCGGTGTCGAGCTTGGCGTAGATCGGCGCGCCGAGCCCGGCGGGCACGCCCCGCGCCGTCACCTCGATCATCGCACCCACCGACTCGCCCTGCTTGCGCAGCGCATCGAGCGCCTCGGCCCACTCCGTCGCAGCCTGCGCATCGGGGCACCAGAACGGGTTGGAGTCGATGGTGCCGGCATCGAAGCGCGCCCGGTCGATCCGGTTCGGCCCCATCGCGACCATGTAGCCGCGCAGCACGAGCCCCGGCACCAGCGCGGCCAGCGCCGCGCGCGCCACGCCCCCCGCCGCGACCCGTGCGGCCGTCTCGCGCGCCGAGGAGCGCCCGCCGCCGCGCGGATCGCGCAGCCCGTATTTCTTCCAGTAGGTGTAATCGGCATGGCCGGGGCGGAACTTCGCGGCGATGTCGGAATAGTCCTTGGAGCGCTGATCGGTGTTGCGGATCATCAGCTGGATCGGCGTGCCGGTGGTCTGGCCCTCATAGGTGCCAGACAGGATCTCGACGGCATCGGCCTCGCGGCGCTGGGTGGTGTAGCGGCTCTGGCCCGGGCGGCGCCGGTCGAGCCAGTGCTGCAGGTCGGCCTCGGCAAGCGCGATGCCCGGCGGGCAGCCATCGACCGTCGCCCCGAGCGCGGGTCCGTGGCTCTCGCCCCAGGTGGTGACCCGGAAGATGTGGCCGAAGGTGTTGAAGCTCATGCGCGCGTCCCCTTGGGCGGTGCATAGCGAGCGCGGGCACGGGGCTCAAGGGGCACGGCACCGGCTTCACAAGATGCGGCGCCGGGCCTGCGGCGCTTGCCAGTCGCATGCCCGGCGCTCTATCCGAAGATGGAACTGCCCGATGCGGCTGGCGGAGGGGCCCGATGGCGAGCCACACGCGAAGGCTTTGCAAATGCGCCGGTGTCGCACTGGCCGCCGGCCTCGCCCTGCTCGGGCTGCTTTTTGCCTTCTACTCGGTGAGCTTCGGGGCGCGCGGGCTCGGGCTCGATCTTTCGGACGAGACCCACCTCCACACGCCCGGCGGCGGGCTCGCCAATCTGGCCATCTTCTCGCACATGATGCTTGGTGCGGCGATCATGGTGCTTGCGCCGCCGCAGCTTTCGGCGCGGCTGCGCGCGCGGTGGCCGCGCATTCACCGGGCGACGGGCTATGCGATCTTCATCGGGGCCGTGGCGACGGCGCTTGGCGGGCTGGCTTATATCGCGCTTCGCGGGACCGTGGCGGGCACGATGATGGATGCGGGTTTCGCGCTCTATGGCGGTCTGATCCTCGCGGCGGCGGTGCAGGCGGTGCGGCTGGCGCGGGCGGGCGATTTCGCGCGGCACCGCGAATGGGCGCTGCGTCTTTTCGTGCTGGTCATGGGGTCGCTGATTTACCGGCTGCACTATGCGGGCTGGTATCTGCTCACGGACGGGCTCTGGAGCACGCCCGAGCTCGACGGGCCCTTCGACCAGGTGCAGTATTTCGCGTTTTACCTGCCCTATCTCGCGGCGCTCGAAATCTGGTTGCGCCGGCGCCCGCGCGCGGCGGTCGCGCACGCGCCCGGCTGAGGCCCTTGCGCGGCGCGGTGCGCGGGGCTACCTCTTGGGAACCTCGGGGTGCCCGGATGGGCTGAGATGCGGCATCGCCGCGAACCCGTTGAACCTGAACCGGTTCGCACCGGCGGAGGGAAGGTGACAGGTCGCTCCTCCACCCTTCGCCCGAAAACGGAGGACGCCGTGAGATTTCCCATTATCATCGCAGCCAGTATGCTGACCGGGGCGGCGCAGGCCGACACCCCGACGCTGACCGTCTATACCTATGACAGCTTTGTCTCCGAATGGGGACCGGGCCCGGCGATCACCGAGGCCTTCGAGGCCGCGTGCGACTGCACGCTCGATCTGCGCGGCGTCGGCGACGGGGCGGCGCTCTTGGCGCAGCTGCGCCTGGAGGGGGAGCGCACCGATGCCGATATCGTGCTCGGCCTCGACACCAACCTCATGGCGCGTGCCCGCGAGACGGGGCTTCTGGCCGAGCATGGCGTCGATGTGCCCGCGCTCGACATGCCGATCGGCTGGGACGATCCGGTCTTCCTGCCCTATGACTGGGGCTATTTCGCCTTCGTGCATGACCGCGAGACGGTGCCCGAGCCGCCTCAGTCCTTTCGCGAGCTGATCGCCTCCGATCTCGACATCGTCATTCAGGATCCGCGCTCCTCCACGCCCGGACTTGGCCTGCTGATGTGGGTCGAGGCCGCGTATGACGAGGACGCGCCCGAGATCTGGGCGGGGCTGGCGGACCGCGTGCTCACCGTCACGAGCGGCTGGTCGGAGGCTTACGGGCTGTTCACCGATGGCGAGGCCGACATGGTCCTGAGCTACACGACCTCGCCGGCCTACCACATGATCACCGAGGAGAACGATTCCGTCGCCGCCGCGCCCTTCGAAGAGGGCCACTACATGCAGATCGAGGTTGCCGCGATGCTGGAGGGCACCGATCAGCCCGAGCTCGCGCGCGATTTCCTCGATTTCATGCTCTCCGATGCGTTCCAGTCGGTGATCCCGACGACGAACTGGATGTATCCGGCGATGCTGCCCGAGGACGGGTTACCGGAGGCGTTCGATGCGCTCATCGAGCCGGCGCAGGCGCTGCATTTCGATCCGGAGGAGGCCGATGCGCGGCGCGATGCGGCGCTCGATACATGGCTCGACGCGCTCAGCCGCTAGGGCTGTGGGCGGGCGCGGCGGCGGCGGCGCTGCTCGTCGTCGTGGTGTTCGGCTCGCTCGCGGCGGTGGCGTGGCGGGCCGAAGGAGCGGCGCGGTTCGGCCCGGCCGACTGGGCGGCGCTGCGCTTCACGCTCACCCAGGCGTCGCTCTCGGCGGTGCTTTCGGTGGCGCTGGCGGTGCCGGTGGCGCGCGCGCTGGCACGGCGGCGCTTTGCCGGGCGCGGGCTCTTGATAACGCTGCTCGGCGCGCCGTTCATCCTGCCCACCATCGTCGCGGTGCTGGGACTTCTGGCGGTGTTCGGGCGCAGCGGCATCCTGAGCGTGGGGCTCGGCTGGATCGGGATGGAGCCGGTGCGCATCTACGGGCTTCACGGTGTCGTACTGGCGCATGTCTTCTTCAACCTTCCGCTTGCAACGCGGCTTTTGCTGCAGGGCTGGCTTGCCGTGCCGGCGGAGCGGTTCCGCCTCGCCGCCGCACTCGGCTTCGGCCCGCGCGACGTGTTTCGCTTTATCGAGTGGCCGATGCTGCGCGAGGTGGTGCCCGGGGCGCTGCTGGTGATCTTCCTGATCTGCCTGACGAGTTTCGCCGTTGCGCTGACGCTGGGCGGTGGGCCGCGCGCAACGACGGTCGAGCTTGCCATCTACCAGGCCTTCCGCTTCGATTTCGATCTGGGCCGCGCCGCGATGCTCGCGCTGGTGCAGTTCACGCTTTGTGCGGTGGCGGCGCTCGTCGTGTATCGGGTGGCGGTGCCGGCGGCGATGGGGGGCGGGCTGGACCGGCCGGTGGAGCGGTGGGATCTGCGCGGGCGCGGGCTGGCTTGGCTCGATGCGGTGCTGATCGGCGCGGCCGCGCTGTTTCTGCTCACACCGCTGGCGATGATCGTGGTGAACGGACTGCCGGGGCTTGTGGGATTGCCGGGCTCGGTGTGGCTCGCGGCGGGGCGGTCGCTGCTGGTGGCGCTCGGGGCGACGGCGCTGGTGATCGTAATGGCGCTCGGGCTGGGTCTCGCGGTGGTCGGGGCCGAGGGCGCGGGGCGCGCGCGGCGCGCGGCTGGGCTCGAGGCGCTCGGGATGGTCGCGCTCGCGGCCTCGCCGCTGGTGATCGGGACGGGGCTGTTCATCCTGATCTTTCCGTTCGCGGACCCGGCCGCGCTCGCCCTGCCGGTCACGGCGCTGGTCAATGCGGTGATGGCGCTGCCCTTCGCGCTGCGCGCGCTCCTGCCGGCGCTGCGCCGGGCCGAGGCGGAGCATGGCCGGCTCGCCGACAGCCTCGGTATCGCGGGGCGGGCGCGGCTGCGGCATCCGCTCGGCTTTTCGGCGGGGCTTGCGGCGGCGCTGTCGATGGGAGATCTCGGCGTGATCGTGCTGTTTGCCGGGGGCGACGCGGCCACGCTGCCGTTGCAGCTTTACCGGCTCATGGGCGCCTACCGGATGGGCGATGCGGCCGGGGCGGCGCTGCTCCTGCTGGGGCTGAGCCTCGCATTGTTCTGGGCGTTCGATCGGGGAGGTCACGGTGACGCTCGTTCTTGAGAATTTCCTGATCACGCAGGGTGATTTCCGGCTCGAGGCGGATTTCACCCTGCCCGAGGGCGCGCGCGCCGGGGTGATCGGGCCGTCGGGGGGTGGGAAGTCGACGCTCCTGTCGGTGATCGCTGGGTTCTTCGCGCCGCAATCGGGGCGCGTGCTGTGGCGCGGGGCGGACATCACCGACCTGCCGCCCGACGCGCGGCCCCTGTCGATCCTGTTTCAGGACAACAATCTCTTCCCGCATCTGACGGCGGCGGAGAATGTCGGGCTCGGCCTGCGCCCGGATCTGCGGCTGTCGCGCGATCAGCACGCGGCGGTGGCGCGTGCGCTCGATCGTGTAGGGCTCGGGGATCTCGGGGCGCGGCGCCCGGCGGCGCTGTCGGGCGGCCAGCAGAGCCGCGTGGCGCTCGCGCGGGTGCTGCTGCGCGGGCGGCCGCTCCTGCTGCTCGATGAACCGTTCGCGGCGCTCGGCCCGGCGCTGCGCGCCGAAATGCTCGATCTCGTGCGCGAGATCGTCGCCGAGGCCGGCCTCACACTCATGATGGTCAGCCACGATCCGCGCGACGTGCGCGCGCTCGGCGGGGTCGCGATCCTCGTGGCCGAAGGGCGCGCCGACGCGCCCGCGCCGACCGAGGCGCTGCTCGCCGATCCGCCCCCGCCGCTGCGCGCCTATCTCGGCTGAACAAAAAACGCGCCCCCGAGGGGGCGCGCTCGCCGGCCGGCACGCGATGCGGCTCAGTCCTTCTTGGCGCGGCTCTTGACCGGCCCCCAGAGGCGCTTGTTGGTCAGGTAGAGCAGAACCGCGAGGATCGTCAGGAAGATCGCGCCGGTAAAGCCCGCCTGCTTGCGCTCCATCATCTTCGGCTCGGCGGTCCACATCAGGAAGGCCGCGACGTCCTGCGCCATCTGCTCCTTGGTGGCCTCGGTGCCGTCGGCATAGTCGAGCATGCCGTCCGAGAGCGGTTCGGCCATGTTGAGATAGCCGCCATACGCCTCGTTCTCGTAGAGCGTCACGCCCGCCTGCGTGTCGCTTTCGCCGGTGTAGCTCACGAGCAGCGAGGCGATGTATTCCGGCCCGCCGGTTCCGTAGAGGAACTGGTTGATGCCGAGCCCGTAGGGCCCCGAGAACCCCGCGCGCGCCTTCGCCATCAGGCTCAGATCCGGCGCCTCCTCGAGCTGGGAGCGCGGGAAGTGATCGTTAGGCTCGGCGTCGCGCATGTCGCCGGTCTCTTCGTCGCGGACCTCGAACTGGCTCGCATATTCGCGCACCTGATCCTCGGGCAACTCGGGCCCGTTCGGGTCCGACAGCGTCCGAATCGGCACGTAGCGCAGGCCGTGGCAGGCGGCGCAGGCCTCGGTATAAACCTGCAGGCCGCGCTGGAGCTGCTGGCGGTCGTAGCTGCCGAACGGGCCCTGCCAGGAAAAGTCGAAATTGATGACTTCCCCGCTGACGCCGGCGGCGTGGCCCGGCGCGGCGACCGAGAGCGCGAGGGCCGTGGAGAGGGCGAGTTTCTTCAACATCGGTCTTTTCCTTTCTCTCACTCGGCCGGGACGGGCTCGGGCTTGGGCCCCTTGCCGTCGTCGCTCTTGCCGGAGGCGTTCACATGGGCGACGAAATCCTCCTCGATTGTCTCCGGCGGCGTCTGCGGCGTCTCGAAGATGCCCAGCAGCGGCAGGATGATCAGGAAGTAGACGAACCAGTAGGTCGTGCCCAGGAGCGCGATCGTGGTGTAGATCCCCTCGGCCGGCATCGCCCCCACCCAGGTGAGGATGACGAAATTGACGATAAAGACCCAGAAGAAGATCTTGAACCACGGCCGGTAGCGCCCCGACCGCACCGAGGAGGTATCAAGCCAGGGCATCAGCGCCCACACGAAGATCGAGCCGAACATCGCGAGCACGCCGAAGAAGGTCGCGTCGATCAGACCGAAGCTGATCCAGTTGGCGAAGATCACGATCGGCACATCCGAGGTGAAGGCGCGCAGGATCGCGTAGAAGGGCAGGAAATACCATTCCGGCACGATATGCGCTGGCGTGACCAGCGGGTCGGCCTCCTGATAGTTTTCGGGGTGACCGAGATAGTTGGGCATGAAGCCCACGATGAGCCAGAAGACCAGGATCACCACGACGAGCGCGAAGAGATCCTTGATCACGAAATAGGGCCAGAAGGGCAGCGTGTCCTTCTCCGCCTCCTGGCGCGACTCGCGGCGCACTTCGACCCCGGTGGGGTTATTGTTGCCGGTGGTGTGGAACGCCCAGATATGCACGATCACCAGCCCGAGGATGATGAAGGGCAGCAGGTAATGCAGCGAGAAGAAGCGGTTGAGCGCGGCATTGTCGACGGCCGGGCCGCCGAGTATCCACATCTGCAGCCCCTCGCCGATGCCGGGAATGGCGCCGAACAGCCCGGTGATCACCGTGGCGCCCCAGAACGACATCTGACCCCAGGGCAGAACGTAGCCCATGAAGGCGGTGGCCATCATCAGCAGGTAGATCAGGATGCCGATGATCCAGGTGACCTCGCGCGGGGTCTTGTAGGAGCCGTAATACATGCTGCGGAACATGTGCAGGTACACCGCCGCGAAGAACAGCATCGCGCCGTTCTGGTGGATGTAGCGCATCATGTGGCCGCCATTCACGTTGCGCATGATGTGCTCGACCGAGGCGAAGGCCTGGTCGACATGCGGCGTGTAGTGCATCGCCAGAACGATCCCGGTGACGATCTGCAGCACGAGGCAGAACACCAGAACGACGCCCCAGATCCACATCCAGTTGAGGTTCTTCGGGGTCGGGATCATGATCGTGTCATAGAGCAGCCCGACAATCGGCAGGCGCTGATGGAGCCATTTCTCGCCACGCGAGGACGGCTCGTAGTGATCGTGCGGAATTCCGGACATCGCCCTCTCCCTTAGCCGAGCTGAATGGTATTGTCGTCGATGAACTCCGCCACCGGAATGGGCAGGTTTTCGGGCGCGGGGCCGCGGCGAATCCGCCCGGAGCTGTCGTAATGCGAGCCGTGGCAGGGGCAGAACCAGGCATTGTAGTCGCCCGCGCCGTCACCGAGCGGCACGCAGCCCAGATGCGTGCACACGCCCTCCATAACCAGCCAGGTGCCGTCCTCGTCGAGGCTGCGATTCTCGTCGGCGGCATCGGTGCCGGGCTGGTTGGCGTTGCGCGAATCCGTGTCCACGAGGTCGTCGAGCGAGACCGCGCGCGCCTCCTCGATCTCGTCGGAGGTGCGGCGGCGGATGAAGACCGGCTTGCCGAGGAAGTTGACGGTGAGCTGGCTGCCCTCCTCCACGTCGCTGATATCGACGAAGATCTGCGAGAGCGCCTCGACATCGGCGGAGGGATTCATCTGGTTGACCAGCGGCCAGATCGCGGCACCGACCGCGACGGTGCCCGCCCCGGCCGTGGCGTAGTACAGGAAATCCCTGCGCGAGCCTGCGTCGTCTTCTGCCTGGGACACGAGTAAACTCCCTTCAAAGCTGCATCCTGAGCGGCCGCACTGCCGCGCCCCCGCCACGAGAGCGGGCCGTATCGCGGATGTTTAGCGGCGAAAAATAGCCGCGTCCAGACGCCAATGGGGCTGCATGTTGTCGCAAGCGCGGGGTGTGTGTTGCGGCGCAGTCACACGCGCCGCATGCGGATACGTCCGAGAACCGCCAAGTCGATCTCGAGGCCGGGACCATCATGGCCGATGCGCAGCACGCGCCGGAACCGCCCGGTCGCGTTGGCCTGACCGCCCTCGCGCGCCGTGTACGCGCTCAACCCGTCGGCGAGCGCGTCCAGCGCGTCCTCGGCCCGCTGATCGCGGCGGCCGGGCTGCACCTCGCGCGCCAGCGCATAGGCCGCCAGCGCGACCGCGCCGTAGCTCAGCGCCCAGCCGGCAATCGGGACAATCGGCAAAGCCATCGCGGTCTCCCTCGGTAACACATCGAATGCTAGCGCGGCGGCAGCGGCCCGTCCAGCCCGCCCCGCGCGCCGTCGGCTCTCCGGGCGCACTGGGGGTATCGGCGCCGGCGAGGGCGGCCGCGAAGCCGCGACAGCATGGCCCGCGGCACCTCAACCGCGCGGGGGCGGCGCGCTCGCGAAGGAGCGGATGGTGGCAAGCGCGCCGTCGAGCGCCTCCCCCTGCGGGTCCTGCAGCGCCGCCTCGCGCAGGCGGCGCGCCCAGTCGGCGCCGTCCTCGCGCGCCGCGACCAGCGCGATACCCTCCAGCACCCGGTCGTATTTCGACAGCCCGCGCGCATGGGTGTCGGAATAGCCCTTGATGAGCCGGCGGCAGCGCAGGACCTCCACCGCGAGGTCGTAATCCTGCGCGCGATACGCCATCGCCGTGCGCAGCCAGCCCTCAAGATGCTCCGTCTCGACCCGGTGGCGCAGTGTGCGCCGGCGCCAGCCCCGCAGCCCGCCGACGACATAGAGCTGCATGAAGGCCCAAAGCCCGTCCGTGCGCAGCCGCCGTCCCCGATTGAAGAGCCGGTCCATGAGCCGCATGGCGCGCGGGCTCGACTCGATGCGCGCCCCGAGGCCGGCGGGCAGCAGGCCGCAGATCTCCTCGCCGCGCGGATGCATGAACTCCGTCAGCCGCAGGACCTGGTCCTCTGCCACGCCGACCTCGCCGCGCACCCGCGCGAAGCGGCTGCCGCGGGTCTTGAGGTCGGCGACGCGGATCACGTCGTCATAGGCCATCGCGTTGGCGATGTATTTCGCCGCCGCCGCGCCGAGGGCATGATCGCGGGCCGCGTCGTCCTCGGCAAGCACCGCATTGAGGCGGTCGAGATAGGCGCGCCCATAGGCGAGATCCTGGAAATCGACGACCTTGCGCAGCCCGGCTGCGGCATAGGCGCGCACCGGCTCCGGCATCGCGGCGACCTCGGCGGCGAGCTGCTCCCACTCGTGCAGCAGCGCGTCGGGTCCGGCCGGGCGGGGCGTGGCGGCGGCGGCCGGGGTGGTTTTCTCGGCCGGCGCTGCGCCCGCGGCGGCATCGAAGGCCTGCGCGAAGGCGCGCAGGCTCGCCTCGAC
>LKMJ01007838.1_pt1 | contig 10052 bp, 8 predicted proteins | sample 643391 | NCBI WGS metagenome assembly LKMJ01 (sample SAMN04112250, study PRJNA286221) | soda lake metagenome | biome: soda lake; feature: Kulunda Steppe; material: water; isolation source: sample PL-Br10 brine of Picturesque Lake | place: Russia: Kulunda steppe | collected 2010-07
ATGGGACAATGCCCAGCGGCTCTACACAGTAAATGAACCGCCAATCATCCGGCCGCTGGTGTATCGATTTTCACCAGCGGCCGGGTTCTATGCACTCAACGGTGAGAGTGTCCTCCAGTTTCCTCCGAATCAAGAGAAAGAACGGATTTGCGCGTGTTTCGAGGAGATACGGGAGCAGAATCCGGGCAGCGAATTCTGCTCGTTTTGGATAACTTCTCTTGTCACTATGCCGTCCGAGCGCGTGAGTGGTATCGTGAGTTCCGTAAAATCGTCCTGATGTGTCTCGTCTACACATCAAACAGTACGTAACCCGCTAATTCCAACGCAGTATGGCGATTAATAGAGCCAAAATAAGTCTCTCACTGTACTGCACCTAGTCTAAAGACGGATGAACGTGCGATAACCACGCGTTGCTGGTTCAATAACAGTTCTCACTCACTGTGACTTCCAAATATTGATGTAAGCGGGTGAAAAAACGGTTTTCATGACCCGAAACCCAGCAGCGCTATTAGCGGATCTAGTCCAGATTGAGAGTCACCGGAGGGTCGACGAGGTCCGAGATTACCTAGTCGCCACCATCGAAAACGCAGAGATTCACGAGGAGTCCGGCTGTGTCATCGCGGAGAAAGGAGTAGAGAAGGGGTCCCCGCACGTCTTTCTCAACTCACATATGGACGTCGTGGCACCGCATATTCCGTACCGTGAAAAAGATGGAGTCATTTACGGCCGCGGCTCCTGCGACGCGAAGGGATGTCTCGCCATGCTGATCACCGCGTTTGAGAGCGTTGAGCCGGATGAGGGGTGTATGACACTCGTCCTGTCGCCCGACGAAGAGACTTACTCTGAAGGACTGTACGACTTTCTCACACTTGAGGGTGAAAAGGGTGATTTCGCCATAGTCGGAGAACCGACGGGCTTAGACGTCTGTGATGGGGCCCGCGGGAACTACAAATACGAGGTCGAACTCACGGGGAGTGCTGCCCATACAGGGACTCGAGAGAGCGGTCAGTCGGCTGTGTCGTGTGCTTCGAAGGCAATAGCGCGAATCGAATCGATAGAGCAGATCGATAACAACTACCTGGGTACGACAGACCAGACAGTCTCGTGGGTAGAAGGGGGCCCCGTCGGTGAACTCAGTAGTAAACTTCCAGAAACCGTTCGGTTCTTCGTCAACCGGTGGAGTCTCCCGTCGGAGACACCCGAGGCATTCAAATCGGAGATAGAAACGAAACTTGCTGACCTCAAGTGTGATTTCGACGTTTGCTACCCTTACCAACCAAACCGGTTTCTCGAGAGCTATCGGATCAAGGAAGACGACAACGTAATCGGGGACATGGTCGCCGCTATCGAGAAAGTGACTGATGAGACTCCCGAAGTGAGGCCGTTCCCTGCAGCCGCTGAATCGTCGTTGTTCCAGCGATTCATGCCAGTAGCCGTGTTCGGTCCCGGAAATATCTCTGACGAAGGGGGCCCAGTCGCCCACTCGAGCCGGGAATACTTGGAGAAAGACGAACTCAATAAGTCTGTATCGTCAATGGAGGAGTTCCTCACTCGAGTGGTGTAGCTCCACCGATGACAGCGGAGAAAGCCTACTACTTTCTGGCAAGATTTCTTAGACGTAGATTTCTCCCTTGCTCAACCTGGCCTCAGAGGTCGGCGTGATTATACAGACCGAAACTGATCGAAAAGTGGTTTCAGACACTCAATATGTGGATCGACCGCTTCTATAATTTGTGGGTGGGCAGTCGGTCGAGAGTTCGCCGCTGGTGTTTGCAGTTCGCACATTATTATAACCGCCAACGATCGCATCAATCGTTGGATGATCGAACGCCAGCTGAGGAGGTCGCTAACTAGACAGTGCCCGGTAAAACACGGCAGCAAATGTTTAATATCCATTGAATCAGGTGTTTTGAGCACATACAGTATATATTATGTTTTAGGTTCATTAAACAGTACCTTTTCCTTTTGATTATTCTTTTGCACGAAGAAGAAGTACTATATAATTGGAAATAATGCATTGTGGTATGGTGAATGAAAATATACCAACATCGAAGCTACAAGGGCCAAAAATTGACCGAAGAACAACAGTAAAACTGTTCATGAGTGCAGGAATTGCAGGTTTAGCTGGCTGTACTGGTGGTGGCAGTGGCGAGCCTTCCTCTACGGACGAAGATGGTTCTGTCAGTGGTGTGAATCAAGTGATGACGGCTGCTTGGGTTGTCGACGATATCCCTCGACTCGACCTCGCTATGGAAACAGATTCACAGTTTTCAAACCTCGCTGCCAATATCTTCAGCGCACCCCTGCGTGTTAATGCGAATTATGAATTAGAGGGAGATCTTGCCAACGACTGGAGTGTCGAAGACGACGGTAACTTGATCGTGTTAAATTTCCGTGATGATGTAGTTTTCCATAATGGTGATGAATTCACTGCGGAAGACATTGAGTTTTCGATTACAAGGACAATCAACGGCGATTCGCCGTTTTCTGACCGGTACACTGACATTTCAGACATGAATGTCATTGACGAGACGACTCTTGAGTTGGAACTTGAACAGCCTAACGCTCCGATGTTGACTTTTTTAACAAAAGGGCTGGGACAAGGTGCGGTGGCAGTTCCAAAAGATTACCACGAAGAAGTTGGCATCGAAGAGTATCAGGAACAGCCTGTTGGAACCGGGCCATTCGAGATTGCGTCGTGGGAATCCGGCACGAGACTGACTCTGAATGCATTCGATGACTATTATGCGACGGACAGTAGTGGTAATCAACTCCCGTACTTGGACACAGTCCACATCGATCCAATTCCTGAGACCTCGACAATGGTAAGTGCGCTACAAACTGGTGATGCCCACATGGCCAATCGAGTGGGTGCAGAAAACGTTGAACAAATTAATGCGGTAGACGATGCGTCTATTTCGACGGTCAGATCCACCGACTGGTGGGGTATCGCAATGAACACGACGCGTGAACCGTTCGGCAATCCAAGAGTCCGCCGTGCGTTCGCCAAGTTGCTTGACCCACAAGAATTCATCGAAAACGCTCAGTTCGGAGAGGGTGTCCCATCAGGAGGTCCGATTCCTCCCGCCGTCGACTGGGCTGCTCGAACACTAGAGGAGAAACACGAGGCTACAGATGGTGCTCAAGCGTTTGCTCCTGAAGAGGGACGACAGATCCTTGAAGAAGAAGGTGTTGCCGATGTGAGTATTGAACTTCTCTCATCTCCAAACTTTGAACGTTGGATGCGGAACGTGCGGTCTCAACTCACGGAGCATGTTCCTGATCTTGATGTATCTCTCCGGCAGGTCCAGCAGTCGGAGTATTGGTCGATCAAGGGCCGTCCGAATCTGGACTATGATATGGCGATGGCATTTACGTCTGGTATCGCTGACCCAGACATAGGTATGTGGAACTTCTACCGCCAGCCAGACCAAGGTGGTGTCTGGAATGAGACTGGCTACTCACCGGAAACGGGTGATCATGCTACTCGTGTAAACGAATTATTGGGTCAACAACGTAGAGAGGTCGATCAAGAAACCCGAAAAGAACTATTATGGGAGGCTGAAGACCTTCTCATCGAAGATTGCGTTGACGCGTACTTGTTGCACACGAATGATCTCGTCCCAATACGAGATGACGTCCAAGGGTTCGACCATCCGCCTAATCTACGACCGCTCGATTACCTGACCCTCGATGAGTAATAATCACCACAAAGTGATATAATATCTGATAAAATGAAAAAACTCATCGCCCGCCGTTTAGGGTGGACAATAGTTGTTATGCTTGCTGTGGCTACAATATTATTTTTTGGTATGCGATCGCTTCCGAGTGGTCCCGTTGAGGCTATGCTTGGCGCCCAAGCAACAGAAGAGTCTGTTACTACGTTTCGGGCCCAGCTCGGTCTTGATCGTCCGATCCACATCCAATATATAGATTGGTTAACAGACATTGCAGTTCTAGACTTCGGGACAAGTTATGTATCAAACGAAAATATAAATGAACTCTTAATTCGGGCAGCACCGAAAACGGCGTCCATCGCCATAGTTGCCGTGCTAACAGGACTTGTTATCGCAATACCAACTGGAATTGTAAGTGCAACTCGACGCGGGACATCTGTCGATTACGTCGCGACCCTGGGTTCATTTCTGGGCTTGTCACTCCCGTCATTTTTTATTGGTATCGTCTTGTTGCTTATTTTTGCGGTCAGACTCGGACTCTTCCCAACCTACGGATACGTATCGCTCACGGAAGATCCGGTGGGGTGGGGAAAATCCATACTCTTACCAGGGATAGCTGTTGGACTACCGTATGCTGCAGTAACGATGCGAATGTTGCGGTCCTCACTATTAGAAGTATTGGACCAACCATATATGAGGACGGCACGGGCTAAGGGAGTCCATCCACGTGTCCAGTTATTCAAACACGCAATACAGAATGCATTAATCCCGGTAGTTACTATTGTTGGTCTCCAAATGGGGCTGGTTATTGTATCTGGTGCTGTTGCAGTGGAGATTGTCTTTGGTATTCAGGGTATTGGTCGTCTATTGATCGATTCGATATTGAACCGTGATTATCAGGCAACGCAGGCGATAATTCTGTGTGTGGCTGGCTTTATGTCTATATTAATACTATCGATGGATATCGTGTACACGTTGGTTGATCCACGTATCAAACAGAGCTAATTATGACACAAAAAAGCAAATTACTAGATAATAAACGAGTTTTCGAGGGATCAGATAGTAAAGAAACAGAGAATTCAGTTTCTTACCGACGGCGTCTTGCCAAGACTATTCGTTCGGACAAGCTGGCCTTGTTAGGACTGATAGTTGCACTCCTATTTATCACAACAGCGCTATTTGCTCCATTTATTGCGCCTCACAGCCCGGATGACAGATTCGACCAGTTTGTCGAACCGAATGGATACACAATGGATGACCCGGACCACGGTGATGTCTGGCATTTCCTCGGGACGGATAGTTACGGCCATGACATCCTAAGTCTCATTATTTTCGGTGCCAGGATTTCACTTGTAGTCGCATTGGGGACTGTCGTAATGTCTTTTATTATTGGTTCCTTTGTTGGCCTTGTCGCTGGTTATTATGGTGGTTGGATTGACGACTTTCTGATGCGTACAATGGACCTCTTGTGGACGTTTCCAACACTGGTCATTGCTGTAGGCGTAATTGCTTTTTCTGGTGGCCTGGGCGTCCAAAACGTAATTATTGCAATCGGAGTCGCATACATTGACGATTTCGCTCGGCTAATACGTGGAGAGGTCCTTTCCATCAAAGAAAAAACATACATCAAAGCCGCTAGAACCGTTGGTATGTCTGACCGACGGATCATGCGTCAAGAGATATTCCCAAACGCAGTTGCGCCACTAATAGTACAAGCCACGCTATTGATTCCGCTGGCTATAATTATAGAATCTGTCTTGTCGTTCCTTGGGCTTGGTGTAGAACCGACGACACCAACTTGGGGATTGCTTATTGGCCAAGGTCGTGACTTCATCGGAATGGCCCCATGGATCAGCGTTATTCCCGGGATTGCAATCATGATTACGGTGCTTTCGTTCAACATGCTAGGCGATAGCATCAGAGACGCATTCGACGTACAGGATAACGAGGTGGGTGCTCGATGAGCATCCTGGAAGTCTCAGGGTTGCATACCCAGTTTGACACCGAACGAGGGACGATTAATGCAGTACACGACGTTGATTTAACTGTCGATAAAGGACAAATTGTTGGAATTGTTGGTGAGAGTGGGAGTGGAAAGAGTGTACTCGCTCAGAGTATAATGAAACTTATCGACCCACCAGGAAAAATCGTCGACGGGGAGGTACATATTGACGGTGAGTCCGTCCTCGACAAATCAGAGCAAGAAATGCAATCTATTCGGGGCGGAAAAGTATCATTTGTGTTTCAGGACCCCATGAACAGTCTCAATCCGGTCTTGACAGTTGGAGAACAGATATCTGAGTCGGTCCGTCTTCATCAAAATGTGGATGAATCGGTATCACTGTCTGCGGAAATAAAACGAAAAATACTCGGGGCAACGAAAAACTCGGAGTCATGGCGCCAAGCGATCAACATGCTTGAACAGGTGAAGATAGCCGAACCCGAAAGTCGCGTCTCAAACTACCCCCACCAGTTGAGCGGCGGTATGAGACAACGAGCCATGATAGCACTTGCACTCGCTTCGAAACCCGACCTTCTGATCGCAGACGAACCAACGACGGCACTGGATGTCACGACCCAGGCAGAATTGATTGAGCACTTTGTCAACTTAAAAAACGAGTTTGATACATCAATCTTATTTATTACTCATGACTTGGGGGTCGTCGCTGAGGTGTGTGATGAGGTCAATGTTATGTACACCGGACAAATAGTCGAACGCGGTACATGTGACGAACTATTTGAGAATCCTCAACATCCATATACACAGGGATTATTAGCCAGCACGCCTAAAGGAGATATAGGTGAGGACAGACTTACACCAATACCTGGACAAGTTCCGGAACCGATCGGCGATCCAATAGCCTGTACTTTTGCTCCTAGGTGTCCTGAGAGCAAACCAGAGTGTTACAATCACAATCCAGACTACCGACAGGTAGGTTCGTCTGGGCATGATGTTGCTTGCCTGCGTCGAGGACCGGAGGACAAACAGATATGAATGCTAAACAGAATTTTGGTTCGCACGCCGACGAATGTACTGAGGTTACTCCACTACTGGAAGTCAAGGACCTAAAGAAGCACTTCGCTCAAAGTAGCGGTTTTTTCGAAAGAATATTTGGCGGTGGTCAGACCGTAAAAGCTGTCGATGGTGTCAGTTTCGATCTTTATCCCGGTGAGACGATGGCAATCGTAGGAGAGAGTGGATGTGGAAAAAGTACACTTGGTGAAACAATTCTAAACCTTCATGAGGCAACTGAGGGTGAGGTTAGGTTTCAGGGAGAGAAAATATCAGGTCTATCGGACGCAGAGATGCGGCCTTACAGGAAAAATATCCAGATGATTTATCAAGACCCGCTCGCATCATTGAATCCGCGGCAGTCCGTTGAGGATATACTCCTTGCACCGATGGAGGTACATGATGTCCTCGACAGCAGAGACCAACGTGTAGACCGGGCCAAAGAGCTACTGGAAAGAGTTGGATTAGGAAGTGAGTATCTCAGCCGGTACCCGCACGAATTCAGCGGCGGACAACAACAACGGGTAGGCATCGCACGTGCGTTGACTCTTGAACCTGATCTGCTAATCGCCGACGAGCCAACGAGTGCCTTAGATGTCTCTATTCAGGCACAGATTGTAAATCTACTTCAAGATCTTCAGGACGAACTCGGGCTGAGTATCGTATTCATCACGCACAACCTAGCAGCTGTCCAATATATTGCCGATCGAGTTGGTGTGATGTATCTCGGCGAGATCGTAGAAACCGCACCGATAGAGACGCTTTTCATGAGTCCTGGACACCCATATACAGTATCCTTACTTTCGGCTATCCCTAGAATAAGGAACGAAGCGCGGACGGAACGAGTTGTCCTACGGGGCTCAGTTCCATCACCCTCAAATCCACCTTGCGGGTGTCGATTCCACACTCGTTGTCCTGTCGTCGTCCCACCAGAATCTTGGGAGGCAACACATGATCTCTTTCTGGATGGGTTTCGATACTACAAAGCGGTTAAGCAAAGAGAGTTCGATCTTGAGGATATCAAAGTCCGACTGAAGCTGGAGGACAAAGCGAACGATTCCAATCATATCGCAGACTACATTTGCCGACAGTATATTGAGGATTTCAGTTTATATCCGGAAGAAATCGCGGATACTATTGTCAAGTCGGCCAATGCCGTCGCAAATGGAAATTCCGAAGAGGCAATTGACCTTCTTGAACCCCTGTTTGAATCTCCCTGCGAGACTTCTGTGCCAAACCCAACTGCTCTCAAAAGAGATCACGAAGTGAAATGTCACCGAATCAACCCTAGTTACGAGTCAGACCCAATACATCGAAAAGAATAGGAGTATACCGGCGGCACATCCCTTCTAGTTTAGGAGCGATCAAAAGCTAACTCATCCGATTCAACTTTGATAGCGAAAAGAAATGATTGTACGCAGTGACCGATACAGAGTCAAAATTGCTCCCAGATATCTACGTATATAGCCGCCGCGAGACCGATCCCACGGCGGCATTTCTCCATCGACTCACCGAGAAATATGACGTTTCAGACGCCGAGTTTTTGTCTGATGGTTGCGGCTATCTGATTAACTTCGTTCGACATAATCTGAGCGGCCAGTTCAACTACAAAGAACGGAACCTCATTGAGAAATCCTTGCCGACTTTTGCAATGCGAATTGACCGCTTACATACGTTTTGGCACAGCAATCCATCCAGTTCTCGTCGCTGGTTACAGTGGTTTGGACACTACTATAACCATGATCGAGCGAATCAAGCGTTAAGTAATCGAACACCTGCTGGGGAGGTGCTCAACTAGACCTTGAATCATATATTTGTTGATATTTCATTTTAGATTTAAAATCCAATCCTACTAATATCGGTACAGATCAATTTTTCGAAGAATCAGTCATCAGTGGTTGAATGGACAAGGTGCCTGAAATAAGCCACTGACGAGGTGTATTTAACATCCAATGGAAATCTTATTGACTATACAGTACATCTTTATGATCGATGAAGTTCAATAGATCCGTATACCAAAACCGGATTTCACGAATTCAACAGCAAATTATCGAGCGCGCGTTGGACGCAGTGCTCGTTTGGGGCGAACCGAAAGGATCGTTTGGACTGCTCTCTGCAAAAAATGATATTGGATACATCTCAAATTGGCCAATTAGACATCCAGATATGGGTCCGTCACTTGCTCTTATTACTGCTGACGAACAGCCAGTACAATGGATCACTGGACCCGAATATACGCTTCCTCGTGTTGAAGAGTTTTCTACATTGAGTGATATTCGATTGGCTGATCCAATAACTTATATTCAAGAGGTAGCAACCTGTCTTTCAAATCGAAGTATCACAACGAATCGGATCGGAGTTGTTCGCCTATCAGAAATTCCACTCAAGATATATGAGGATTTGCAGCAGACTTTTTCTGGATGTGATATTATTGACGTAACAGATATTTTTGAGAAAGCCAAATTACTGAAGAGTGATGAAGAACTATCAAGGGTGGAGCGGTCTGCAGAAACGGTAGACGAAATGTACGACTCGTTTCGAGCAGTTGCAGAACCAGAAATGAAAGAGTCCGAAATTGCGTTATCAATGGAACAAACAGCTCGAAAAAAAGGGGCGGAATTTGTCTCGATATGGATTACGTCAGGGAATCATGGTGGTCTGGCACCGGCCTTCGAACCAGACCGAATGAATCGCGTTGTATCTGATGGTGATATGATTGTTGCTGGAGTACATATTGTCCAGCAAAATTACTGGGGTCATGGTATCAAAGCGGGTGTTCTCGGGACGTCCACTACCGAACAACAAGCCCATTTCGAGATGGTCAATCAGGCCCAACAAGAGATTATTACCGCGGCGGCCGAAAAACGTGGTTTGGTCGAGACCAGAAATGCTGTTGCAGACATATACCACCAAGGTGAATACTCAAACAGTTTCAGGTCGTTCCACGGTCTAGGACTCAGTTATGGTGGAATGCCGGAAGAACCGCAACCAGCTGAAATTGAGGAAGTAATCTCAAAAGAACACCAATTCCGGCCAAATATGGTTTTTGAAGCACACCCCAATATCTGGGATGGTGGGCGGAGTGAACTGTTCTACGCAACCGGAGATATGGTTGTTGTGACTGAAACCGGGGCAACAGTATTGACCGAAAAACAGGACTCATTATATAACTTATAATTTATCTATTTAGGTAGTCTTTATGTGTTTTATACAGTCGCTATTTTGTGTAGTCAAGAAGAATATATATTTGTTATAAATACTTCTGTTCGAAAATCCTGGTCGTGTTGCAAAGTCCTCTAGAGTTCAGTAGCAACTGTCTCCCTTGAGGAAAGGGACGCCTCTGGTGTTCACTCCAAGAGGTG